>Ga0070741_10007238_pt1 | contig 23157 bp, 23 predicted proteins | sample Coa_R1_4_FD_66440 | JGI IMG/M metagenome (GOLD analysis project Ga0070741, IMG submission 66440) | Surface soil microbial communities from Centralia Pennsylvania, which are recovering from an underground coalmine fire - Coalmine... | ecosystem: Environmental > Terrestrial > Soil > Unclassified ... | reverse complement strand
CCCGTTCGCGTTGATCGTCTCCGCCAGCTTCGTGGCTTCCTCCAGGAGCTGGTCCTGCGGGTAGACCCCCTGCACGATGCCGATGTTGTACGCCGTCTGCGCGTCGATGAACTGGCCCGTGAGGCACAGCCAGAACGCCCAGCCCAGCGGCACCGTGCGCGGCAGGATGTACGCCTGCATGCCCGCCATGTGCGACCAACGCACCTCCGAGGCCCCGAACTTCGCGTTCTCCGAGCACAGCCGAATATCGCAGCTCAGCGACAGCCCGAAGCCTCCCCCCGCCGCGTAGCCGTTGACCGCCGCAATGATCGGCTTGTACAGGCCGATGTGGCGGAGATACGCGCCGTAGCGGGCCATCTGCCGGCCTTCCCAGGTGTCCAGCTCGGGGAAGTGGACCTCGCCCTTGGCGCGCGCCAGGTTCTCCTTGAGGTCGCCGCCCGCGCAAAACGACTCCTTCCCGGCGCCCGTGAGGATGATCGTCCAGACGTCCTTGTCGTCGCGCGCCGCGTGCCAGGCGTCGCGCAGCCCCAGCCGCACGTCGTGGTCGACACAGTTGCGCTTCTCCGGCTTGTTGATCGTGATGTAAGCGATGCGGTTCCGCACCTCGTAGAGCACCGCGTCGGCCATGTCGTCTCTCCCTCACCGCAATCTTGGTTGCGTCGGGCCGCGCGCCGTGACCGCCATCGGCCTCGCGCCGCGACCCTCAAAACAGAGCAGGAGTGCAGGCGGCTACTGATACGGCCCCAACTGCTGCAGGGCGTACTGCACGAAGCGCGTGTCCACCACCTGGGACAGCTCCGGCGCCGGCTCCTGGATGGCGCCGCGCGCCTTGAGCCAGTCATAGTCCTCTTGGAGCGTGTCCATCGGGAAATCGCCGGCGGCCGGCTCCGCGATAACCTGCATCTTGTCGTACAGCGCGGGATCCTTGATCGGCGTATGCCTGGTCAGAATGCTCACGATCGCGGCCCGGTCCTTGTTCTTGCCAAACGCATCCTCATAGTCCCGCATGCCGCGCAGGAAGGCCACCATGAAGCGTCGGCCCAGCTCCGGCTGCTCCGCCGTGAGCTTCGTGCCGTACACCCAGATGGCCGCCACGTGGTTAGGCACCAGGTCGGCCATCTCGCGCCATTTTAGGGCAATGCCCTGGTTGATCGCCTGGGTGCCGAACGGCTCTGATGTGTAAGCCAGGTCGGCCTTCTGGTTCGCCAGCGCCGCCAACGCCTCCGGCTGCTGGACGTCGAGGTAGGTGACGTCCGCCGGCGTCAGCCCACCCAGTTGCAGCGCTTTCTCGAAGGCGATGGTCGCGATGCCCAGCGGCGCGGGCCGCGCGAACACTTTGCCCTGGAGGTCAGCGTAGGACGCGAGCTGCCCGCTCTCGATCAGGTCCTTGCGAGCGACGATGAGCTGCGACCGCCCGGGCGTGTGCAGCGCGCCGATAGCCGTGATGTACACCGGGACGCCGCGGCCGACGGCGTTGAACAGGGCCGGCAGGAAGCCGCCGCCGCCCACGTCGAGCTGGCCGGTGGCCAGCGCCGGCACCTGGGCATCCAGCGCGCCGGCGATCGGCACCGGCTCCACGTCCAGCCCTTGCTCCCGGAGATAGCCGCGGTCCATGGCGATGTAGAGCGGCGCCTGGATCGTGCTCGAGCCGTCCCAGACCTTGAGGGCGACCGGCGAATTCAGGGGCGCGGGCTGGGCCGCGGCCGCGGGGGCGCTGGACGGAGCGACCGCCTGCGGCGAAGGGCCACCGCACGCCGCCAGCAGCAGCGCCGGGATCACGATCAGGGCGAATGTCCGCATCGGCGGCCTGCTCACTCCATCTCTTCGCGATAAATGCCCAGCGCCTCCATGGCGGGGCGGTCGGTCATGGCGAACAGGATGCTCTCGCCGCTGGAGGTGTTCGTGTGCTGGTGCCAGTACCAGGGCGGCACGACGAAGATGTCCCCCTGCTTCCACGCGAAGCGCTCGCCTTCGATCGCCGTGACGCCATCGCCGCGGAACGCGTGGTAGATGGTGGTGCAGCTATGGCGGTGCGCCTTGAGGCCCCGGCGCGGGCGCAGGAGCTGGATGTCGCAGGCAAACGTCGGCAGCGTCGGGCCGCCGTGGACGGGGTGGGTGTACGTCAGGTAGTAGCCATCGCACGCGTCCTCGGCCTCGGCCGCTTTCAGGGCCTCGAAGGTAGCCTGGGTGTCGGCCCAGGCGTAGCGGAACGGAGGGGTGTGCTGCTCGCGCTTGAGGTAGGGCGGCCGGACGTGGCCGAGCGTCTTGCCCGAGAAGCCGGTGGGCCGCTGGATCGGCTGGCGCGCCTCCGCGAACGGCTCCGAGAACATCTTCGCCAGGCTCACCAGGCGGATGTCGAGCCCGTCCAGCCAGATCACTGGCTTGTCACCATCGTTGTAGTGATCGTGCCAGGTCCAGTTGGGCGTGGTGATCAGGTCGCCGTCGCCCATCGGTAGGGCCTCGCCCTCGACGACGGTGAACGCGCCCTCGACCCCCTGGACCACGAAGCGAATCGCCGCCGCGTTGTGGCGATGGGCCTCGGCCACCTCGCCCGGCATCACGCACTGGATGGAGATGTGGATGGTGTTGGTCATCCAGTGCCCCAGGCTGGGGTTCTTGAGCTGGATGGTGCGGCGGGGCGTATCGCTCATGGGCACCACGTCCGTGGCCTTCATCAGGCCGGCGTAGATGTCCTCCCAGCGCCACAGGTACGGTTTCGGCTCCGGCCCCTTGGCCATGTGCTTCCAATGGCCCTGCATATGCCGCTCGGCCAGCCAGTCGTCCAGCTCCTGGGCCGTTGTCACGTTCATCGCCTTGCCTCCTACGACGCCGCCACCGCGATGGAGGGCAGCGCATACGCCTGGCGCGCCGTCTCGCTCAGGATCTTGCGGTGGTCGGCTTCGGCGAGGCCGGTCAGCTTGCGCCACTCCTCGAGGTGCTCGATGAAGCCGTCGTCGTCCGTCTCGTGGGGGAAGTCCGAGGCCAGAAACAGATGGTCCGCGCCGATCATCTCGATCGCCAGGCCGAGCGTGTGCTCGAACGGCTCGGCCGAGACGTAGACGGGACAGTCGCGAAGGTAGTCGCTGGGCTTCTTCTTCAGCGGCCCGCGGCCCGGCGTCCACTTCTCGTCCATGCGGTCCATCAGGTAGGGCACCCAGCCACACCCCGCCTCGAGGAAGCCCACCTTCAGCCTCGGGAAGGTCTCGAACACGCCCTCGAACATCATGCTGACCATCTCGACCATCTGGCCGACGGGGTGGTGGATGATGACCTTGGCGCTCTTGAGGCCCGTCATCAGGTCGCGCCCGCGCCACAGGTGGCCGCCGTGGATGCCCAGGAAGCAGCCGAGCTTCTCGGCCTCCGCGTAGACCGGCCAGAGCGACGGATCGCCCAGCGGCACGCGGAGCTGCGTGGCCGGCAGCATGGCCGCCACCATGCCTAGCTCGGAGTAGATGCGGCGCAGCTCCTTCACGGCCGCGTCGATGTTCTGCAGCGGCAGCAGGGCCACGCATTGCAGCCGCGGGCTGAACCGGGTGTAGCGCTCGTGGGCCCAACTGTTGTAGGCCCTGGCGAAGTAGGTGGCGACCTCGGCGTCCTCGCACATGCCGAACGTCAGCGCGTCGGTGGGGTAGATGACCGCTTGCTCGATGCCGGCGCGGTCGGCGAACGCTAGCCACTTCTCGGGCGTCGGATCGAGCCGGTAGGGCGAGTGCGGGCGGCCGCCCAAGAACGGGCGGGTGCGGTTCTCCGTCGCCTGCCACGACGGGAACAGGCCGTGGCCACGCGGGATGATGGTCTGGCCGCGCAGCGGCTCGTCGAGGTACTGGATGATTTCGTCGGGCTGCTCGTCCAGGTGGCCGTCCGCATCGATGATCGGCAGCATGCGCGCTCTCCTCGTGGGTGGATCCTAGCTGAGGCCATCATACTCGCCCCACTGGCAGGGCGCCAGCAGCGCAGCTCCGCCGCCGCGCCCGGGACGCGCGGTCCTAGTTCGGTATTCCCTCCGGATAGAGGCCTTTTACCCAGTCCTCCAGCTTCAGCAGGTAGGAATTGTCGTAGAAGTCGGCCGGCTGGTGCGCCTTCACTTGCTCGTCGGTCGACAGGTCGAGGATCGTCCGCACGCCGGCATCCTGGACCAGCGGATAGGGCGCCCAGTCCAGGCTGTCCGCGTATACCTGCTCGATCTGCGCCGGATTGTCCAGCCGACTGTATTTTTGGATCTCGGCCTTGGCCCCAGCCGGATCGTCCTTGGCGAGCTTGGTGCCCTCCATGACACCTTTCAGGAAGGCGACCACGGCCTCCGGGTTCTGCCGCGCCCAGTCGCGGCGCACCACAATGCCGACGTTGACGGTCGGCAGCTTCAGCTCGTTGGCGTCCACCAGCAGCCGGTAGCCCTGCTGCTTCGCCAGCGGGATGGTGGCTTTTGTCAGGACCGCCGCCTGAACCGTGCCGGCCTGGAGCGCGCCGAAGATGCTGTGGTCGTCGCGCAGGTACACGATATTGACCTCAGACGGCGCGATGCCCTCGTGCTTCAGAATGCTGCGCAGGGCGCCGTCGCTGCTGGCCCCGGGCGAGCTGGCGCCAATCGATTTACCGATGAGGTCGCGGGTGCTCTGGATGTCTGGTGACGTGACGTAGAGCTGCTGCGCGTAGTGGTTGGCCAGTACGGCGACGAAGGTCAGGTCGGAGCCGCCGGCGATCGCCGCCACGGCCGGGCCACCCTCCAGGGCAAACTGCGTCTCGCCGCTCTGCAGCGCCTGGAGATCAGTTGGCGCCGGCAGGTTGACCATCTCCGTGTCCAGACCGTACTTCTGGAACAAGCCGCGGTCCTGCGCCAGCCACAGCGGCATGAAGCCACTCGTCGGCTGCGGGTACGAGAACGTGATGGGGCCGCTGGCCGGCGCCGCGGCCGCGGTGCCGGCGCTGGCGCTCGCCGGGGCCGTCGCGCCGCTCGGCGCCGGCCGTGCCGTCGCGCCGCACGCCGCCAGCAGGAGGGCGGCGATCAGGACCAGCCGCTCACGCCTCAAGCTTCATCTCCACCACGCGCCATTCATGCCCAATGCGGCGATGGCGATTCACCATCCCGGCAGCGCGGCGGCTTCGGGGTGGAAGAAGCTCATGTAGTCGAGCTTGGTGGGCGTCAGGCCCTGTTGATAGGCGAACTCGGTGAACGCTTCCAGGGAGCGGCGGTTGTCTTCGATGTTGTAGGCCCAGTAGCGCTCGCCCATCAGCGCCCGCTGCTCGGCCATCGCCGCGGCCGCCCAGGAGATGGTCAGGATGACCGGGTCCGAGCCCTCGATGCGGTTGAACGCGACGTCGCGGGCCTGACGGTAGGCCCTGAGCAGCGCCGTCGGCGCTTCGGGGTAGCGCTCGACGAAGGCCCTGTCCATGGCAATGACATGGCTGATCGGGAAGATGCCCGTTCGCTTGAAGTAGGTCTGCTCTTCCGTCTTGTAGTCGGGGAAGAGGCGGCGCACGCGTGGGTCGCGGCGCGTGATCGAGGGCAGCACGTTCGGCCCGACCACGGCGTCCAGCTCGCCATCCACCAGCAGCGCATCCATGAACAGGTCCGCCGGGCCGGTGTGCTCGGGCAGCGGGCGAATCGTGATGCCAGCCGGCAGGGTCGGCGGCGCTTCCGGCCTGCTGGCCAGCCAGTCGATGCGCGTGAGGTCGGCCTGGTAGTAGTTCTGGAGGGCGCCGCGGGCCCAGACGCCGGCGGTGTTGCCCCAGAAATGGATGCCCACCCGCTTGCCCTCCAGGTCCTTGGCCGACTCGATGCCGGCGTTCGCGTTGACCTGGATGTAGGACAACCGGAACTTGCGGTTGGGGAACGCCGGGATGCAGACGATCGGCGCGCCGGCCGCCAGCAGGGCCGGGAGCTGGCCCATCCCCTGGTCCCAGGCGTCGGCTTCGCCGCTGACGCGCTCCAGATCGAAGCCGTCGATCTGGACGGTACCGTCCGTCAGCGGCAGGTTGGTGTCGACGTCCGGCTCGAAGAACCGAAAGCGCAGCTTGGGGTTGGCCATGCCCGCCTCCCTCGTCTTGCTGCTTCCCCCACTCTACGGCACGGGATCATCCGCCCGCCGCCCGACCAGCCGCCCTAATCCAGCACGCCCTCGGCCTTGAGCGCCTCTAGCTCCGCGTCGCTCAGGTGCAGCAGGTCGCGCAGCACCTGGTCGGTGTGCTCGCCGAACAGCGGCGCGTGGGCGTAGATCTGCGCGGGCGTCTCCGAGAGCTGTACCGGCGGGTACTCGCTGATCACCGGCCCCATCTCCGGCTCCTCGCGCTCGTGGTACAGGCCGCGCGCCTTCGCGTGCGGGTCGCGCTTAAGCTGGTCCTCCACGTCCTGCACCGGCGCCGCCGCCACGCCCACCGCCTGCAGCCGCGCCATGATCTCGTGCCCGTCGTACTGCCGCGTCCACTCACCCACCAGCCGGTCCAGCGCCGCGCTGTTCCGCTCACGCGCCAGCGGCGTGGCGAACCGCTCCTCCCGGGTCCAGGCCGGGCTCCCGATCGCCTCGCAGAACCGCCGCCAGGCGTCCTGGCTCTCCACACTGATCACGCACCAGCGGTCGTCGCCCGCCGTCGGATACGCCCCGTGCGGCGCGGCGCCGGGCCGCCGATTGCCCACCGGCGCCGGCACGCGGCCGTTCACGATGTAGTCCAGGTAAAACGGCCCGAGCAGCGACGCGCCCGTCTCGATCTGCGCGCCGTCAATGTACATCCCCTCGCCCGTGCGCGCCCGGTACAGCAGCGCCGCCATCACCGCCGCCGCGCCCGCGACGCCCGACATGAAGTCGGGATGCTGCGTGCGCGCCTCCTGCGTGGGCGCCTCGGAGCCTGGCTGGTTCCAGAGATAGGTCGAGCCGAACAGGCACATCAGGTTCGGTCCCCAGGTGACGTGGTGGGCGTGCGGCCCCGTGTTGCCCAGCCCCTTCAGGCTGATCAGGATGATGTCCGGCTTGAGCTCGCGCAGCTTCTCGTAGCCGAAGCCCCAGCGCTCCAGCACGCCCAGGCTGAAGTTCTCCGTCACCACGTCGCTCTGCCGGATCAGCTCGCGCAGCAGCTCCTTCGCCCGCTCGCTCTGCATGTTGAGCGTGACGCTCTTCTTGTTGCGGTGCAGCTTCACGAAGCTAGGCGACTTGTTCCAGCGCGCCTTGTTCGCGCCGCCGCGGTGGGTGTCCGGCCGACGCCGCGACTCGATCCGCAGCACCTCCGCGCCGTACTCCGCCAGCGACTTGCCCACCGTCGGGCCGGCCGCGCCGGTGCACAGCTCGATCACGCGAATCCCCGCGAGCGGCAGTACCGTCATGGCTCGGCCTCCTGATTCCCGCAGGGCATGTGTGACACTGTCACACATGCCCTGTGGACTTCTTCTAGATCACGCCCGCGGCGCGCAGGCTCGCCAGCTCGTCGCGCGACAGCCCCAGCTCTCCGCCCAGGATCTCCTCGTTGTGCTCGCCCACCAGCGGCGCCGTCCGCCGCACCCGCGCCGGCATCGCGCTCCACTTGTGCAGCGGCCCCACCTGCCGGTACTTCCCCACCACCGGGTGCTCCGCCTCCAGGAAGTAGCCGCGCGCCTGCGTCTGCTCGCTCTCCACGAAGTCCGCCGGCGTGTTCATCGGCGTGATCGCCAGGTGCCGCGCCTGCGCCTCCAGGTAGAGGTCGTGCTTGTTGTACTGGGCGCAGAGCTGCTCGACGTAAGGATTGATCAGGTCGCTGTTCTCGCGCCGCATGTTCTGGTCTTCGAACACCGGGTCGTCCAGCTCCGGCGGCTTGCCCAGCCACTCCAGGAACGTCAGCCAGTGCGCGCGCGGCAGGATGAACAGCCGCGCGTAGCCGTCCTTGCAGGGATACACGTCGTGCAGCTCGAACGTCCGCACAGTATGACTTACGCGCACCGGCTTGTCACCGTGGTACGAGTAGTAGGGCACCACGTAGCCGCCGATGTGCGCCGCGGCGTCGCTCACCGAGACGTCCACGTGCTGGCCGCGCCCCGACTGTAGGCGGTAGAACAGCGCCACCTGCGTGGCCAGCGCCGCGTGCATCGAGGCCATGCCCGAGGCGAGGTCGCCCGGCGCCACCACGGGCGGCCCGCCCGGGTCGCCCGCCAGCGCCATCAAGCCGCCGAGCGCGAAGGCGATCAGCTCGTTGCCCTGGTAGTCGCGGTACGGCCCTGTTTGCCCGAACACCGTGATCGAGGTCATCACCAGGCCGGGGTTGATCGCGGCCAGCGCCTCGTAACCCAGCCCCCAGCCCTCCAGCGTGCCGGGGTTGAACGTCTCGATCACCACGTCGGCCGTGCGGGCGAGCTGGCGAAACAGGTCCTGCCCGTCGGGCGTGGCCAGGTCGAGCGTGATGCCGCGCTTGTTCGCGTTCCAGTGGAGGAAGTACAGGCTGCGCTCGGGGTGGGCCTGGTCGCCCGCGTAGGGCGGCCGCGCGCGGGCAGGGTCGCCGCCCGGCCGCTCGACCTTGATCACGTCCGCGCCCAGGTCGGCGAAGAACTTCGTGCACGGCAAGCCCTTTTCGTCGGCCAGGTCCAGCACGCGGATGCCCGCCAGGATGCCGCCGTCGGACGTCTGAGCCATCGCCGCCCCCTCCCCGCGCTTGACCGAACGCCAAGGTATACCCGAACGGCGCGCCGCCCGCCAGGCGCGCGGCAGCCCGTGGCGGGGCCGCTACTGGCTCAGCTCCGTCGCCGCCACACGACGCGCCCCTCCAGCACCGTCAGCCGCGCGGGCCGCCCCGCCGCCTCTCCCGATGTCGCCTCCAGCGTCTCCGGGTCCAGCACGGCGATATCCGCGAGCAGGCCGGGCCGCAGGCGCCCCAGCGCGTGCGCCGCGCCCACGGCCCGCGCCGGGCCGAGCGTGAACGCCGCCAGCGCCTCGGCCAGCCCCAGCCGCTCGGCGGCGCCCAGCACCGCCCCATCCGGCGCGCGCCGCTCCCGCGCGGCCGCCAGCCCCAGCCCCGGCGCCGGCTCCGTCACCGGCGCGTCCGAGCCGGCCGCATAGCCCACACCCGCCCGCAGCAGCGAGCCCGCGCGGTGCAGCCAGCCGTGCGCCTCCGGCGGGTAGGCCGCGCGGTACACGTCGCCCCGCTCGGCTACCAGCGCCGGCTGCCCCACCACCATCACACCCAGCGCGCGCAGTTGCGGCAACCACTCGTCGGCGATCACCGCGCCATGCTCGATGCGATCCGGGGCCGCGGCGCTCGGGCCAGCGCCCAGCAAAGCACCAGTGGACCTCGGGGCACGCGCCAAGACGGAATGCCCCAGCCCCCCGTCCCCCGACCACCCACCCCCGGCCCCTGGCCCCCGCCCCCTGGCCCCCCCAAGCGCGTCTAGCGCCAGCGCCACCTCGGCCTCGCTCACCGCGTGGATCGCCACCGCGTGCCCTGCCGCGTGCGCCGCCGCCACCGCCGCCCGCACGCCCGCCGGCTCGCTCGTCCCCTCGTCCAGCATGATCTTCACCGGCCCCAGCAACACCCGCCGCCAGCCCGCACCTTCCCTCTCCCCCTGGGCGCAAGCCAGGGGGCGGGTCCCCGTTCCCCTCTCCCCCTGGGAGAGGGCCAGGGTGAGGGCGCCCGCTCCCTTCTGCCACCGAGAGCGCGCTCGGGAGAGAGCCTCCGGTCCCCTCTCCCCCTGGGAGAGGGCTAGGGTGAGGGCATCGTTTTCCCTCTCCCCCTGGGAGAGGGTTAAGGTGAGGGCCCCCGGCATCATGAACAGCCGCACGCCGAGCGCCCCCCGCGCCGCCAGCCGCCTGAACAGCGCCCACTCCGCCGGCCCGTTGGTGTGCGAGGCATCCTGCACGCTCGTCACGCCCCAGGCGAGCAGGCGGTCGCTCGCCCTGCGCACGGTCGCCGCCAGCTCCGCTTCCGAGGGGCGCGGCAGCCGCGCGCGCAGCAGCGCCGCCGCGTGGTACAGCCGCCCGGTGGCCTCGCCCGTCGTGGGGTCGCGCTCGACCAGGGGCGCCGGGCCATCTAGCAGGCCAAGCGCGCGCAGCGCCGCCGTGTTCAGCACGTCCAGGTGCAGGCTGCGGTGCTGCAGGCGCACCGGCCGATCAGGCACCGCCGCGTCGAGGTCGTGGCGGTCGGGGTGGCGCCGTTCATCCAGCCGCGCCTCGTCGTAGCCCCCCGCCCGCAGCCAGGCGCCCGGCGGCAATGCGCGCGCGTGGGCAGCTAGCGCCCGCCGCAGCTCCGCGATGCTGCGCGCCCCCCGGCAGTCGAGCCGCGTCCGCGCGCGCGCGTAGCGCAGCAGGTGCAGGTGCGCGTCGTGAAACGCCGGCACGGCCACGCCGCCCGCGGCGTCCACGACCTCGGTGGCCGGCCCCACCAGCGCCCGCAGCTCCGCCCAGGCGCCCACGGCCAGGATGCGGCCGGCCCGCACCGCCAGCGCCTCGGCACTCGGCCGCGCGGCATCGAGCGTCAGCACGCGCGCGTTCGCCAGGACGAGATCGGCCGGCGCCGGCATGGGGAGCGTGCGGTCAGTCGGCTGAGGCGAGCGGGCGCGGCTGCTTGAGCTGCATCTCCTGGCCGCAGCAGTGGACGGTACCTTCGCCCGCCTTCGTACACAGCACCTCGGCGCCGCACACCGTACACTCGAAGCGCTTGCCAAGCTGGTTAGCCATCCGCCCGCTCCTGCCCCTGTGGCGCCGCCGCCGGCGCGCCCTTGAGCTGCATCGGCTGGCCGCAGCAGCTCAGCGCCCCCTCGCCCGCCCGCGTCACCAGCATCTCCGAGCCGCACTGCTCACAGTAGTACCGCTTGCCTACCTGTGTGGCCATACTCTCGCCTCATCCAGCAGCGCAGGGCTCGCCGCCGCGATCGGCCGACGCTCATCGTATCCGTCCCGCGACGGGCGTTCCGCTGCCCTTGCTGCGGCATTGTGCTCTTGCAGAGGGGGCGGCGGCAACGACGCGGCCAGCACTGCCGAGGTACTCTCCAACGCACGATACGGCTCGGGCGGGCCGTGGCGCAACGCCACGAAAGGGGCTGTCAGGCCGTACCGCGTGCTCGATTATGCCCGGCCTCGTGCCAGACCAGCCCCAGGTACGTTGCGTAGTAGGCGGTCGGGTACACGTCGTCCAAGCCGGCGCCGGCCCACTGAGCGGCACGCAGGATTTCAGGATGGCGGCGACAGAGGTTCTTCGCCACCGGCCAGACAGTCGCCGGGCCACCCGCCCACTCTGGCTCACGCGCGACAGCGTCGGCGCTCACTGGCTCGAGTCGCGCGTGGTCGACCGCCGGGCGGGGGCTCAGTTGGTTGACGATGTGCAGGAGCCGCGCCTCCTCGGACGTGAATTCAGACGCGAATTGCTCGTAGTGCGCCGCGACGGCGCGCCACAGGGGGGTTGGATCCCGGGCCGCCTGCTCGCCGACGCTCGTAATCCGCCACCACCCCTCTAGCCGGCGCTCCACCCAGTTGAGTCGCGCCAATTCTTCGAGTGCGTCAAGGAGGCCGCGGCGCCGCGAGGAGTCCAGGTAGCCCGGCTGGCCCGCGACCCTCGGTCCATAGACCACGCGCACGATATCTGGCTCCGACACGCCACGGAGATCGGCGTTCGGGATCGTCTGCCGAAGCTGAGCCAGGCCGCCCAGTACCTCGTGGCACCAGTCAACGAAATCCACGTTGCGTCTTCCGCTGCTGCGCCGGGTGGCTTCCTAACTCTCTGTCCGGGGAGAGGAAGTCTGCATCGTGTATTGCGCGCGCAAGTCCTTGCGCAGCAGCTTGCCGAGCGCGTTGCGCGGCAGCGCCTCGGCGAACACGACGATCTCCGGCTTCTTGTAGCTCGCTAGCCGCGTGTGGCAGTGCTCCACGAGCATCTCCACCGACACCTCGGCGCCCGGCCGGCACACGACGACGGCGGCGACCCGCTCGCCCCACTCCTCGTCGGGCACGCCGATCACCGCCGCCTCCTCGACCGCCGGATGGGTCGCCAGCACCGCCTCGACCTCCTCCGGCGCCACGTTCTCGCCGCCGCGAATGATCAGGTCCGCCTGGCGCCCCGCCAGGTACACGTAGTCGTCCTCGTCCATCCAGCCCAGGTCGCGCGTGCGCAGCCAGCCGTCCTGCAGCGTCGCCCGCGTCGCGTCCTCCTGGCCGTAGTAGCCGCGCATCACCCGCTCCGTGCGGATGGCGATCTCCCCGATCTCCCCGCGCGGCAGCTCCCGCCCCTCCGCGTCCACGACGCGCAGCTCCACGTCCGCCAGCGGCCGGCCGATCGAGCCCAGCCGGCGCAGCTTGCGCTCGACCTCCTCCGGGCTGCCCTCCAGGCGGTGGTCCTCCGGCCCGAGCGTCGTCACCGTCGAGGCGGTCTCCGTCTGGCCGAAGGCGTTGAAGAACTGCACCGCCGGCGGGAAGCTCTCGATGGCGCGGCGAATCACCGCGAGCGGCATCGGCGCGGCCCCATAGGAGAGCACCTGCAAGCTCGATAGGTCCGTCGTCGCGAAGTCCGGGTGGTCCAGCACGCGCTTCAGCATCGTCGGCACCAGGAAGGCGTGCGTCACCCGCTCGCGCGCCACCAGCGCCAGCCACTCCCCCGCGTCGAACTGCCGCACCAGGGCGATGCGCCGGCCCGTCCAGGTGGCGGTCAGCGCGGCCGTCAGGCCCGCGACGTGGTACAGCGGCGCCGCCAGCAGCACCGTGCCGCGGTCCGAGCCATCCGCCGGGTCCACCGTGACGAACACGAAGCTCACCAGGTTCCCGTGCGTCAGCATGACGGCCTTCGCGTGCGCCGTCGTGCCGCTCGTGAACATCAGCACCGCCAGCGCGTCATCCGCCACGTCTTCCGGCAGCACGCCGTCGGCCTCCGCCACCAGCGCCACCAGGCGCGGCAGCCCATCCGCCGCGTCCCCCAGCCCCACCAACAGCGGCGCGCTCCCCGCTGCCCCGCCTCCGCGATCCTCTGCCCCGTCGCCGCCTTCGAGTGGCCCGACGCCTTCAGCCTCCCTCGTCGCGGGCTCAGCACATCCTGCTCCCTCTCCCCGTGCGAGAGAGCGCCGCGCCCCCTCTCCCCCAGGGAGAGGGCTGGGGTGAGGGCTCCCGCCGCCGCCCTCCGCCAGCTCCGCCAGCGCCGCCCGCGCCACCGGCACGTAGCGGTCGCCCACCAGCAACACCCGCGGCGCCGCCACGCCCAGCATGTGCGCCAGCTCGTCGGCGCGCGCGCGGTAGTTCAGCGGCACGAACACCGCGCCCAGGCTGGCCGTCGCGTACAGCGCCTCGAGCACCGCCGGCGTGTTCGTCTCCAGCACCGCCACGCGGTCCCCCGCCTGCACCCCCAGCCCCTGCAGCGCGCCCGCCGTGAACATCACACGCTCGGCCAGCGCCCCGTAGCTCGTCCCCTGCCCCTCGAAGCGCAGGATCTCCTGCTCCGGGAACATGCTCGCCGGAATCGTCAGCAACTCCGCCAGGTTCACGCCTCGTTCTCCAGCGCGGTTTCCTGCGGCCGCAGCCCCGCCGCCAGCCGCGCCTCCAGCCGCAGCCCCGCCTCCACCGGCAGGTCGGCGCCCTCGCGCACGGCCTGGCGCACGGCCCGGACGGCCCGCGGGTCGAGCGCCGCTAGCTCCCGCGCCAGCGCCGCCGTTTCCGCGGCCAGCCGCTCGCTCGGCACCACCCGCGTCACTAGCCCCAGCCGCAGCGCCTCCGCGGCGTCGAACCGCCGCCCCGTCAGCAGCACGTCAAGTGCCGCGCCCAGCCCGCCCACGCGCGGCAGCGTCTGCGTGCCGCCCGCCGCCGGGATCATCCCCAGCCGCACCTCCGGCATGGCGAACTGCGTGTCCGCCGCGGCCAGCCGCAGGTCGCAGAACAGCGCCATCTCCAGCCCCGAGCCGATCGCGAAGCCGTGCAGCGCCGCGACGCTGGGCACCGGCAGCGCGGCCAGCAGCGCCCACACGTCGCGGGCGAAGCGCACGCGCCGCCCGATCGTCGGCGATGGCGCCGTGCCGAACTCCGTCAGGTCCGCGCCCGCGCAGAACGCCCGCCCCGCCCCCCGCAGTACCAGCGCCCGCACGTCCGTGTCATCGCGGACCGCGGCCAGCACCTCGTACAGCTCGTCCCGCATCCGCAGGTTATAGGCATTCAGCACCTCGGGGCGACTCAGCGTCACCCAGGCGACGGCGTCCGCTTTCTCGTAGACGACGGTCCCGAAGGCCAACACGCCTCACCCCGCGCCCCGCATTATTTCACGCCGCCCTCGGCCGCGGCGAGCCGCCGCCCGTCGCCCGCGGCCGTCCGCCGGCCCCCTGCGGCCCCGCCCCCAGCGTCCTCCGCGACCACCACCCCCGCGCCGACCAGCGCCTCGATCTCAGCCGGCCCCAGCCCCGCCAGCTCGCGCAGCACGCGGCGGCTGTCGGCCCCGAACGCGGGCGCTGACCGCTCGCCCCACGACGAGTGCGGCGCCTCCCCGGCCGGGGAAGTGCTCTCGGCTTCTAGCCCGAGCGCCGGCCGTTCATCCGGCGCCACAGCGTCGTGCAGCCGCCAGGGCAGGCGCGCGTAGTGATGGCAGGACGCCTCGCCAGCGGGCCGTGCAGCGAACAGCCCGCGCGCCACGAGGTGCGCGTCGGCGCGCAGCGCGGCCGCATCCAGCGACCACGGCCCGAGCGCTCGCCCCGCGGCCGTGGCCGCCGCCAGCACCTGGCACGCCACCTCGCGCTGCGCCACCTCCACGTGCCCCCCTCGCCCCGCGCCGTCGCGGGCAAGCAGGGCCGCCAGCAGCCCCGCCGCGCCATACGCGCCTGACAGGTAGTCCAGGTACGCCACCGGCGCCGGCTGAGGCTGCCCGTCCACCAGCGGCGCCAGACCCGTCGCCAGCTCCAGCCCGCCGCCGTAGGCCACGTAATCGCGCCACGGCCCGCTCGCCCCGAAGGCCGGCAGGGACAGCATCAGCAGGCACGGGTTCACCTGGGCCAGCGCGGCGTAGTCCAGCCCGAAGTTCGGCATCACCCGCGGGCTGAAGTTCTCCAGCACGATATCGGCCCCGGCCGCCAGCCGCAGGAACGCCGCGCGCCCCGCCGCGCTCCCCAGGTCCAGCGCCAGGCTCTCCTTGCCCCGGTTCAGGTCGGCGAACGCGCCCGCGCAGCCCTCCTCACCCTGGGACCGCGTGCCGTCGCGCCGCGCCGGCCCCTCCACCTTCACCGGCCGCGTGCCGTCCTGCCGCGCCGGCCCCTCCACCTTCACCACCCGCGCCCCCAGCCCCGCCAGCAGCCGCCCGCACCACGGCCCCGCCCACACCATCCCCAGGTCGAGCACCCGCAGCCCCGCCAGCGGCCTTACGCCCTCTCCCCCTGCCAGATGGCCCGGGGGAGGCCGTCTCTCCCCCTCTCCTCCTGGGAGAGGGTCGGGGTGTGAGCCCACCTCCTCCTTCTCCCTCTCCCCCTGGGAGAGGGTCGGGGTGAGGGCGCGTCCCTCCCCCTCTCCCCCTGGGAGAGGGCCGGGGTGAGGGCCACTCTCGGGATTCGAGACCGTCACGGCCGGCGTGAACCGAAACGGCGATCGCGCCACCCACTCGCCCCCCCGCCGCGCCCACACCCCGCGCGCCCCGCACTGCGCGTCCTGGTAGACCTCCCCCGGCGCCAGCACCGGCGCCACCGGCAGCCGCCAGGCCTGCGCCTCGTGGAAGACCTCCTCCCGGCCGCGCGCCGCCAGCCACGGACCAAGCGCCTCGCCCAGGTCCTCGTCGGGGTCGCGCACCGCCTCCACCCCCATCAGCCCTGCCAGCAGGTCGTGGTCGACCGCGCTCGGCGCCATCAGGCCCACGTACCCGTCCGCGCACCGCAGCACCGCCAGCCCTCGCCCGCTGGCCGCGCCGCACGCGCCGCCCGCCGTCGCCCGCGGACAGGTCGCCCGCGGCAGCAGGTCTCCCAGGCAGCTCGCCACCACCTCCACCGTGGCGACCTCCACCAGCGCCGCCCGGCCGTCCCGCCGCGCCCAGCGCAGCGCCGCCAGCGCGGCCACCGCCGCGTGCGCCCCGGCCAGCGCCGCCGCCACCAGCGGGTCCGCACCCGCGCCCGCCGCCACCACGTCCGCGCGCTCCGCGTCCGGCCCGTCCAGCCCGAATGGCGTCACCGACACGACCGCCCGCCCCGGCCCGCCCAGACCCGCCAGCTCCACCCCGAGCTGCCGCATCTCGCCAGCGCGCAGGTCCGTCACGATCACGTCCGCCCGCGCCGCGAGCCCCCCCACGGCCCCGGGCGCGCCGCGCGCGTCGTGCGCCCGCACCGTCGCGCCAAGCTGGGCCAGCAGCCGCACGAAGGCCGCCGCGGCACCCAGGCCCCGACCGAGGTCCAGCACCGCCACGCCGCGGAGCGGCCGCCGCCCGCTCATCGCGCCTCGTAGCGCGGCGCGCGCCGCGCGGCGAACGCCGCCAGCCCCTCCGCGCGGTCGCGCGTCGTCTGCAGCAGCGCGGCCAGGTCGGCCTCCAGCCGCAGGCCGGCCGCCAGCGGCAGCTCCAGCCCCTGCCGTACCGCCTCCTTGGCGTAGCCCAGCGCGATCGGCGCCCCGGCCCGCAGCGCCTCCAGCAGCTCCTCCTGCGCCGCTTCCAGGCCCTCCGCCGGCCCGACGCGGTGGACCAGCCCCAGCCCGAGCGCCTCGGGCGCCGCCAGCACTTCCCCGAGCAGCAAGAGGCGCAGCGCCACCGCCGGCCCCGCCAGGCGCGTCAACCGCTGCGTGCCCCCCGCTGCTGGCAAGCGCCCCCAGCGCACCTCCGGGCTGCCCAGCCGCGCGCCGTCCGTCGCGATGCGCAGGTCGCACGCCAGCGCCAGCTCCCAGGCCGGCCCGACGGCGTCCCCGCCGATCACCGCCAGCGTGGGCGGCCCGAGCCGCCCCACCGCCGCCGTCGCCGCCGCCCACGCCGCGCCCAGCGCGTCGCACTCGGCCGCCGACCGCGGCGGCAGCACACAATAGGCCCCTCCCGCCCCCACGATCGCCACCCCGACCGGCGGCGCCTCCCGCTCGTCAATCGCCGCGCACGCATCCGCGATCGCCCAGGCCAGCCGCTCCGCCGCCGGCCCGATCCCCGCCGGCGCCGCCACCCGCAGGTACACGACCCCGTCACGTTCGGAGACGTCCACCGCCATCGCCCGCTCGCCCTCGTCGCTATCTTCCAGACAGCGCCGCACTCACCCCGGTGTACGGGCCCTGGTTGCCGCGCTCTGCTCCTTGCCGCCCACGCCGCCCGCCGGCCCCGGGTAACATAACCTATCACGCGCCGGCACCGCACCCGGGCCAGGCCGCCGGCAAGGCCCTACGTGCTCCTCGCGCCGCCCGGGTCGCGCAGCGCGCGCAGCCGCCCGCGCAGCAGCCACAGCGCGACCAGCGGCACGCCATACAGCGGCAGCCACACCACCAGCCAGATCGCCACCGTGCCTACCCCGCGCAGCGCCCACGCCAGCGCCGCCAGCGCGTCGGCGGCCACGTCCTGCGGGCTCCACTCGCGCTGGCGCGGCGACAGCCCCGCCGGCTCGCGGAGCTGCAGCGTGAGCGTCGCCATCGCCGCCCGCCGCTCCAGCGCCTGCTTCCGCCCCTCCGCCTGCTCGATCTGCCCGCGGATCGCCGTCACCTCCCGCTGCACGGCGAACACGTCCTCCAGCCGCTGCGTCTTCTCGTACAGCGCCAGCAGGCTCGCCTCCGTCGCCCGCAGGTTCCGCAGTCGCGACTCCAGGTCCACGTACTCCTCGCTCACGTCCTGCGTCTGCCCCTGCTCGTCCAGCACGCGGTCGGCCAGCTCCCGCAGGCGGTCCAGCGTAGCCTGGTACGCGCGGCCGTCGGCCGGCACGCGCAGCGTTACCGTGGCCAACGTGCGGTCGCCCTCCTGGCGCACTTGCGAGCCCGCCACCAGCCCGCCCTGCTCCAGCGCGATTTGCTCGATCTGGTGATAGGCCTCCACCACGTTCGCCACCACTAGCGTCATGCTCACGTTGCGGACAATCATGCGGTCCAGGCTCGGCAGCGCCTGCGCCGGCGCGGCCTGTCCCTCGATCGCCGCCGGCGCGCTCGCCCCCCGCGCGCTATCGGCCGCCGCGGCCCCGCCAGGCCGCGCCGCCGGCGCGGCGGGCGCCGCGGGCCGCGACGCGACGTTGCCCGCCGCCGGCGCCGCGCTCAGGCCCGCCCCGCCAGCCTGGAACGTCGGCGTCCCGTGGCGGAGCGCCACCTGGAGCATCAGGGCGATCAGGACGACACCACCCACTCCCGCCAGGATCGCGCGCCTCCTCGACACGGCTGCCACCTCCTCGATCGCGGTATTCGCTATCGAGTACGCCAGCCCGCCGGCCGAGGTTCCCCATTTCTTCCCCCCGGCTCCGCGCGCACCCCCTATACACCGTCCCCCAGTCGGCCGATACTCCCGGTGGGAGTGCAAGATGCCAGCCGTCCAGCCCGTCCAGCCCGTTCCCGCCGTCAAGCCCGTCGCGCGCCGCGCGGCGGCCTGGCTCGGCGCCTCGGCCGCTAAGGCCCCCGCCCCGGTGGCCTTCGACGACGTGCTGGCCGCCTGTCTGGAGCGCCCCGCCAGCGTCGCCTTCCGCCCGGCGAGCGCCCCGCGCGCCGACGAGTCCACGCCGCCCTTCTTCGTCGACCGCCCGGAGCGGCGCCTGACCGCCCCGGCCGGCGACGAGCCGCGCCGCGAGCGCCGCCCGTTCGCCGCGATCGCTGCCGCCTACCGCGCGCAGACGACGCCCGCCTGCCTGCGGCTGCTGGGCCTGCAGCTCCCCTGCACCGAGGCCGATGTCCGGCAGGCCTATCGCCAGCGGGCCCGCGCCCTCCACCCCGACCGCGGCGGCGACCCGCGCGCCTTCATGGCCCTCCGCGCCGCCTACGAAGAAGCCCTCCGCCTCACCAGCCGCGAGGCCGCCTAGCCCTTGACCCGCTCGCTCCAGGCGTTCCAGGTGCGTGTGCTCACCACCGGCTCCTGCAGCATCGCGCTCGCCGCGGCCACCTCGCCCGGCGTCAGGAAGCGCACCGTCCCCAGCGCCATCGCCTGCATCTGCAGCAGCGCGTTCCGCTCCAGGTAGATGCACGCCTGCGCGATCGCCTTCAGGTTCGGCCCCACCACCACGCTCCCGTGGCCGCGCATCAGTGCCGTCGTGCGCGGCCCGAGCGTGCGCGCCAGCGAGCGGCCCTGCTCCATCGTGCGCACCAGCAGGTCCGTGTCGCCCCACTCATCCGCGATGTCCCACGTCGGGATGTCGGCGCCGATGAGCGCCGCGGCGTGGAAGATCGGCCGCAGCGCCGTGCCCGTCACGCCGTAGGGGATCACCGACGGCGAGTGGTTGTGGCAGATCGCCATCACGTCCGGTCGCGCCTCGTAGACCGCCGCGTGGATTGGCCGCTCCACGTAGCCCGGCCGCTCGTCCCCGCTCAGCAGCTCGCCCGAGATGCGGTAACACTGGAGGTCAGCCTCCGTCACGTAGGCCGGGCTCAGCGAGCGCGAGATGATGTATTGATCCGGGTGGTCGGGGTGGCGGATGCTGACGTGGCCAAAGGCGTCGAGCACGCCCTCGTGCGCCAGGATGTGATTGGCGGTCGCTAGATCACGTAGGACCGACGCGTCGGCCACGGCAATGGCGGTCACGGCACTCTCCCTCCGCGCGGTAGCATGCGGCGGGCGCGCGCTCCGTGCGGCGCCCACACCGCACCAGTATAGGCCCCCCGCTCCACGACGGGGCCGCGCGCCGCCCGCCCCGCGCCCCTGCGCCGCGCCCGCCCCGCCCCCTAGCGCACGCCGCGGGCCCCGGCGGCGTGCGCCCAGCTCCGCTGTCCGATCGGTGCCGCGCGGTCCCCACCGGATATCGCGGTGGATCCGCGCCGCACCTCGCCCCTGCCGCGGACACAAGAAAAAAAGAAGAGCCGGGCCAGTGGCCCAGCTCTTCCGTCGAACGATCCCCACCCGTGAGTGGGGAGGGGCTAGCCGGCGCGAGTCGCCCCGACCACGACCATCTGGGGATTGCTGCGACGCATCGCTCTTACCCCCTTCGGCACGCTGCGGGTTGGGCTGCGAGCCCGCCCCTATCGCGAGTTGTGGCAGTTTGCGTGCCAGCACGCTGAGCCTCACCCGCGCCCGTCCGGCCGCAGCCGGCTGATCGCCTCGCGCAGGTGCGCCAGCTCGATGTCGACATCCGCGAGCAGCTCGCTCGCGTCACTGTGCAGCTCACTCCCGAACTCGCGGAGGTCTGGGCTCGCGTCCACCGCCAGGTCCACTAGGTCCAGCGCGCGGCGCAGCAGCACCAGCGTCCGCTCCTGCAGCGCCTCCAGCGCCGCGCACGCGGCCTCCAAATCGTGCCACACCTCGCGCTCCACCGCCCTCACCCCACGCCCAACCCGCATTGGTCGAGTCCGAGATGATAACGGAAGCGCGTTGGAGACGGCCGATGGGCACATCGAGGTCGAGACGAGTGCCGCGGGCGGGAATCGGCGAGCCCTGTCCGACCAGTTATGGCTAGTGCCGAGAAGTGGCTCTCTGACAAAAGGCTGCATTGGTGTCATGCTCGACGCGGCAGTGAAGAAGCAGCAGCAATAGCCGGCCGGAGCCGGGCGCCGGCGCGCGAGCGGACGGGAGTGCGCCGGTACCGTTCTACCTGGTGGCCAATCCTCCTGTACAGATCAACGGTCGCGTGCAAGTCTGGGCCACGCCTTTTCCGTCTCGGGAGGCGGCACGGCGCATGCGCAGCGAGTCAGCAGTCCTTACGTGGTTATCGAGGCGCGGAGCCTACTACAGGTCATCCAGCAGGTGCGGGCCGGACGGTCCCCCGGCTAGCCCGCACTAGGACGCCATGATGAGGAAAGACCGGGCCGAACGCGGCCGGCGCGGACGCCCCCGCCGGGACGCGAGCTTGCGCGACCGGCGGCGCACGTGGCGCGCGCTCGCGTTGCTACGGGACCCAGGACGCCGCCTGGACGTGCCGCCCCAGCCCGGTCCACCGCGCCGCGCCCGCGCACGGCCGAGCGCCGCCTGCGTGGCCTCCCCTAAGGGCCATGCTCTGCCGTCCCGGGCGTCGGCCGGGAGCGGCGTTTCTTGCGTCCGGGTGCTGCACTATTGAGTGACCTCGGTGGCGTGGAGCAGCGCGTGTGGCGGGATGGTGAGGCCGAGTGCCGGCGCAGTCTTGAGGTTAGTCGCCAAGTCGAACTCGCCGAACTGATCGCTTGGCAGCTCATCCGGCCTGGCGCCCTTGATGTTTTGGCCCCGTGTAGGCCGCTCGCCTTAGTGGCGCCGGACCTCGGTACCGGCGGGCCGTCGGCTGTCACGCGCCTGACCGCGTCCTACTATGGCGCTTCTCTCGGCTGACAGGAGCTATCGGGCCGGGTGCAGAAATGAGCGCCTGTAGCTTGCCAGGCTCGCGCTGCACGGTGGCAGGCAGGACCGAGAAGGGTGTACACTGTAGCTAGTGGTTCATCGAAGCCCAGCGCGTGCTGCTCTGAAACGTTCCCCCTTTAGCGTCTTGACGCTAGATCGAGAGCACTCCTCTCAGCTCACGGTGATTTTCCTGGACCAACTTTATTCCCATGGGAGACATACGTGAGCTACTCGACCTACACCGACAAGACCCTGACCTGCCGCGACTGCAGCAACCCGTTCACCTTCACCGAGGGCGAGCAGGAGTTCTTCGCCCAGAAGGGCTTCACCAACGAGCCGAGCCGCTGCCCCGAGTGCCGCGCGGCTAACAAGAGCCGCCGGAACGGTGGCGGCACGGCCTACGCCAGCGACCGCGGCTACGAGCGGGCGCCGCGCGAGATGTTCGAGGCTGTCTGCACCCAGTGCGGCGGCATCGCCAAGGTACCGTTCCAGCCGCGCGGCGACAAGCCCGTCTACTGCTCGGCTTGCTTTGAGCAGCAGCGCAGCTATCGCTAAGGACCTCGCTCGGTGAGCACGGGTGAGCTTGCACGCGGGGTACGAAGCAACCAACCGTCGGATAGCGGCATCGTCAGGGTGCAGAGTCAGCGGCGCTCTAGCCTTCGGGCTGGGGCGCCGCTCCCTTGTTCGGTTGGAGCGTCACCCGCAGTGATGGAGATCGGAACCACGCGGCTAGCCACGCTTTCCACGGGAAGTCCCGCAAGGAGAGTCGGATGTCTGAGCTCGATATCGATGTCCAGATGGACCGTGAGACCGCTATTGCTGGCCTGGAGAACGCCGCCCGCCGCTATGCGGCGGCGTTCCTCGCCGTGGCCGCGGGCGACGGCGACCAGGCGCAGCTCCTAGTCGCGCGGCAGCGCCTGGCAGCGGCGGCGCGCACCTACGTGGCGGCCGGCGGCCAGCCGTGGGCCGATGAGGAGAAGCGGGACTGAGTCCGAGTCGAGCCACCTCTTTACCCTCCCGCTCGCGGTTACGCCGAGCCATTCCCCACGCCGAGCTGCCCCGCGAGACCCCGGCCGCGTCCTCTTGATACAGATACGCTTTGTGCTCGATCGGTCCGGCCGACTACAAGGCTACGTCCTGTCGCGTCGTCAACCTATGGTTTCCTCTCGCCGTGCCGCACGCCCAGCTCACTATGGCTGACCTGGCCTGCAGTGCGCTGCTCGGCACGGATGTCGTGGAGGAGGCTCGTCCAATAGGCGGCGGTGGCGAAGTCGATTTCCGCGTCGGTCGCGCGCGGGTGGGTGGCGCGGAGAGCACACTCCACGCTCCGTTCCAGGCGTAGGGAAAACGACTGTTCGTGCTGTGCGCCCCGCGCGGCCTTCTCCGTCGGCGCATCGGCCGCGCGGCGGATACTTACGAGCTGTTCGTGAGTCAGATGCAGTACGTTCATGATCGCGACCTTCTCGCCACTTACCCTTAGCGGCGTGCCATCCCCAGTGCTGACGCACGGCGCGGGGCGGCTCAACGACCGGCGCGATGAGTGCTACCGAGACCACGCCCTCTCACGCCGGGTGACGTGTACGATCCGCGTGTGCGCCGTCCGCGGGTGGCGGCTCAACTGCTGCCAGAGTACCGTCGCCGCCGCGAGGTAGCGCAGTAGCATGGCAGCGACCCCGGGCGCCTCCACTTCAAGGTCCATTGCATCCTCAAGCGCCGTAGCGGTCGCGGACCGCGGCGCATGGTCGCGTGCGCCTATCTCGCCAATCAATGCCCCTGCCTAACTGAGGCCCGGTCATAAATCAGAAGCCGCGCCGGATGGGAATCCGGCGCGGCGGCTCCGTACCATCTGGTTGCCATACCAAGACAGGGAGCCACTCAGAT
>Ga0070741_10007237_pt1 | contig 23161 bp, 18 predicted proteins | sample Coa_R1_4_FD_66440 | JGI IMG/M metagenome (GOLD analysis project Ga0070741, IMG submission 66440) | Surface soil microbial communities from Centralia Pennsylvania, which are recovering from an underground coalmine fire - Coalmine... | ecosystem: Environmental > Terrestrial > Soil > Unclassified ... | reverse complement strand
TTTTCGATGCCCAGCGAATCGGCGATACCCACCAGCATCGCGCCGTCCGCGTTGAGCTGCAGGCGCGTCGATTTGCCGATGTGGACGTGGGCGTCGACGATCATCAGTTCGCCTCTCCTTCGACGCGCTCCGGAAAGGGTGTTCGCGCAAATCGGTAATCACCCAAGGTGACGGACGCCCGCGCTTCGCGATCGATTTCGCGGAGATAGGCGGGCAGGTCGTCGATGCCGCTGCGGCCCCAGGCTCCGGCCATCCAATAGTGCCCCTGCGTCGCATGCCCGGGTTCAAGCCGCTGCCGGAAAACAATGCACTCATTGCGGCCGTCTTTCGTAACCAGCGGCTGTTTCACATCGGCGTCCCCGGGCTCGAAATAGAGAGCCAATCCGATCGGCCCGATCTTTGCCGTCTGCGTGCCGACAAGAGCCAGCCTGCCCGTTCCATCGTCTGTACGCATCTCCGGCAAGTGGCGGATGCCCGCGCCGACTTCGTAGGTGCGGCTCAACCGCAGCGGGAAGATCTGGTAGCGGCAGGCCAGGTGCCCGGCGCCGGCGGCGATTGAATAGATCGCACGGATCATCACAGCGTCGTCTCCGATCGACCAGTGACGCATACTGGCCTCAACGACGGCGCGCACCGGCCCGTCGGCAATTACCCGGTAATCCGGCGCCTCGGCGGGCGCCGGTTTGTGCGCGTAGTCCGGCATATTGAGCGGCGGCCGGTAGACGCGGTCGCCGGCCCGCAAGAACAGTCCTCCCAGCCCGAGGGTATCGCCGAGATGAATAATGTCTTGTCCGATCGCTTCCGGATTCTGCGAACCGAAGTAGCCGACCAGGCTGTTATAAAGTCCGGGCTTTCCGGCTGCGCGCGCCTGGATATCCATGAAGAAGCCGCCGTAACTGCGATAACCGATACGCTCGGATTCCAACGCGACGGTCGCTCGATTAAAACCGAACGCATGGCTGGCGTGGACCCGTTTCGGCCATGGGATGGAATCGTGCAGCGTGGTCGAGTAATAGATGTGCACTCGCCTCCGCTCGCCCGCCGCGAGTTTCACCGGGAGGACGACTTCGTCCGGCACGCCGTCCCCGTCGAGGTCGTCGGCCTGCGACGGTACAACCTCCGTCTGGCGGCCCGGGATGACGGGTATGCAAACAGTACCGGGAAAGCCCGGGGCGATGCGCGCCGCTTCGGCCACCGGAATGACGGCTAATGCAGACACCGGCGTCGAGCCGGAATTTGACAAGTCGAGTTCCAGGCGTTGCGCGAAGTTCGGTAAAGCCCAACGGTCCTGTTGCGCGGCGCACAAAGCCGCGTACCCAGCCAGCGCCCAAACCCTGTGTCTCATTCTCAAACGCCGTTTCATACAGTATAATGCCAAAGATCCAGGGCGTGAACGTAAATCAGGTCTCAATTTCGCGCAGGGACGTGCTCCAGTCGTTCGGAGCCGTCCCCTTCATACCAGCGACGCGACCGCCGTCGCAGGTGCATTCCTTCCTGCCGTTCAGGCCTGCTGCAGCCGTTCATCAGACGGTACCCCCAATGCGATTTCGTCGGGCTCTTGTTTAGGTACGGGATCCGTCGTGACCTTTTCCCATTTCACGATCTTCAGGTCCAGCACACAAATCGCGTAGAAGACCGGCACGAGCAGCAACGTGATAAACGTCGCGATCGAAAGGCCTCCGATCTGTGCGTAACAGAGCGGTTCCCACAGCGGTCCACCGTGCGCGGCCAAGGGGAACAGGCCAAACACCGTCGCTCCCACCGTGATCAGCACGGGCCGGAGACGCACGATACCGGCATCCAGCACCGCCTGCTCGAAGGGCTCGCCTTCGGCGTGCTTCTCTTCGATGAAGTCGAACAGCACGATAATGTGGCTGACAATCACGCCGACGAGGCTGATCACCCCGAGGAACCCCATGAAACCGAATGGCGTTCCCATGATCCAGAGCGCCACCAGCGCTCCGATCGATCCGAAGGGGACCGCGGCGAAAACGATGAACGGCTTGATCGCATTCTTGAACTGGAACGTCAGCGCCAGGAAGATGGCGATCACCGAGGTCGCGAGCACAACCGAGAGTTGCTCAAAACCGTCTACCTGTTTTTCCTCCTCGCCGCCGATCTCGAGTTTGTACCCGGCCGGGAGCGACGCCGCAATCGCATTCAGGGCCGGTCGTGCGATCGTCATCACTTCCGACGAGAGTATCCCTTCCTGCGGCGCTGCCGAAACGGTGATCGTGCGCGTCTGATTCCGCCGGCGAATCACTTCACTTCGGAAATTGTAGTCGAAGCTGGCGACATGCCTGAGCGGAATCTTTTGTTTGCCGCTGCGGGACGAGACATACAGGTTGTTCAAGTCGTCGAGTCCGGCGATTTCGTCTGTCCGCAGCCGGGTGACCACGGGGATCTGCTTGTCGCCTTCGCGCAGTGTAGTGACCGCCGTGCCATTGACCGCGTTCGCCGAAGCCTCCGCGATATCCATGTTCGTGATTCCCGCCAGATTGGCGCGGTCGGTATCGACGTTCAGCTTGACATTGAACCGATCCTCGCCCCAGTTGTCCCGCACACGCGTGACCAGAGGAATGTCGCGCAGGACCTTCTGCACGCGCTCGGAAGCGATACGCAGCGTCTCGCTGTCTTCACCGGAGATCCGGATTGCGACCGGAAGCCCCACCGAATCGCCGTTTTCCAGTTGCCTGACGTCGATTCGCGCATTCGCAACCTCTTTGGAAACGCGGCTCTGTATATAAGGAAGCAGCCGATGCGTCTGGTGCTTGTCCCGGAACAGCAGGACCACCTGCGCGTAGTTGGTATGCGGCGATTCCGGCGAGAGCGAATACCAGAACCGCGGCGCCCCTCCGCCCACGAAGCTGGAAAGCGCTTCGACCGGCATCTTCTGTGCCGCCGAGGCTTCCTCCACGATTTTCTCGACCTGCTGAACTGTCTCGCCGGTCGCCGAAAACGATGCGTCCTCGGGCAGGAAGACATCGATGAAAGCGAGTTGCGAGAGATCCTTGGGCATGAACTGCTGCTTCAGCGACTTTCCGATGGCGCCGCCTCCCACGAGGATCAGAACCGCGACCGAGAGCACCGCCCAGCGATGCCGGATGGCGAACTGGCCCACCCGATAGTAGGCCGCGGCGAAGCCTTTTGTGCGCCGGTCTGCGATCGAAGCTTCGTAGCGCGGGCGGAGAAGGTAGGCGCCCAGCAGCGGGATGAAGCTCATCGATACGATTCGCGAAGAGACCAGTGAAAGCGTGATCACGACGGGCAGTGAGTACATGAACTGACCCATGGTGCCGCTCAGCATCAGGAAAGGCAGGTAGGCAACGATGTTGGTAATAGTGGCGTACATGATCGCGGTAGCCAGACGCGTCGGCCCCAGCCAGGAGGCAATGCCGCGCGACGCGCCGGCGGCGAGCTCGCGCTTGATCGCGTCACCGGCGACCACGGGATCGTCTACCAGCAGACCGAGCGCGATGATCAGGGTCGCGATGGAAACTTGCTGGAGATCGATGCCGAGCACGTGCATCATGCCGAACGTCATGAGCAGGGTCAGAGGGATGGATAATGCCATCAACAGCGCCGACCGCCATTCCCAGAAGCCTATCAGCGAGACCAGGACGACCAGACCCACGGCTTCGTAGAGGCTCGTCATGAACAGCTCGATGTTTTCTTCCACCTGCCTGGGCTGATCGCTGGTGCGCTTAACGATCAAGTCCGCCGGCAGTTGTTCTTTCAAATGTTCCAGCGTGACATCCACCTGGCGCGCGAAGTTGTTGATCTGCTGCCCCGCGCCCATTTGCACGCTCATGGTAACGGCGCGCGTCCTCTGCCAGTTGCCATGGGTATCGCGCGATGAGTAGAAGTTCAGGAACCGCGCCGGGTGATCGTAGCTCCGGACCACGTCGGCCACGTCGCGGAGGTAGAGCGGTGCGCCCTGCGGCGTCACACCTACCGCCACATCGCCGATCTCGCGCTCGCTGTGGAACTCTCCTGTGGGAGCTATCAGGACGTTCTTCCCGCCGGCATCGAACTCTCCGGCGCCGGAGGTGAGATTGCGCGCGCGCAGAATGTTAGCCAGGTTTCCACCCTTCAATCCATAGGCGGCCAGCCGCTCCTGCGAGTAGATCATGTACACCTTCTGCGGCAGGATGCCGCTGCGATCGACCTTCGCCACCAGCGGAGCGTTGACGTCTTTGCGGCCGGTGGCCAGCAGCGCCTTTTCCATGACGTCAGTGAACTCGTCCAGTTCGCGATAGCTGTACTTCTCCCCCGCAGCGGCAGCGAGCCTGGCCCGCACGTCGGCGACGTTGCGGACCACGAACGGTTTCCAGATATCCGGCTCCCACTGGGACTCCGGATAGTGATCGCGCACGAACCCCTGCAACATTTCCTGCACCTGCGACTCGGTCTTGTTCGTTCGAATGTCGGCGCCGACGCATCCCGCGCCCTCCAATAAGGCTGGATCCAGGTCGCCGTCGATGTTTCGGAGGTAGTCCACAAACCGCAGGGCGCCGAGGCGCGCCAGCCGGAAATCTTCCCGCAAGGGAAAGCACAGGACGATCGACGCGCGATCCTGAGAGCCTCCACGCGCCGCGCGAGTGGCCGCTATCGCATCTCGCAGCCTGGCAGCGCGCACTTCGATATCGGCGGCGCCGGCCTTGGGACTCGCCACGGTGAGCATCAGGGTCGCCGTGTCGCCGAAATCGCGCTGGTACTGAATGGGACCAGCGCCGTCGGGCAGATTGCGGATCGCCGCGAGCCGGCCGCCGACGTCGTCCAGAACCGTGCTGATGTCCTTCAGTTCGTCGGATATATAGAACGTGATCACCGACGAATTGCTGCGCGACACGGACTCGATCTTCGAGATCTTGCTATTGGACGCAATCACCTTCTCGATCGGCTTCGTCACCAGCTCTTCGATCTTGTCGGAGCTGGCGCCTGGCCACGGCGTTACCACGAGTGCCGCCTTGATCGGGATATCCGGATCCTTGCGCTGCGGCATATGGGTGTATCCGTAGATACCCCAGATGACGGTGCCGATCAGCAGGACCCAGGTCACATGCGGATGCTCGACGCACATCCGCGCGAAGTTTCGTTGTTGAGCCAGCGGATCGCCGGCGCTTTGCGCATGACTGTTTTTCATGGGATCACCTCCACCGTTTGCCCGTTGGTCACCAGGGTTGCGCCGGCGCGGATCACAAGCTCACCGGGTTTCACGCCGCTGGTGACGGCGAGCACGTCTCCGAACGTCGGCCCTAGGCTGACGGGCCGGGCACGAGCCACTTTGTTTTCCACTATCATCACGGTGAAGCCGGCCGGATTCTCACGATCGCGAACGACCGCGCTTACCGGGACCACCGGGACCTGGCGCCGCTTGCCCGCCCGCTCCGCCGAGGGTGAGCGACGCGATCATGCCGGGCCTGAGCTGCAATCGCGGATTCGGCAGCGCGACCTCCACCTGGAAGAGGCGCGTATCGGCATCGGCCACCGCCGCAACCGCGGTTACGGTTCCGCGAAAGTCGCTGCCGGCAAGCGCCTCCGCGCGAATCGCGATGCTCTTGCCCGGGTTGAGCTGAACGGCCACGGTGTCGGGCACCCCGAACGTCGCTTTTACCGTGCTGATGTCCGCGAGTGTGTACGCGATTTGCGACGGACCCGCTAACATCCCCAACTCCACGTTCCGTTGGACCACCGAAGCGGTGAACGGCGCGATCAAAGCGGTGTCGCCCTGGTTCAGGCGTGCGTTGGCGATCGCCACCTCGGCGGTCCGGATCTGAGCTGCGGTTGCGTCGATCTGCGCCCTCGCAGATTCCACCTGGGCGGCGGTCATCTCGAGCTGGGCCTTCGCGGCGTCGAACTCCGGCCGGGTCAAGCTCTGCGTTTCGATCAGCGCTTTGGCGCGCACGAAGTCGGCTTCGGCCTTGGCGTGCGACGCCTGTGCCTGCGCGAACTGTGCGCGTGCGCTCCCCTGCGCCTGGCGGGCCGCATCGAGCTGGCTCTGCGACTGGGCTGTGGCGTTGCCGTATTCTTCTTCGCGGAGCTTTGCCAGAACCGTGCCGCCGGCGACAATATCGCCGGGCTCGAGGCTGCGGCCGCCGGCTCGATGGATGGCCGTCACAATGCCCGACACGCGGAACGCCAGGCTCACCTGCCTGCCGGGCATAATGGTCGCGGAGTAGCGCCCACCCGCTTTCGGCTGATACATCTCCACCGCGCTGACACGCACTGGAGTGGTCGTCTTTTCCAATTTAGGCGGCTCGCGGTGGCACGCCGCCAGCACGAGTACCGGAGTAACGAAAAGGATGCGCTTCATTGATCTTCTCCCAAGGCGCGCTCGAACTCGGCGCGCGCGTTCCAAAAAGTAACCAGGGCTTGTTGATAATCGCTGTTGGATTGTTCCAGGCTGACCTGCACCTGCAACACGTCCTTCAGCAACGCGGATTGCACGGCAAACCTGTTTTTGGCCACGCGGAGGCTCTCGACCGCCGTCTCCTGCGAGAGCCTCGCCACGCGAAGCTGCGTTCGGCTCTGGCGCAGTTGGCGGTATTTATCGTTCACATCCAGCAGGACGGAATTGACTGTGTCCTGGCGGCTGTTGCGGGCCTGCTCCACCGTGCGCTGCTTCTCTGCCGCCTCGTGCTTCTTGCGGCCCCAATCGAACGGCTCCCAAGTCACACTCACCCCGACGCTGGTGCTATGCGCCGGAAAGAACTCGCCGTAGTTCAGAAAACTCAGACTGTTCACCTCCGCAGCGACCTCCGGGATGTACTCGGCTTTCTTTGCCCGAAGATCCTGCTCGGCCTGGGTCTGCCTCAGCTTCGCCTGGCGGAGTTCAGGGCGCTGCTCGAGCGCCTTCAGGCGCGCCGCGGCAAGATCGAACGAATCGTCGATCGTGTCCAGTACGGGCTGAATGTTGAAGTCCGTGAGAATGTCGCGGCCCAGGAGCTGGTTCAACTGTTCCTTGCCGGCAGCCTGCTGATCGCGCAGCAGGCTCTCGGATTGTTCGGCCTTCGCCAGACGTGTTTCGACGTCGAGCGCGTCCGACTTCAGCGCCACCTCGCGGACCACATAGTTCTGCGTAATTCGAGCTACCTCCGAGTAGAGCATCACCGTCTGGTGTGCGCTGCGAAGATTCGATTCGACCTGCTGCAGCGCGTAGTAAACGCGCTTGACGTCGCGGACGACTTTCTGCCGGTCCGCCCTCGTCTGTTCGTGCGCGATCTCAACGCCCGTCTTCAGGGTGTCGAGATTCCGCCGGATCCGAATCAGCGAAGACAAAGGTTGCGACACTCGGCCGACGATCATCCCCGTGGGCTGGAGCGGCGACTTCAGGTGAACGTCCGCCGACGGCAGCGGCCCGGTTCCCGGATAATTCCCCAACACCCCCTTTTGCAGAACAAAATCAAAAGACTGGAGTTGCTGCGCGCCAAGGGCGTACAGGTTGATGCTGGGGAATTGGCGCGTCCAATTCGACCTCAGCTTCTCTTGTGCCTTCTGCGCGTCCAACTCGGAATTTCGCAGAGCCCGATTGTTTTGCAGCGCCATGGACACTGCCTGATCGAGCGTCAGGATCTCCTCACCCCGGCCGCAGCCGGCGATCAGCCCCATCAGTGCGATCGTTGCTATCGTGTTTCTCATTGCTGTGTCCTCTCGTTCACAGGTACAGAATAGGGTTGGTTCGTGGTTTAAGTCGTGATTGGGAAGTGAGCAAGACGTGACGGTTTGGTGACGCCTATTCGCGCGTCACCCGCCCCCTATCGCCATCCACGACGACCACATCCCGCGACTTGAGGTCTTCCAGAATTCCCGGCAGGTTCACTACGGCCGGAATCCCGTACTCGCGCGCCACGATCGCGCCGTGGCTGAGGTATCCGCCGCTCGCCATCACGATCCCCCCAGCCCGCAGAAACAAAGGCGTCCAGCCGGGATCGGTAGATGGCGCGACCAGGATTTCACCGGACCGGAGCGTATTGCCCTCGCGCGGATCGCGGATAACGCGCGCCTTACCTCGCGCGTGGCCTGGAGCGGCGCCGATGCCCGCCCAGCTTTGACCTTGACGGCCACTGATCACCGGCTTTGCCGTGACGCGCCCATCCGGTTCTTCCGAGATCACGTCCGGCGGCGCTGCCTCGGCAAGCCAGGCTTCGCGTTGACGCTCGCGGTCGGAGGCCAGTTCGTCCGCCCCGGCGCCGTCCCACCAACCTTCGAGCCAGCACTGCAGGTCCGTCGCGGAAAGGAAGTACGCCTGTTCCGGACGATTCAGGTGACCCGCGCGTACAAGTCGTCGGCCGATTTCCAGCGCCAAGGCTTTCGAAGGCACCGACAGCTCCGCAATCGACGATTTCGCACGCTCGCGCGCCGCCATGGCACGACGCAACCGGCCGACCAGCCAAGAGATGATCGGCGCGCGCCAGCCGGCGGCTCTTCGCACCTTTGCCTCGGCTTCCTGTCGGATACGCTGTGCGGCATCACGCGACGCTGCTGCCTGCGGTTTGGCAAGGAAGAAGCGCACCTGATCGAGGATGTAGGTCGGGTCCTCGGCCCATCGCGGATTCAGATAGTCGGCTTCGTACACGGCGCGGTGGCCGAACTCATCCAGGAAGCGCGCCAGGCCGCGCGGAAACTCGAATGCTGCGGAAGATTCACCCAATCCGTCGCGGGATGATGCGATTCCAGCCACTGCCGCGCCGTAAGATCCTTGCGCGCCTCAGCCGCGAGCCCGATGATCGCGTAGCCGTGCTCAGCGCTCGTGACTGCCCCGGTGCCCGCCAGCAGCGTGCCCATGATCGCGCGCGCCTCCTCGCCGAAAGACGGCTTCAACATCGCTTCCAGCGCCAATTCCCACGGCCCCTCCGCGCTGTTCGCGACGCCGATCATCGTGCCCATCACATCGTGGTCGAACCGGATCTTTTCGCAGACAGAAATCAATTGACTGTCGGGAACACCTGCCAGATCGATCGCGGCGACCTCGCGCAGTCGCGGTTTCAGTTCGCTGAGCACGCGGCTCATCTCGCGTTCGATGGTCCAGATTCGGCGCAGCAGCCGAAGGCTCGCCTTCCGCCGCCGGCGTCCAGCCGGTCCGTTGCCCGGGTCGCCCGGCACGGGGATCTCCGGCTGATGTCCTCCAATCGACTGCACCACCTGGGCCGGCAGCACTCCGAGAGCGTCGTACAGGACCCACTGCATCAGAGTCAGTTCGAAATACGCGCGGCCCTTGAAGCGGCGAACCACCTCCGCCCCAGCCTCGAGTTGGTACCCTCCGATCGCCGCCCCCGCGTACGCCAGCGTGCCCACGGATTTTTTGAGCAGACTCCACGAAAGGGTGCAGATGACTCCGGGCACCGCGTCCTTGATGTTGGCCGTCGACCAGTGCCGCGGGAGGTGCGCGATGGGCGCGGGCAGGAAACGACGCACGTTCGTGGCCGGACGCACCTGCAGAAACCAGAGGTGCTGGCCGTCGTAAGCCCACTCGACGTCCTGCGCATCCTGCCCGTCGCCGAACGCCCACTGCATGCGATCGACCTGGTGGGCCAGTTCGCGCTCGCGATCGGGCGGCAGAAGGGCGGCGCCACTGCGCGATTCGGGCTTCAACTCGCCCTTCAGTTCGCGGTACACGATTCGCTGTGGGTCGACCGAGCCGCTCACAACAGCCTCGCCCAAGCCCGGCGCTGCGTCGATGACAATCAGGTCCCGGCGGCCACTCACAGGGTCGAAACTGAACGCAACACCCGCGCAACGCGCATTCACCATTTCGCAGATGACCACCGCGCACCGGACCTCGTCGTCGGCGAAATTCATTTTGCGGCGATACGCCAGCGCTTGCGGTGTCCACAATGAGGCGTAACAGCCGAGGATGGCGCGCCGGATTTCGTGGACGCCGTGAACGTTCAGGAAACTGCGATGAATGCCGGCGAACGACGCGCGTGCGCCATCCTCCACGGTGGCGCTCGACCGGATCGAGACGAGTGCATCAGCGAGCCCTTGTTCCCGCAGAAACCGCGCCAAGCCGGCGACCAGCTCGGCCGGCAACTCCGCGTTCTCGAGCGCCTGGCGGATCTCATCGAGCGCCTCGGCGACCTTGGGCTCGACGACGTCCCCGGCTCGTACGCGCTCAACGAATGCCAGGCTGTCATTCGGTACTTGCGCCATTACCGCCGCATTCCACGTCGCGGGAATCACGCCCCCGCGCGGGATGCGGAATCCGTACCGGTCGAGCCGTCCGAGATTGTAGCCTTTGCCGCCGCAGATCTCCGGGCCCGCGTCCACGGCTTCTTTCCAGGTGAGAGCCGCCGGCAACCGGACAGCCGTATTCGAAGTGTACTTACTTGTCGTTGCGATCATTGCATCCTCCTCAGATTTCGGAAATGGTTCAGGCGAGCCCGGCGAGCCGCATGGTCAGGCCCCATCGGAAGGGCCGAACGTGTGCCAACACGCGAAATGCGGCATTTCGGAATAGCCGCATTTGGCTGCCGGCCGTCGCTACCCGGGTCAGGCGGTCGGCGAGCGATATGACGCGTTCCGCCACTGGCCGCCGCTCGAACGAGTAGTGTGCCAGCGCGGCGGGTTCGCTTCCTTCCAGCACTCCCGCGAGCGCGGCGGCCAGCGCGATGGCATCTTGAATTCCCGTATTCATTCCCTGGCCGCCCGCCGGACTGTGGACGTGCGCGGCATCGCCGGCCAAAAGAACCCGGCCCGCTTGGTAGTGTTCGGCGATGCGATGGTGTACCCGGAAGCGCGATCCCCAAATCACGTGCTCCACTGTGGCTGGGTCCTGCTCCGGCCCTCGCGCATCGAGCAGCGCCTGCACATCGGCGGCGCACGGCGAGTCGGGAGCTTGCTCAACCGTTGCGACGATGCGGTGTATGCCACCCGGTAGCGGAGCGACTACCGCCAGTCCGGCGGGCGAAAAATACAGAATTACCTCGTCAGTGGGAACTCCGCCGCGCAGCCGCACATCCGCAAGCAGGAACGACTCGGCATAGCTCCCGCCCAAGAACCCGATGCCGGCCAGTTCGCGAACCTTGCTGTGCATTCCGTCCGCGCCGATGACGTATCGTGCGCGAAGTTTCGTGCCATCGTCGAAGCTCGCATCTGCGTGGAAGGCGTTCTGTTCGAGGCCGGTGAGCACGCGTGGCCGGATCAGGTGACCACCTGATTCGCGCAGCCGTTCGAGCAGGACGGACTCGGTTTCGGCCTGGGAGACCATCAGCGTGTACGGATAGCGGGTCGGCAATTGCCCGAAATCCAGCGAGAGCAGCGTGCGGTCACGGTCCCGGATCGAGAACGTGCGGCATTTCAATCCGCGGGCATTCAGGCGGTCGGCCACGCCAATTTGTTCGAGCACCTCCAGCGAGCGCGCATGGACCACGGCGGCCCGTGAGGTATTGGCGCCTTCGGCCAGCCGGTCGACGATCGTGACATCGACTCCGCGAGCGGCAAGCGCCGTGGCGAGGGTTAGTCCGGTAGGCCCGGCGCCGACTACGAGCACGTCGCAGTCCGTGTTTCCGTTGCGATATATTGTTCTGAAATTCGTCTTCACGAAGACAGAATAGGGTGAGGGACCAAAGCAAGTCGTGAATCGACCGTGAGGAAGGAGTGACGGATCGGTGACGCCCAAATCACGAGAATTTCCGCCGTTCCGGCTGGATGCTGTGAATCAGTGTTTGTGGCGGGGCACGGACCAGATCTCGCTTTCGCCCAAAGCTTTTTCCGTCCTGCTGTACCTTGCCGACCGCTCCGGGCGGCTGGTGACGAAGCAGGAGTTGCTGGACGCGGTGTGGCCCGATATCCACGTCACCGAGGGCGTGCTGAAGCGGGCGGTGCTGGAAATCCGAAAAGCACTTGACGACCCGGTAGAGGAGCCGCGATATATCCAAACTCTGCATCGGCGCGGCTACCGCTTTTTGGACCGCGGCGCCTCAACCACCGGCGCCACCGAAGAATCCCCCGAAGCCCCGGGAATCGTGGGCCGCACACGGGAGTTCCAGCAACTGGACACGTGGTTCGAGGCTGCCCTGGGGGCCTCCCGCCAGATGGTTTTCGTTTGCGGCGAGGCGGGCATCGGCAAGAGTACCCTGGTCGAGAACTGGATGAAGACATTGCGCCAGCGAGCTGCCATCGCGCGCGGCCGCTGTCTCCAGCAGTTCGGCAACGGCGAGCCGTACCTGCCCGTATTCGAAGCGCTGGAGCAGCTTAGCCAGAGCCTCGGCCGCCGTCTTGTGGAACACCTGCGGTCCCGGGCTCCAACCTGGCTACTGCACATGCCCGCGCTGATATCGCTGGAGGATCGCGTCAAGCTCCGGGACGAAGTCTTTGGCTCTACCCGCGAGCGCATGCTACGCGAGATTACAGACGCACTCGAAGCGATTTCCAGTGAAACGCCCATCGTCCTGGCCCTCGAAGACCTGCACTGGAGCGATCCATCGACCATCGACCTGCTTACTTCGATTGCGCGCCGCACCTCCCCGGCGCGGTTAATGATTCTGGGTACCTACCGTCCTGCGGACGCCGCAATCAGCGCCGGTCCCCTCCTGGGAGCACAAAATGAGCTTCAACTGCACCGTCAATGCCAGGTGCTGCCGCTAGCTTATCTGACCGAAAGCGCAACCAATGAGTATCTGGCCAGCCGGGTGGGCATGGACTCGCCGGATCTCGCGGCGGCACTCCATCGGCGTACCAACGGCAATCCCCTATATGTGGTCTGTCTCATAGATGAGCTCGAACGCTCCGCGAGCCTCGATTCCAGTCCCACAACCATCGGCAGCCTGTTGCCGGAAACCCTGCAACAGATGTTCGAGCGGCAGGCAGCGCAGCTGAGCGGCCCCGAGCAGGAGATGCTGGATGCCGCGGCATCGAGCGGCGAATCGTTTTCGGTTGCCGTGGTGGCCCTGGCGCTGGGCCGCGATGCCGCCGATGTCGAATCCGCGTGCGAGTCGCTGGTTCGCCGGCACCTGATCCTCAAACGCGCGGAGATGCTCCGGTTCCCGGATGGCGCCGAGTCTCCGGGCTACTCGTTCCTGCATGCTTTGTGCCGGGACGCGCTGTATCGCAGGGTTCCGCCGGGCCGTCGCTCGCGGCTGCACGGCCACTTGGGACGCGCGGAAGAGCAGCTGTATGCTTCGGATCCGAACCGGGTCGCGGCCCAATTGGCGGGGCACTTCGGGCTCGCGGGGGATTTCGCGCGCGCCGTCCGGTATCTCCGGATGGCCGCCGATGTCGCGGCAGCGCGGTATTCCAACCAGGAGGCGACGCAATACCTGGACCGAGCCTTCGAACTGCTATCCCGGCTGCCGGAAGAAGATCGCCGCGCCTGCCGGATGGATCTGCTGGAGCAGCGGGCGATCATCCACCTGAGCGCTTCCGATATGGTCCGATCGGCAGCGGACTTCCGAGCTCTGGCGGACGAGGCGCGCGCGGCAGGCGCGGCAGATCGCCAGGCGCGCGCCTTGATCGACAGCACGGCTCCATTGCTGTTCGTGGATTACCGGCAAATCATGCCGGCGGTGGATGAGGCGAGCGAGGCGCAAGCCGCCACTCCTGACTCCGGGCCGGCCGCCGTTGCAACCGTGTGCCGTGCCTTTTTCGAGATGTATTTTCACGGGTGGAATCGAGGCTCCGCCGAGCGGCTGTGCTCCGCCGCCCAGCGAGCCAACGAGCTGGAGGATTTGCGTAACCGAAGCCGGGTAGCGTGGATCGAGGCGGCGAATCTCTACTTTTCGGGCGAAAGCGCGGCGGCCGTGGAGGCTGGCGAACGAGGCAGACAGCTTGCCCGGAGAGCCGGTGTCCGCTTCGACTACTTTGTCGGCACCATGTACCTGAACTGGATTCTGGTCCATCAGGGCAATTTGGGACAGGCCTTGCGCGTGGCGCGCGAGGGCGCTGAAATGGCGATCAAGAACGGGAGCCGGATTCCCCAGGTCTGGTTCACGGTGCGGCAGGAGTGGGTCCGCATGGAGGCGTTTGATTTCGAGGGCGCGATGGACCGCTTCGAGCGCAATCCGGAACTCGCCACGAGCTTGTCAACGCGGGCCAGCAGCTACCCGATGTTCCTCTGGCTGGGCATGGCGCGGCTGGGCAAAGGGGATCCTGCTGGTGCATGGGAGGCGCTCGAGAACGTGCGCCTCGCGCTCGAGAGCGGCGGTATGGCGTTTATGACGTATTGCCCGATGCTCTGTTTGCAGGCCGAGTGCGAGCTGGCGCGGGAAAACTTAGCGAGTGCCCGAGCGCTGTTGCAGCAGTTGGTCGAGACCGCGGACAAACATCACGATACGAGCTACTCGGCTCGCGCATTCCGCCTACTGGCCGAAATCGACATGCGGCAGGGAGACAACGATTCGGCTGCGCAGCATCTGGCCCAAGCTCGGGAATGCCTGAAGCGTTGCGAGGCCTGGAACGTCGAGTGGCGGGTTCATGCAACGGCCGCGCGGGTTTTTGCGCGGCTGGGACGTGCCGATGAAGCGGCCGAGTCGCGCGAGCAGAGCCGGAGAGCGGCCATGCGTGTCGCCGATACCCTGGTCGATGAGCCCGCGCTTCAACGATCTTTCCTGAATCGCGTGGCGGCAGACTTGGGCGAAGCGGCAGCGTCCGCATCGACCAGCCGCCGCATATAACGGCAAAACTCGACATTGTGGCTGAAAACGTCCTCCGCCGCAGCCCACTCGCGGCGCAGCACCGGTCCCTGCATAGTCCGCTTGATGCCTCGCTGCCACGTCGCCCAAAGCTCCCCGGAGACGTAGCCGCCCTTACGCAGGGAGTACAGGGCGGCGATGACCTGGAAGCACTGTAGCGACGACCGTGTCAGTTCCCCGCTGGCGGGCGGGAGAGCCTGATGGGCATCCGCGGTCATCCAAGCTTCAGCCGGCATCGAGCCGAGCACGTCGTGCAGTCGGGATGAGAATTCGAGGAACAGCTGTGCGTGCATCTGCCGGCGATGGGTTCTCAAGGACACCGCGATACTCAGAAGCCCGATCAGAATGGTGCAAAGCTGCGCGAGTTGAATGAAGGTTGGATTAGTCATGGTCCTCTCGCTTCCGGGCGCGCTGGCCGCGGCCGTGGCTCGACAAGCGAACCACGGCCGCGGGAGCCGCAGGCTCATCGCTCGCCGCCGAATTGGAACACCGGCCCGACGCTGAAACGCAGGTTCTTCTGCGTCTGGTTATTGCCGAACTGCGTCACATACAACCCCGGCGAGAAGCGCATGGCAACTCGCTTGCTGATTTTCACGTCCCAATTGCTGCCGAACAGAGCCGCGAAGGTAGTCTGATCCGTGAGGGCCGAGGTCTGACCGGGTACATATCCATACGCGCCGCCGAAAAAAGCATGCACGCTGGTTTCGATGTGCCGGTTGTTGAAGAGGCGGACCTGTGGACCCGCCATGAAGCTGTACTGGCGTATGTCTGTATCGGCGGCAGTCACGGGTGCGCCGCCGGCCAACGTATAGTTGCCGGTCGCCGCGCCGTAATAGCCCCCGAAATCGGCCGCGAACCCGATGCGAGACCAGGGGTACGCGGCAATCGACGTGTTCCAGCCATTCATCGTGGCCTGGTTGGCGCCGTTGTCACTGTTGGCGGGTCTCATCCGGGTGACCGCGTAACCACCGAAGACTTCGTAGTCCGCGGCCTTCATGCCCTGCGTGGCGGCAATCGCCAGGCAGAACGCCATCGTCAAGCGCAGTTGTAGTGTTTTCATACTTCTCTCTCCTGTTTGGTTGTTCGTTTATTGGTTGCCTAAGGTTGTTACGCCACAAGCGTGATAGCGCCGCCGGCGCCATCGCCTGTGATCCGCTGTCCCGTGACGATCCGGTGTGTGGCGCCGGAAAGTCGGACAACGGCCGGGATGCCGTACTCGCGCGCGGCCACTGCCCCGTGGGAGTAAATTAGAGTTGCCTGGAAGGACTCCCACGGGCGGGCTGCCGGACTCTTCAATTCCTCCGTTCCCACGCATCGAAACCGGTCGAAGGCGATCGGTGCCGATTCCGCAGGCTCGGGATATGCCTTAGTCGTGGCGCAAAAGCCTCCCGGCACGGGCAGCCCGCGTGAATGATCCGGCAAAGATTGGCCGCCTTGCCACCCGCGGCCGGGAGTGACTCGGCGTCGGGCGTGGTCTGGTTCCACGAGCGCCTTGGGGCGCATTGCCGTCTTCTCGTTTTGTTTCTGCATGATTCCCCTCCACACACGTCAGCCGATCCGAATTGCATCCCTTGGGCAGGACCCCCGTTACGACTGCACTTCCACCAGGTGATCGCCTCTCTCAAACACTCCCTGAGGAAACCGCGCCGCTTGCCTCACACGTTCGGCCTGCCACATGTGCCGCCGATCGTGGGCCGCGAGAAACCCTAGCGTTCCCCCCAAACTGATGAACGCCGGGTAGATCGGCTCAACGATCCGGATACCCCGTAAGTGCAGTCCAAAAGCCCGGCGCACCGCTTGCGCATAGCGGTCACGACTCTGATGGAAGTGATCCACCAGCCAATCGGGATCGACCGCCGGTCCGGGAATCGTGAGCGGGGGCGCATAAGAGCCGGCGACGACCGGAGGCTCAACCTGCTTCAATGCCTCTGTCTCGGCCGGCTCGCACCAGGAGCCCTCTTTGGGAATTCGATACTCGCGCCCCGCCCGCACGATCGCATGGTCGATCTTCGGGAGATAGAGATCCAGCGTGAGGTTGAGGTGGTCGAGGCACTCAGCGACGGACCAGCGCATGCCGTGCGGTCTCCATCGCAACTGCTCGATCGAAAGCGGCAAAATGCGCCGCTCGAACCATGCCTTGCTGGCTTGCACCTGAGCCAGACACTCATCCAGAATTGCAACCTCTGTGCTCATCTCTACTCCTGCCTTACAGCCTCAGAATAAGGGCGGCCGGCCATTGAAGTCGTGACGTCCCGGTCTCCAAATGGTGATCGAATGGTGACCGTCGGCGCCGCCCAGGGGATCGTATACCGGCGGTAACAGGTTGTGCACTCGTACTGACCGCGGACCGGCCAGCGAACAGACGGATGCTGGAGACGACACCAGGATGCGCCAAGCCGCTCCAGTTGAGTTTTCAGATTCGTCCACATGATCTGCTCCTTCAGGCCGCCTTTACTTCGTTGGCCGCGTTGAAGTTCCGGTCCTCGGCCAGGTTTCGGGCAAGTTCGGTCAGCCCGATGGAGGCCGCCGTCCGTACGGACTCGCGATCCGAATTGAGCAGCGTCGCCACGTCCGCAACGGCCAACTTCTCGAACACGCACAGCAGCAGCGCGCAGCGTGGAAAGGGATCAATTGCCAAGACTGCCCGCTCCAGGTCAGCTTTGCCCGCCGCATCCTCGATGCGCCGCAATCCTTCCCGCGTCTCCCTCTGAAGTCGCCGGAGACGGTCGCGGAGTTGGGATGGATTGACCTCCGGCTTCACGGATCCGAGTACCTTGGCGATGAAGATCTTTCGAGACCACCTCACCATCCAGCCCTCGAAAAACGGGTTGGCCGCATCGGCCATTTCGAGATCTTCGATGAGAATCCCGGCGGTACGTTCGTGATCCCCCGTGAGCAGGTACCCTAGCCAGTACAGATCCGATACTTGGGTGCGCCGCATATTGCCTCCTTGTTGCCTGACTTCCTCCGACAGGCTCAGAATACGGGCAGGAGTGGTTCGGAGTCGTGAACGTACGGTGCCGAAGTGGTGATTGAGAGGTGACGTTCCGAGCTTGGGTCCTGAACGGACTGTGATCTTTCACCGAGCTTGCGATGGTGGCCGCTCTCTGGCTGGCGGGGCGCCCAGCGGTAGCGTGAAATGCGGTTGCGAGGTTTGAAAAGAAGCTATTTCCGGGCACGACGGTGTGCGGCACAGTCGCCGTATACGAGCGATACCTCGGATGCAAGCAGAAGTTCGCGACCCCGTCAATGAACGGGTGGCCGTCGAGCTAGAAGCGAACCGCTGACGGGAATGGCGCTACCGTAGACCGACACGGTCTTTCAATTCCTGATAACGCGGGTCCTGGCGGAATTGATCGAAGATGGGCCACACTAATTGCTGGACTCGGCCGTCGCGCGCTGCATAGGCCTTTTCCAGCCATTCGAATGTCGCGCTGGCATCGCCTAAACCCGCATATACGGTGGCTATATTCACGGCCGAAACGTACCGTTTCTCAATAAGCAATTCGCGGATCGCGTTCTTTGCCTTATCTCGGTCCGCCGCGAGGGCTTGTGCATAGCCGAGCGATGCAAGAAACATCGGCGCCTTGGTCAATTCGAAGCCCTTCTGTAGCGTGGATACGGAACGCTGGAAGTCGCGTTTTCCAGCGTACGCAAGACCCTGCCACCATAGGGCGTTCACGTGGCTTGGGTCGAGCTCGAGAGCAATCCGCGCCTCTTCAAGTGCCTCGTCATAGCGGCGGGCCCGGTAGAGAAGCATGGAGCGGTTGTTGTGGCTGAGCGCTGAAACCGGATCGAGCCCGAGCGCGCGGTCTGACTCGGCGAATGCCTCGTCGTGACGTTCGAGGCGCGAGAAAGTGTCGGCCAGCCACAGCCGCGTCAATAGATGGTTCGGATTCAACTGGAGGGCCCGGTGGTGCTCCTCCTCGGCTCCCGCCAGATCCCAATCCAGGCTCTTTTTCACATCCGCTAACACATTGTGAGCTCCCGCATTCGATGGGTCGAACTGCAGGGCTTTCTCCGCCGCGGCACGAGCCTCGGCGTAAGCCTGGGCGGGCGGACGGAATTCGTAGATGGCGGCGTACACCAACGCATGAGCGAGGCCCGCGTGCGCGTCCGCGTTGGCGGGGTCGAGCTCGATGGAACGCCGGAACCATTCGATGCTCTTCTGAACGCCGCGTATATTCTGGTGAAGGAAGTAGTTGCCCTGAAGAAACGCCTGGTACGACTCCGGATCGACTCTTCTCGACTGCCTCAACCGATTGCTTTCTTCCGGCCTCAAAGACGCCCGCATTTCCAGCGCGATAGCCCGCGCCACCTCTGCCTGGAGCGTCAGGATGTTTGTCAGATCGCGCTCGTACCTCTGAGACCAAAGGTGGCGATCGTCGCGCGCACGAATCAATTGCGCGGTAATTCGGACCTTAGCCCCGGCTCTGGTGACGGCGCCCTCAATGATGGCATCTACTTTGAGCTCTCTGGCAATCTCGGGCAGTCCCTTTCGTGCGCCACCCTTATATCGCATCACCGAGGTGCGCGAGATCACGTGCAGCGAAGAGATCTGCGCGAGTTCGCTGATGAGTTCCTCGGTGATACCGTCCGAGAAGAACTCCTGGGCCGGATCGCCGGACAGATTCTCGAGTGGCAGCACTGCAATGGACTGGAGCTTTTCGGGCACGGCGGTGCGCCACTGGTATACCGCCAGGACCGCAATTGGAATCGCCAGAGCGGCCCCGGCTGCGGCCAGTATGGACCGGCGAGTCAGATTCGTCAGAAAAGCCGCCGGCACATCCGCACTCTCGCGTATGACCCGGCGCAGGTCCGTCACCATTTCCTGCATCGACTGGTAGCGTTCCGCAGGGTTCTTGTCGAGCGCCTTGTGAACCACACGGCGAAGGACCAGGGGGATGCCTTCGCCGAGCGGCTGCGCCGTCCCGTGGATAATCGTTTGCAGTACCTCCAGATCGGTCGCTCCGGCAAACGGCCTGCGTCCAGCAAGCGCTTCGTAGAGCACCACCCCGAACGAGAAGATATCGCTGCGCGCATCCAGCGGTTTCCCCGACGCCTGCTCGGGCGACATGTAGGCGATCGTGCCAACCACCGCGCCCGGCTTCGTCAACCCTTCCGTCAGCGTGCGGTTGGATTCGCCCCCAATGACGGGAGCGCCTGCCATCTTCGCCAAGCCGAAGTCGGCCAGTTTCGCGTAGCCGCTGCCGTGGATCAGAATATTACCGGGTTTGATGTCGCGATGGAGAATGCCGGCGGTATGAGCGGTGGCGAGGCCATCGGCAACGCCAACCAGCATCTCCACGACTTGCCTCCATGTCCTCTTCTCGGCAGTTGCCCAATCCCGCAGCGTCCCGCCTTCAAGATATTCGGTGACCAGGTATTGTCGTTGTTCCCACTCTCCCACATCGTGAACCGTCAGAATGTGCGGGTGGTTGAGAGCGGACGCGGTTTGCGCTTCGCGCTGAAAACGGCGCCGGGCGGCTGCATCGGCCAAATCGCCGGAAAGGAACTTGACCGCTACCGGCCGGTTCAACTTGGTGTCCTGGGCGCGAAATACTATACCCATTCCACCTTCACCGAGCTTCGCCTCAATTCTGTATGGACCTATCTGCCGGCTGAGGGCGGAGGCGAAGTTCAGGGCCGGCACCTCCAACAATCCCCCGGACTGCTCGTCGGCCAGAAGCAGCCTTTCGACATTGCGGCGCAACGTGGGGTCACCGGCGCAAACTTCATCCAGGAACGCCGCGCGGCCGTCCACAGGCCGGGCGCACGCGGCTTCGAATACCGCCATGAGCCGCTCGTAATCATCCCGTGTCATTGCTCTATTCGTCTGCACCCCGCCGCGCCAGTTCACAGTAGAGCCAGGCTTTAGCGGCACGCCAATCCCGCGCGACCGTTTCCGGAGAGACTTTGAGCGCCTCGGCTGTCTGTTCCACGTTCAAACCTGCAAAGAAACGGAGCTCCACAACCTGGCTTTGTCTCGGGTGAAGTCTCGATAGAGCAGTGAGTGCATCATCCAGCAGGATCACCTCTGGCATCCGCTCCTCGGATATCAGAAAGGCGTCGTCGAGCGTCAAGATTTCGCACCGCCCTCCGCGCTTGGCCGCCCCGCCCGCCCGCGCATAATCCACCAGAAAATGGCGCATGGCTTTGGCCGCAACACCGAAAAAGTGGCCCCGGCTTTCCCAATGCTTCGCCGAATCCCCCGTCAGCCGGATGTAGGCTTCGTGCACCAGCGCGGTAGTCTGTAGCGTGTGAGACGGCCCCTGCCCGTTCATCGAGCGGCTGGCGATTCTGCGCAACTCTCGGTAGATTAAAGGAAAGACTTTCTCCCCCGCCTCCTGATCGCCGTTCGTCCAACGGTTAAGCAGATCGGTTACTTCCCCGGGCCGAGGATCCACAGCACTCCTCCGAATTTTCAGGACAGTGTATCACGGGGCGTATGTCGAATTCTTCGCCACCGTGACAGTTTTCTCGCCGAGATTTCGTGTGGGTAAGTGAGGGGCTTGAGCACGATCCTGAAACCCGCTTTCCGGGGCTTCTCCGAGCTCATCGGACCCGTACTGTCGAATTAAAAGGAGATTCCACCATGCGAGGACTCGCTTTGTTTGCTTCCGCCGTCCTGATTGCGGGCACGGCGCACATACAGGCCCAGGGAATAGGGGAGGTGATCCGGAGCACGGATAAAGCTGTTCCTGTCGTCAACCAGAAGCTGGAAGGGACCTGGCTTTACGAGCTGCGACGCGGGGGCCAGCCTGCTACGCAGCCTCCCGTTCTGCTGCTGATTGAATTCCATCCTGACGGCAGGATCACTGCTTCCGCCGCGGACGGAACCCAGAGTTCCCATCACGGCGAATGGTTGCGCGTGGGCGACCACAACTTCCTGATCACGACTTTTCTTTTCAGCTTCAACGAGAGCCGGGCTTTCACCAACATCATCAAAATCCGCGCCAATGTCCAGTTGAGTGCCGATGGCCAGACGGCCAAAGGAACTCAGGAGGTGGTACTCATGGATCCGACTGGGAAGCTGTTGGCCACAATCCCGGGAGGCACCTTCACCGGAGTTCGTTTAGCTCCCGAAATCCCCGGCGACTTCGAGGAGTTCCAGAAAGGCCAGTGAGTGCGCTCTGGGCACTTGACGTCCACCGCTCTAGCGCACGAAGGGCCGCCAATTCACACTTGAATCGAAGCATGGGAAGCCCAGTCGCCGGACCTGCGAACAAGCGCGGCGCACCCGCTCAGCCCAGGCCTGCGCTGCGGGCCTCTGGCGACTCCGCTCCCATAGCTTGGAGAATCGCGTGGGCTTCCGCGAGATCACCGGTGCTGAACCCCTCGGTGAATTTGCTGCAAACCTCGATCAGCAGGTCGTAAGCCTGGCGGTGCTTCCCGTGATCCCTCCCCACACGAACCAGGCTTATAGCCGCGCGCAACTCGAGAGAGAGTGTCGCATATCGCCGGGCTGCTTCCAAGGAGTGCTGAAAACAGGTTTCCACGTCGGGCAACGACGCGGTGCCGGCTTCCCGCAAGGCATTGCCTCGCAGACGATACAGTTCGGCCTCGTAGAAGAATGTTCGCGGATTGCGGACCATCGCGGCAGCTTCATTCAGAACGGATACAGCTTCGTCCGGCTGCCCGCCGCGGACGTATGCTTCTGCAAGCAATGCAAGATAGAAGGGCCGATCCATCTCTACGCCGGTGCCGCGGCATCTTTCCAGGCCGCGCTTGATCTCAGCGATCCCCTCTCCAGTGTCGCCCTGCATAGCGCTTGCCCAGCCATGCAAGATGCTTCCTACAGCGACCCAGTAGGGGAAGCCACTCCTGGAGGCGACATCGATGGCGGCTCCAGCCAACTCTGCCACCGGGCCTGGTTCACGCCGGAGCATGTGTACCGCCGCAGCCTGGTTTTGCGCCAGAGCCAGCGTAAAGACGTGGTTCTGGGCACGCCGGAGCATTTCCTGGGCCTTCGCCAAGGCGCGGTCCGGGTAGCCCAGAAACCATAAGCTGAGCGCGGCCCAGTCTTCGGCGCCTATGGCAGGATCCGCCCCGGAGGCGGCCAGAAAGGGATAGCTGCCGCCGGGTTGATAGAGCATCACCGCGTGTTTCGCGTGTTCCACAGATTTATCGAAGACGCCCTGATGAAACAGCGAACAGGCCAGAAGAGTATGAGATTCCACCAGGAGTGACTCCGGGCGGCTGTCGTCGCTCTGGCCCAGAAACTCTTCCAGCAGAACCTGGGACTGCCGGTAATCGGCGCGAGATTCGAATACTGTAGCCAGGCCGACCAGCACGGCGGCATGACGCATAGGATCATCCAACTGCACGGAGAGGTCTTTCGCGCGCTGATAAGCACGCTGCGCGTCGGGCGATCCCCACCCCTGGATGGCCATGAGAGCGGGAGCGAGGGTGGCCTGCACCGCGAGTTCGTTTGCGTCACGGTCGGGGGATTCGGGCAGATACTCGACGAGGCGTAGAGCCTGCTGAAGGAGTTCGACAGCCTCGCGATGTGCACTCCGCGCCAGAGCTTG
>Ga0070741_10007235_pt1 | contig 23162 bp, 16 predicted proteins | sample Coa_R1_4_FD_66440 | JGI IMG/M metagenome (GOLD analysis project Ga0070741, IMG submission 66440) | Surface soil microbial communities from Centralia Pennsylvania, which are recovering from an underground coalmine fire - Coalmine... | ecosystem: Environmental > Terrestrial > Soil > Unclassified ... | reverse complement strand
GAAACCTCAGGGACAGACCACGGTTTTCAATTCTTCATATGGAAAATTAAAGCGGCCAGGCTCAAATATCTAGCGGGCATCATAACGGCAGCTCCGTCTGATCGGCAGTACCGCCCTCCTCATTTGCCTCTGCACTTTAAAGGGCAGGATCGAGTTGTTCTCAGCGGCTTCTCAAGAAAATTCGAGCCTGGCCCCTTTGGCTACGATGGGCCATCTTGAAGCTGTAGAAGCTCCGGTACCATGAGAACGCGCTACTTTATTCTGTTGACAGCACTAGTCGTCGTCGGCCGCGCGACAGCGGGCGTCGAAACAGTCTCTATTCCTTCCCAGGACGGCAAACTGCAATTGCCAGGCTACTGGTTTCAGGCCGCTACCACGGAGCGGCGGCCGGCCGTCATTTTATTGCACGGCTGCGATGGCACCCTTGACGACAAGGGCCAGCTGATGAGAACGCGCTTCCGTGTTGCCGAACTTTTCAATGTCGAGAAGATCCATCTGCTGGTGGTAGACAGCTTCACGCCCCGCGGCCACAAATCCATCTGCCATATCCCGTCGGCTCAGCGCAGCATCGATTACACACACCGCCGCGACGACGCGTTTGCCGCGATCCAATGGCTGGCGCGGCAGGAATTCGTGGACAAAGACCGCATCGCGATACTCGGCTACTCGAATGGCGCTGGAGCGGTGCTGAAGGCATTGGACCGGACGGACAAAGCGGTGCGAGATCAATCCATCCAGCCCAAAGCGGGGATTGCGTTCTATCCGCCTTGTGATGAGTTCGCATCGATGTGGAATTACGAAATTAGCGCCCCGCTGCTACTCATGATCGGGGAATTGGACGACTGGACGCCCGCAGGCGGCTGCAGGCGCTTGCAGGACAAGGTGAAACGCGCGCAACCGACCGCTCTGTTCGATTTGGTGATCTTCCCGGAAAGTTATCACGGCTTCGACAGTGCCGGTCCCGTGAAAGTCAGAACCGGGCTAAATACCCGCAGCCATACAGCCCACGTCGGCGGTAACCCGGCGGCCAGGGAGCAATCGCATCAACGCATGTTCGATTTCTTATCCGCTCACTTGAATACGCCGCTATCGCTCACGCACGAGGAGCGCTTGAAGGGGCATCGCTACGCGCTCCCCGCCCCGAGCGGCTTCGCGCGAACCGACGACATCGCCGCCGTACCGCTGGATGAGAAAGGGCGCGAGCGCTACCAACACTATCTCGATCTGCCCGCACCCAAAGCCTTTGCCATTACCGAGAAAGGAAGGTCGTACTACAGTTCGGACGATGCCGAGGCGGCCATTACCCTCGCGGACATCTGTCGGAAGGCAAAAGTCAGATGTTCGCTGTACGCCGTCGACGATCGCGTCGTATGGCGCGCGGATGCGACCGCGAGACTCGATCCGGCGAAACTCCAACGAAAAACGCCATAGTTGAGTCTCCTTGTTGTTATTCGCTGATCTCCGCTTCGACCAGCTTGGCAAGCAGCACCGGCGACTCCGACACTCGGCCGCATCTTTCGGCTACTCTTATAGTTGATCAATGCGCGTCGAGATGAGTCGCCTCGTTGTCTGCTCTCTGGTCTTGCTCGCCGGTTGGACCGGCGACGCCTATGCGCTCGACCTGCGGGCGACGATCGATCCGCTGGCGCAGCGTCTGCTCGACGACCGCGCCGCCGTCGGTCTCGTCGTCGGCATTTACCGGGGCGGCGAGACGCAAGTAATCGGTTACGGCGAGACGAAAAAGGGCGACGGCATCACGCCGGATGGCAATACGGTGTACGAGATCGGCTCGATCACCAAGACGTTCACCGCCATTTTGCTGGCGGACATGGTGCGGCGCGGCACTATGAAACTCGACGCGCCGGTGCAGGAATATCTGCCGGCGTCGGTGAAGGTCGCGTTAAACGGCGGGCAACCGATCACGCTTATGCATCTCGTGACGCACACCTCCGGCTGGCCGCACAACCCGGAAAACTTGTTTCCCAGGGACAAGCGCAATCCGTATGCCGACTACACCGTGAAGCAGCTCTACGACTTCATCAGTTGGCGGCCGGCCGGGCCGCTCGGACAATACCGGTATTCCAACGTCGGTATGGGTCTGCTCGGTCACGTGTTGACGCTACAAACGGGTAAGACGTACGAGGACCTCATAATTGAGCGCATCTGCATGCCTCTTAGCATGATTGAGACGCGTGTAGAACCGACCGCTTCGATGAGCGCGCGCATCGCGCCCGGGTACAACGAGCGCTTGCAGCCATCGCGAGGCTACGATCTGCCGACGATGGGCGGCGCGGGCGGCATACGCTCGACAGTGAACGATATGCTGAAGTACATGAAAGCGAACTTGAGGCCCGATGACTCGCCGCTCGGCCAGGCCATCGCGCTGTCGCACGAGAAGCTTCACACGATGAAAGACGGCCGCGCGATCGCAATGGCGTGGCGTATTTCGCGAAACGGCAAAACGCTTTCCCACACGGGATTGACCGGCGGATATCGCGGCTGGCTCGCGCTGGTGCCGGAGCGCGATACCGGAGTCGTGGTGCTGTCGAATACCCGGAATGCCCGAATCCTCCAATTCGGTGATGACGTTACCCGCGTCGCCATCGGCCTACCTCCGTCCACCAAGCCGGCGCCCGTAGCAGCGGATCCGGAGTAGAGCGGTTAAGCGGCGCAGGCCGTGCGGCTCTAGGCCGACTTTGATCTTCTGTTAAGAGTTAAGGCACACGAACCAGCGGCGAGCCGCTTTATCGCAGCGCCGGGAACAGTACGAGCCGAGGAATTACACTCGGCCGACGGACTATCGCGACGGATTTGGCGACGGCGAACCAATGCTCGATGGCCCGGCGCCCGTTCCGTTGAATGCGCGATCGCCGGGCGTGCTGAACGGGCGGTCTCCTCCGCCGCTGAAGGGTCGGTCTCCTCCGGAACTACTTCCGGCCGCGCCGGTGGCGCCGCTTCCGGGAATCACGACGGTTCCTGTTCCCGTTCCAAATACGCTGCTCGCGCTGCCTGTTCCGGCATTCGCGCCAGCCGTGGTGCCGGGTTGCAAGCCGGCCGCGGCGTTATCGCTCGTACCGATTCCGCTCATTGTCCGGCCGCTCGTTCCGAGATTAGAAGTCGCGCCCGCGCCCATGCCTCCATCGCCGGCTGGATTCCCGCCCGTTCCAACGGCAACGTTAGGCGCAGTTCCGGCGGCGGCGCCCGGTATCGTCGTCCCCGCTCCGCTCGGCGTCGTACCGGTCACACTACTTGGCGCTGTGCCCGCCACTCCGCTCGGCATCGTGCTCACCGCACCATTGGGGGTAGTCGTGCCGGCGATGCCCGATGGGAACGGGACGATTGTTACCGACGCGCCGGATTCGGTTCCGCCGGTCGCGCCTGACGTGGTCCCGCCGAGGCCGCTCGGCGATGTGCCGGCCGCGCCGCTTGGCGTTGTAGCGGTTGCGCCGCTTGGCGTTGTAGCGGTTGCGCCGCTTGGCGTTGTAGCGGTTGCGCCGCTTGGTATAGTGCCGGCCGCTCCGCCCGGCATAGTGTTCGTCGCACTTCCGGGCGATGTGGCACCGGCGATGCCCGGTTGCGCGGGCATACCGCTCGAGATCGAACCAGCGTCTCCAATTCCGACCGTACCGTTCGGTGTCGTACCGGTGGCGCCGCTCGGCGCAGTGCTTGCCGCTCCGCTCGGCATCGTGCTCATGGTACCGGCGGGAGTCGTCGTGCCGGCGGCGCCCGACGGAGTTGACGTCCCGCCTGCGATTGAACCGGTTCCGTTCGCGCCGCCCTGCGCGAAAGCTGTTGCCGAAACCGCGAATAGTGCGAACGTGAGACAGACCGATGACCATTTCTTCATGACACCTCCTTGTCCAGCGCACGGCGACCGTGGCGCGGCATAACGCCATGCGTCGTTCTCTAAAAGACCCGCGTCAGGGAAGCGGCCGCATCGCTCCGTTTCGCTGACGAGCGCTGTTGCAGATTGGAACTGCTGCTCGTGCCGCAGGTTCCGCGACGCGATAACGTGCCGTGGTGGTAGTTGCTCACGAGACGAAACCCTATTAGCGGTCGGGTTACTTCGAGCTTTGGCATTCGTCCGCGCTGACAAACGGCATTGCAGCACCGAGTTTACCAACTTAACCTATATCGCCTTTCCTCGATGCAAGTTTTGTATCGAGACCGGGCGGTTGGCAGGCGCTGCGAAAGCCAACAAGAAAGAAGCGCCTCAGTCTTTTGTACCAACCGGCCACAGGCGTTTAGACGGGCACCGGCAAATCGGCGACAGCTTGCGTCGCAACGAAGAGTTTTCACCTTATTGGCGAGAAGTCCGATTATAAAATGCCCGTCGAAGTCAATGTCGACCCTTCAAACTCAAACGCGTGTCGGACCGATGACGACGCGCCATCGTCGATGGGCGATAGCATGCTTCCCCTCGAATCGGTGATCGGCACGGAGGAGCTCGAGCGCCGCGGAACGCGGCCTCCCGATTACGAAGCCGAGAACCGGGCGCTCGCGTCGCTCATGCAAGAACTGGTCAGCTCGTCCAGCAAGGTCCTGCAAAAGCTCGCCGACACCGCATTGACCCTGTGCCGCGCGCATTCAGCGGGCATCAGCCTCCTGCAAGAACAGGATCGCCGGCAAGTTTTCGTTTGGCCGGCGCTCGCGGGAGAGTCGTCGCGTTCCCTTGGGCGCAAGATGCCGCGCGAGTGCAGCCCGTGCGGTCTCGTGCTCGACCACAACGCCCCGCTGCTGCTGTTGCATCCGGCGCGGTATTTCCCGCTTTCGGTCGACGCCCTGCCGATCGCCGAGATGCTGCTGGTTCCCTTCCACGTCGCCGGCAAGCCGATCGGGACGCTCTGGATTCTCGCGCATGACGAGACACGCCGGTTCGACAAGGAAGATCTGCGGCTGCTGACCAGTCTCAGCACATTCGTTTCCACGGCTTACCAAGTGCTGACCGCGCAAGAGCGCGAAGCGCGCGCGAGCGCGGACAAGACGGAGGAGCTGGCGGCCACGCGGCGGTTGCAGGACATCAGCACGCGGCTGATTCGCGAAGGCGACGTGAACGCGCTGTATCACCAGATCCTCGACGCCGCCGCCGATCTCATGCACTCCGATATGGCGAGTTTGCAGATGCTCTATCCCACGCGCGGCGAGCTGCGGCTGATCGCCTCGAAAGGATTCGCCGCCTCGTCGGCCGCATTCTGGGAATGGGTGCACGCGGGTTCGGGCAGCACCTGCGGCGAGGCGCTGCGCACCGCCCGCCGCGTGATCGTGTCGGATGTCGAAGCCTGCGATTTTATCGTCGGCACGCGCGACCTCGAAGAATATCGCGCGTCGGACATCCGCGCCGTGCAGTCCACGCCGCTTATTTCCCGCTCCGGTCAGGCGCTCGGCATGCTTTCCACGCACTGGCGCGAACCGCATCAACCTTCCGAGCGCGAGCTGCGCCTCCTCGACGTGCTCGCGCGCCAGGCGGCCGATCTCATCGAGCGCGCCCAGACCGAGGCGCGGCTGCGCGACAGCGAAACGCGCGCCAAGCGCGTGTTGGAGAGCATCACCGATTCCCTGCTGGTACTGGACGCCGATTGGCGCGTGACCTACATGAACGCGGCGACGCGGCGCACGCTCGTAGCGCGTGGAATGCAGCCCGACGATGTCATCGGCAAACACTTTTGGAACGAGGTCTTCCCGCACGCGCGCGGTACCCGCATCGAGCGCGAATACAAGCTCGCGATGTCGGAGCGCGTCGCCGTGGAGTTCGATTATTTGTATGAGCCGTGGCAGCGCTGGTATGCGATTCGCGCCTACCCGGTCGAGGAAGGCGGCATCGCCATTTACTTTCAAGACGTCACCGAGCGCTGGCAGACCGAAGAGGCGCTACGCGACAGCGAGGGGCGCTTCCGGGTGATGGCGGACAGCTCTCCGATCGTGATTTGGGTGACGGACAACAGGGGGGCGATTGAGTTCGTGAACCGGGCGTACCTCGAGTTCTTCGGCGTGCGCCAGGAACAGATCCAAGGACCGGGCGGCTGGCAGCCGCTGCTCCATCCGGACGACGTCGAGGAATACGCCGCCCGTTATTTCGCCGCTCTGCGCGAGCGCAAACCGTTTATCGCCGAAGCGCGCGTTCGCCATGCGGATGGCAGCTGGCGCTGGATCGCCTCGCACGGCGTCCCGCGGTTCTCCGTGAGCGGAGAATTTCTCGGCCATGTCGGCAGCAGCCCGGACATTACGGAGCACAAGCGCGCCCAGGAAGCGCTGGCGGAAAGCGCGCGCCTAAAAGACGCGCTGTATCAATTCGCCGACCGCTTGCAGCATACCAAGTTGCTGAATGACGTGTACCAAGCCGCTCTGCAGGCGATCGTGGGCGCGCTCCAGTGCGATCGCGCCTCGATCCTGCTCTTCGACGACACCGGCGTGATGCGGTTTGTCGGCTCGCATGGCCTGTCCGAGGCTTATCGTAATGCCGTCGAAGGCCATTCGCCGTGGAAACCCGAGCAGAAAGATCCGGAGCCGGTTTGCATCAGCGATGTCAACACGGCCGACCTGGGCGACTCGCTCAAGGCCACGGTACGGGCGGAAGGCATCGGCGCGCTTTCCTTCATCCCGCTCGTCTCGAATGGAAAGCTCATCGGCAAATTCATGACGTACTACGACGCGCCTCACGTTTACACGCCGGAAGAAGTCGAGCTCGGCACCACCGTCGCGCGCCAGCTCGCCTTCGCGATCGAACGCAAACGCGCGGAAGAACTGTTGCAGCACAACGCGAAACAACTTGCGTTGATCACCGACGCGGCGCCGGTGTTCATCGCCTACTGCGATACCCAGGCGCGCTTCAAATTCGTCAACAAACCCTATGCCGCGCGCTTCGGCTTAAAGCCGGAAGACTGCATCGGCAAACGCATCTCTGAAATCGTCGGCGAAGACGCGTATGAATTTTTCCGCGAATACGTGGCCAGGGTTTTGCGCGGCGAACCGATCCGGTTCGAAATCGGAGTGCAGTACGCGGGAATAGGCGAACGCTTCGTGCATTGCTCGTATGCGCCCGAGCTCGACGCGTACGGAAACGTCGTCGGCTTCGTGGCCGCTATTACCGACATCACGGAACGCAAGCGCATCGAGGAGGCGTTGCGCCAGAGCGAAGAAAGATTGAGGGAGACCGACCGCCGCAAGGACGAGTTTCTCGCCACCCTCGCGCATGAATTGCGTAATCCCCTGGCGCCGCTGCACAACGCGTTGCAGGTAATGAAGCTCAAGGGCGACGACGCGCCGACCGTCGAGCGCTGCCGCTCGATGATGGAACGCCAGCTCGGACACATGGTCCGGCTCGTCGACGATCTGCTCGACGTGAGCCGCATCAGCCGTGGCAAGGTCGAGCTGCGCAAGGAACGGGCCGAGCTCGCCACCATCGTTCAGCAAGCCGTCGAAACGAACCGCCCGTTGCTCGAGGCGAGCGGCCAGAACTTCTTCATGGACATGCCGGCCGAGCGCATCGTCGTCGAGGCCGACGTGGCGCGGTTGGTGCAGATCATTGGGAACCTGCTCAACAACGCCTGCAAGTTCACGCACGAGGGCGGGCACATTTGGCTCACCGTCGAGCGCGACGGCGAGGAGGCGGTAATCCGCGTGCGCGACACCGGCGTCGGCATCGCCGCCGATGAATTCGGACGCATCTTCGAAATGTTCACGCAGCTCGATACGTCGCTCGAGCGCACGCAAAGCGGGCTCGGCATCGGCCTGACGCTGGTGAAAACGCTAACCGAGATGCACGGCGGCACGGTGGAAGTGTACAGCGAAGGTACCGGGTTCGGCAGCGAGTTTATCGTGCGCCTTCCGACCCCCGCCGCGCATGAAGAAGCGCCGCGGCCCGCGCCGGCCGCGAGCGCAGCCGCCACCACGACGTCCCTGCGCGTTCTCGTTGTGGATGACAATATCGATTCGGCGGACAGTCTCGCGGCACTGCTCGAGCTGGCGGGCCACGAGACGCAGGTCACGAACGACGGTCTCGAGGCGATACGGGCGGCGGCCGCGTTCAAACCCGACCTGATCCTGCTCGACATCGGCCTGCCGAAGTTGAATGGCTACGAAGTCGCCCGCTGGATACGCCAACAACCGTGGGGCCAAAGCGTCACGCTCGTGGCGCTGACCGGCTGGGGTCAGGACAGCGACCGGCAAAAATCCAAGGACGTCGGCTTCGATAGCCACTTGGTGAAACCGGTGGACTATTCGACGCTGGAGAAGCTCGTGGCCGGGTTCGCTCGCTCCTATCGCGAGCCGGGGACGTCGCAACCGCGAAACAGCGCCGTTATTCCCTAGGGAAGCTTTGAACAAGTACCAACGCTCGTCATTGCGAGCGAAGCGAAGCAGTCCCGTTCAACACGTCGAGATTGCGTCGTCACCGATGGCTCCTCGCAATGACACTGATTCCAAGTCCCGTAGCGGCGCGATTGATCTCCACGGCGCGCGGTTCGCCGCCGGCCCATCACCCACGCTTGCGCGCCGACGCCAGCGCTTGCGGATTCACGACGTTGATCGGCGCCCGGACGCGTACGCGACAATCTGATCGAAGACGTCGGAAAACCGCGCCTCGTGCTCGTGACCCGCGAGCTTCTTGAAGCACGGGAGCGTGCGGGGTGTCGTGGTGGTCATCGAGTATCGAGATTTTCATGTGCTGGCGTTGAATTCGCAAACCCGCGCTTGATCGGGACGACGTCAACGACGCGAACTAACATCGGCCAGCCGATCGACGCGCAGCAGCTGCGGGAAGAGCCGCGTCCACAGGGCGACGACCACCAGCGTACCGACGCCGCCCGCGAGGGCCGCGGGAACGGCGCCGAGCAAGGAAGCGACAACGCCGGCGCGGAACTCGCCGAGCTCGTTCGTCATGCCGACGAACAACACGTGCACCGCGCTGACGCGGCCGCGCATTTCCTCCGGCGTACCGAGCTGAACGACCGTCGCGCGCACGAAGACGCTCAACATGTCCGCCGCGCCCATGACGGCGAGCGCCGCGAGCGACAGCGCGAAATAGCTCGATAGGCCGAAGACGATGGCGCCGACGCCGAACAGCGCGACACCGCCGAACAACGCCCCGCCCGCGTGCGGCTGGCGCTCCGGCGGCAGATGCGCCAGCAACAGCCCGGTGCTGACCGCGCCGACCGCGACCATGCTGCGCATCATGCCGAGGCCGTCGGGGCCGACGTGCAGGATGTCGCGGGCGAACACGGGCAGCAGCGCCGTCACGCCGCCGATCAGCACGGCAAAGAGATCGAGCGTGATCGAACCGAACACGACGGGCTGACCGCGCAGATATTTGAGACCGGCGATCAAGCGCGTGAGCGCCGTCGTGCCCGCTTCCCGCTTGGCGATCACGCGCGTATGAATGGAGATCATCGCGACGGCGGCGAGCAGCGCGAGCACGAGGCAGGTCGCAAAGGTCACGGGCGCACCGAGAAGGTAAATGAAGCCGCCGAGCGCCGGGCCGACGATCGTCGCGATCTGTTGCGCCGAGGTGGTCCAGGCGACCGATTGCGCGAATTGCGCGCGCGGGACGAGAAGCGGCGCGAACGATTTCTGCGCGGGACCGGAAAGCGCGCGCGTCGTGCCGGTGAGCACCAGCGCCGCGTAGAACGGCCATGTCACGGTGGTGTGCACGGCCACGAGGTAAAGCAGCAGCGCGGCCGCCGTCGCCTGAATGAGATGCGCGGTGCCCAAGAGACGCCGGCGATCCACATGGTCGGCGAGATCGCCCGCCGGCAGCGTGAACGCGGCCACCGGCAGGAAAGCCGCGAGCCCGGCCCAGCCGAGCGTCATCGGGTCGCCGGTCAGATCGTACAGATACCAGCCGATCGCCACGGACTGCATTTGCGAGGCGAGAACCGCGACGAACCGCCCGCCGAGAAACAGGCCGAAGTCGCGAATACGGAGGATATGCGTGGCGACGGCCGGAGCGGACATGCGAATAGCTTAGTTGCTTGCGGCTGGCGAGGGGCTCACATCGCCATTAGAACCCGCGAGCCCGACTGCGCACAAGATTGGATTTTGGTACGCTTCGCAACGATGCCCTCCTCTCCGGTACGAGCCGTTACCCTGACGTCCCACCCCGAAACTCCAAGCCGAGCGGTCCGCGGCATCGGTGCGCGGCTATCGCGAACCGACGGAATACTGGCCGTCACCTATATTATGGAAGGCGACCTGGACCGCGCACGCGTGCCGGCGCCGGGACCGCGCTGCATCACTGATAAACTCTGGCAACATACGTGCTGCGAAATCTTCATCGCCCGCAAGGGTCTGCCGGGCTACTATGAATTCAACCTCGCGCCTTCCGGCGAATGGGCCGTGTATGCGTTTGAACGTTACCGCGAACCTGCGATGCTCGCTAACGTCAGCGCGCTCGATCCGCAAATCGCCGTGCGGCGCCGCGCGAAAACATTGGAGCTCGACGCCTTGATACCTCTCGATCGCCTGTCGCCGACACACGCGGGCGGCGCGTTAGCGCTGGCGCTGTCGGCGGTCGTCGAGGATCAAGACGGTTCGCTTTCTTACTGGGCGTTGCAGCATCGATCGGGTAAACCGGACTTCCATCATCCCGATGCATTCGCCTTGGAGCTCGAATGAAGTTCGGCATTGATCGCCTGCTGGAAGATCCGAAGCTGCGCCAACCGCTCGCGGGCCGGCGCGTGGCGCTGCTCGCGCATCCGGCGTCGGTGACTCACGATCTCGCGCATGCGCTCGACGCGCTCGCGGCGCTCAAGGACATCGAGCTGACGGCCGCCTTCGGTCCGCAGCACGGCTTGCGCGGCGACAAGCAGGACAACATGATCGAATCGCCGGACTACACCGATTCCACCCTCGGCATTCCGGTGTACAGCTTGTACGGCAAGGTACGCCGGCCCACGGCGGCGATGATGGACAGCTTCGACGTGCTGCTCGTCGACCTGCAGGACTTGGGCTGCCGCGTCTACACCTTTATTACCACGCTGCGTTACGTGCTCGAGGCGGCCGCGGAACACCGAAAGCAAGTATGGGTGCTCGACCGGCCGAATCCGGCGGGTCGTCCGGCCGAAGGTCTCCGGCTGCGCGCGGGTTGGGAGAGTTTCGTCGGCGCCGGTCCGTTGCCGATGCGTCACGGCCTCACTCTTGGCGAGCTGGCGAAATGGTTCGTGCGCACATTGCGCCTGAATGTGGAATGCGAAGTGGTAACGATGCAAGGCTGGAAGCCCACCGCCGCGCCCGGATACGGCTGGCCGATCGGCGAGCGCGCGTGGGTGAACCCGAGCCCGAACGCCCCGACCCCGTCGATGGCGCGCTGCTACGCGGGAACGGTGATGCTCGAGGGGACGACGTTGTCCGAAGGCCGCGGCACCACGCGGCCGCTCGAGCTTTACGGCGCGCCGGACGTCGAGCCGCGCAAGCTCATCGCCGCGATGCAATCGCTCGCGCCGCAATGGATGCGCGGTTGCCGGCTGCGCGCGTGCTGGTTCGAACCGACGTTTCACAAACACGCGGGCAAGCTCTGCGCCGGCGTGCAGATTCACGTGGACGATTGCGCGTACGAGCACGATGCATTTCGCCCGTGGCGGTTGCAAGCGCTCGCGTTTAAAGCGTTACGGAAATTGCGCCCGGATTATGATTTGTGGCGCGATTTCCCGTACGAATACGAGCGCGACCGGCTCGCCATCGATGTCATCAACGGCGGCGAACTGCTACGCCAGTGGGTGGACGACCCCGCCGCTGGTGCGGCCGATCTCGACGCGCTCGCCGGCGCCGATGAAAAAGCATGGCGCGAAGAACGCGAGTCGGCGCTGCTTTATCGATGAAAGCGTGTCATTACGCACATTGACTCTCGGTGCATGAAGTTCATGCCGCCTGCGTTTACACCGCTTTTCATTTAAGGGAACCTCTAATAATTCAAATGTAGGGTGGGTTGACCTACTTTTTCTCGCCGTCGTCGTTCGGTCCTACATAAAGAAATCTTTCAGCAGCGGCGTCCCGGGCGCGCACGCATACTGATCGAAGTCGGTCACGCCCGCCTTGGCGAGCACCTCGTCGTCGATAAAGAAATTGCCCGTGCAGGTGCCGCTCTCCTTCGTCAAAATCACATGCGCCGCATCGGCCACGATCTCGGGCTTGCGGCTGCCGCGGATCGTCGCCTCGCCGCCTAAGAGATTCTGCACCGCCGCCGTGGCGATCGGCGTGCGCGGCCAGAGCGCGTTCACGGCGATGCCGTCGTGGCGCAGCTCTTCGCTCATGCCGAGCACGCACAGGCTCATGCCGTACTTGGCCATCGTGTAAGCCACGTGCGGCGCGAACCAGCGAGGATCCAGATTGAGCGGCGGCGAGAGGTTCAGGATGTGGGGATTGTCCGCCTGCTTCAGGTGCGGGATGCAGGCTTGCGAGCACGCGAAGGTGCCGCGCGTGTTGATCTGGTGCATCAGGTCGAAGCGCTTCATCGGCGTTTCGACCGTGCCCGCGAGGAAGATCGCGCTCGCGTTGTTCACCAGAATATCGATGCTGCCGAAGGTCGCGACCGTTTTCGCGACGGCGGCTTGGATCTGGTCCTCGAACCGAATATCGACGATAAGCGGCAGCGCTTTGCCGCCGGCCGCTTCGATCTCCTTCGCCGCCGTATAGATGGTGCCGGGGAGCTTCGAATTCGGCTCGGCGGTCTTGGCCGCGATGACGACATTCGCGCCGTCCCGCGCCGCCCGCAGGCCGATGGCCTTGCCGATGCCCCGGCTCGCGCCGGTGATGAAAAGCGTTTTTCCGCGAAGGGCCGCCATCGATGTTTCTCTCGTATCTGCTAGACTTTCCGCCGGCGGGACGATGGTTTGCGATCTTCCGCCGATAAAACGATAAGGAACCTCTAATAATTCAAATGTAGGGTGGGTTGAGCGCAGCCGATACCGCACAGGATGTGCCGACTTCGCGGGAGCACACGGATGTGCGGAGCGATGCCGCACAGGATGTGCCAATTTCGCGGGAGCACACGGATGTGCGGAGCGATACCCGCCGAACAATATCGGGTCCGCCGCTTGCGCGGCTCGACTCAACCTGCATAGAAGCAATTTTTAGAGGTTCCTATAACTTAAAGCCGAGGTATTCTATTCGTGTCGTCGATAACTCGCATCAAACAAACAAAACGGACGATCATCAATCAACATACCAGGCCCGATAACCTCAAAGGGCTTACTCAAGTTCTTACGACGTTGATACCGCTCGCGGCCCTCTGGTGGGTCGCCGTGCTGAGTACCGGCATTTCGTACTGGCTGACCATCAGCGTAGCGTTGCTGATGAGTCTGTTCCTGCTGCGTGTCTTCGTGCTGATGCACGAATGCGGTCACGGCAGTTTATTTCGCACGCCTCGGCTCAATAAGGCATTCGGCTTTCTTTTCGGCGTCGTGTCGGGCATGCCGCAATACGTTTGGTCGGAGCATCACGCCTTTCACCATGCGACCAACGGCAATTGGGCCAAATACCGCGGGCCGTTGGCCGTCGTCACCGTGGATGAATATGCGGCGATGACCGCAAAGCAACAGCGCAAGTACCAGCATGCGCGCAGCATCTGGCTGGCTCCCTTTGCTGGATTTTCCTATTTGATTTTTAACCCGCGCTTTACCTGGCTAATGGGCAGTATCGGGCTGTTGGCCCATATTCTTAAGAAGAAACTCGCTGAGCCGAACGTCTCTATTAAGGTGCACGCCGCAGGATTCAAAACGCCTTATTGGGCGTCCGCCCGAGAGTACCGGCACATGTTCTGGAACAACGTGGTGTTGCTGAGCGCATGGGCGCTGATGTCCTGGTTGATTGGACCTGACCTGTTCTTCACGGAGTACGTCATCAGCGTATCGCTGGCCGGTGGCGCCGGCATCGTGCTCTTTACCGTGCAGCATAACTTCGAGCACGCCTACGCGAGCGCTGACGACGGTTGGGATTACGACACCGCGGCGATACAGGGCACGAGCTTTCTGGTTTTCCCGCGCTGGCTAAACTGGTTCACCGCTAATATTGCCTATCATCACATTCATCATTTGTCCGCGAGAATTCCCAACTACTGCTTGGCGCAGTGTCATGCGGAATACCGGCATCTATTCTCGGACGTCACGCGCGTGACGTTGACGCAGATTCCGCAAGCTCTGAAGCACATCCTCTGGGATGTTCGTGCGCGTCGAATCATCTCGGTGGCCGAATATCGCCGGCAAAACAGCCAAGCCGGTTACGCTTAAATCCCCTCCCCGGCCCGGGCCTCGGACGCCGAAGCGAGCGCCGCTAACCGGGCGTTTAGCGCATGTTGCCGGTGTGGCCGAGCGAATAGCGGCCGGGCTGCGGCCAGACCGTGAGGCCGTGCGGCTCCATGCCGACCGGAATCTTCCTCACGGCGCCGGTCGTCGTATCGAACACGTAAACCACATCGTCATAGCGGCCGCTCAGCCATAAATATTTTCCATCGGCGCTGACATTGCCCATGTCCGGGCTGCCACCGCCGGGAATCGGCCAATTGGCCTCGACCTTGCGCGTCGCGAAATCGACGACCGACACGCTGCCTTTGCCGCCCTTCGCGCCGTGCACTTTGTTCGAGCCGCGGTTCGCGACGTAAAGCTTTTTGCCGTCGCGGCTCGGATAAAGCCCGTGCGTTCCGACGCCGGTTTTTACAAAACCGACCTCCTTGAAGTTATCGCCGTCCACGACAAAAATGCCGTCGGCCATCATGTCGGCCACGTAGAAGAGCTTTCCGTCCGGCGAGACGCGAATGTCCTGCGGCATGCGCCCTTTCGACAGCTTCAAATAACCGACGACCTTGCTGTTGACGAGATCGATCTTCGCGAGGCCGCCGCCGAATTCACAGGTGAAGATGGCGTACTTGCCGTCGATCGAGAAGTCCGCGTGGTTGATACCCGGGCACTTCGGCGTCGGGATGGAGGACTTCAGCGCCATGGTGTGCGGATCGCGGAAGTCGAGCCGCTTGTAGGCTTCCGCAACGACGATGGCGTGCGCGCCGTTCGGCGCGAAATACATGTTATAGGGATCATCCACGGGGATCGCCTTCCCCGGCTTGCCGGTCTTGGGATCGATCGGCGTGAGGCTGCCGTCGGTCCGGCCTTCGGCGTTGTTGGTGACCCAGAGCGTTTGCAAATCCCACGACGGCACGATGTGCTGAGGATTGATGCCGACCTTGAAGCGATCGATCACCTTAAACGTGACGGGATCGATGACGTAAACGTCGTTCGATCGCAAGTTCGGCACGTACACGCGCGTGAGCGCGCCCGCCGTCGCGGCGCTCATTTTGTCGGTCGTCGTCTCGCTGTAAAGATTGGCCGCGTCGATCACCGGCGGCATACCGGGAACGGTGGCAACGGCCGATTCGGCGGCTGTGGCGTGAAGCGCGAACAGCGAAACTGTCAACCCCAGCGCGAGGGCCGCGCTCGATGCGACAACGAAACCATCACGGTTTGGATCTTTCATGCATGCTCCTGAGACTTAGCAATGAACCGAAAGAAAACGTCTATCTAATTCCGTTCGTCCCGAGCCTGTCGAAGGACGGCTCGAACATAATCGTTGAATGTCACTCCTCCGCAGGGATCGAGAAGCCTCGCCCTGATTTATTCGTGCTTCGACAAGCTCAGCTCGAACGGTCACGAACAGCCGAACTAATCGGACTTTCACAGCTACCAATGACTTTCGCGTCGGCGCGCCATAGCGATTAGCGGCGCGCGACCGCCTTCTTGATCGCCTCCACCGTTTGCGTGACGACCGTATTAACGCCGAGATCCCCCAGCTCCGCGCTCGCACGGCGCGGATCGCCGTACACGCCGTGCGCGCGGTCGAGTTCGACACCGGACGACAAGCGATCCGCGCGAACCAGGCGCGGGTCTATGGCCAGAGCGAGCGAGGTGTCGGCGAGCCCCGCATGCGTCCCGATTTCGCTCTCCCGATAACCACGGCTCTTGAGCGCCTGCGCGTACGTCGTTTCCAGCGCTCGATAGTATTCGTCGATCGCGTGCGCGCGGGCGGGCGTCGCGCTCCATTCGCGATTGAGCCGTTGCGCGACGGTCTTCAGGTTCCTTTGGTAGCCGCCGTGATCGCCCAGGAACACGACGTCGCGAAAGCCGTGCAGCTTGAAACTGCGCGCCGCGTACTCGAGCGTCTTTGCGAACGCGTCATCGGGGATAGTGATGGTCCCGGGAAAGCGCACATGCGCGGTGGGCGGGTTCACGCCGCCTTCCGGGACATAAGCGATCACGGGCGCGACCAACGCGTTGCCGAGCGCCTTTGCAATTTTCTCCGCCAATGTCTTGACCCGCACGTTGTGCTTGCCGAGCACGATCGCCGGTCCGTTCTGCTCGGTTCCGCCGATCGGGACGATGACCGTGGTCTTGCCGGCATGCACCTGATCCTGAAGCTCGGTCCACGTCAGCTCTTCGAGGAAGACGGTTTCGGGCGTCAGCGCGAAGGCAACCGAGCCGCTGGATAGTAATATGGTGCACAGCAGAACGCGGAGAACGTTCATCGTCGCGCGTGTTTCTCTCGTCTGATTTTCCAAAGAAGGGTTCACTCGTTTTTTGCAGCGCAGGCAGCACCGCCGGCCGTGATTCTACCCGAGCGCCCGGACAACTCCACCTGCCTCAAGGAGCGCCAGCGCCCGGAGAGCGCCTCGCGCCGGTTTGTGCGGACGCGACGCCTGAACGTTTTTGCACAGCAAGCTGAAAAACCTTTCCATGTTCCGTCGTGAATGCGGACGCTATAGTGCGGTACCGATTCAGCGCGGAACCAACAAGTGCCCGGCTTCGAACTGGTCAGCAACCATCTCTGTCCTTATACCCAGCGCGCGGTGATCCAGCTGGCGGAGAAAGGGCTGACGTGCGAGCGCGGGTATATCGATCTCGCCGAAAAGCCCGAGTGGTTTCTGCAGGTATCGCCGCTCGGAAAGGTGCCGCTGTTGCGTGTGGACGGTAAATTTATCTTCGAGACGGTAGTGATCTGCGAGTATATCGAGGAAGTGGAACCGGCGGTGCCGCTGCATCCGGCGGAACCGCGGGAGCGCGCCCGCCATCGCAGCTGGGGAGAATTCGCCTCGGCGATCATCCCCGATATCTACACTTTCTATACCGCGCCCGACGCGGCGGCCTTTGAGCGCCAGTGCCGCACCTTGCAGGCGAGATTCCGCTGGTTAGAGCGTCAGCTCGGAGACGGACCGTATTTTGCCGGCGCCCGATTCCATCTGGTCGATGCGGCATTCGCACCGATCTTCCGGTTGTTCGAGACGTTCGATCGAATCGGCGAATTCGGCGTCTTCACGGGCCTGCAACGCGTACCCGCGTATCGCGCCGCGCTGGCCGAGCGCCCCAGCGTCCGGCAGGCGGTGGTGTCGGACTATGCGCAGATTTTTTGGCGGTACCTCTCCGCGCGCAACTCGCACCTGTCGCGGCTGATGCAGCAAGGCCCGGGCGACTAAGGCTCGCCGGTCAGTAGCGGCGCGGCCTGTTTCAGTTTCGCCGCCAACGCGTCGCAGGCGCGGCGAATTCTGGGCAAGCGCGCCATCTCGGGGTGAACCAGCAGCCACAGCGGCAGGGAAAGAACCGGTAGCGGCGCGCCGATGCGCACCAAATCCGGGATCGACCCGCCGACGAAACAGGGCAGCAGTCCACAACCGATGCCGGAACGGACAGCCTGAGCGGCACCAAGCATTGTATTCGCGCGGAAACGGATGTCGCTTTCCGCGATGTTGCGGGCGATCCATGTTCCCGGCCCGCTACAAGCAAGCGCGCTATCAAAACCAACAAAAGGAATGCCGCCGAAGGTTTCCAGTGTTTCGGGGACCGGCAGCTTTCGCGCCGCGTAGACGGCCATGGCGACCGTGCCGACGCGACGCCCGCGCAACGATGCAGCAGGGCTGTCGGTGATGCGCAGAGCGATGTCGGCCGCGCGCTGAGCGAGCGAAAGCACCTGATTGGAGACCACGAGGTCGATGGTCAGTCCCGCATGCACCCTGCAAATCTCGGCGAGGATGCCGGGGAGCAGGTATTCCGATACGGCATCTGGCGCGGTAAGGCGGATCGGCCCGTCGGGGCCGGTGTCGCGGCCGCCGATGCGGCGCTCGAGAGCTGCAATGTCGTCGCGCAGACGCACGGCCAGTTGCCGCATGTCCTCACCCGCCGCCGTGAGGCGGAAGCTTGATGGAGTGCGCTCGAACAGGCGCGTGCCGAGCCGCCGCTCGATCTGCCGCAGTCGCCGCGACAGCGTCGGATGGCTGATCCGCAGACGGGCCGCGGCGCCGGAAAGCGTGCCGTGCTCGGCAATGGCCAGCACGATGCGCAGGTCGTCCCAGCTCAGAACCGTTGCCGTCGTCGAGGCATGTGAGAACTGGGTCATCGCCGCGCGCCTTTTAGTTTCCGCGCTCACCACATTTTTCACCACAAACGGACCATCCTTAAGCCTGCTTCGTGCCAATGCCCGCCGGTTGGTTTAAACCGCTCACGCACGACATCAATACTTTCACGCCGTGCAATACGACAAATAAAAGTCCCGAACCACAATACGATAGGAGGCAATGTTCGTGCAACGATCACGGGGATACGCTGCAACTCCGCACCCTATAACGTGATGTTTCCCGGCGTACTGACCGGCGTCGGACTAAATCCCCGCGCGATGGCGAACTTATCTCATCCGCGCGTGGGCGGAACGATCGGTTCCATAGAACAAACCGACGCCGGCGGCGAGCAACAGCGCGACACCGACGAAGGCGGCTCCATACCCCGCCGCCTCGATCACGTAGCCGAAGATGGGCCCCGCGATCAGCGGGCTTAGCAAGTCGAGGGTGGTGTAGAACGCCATGGCCGAGCCGCGTTCGCGGACCTTCGCGCGTTCTACGACCAGACTGAAAAGTACCGGGTACGTGTAGCCATGACCGACGCCACAGAGGAGACCCGCCGCCAGCACATGCGCGGGCGACCGCGCCAGCGACAACACGACGAAACCGAGCGCGTAACAGAGCATTGAGATACCGAGCATGCGCCGGGTCCCGAGCCGATCCGGAAGCCAGCCCATGAACAGCCGCAGGGCCACGGCGATGGCGGCGTAAGCGGTGAAGAAGCTGCCGACGCTGCCGACATCCACGGCGGACACGAACGTCTTCATGAAAATGAAGAGCGCGCCGAAAGAAATAAAAAACGCGGTCGCCGCCACCCATATCGGCAGCAGATTCGACTGAGCGACTATTGCGACGATGCCGCGCGCTGGAAGGCTGAAGTCATCGTGCGGACGGCGCACATCGCGGAGCGGCAAGGCCAGGATCAGGCCGAGCGCGGCAAAGCCGAGCGCGCCTAAGAAAAGGTCCCGATAGGTCGCATAGGCCAGGATGACGTCGCCGAACTGGGCGCCGAGCCCGATCGTGACGAGCCCCGCGGTGCCGAAGATCGCAAGCCCCTGCGTCCGTCGCTGCGCCGGGACCAAGTCGGCTCCATAGGTGAACAGGGCCGTGTACCACATCGTATGCGCCGCTCCGTCGAGCACACGCACCACGTATATGAACGGTCCAAGCGAGTCGACAAAGAGATATAGAGCGATTACGACGATAAACAGTCCGCATCCGCCGAGAATCACGACCCGCCTTCCGCGCGCATCCATTGCGCGCCCGACCAGCGGCCAAGCCACGATCGAGCCCAAGGCTTGCGCCGCCATGATGCGGCCGATTTCGGCCTCCCCGGCGCCGAGCTGATACAAGAAGCCGGGCAGATGCACGAACAGGAACGCCGCGAGGCTCAGCATCAGCGTCGCGAGCGCGGCGAGCACGAAAGCGCGGGTGTACAAGGGCGGATTCGACATTGGTATCAACCGCCGGCGTTTGAACCAGCCCGTATCATGTCTCTTGCGTGAAACCGGTCCGTGCTTCGCGTGTTAGTAGATCAGCGCCGACTACTCGGTAACAACCGATGTGCGAAGTGGATAAACAGTCCCACTGCCGCCGCCACCCCAACGAGGAGCGCTTCGTCCCAAGTGCTGTTCGAGAGCAGCCAGACGCAGAGGGCCGTGGCGGCCAAGGCGACCGCGACGCCGCCGGGCGCGTTGAAGATCGCCGGCCCGGCGGCAGCGTCGCGGCGCAGCTTGATCAGGGCCACGCAGGTCGCCGCATACGTAATCAATCGGATGACGGTGCTTATCTTGAGCGCGGTAATGAAAGTCGCTTGCAGGGAGAAGACGAGGATCACGGCCGCCGTCATCAATATGGCAACGTGCGGCGTATGGAAGCGTTCGTGTGTGGCCGCAAAAACGCGCGGCAGCTGGCCCTGCTGCGCCATCGCGAACAGCAGCCGCGGCGCGGCGAGCATGCCGGTATTGAGGGTCCCGGTGATCGAGACCAGCGCCCCCGCGGTGATGATGGAGGCGCCCGCGGCTCCTAGAAAAAGTTCGGCCGCATCGGCGAGCGGCCGTTCCGATTGCGCCAGTCCCGGCAGCGTCCCGATAGAGACGACTTGTATCAGCACGTACAGCAATGCGACGACGCCTATCGCCGTCAGTAGCGCAAACGGCATGTGCCGGCGCGGGTTCATTACTTCCCCGGCCGGAATCAGCGCCACCTCGAAACCGCTGAACGCGAACACGAGCAGCAGAACCGCGGTGGAAAAATCGGAATAAGTCGGCGACGACGCCGACGAATAACCGTGCGGATCGACGAAAAAAAGTCCAATCCCGACCAGGAGTATTAACGGGATGAGCTTCGCGACCGTGAAGAGGTTGTTCACGACGGCGGTCGGGCGGATGCCGATGACGTTCACGTACGCGAAAGCCGCGACGAGCGCCGTGACGATGACGGTGCGCCACGCGCCTTCATCGGCGGCCGGGAAAAAATAACCGAGGTATTCGACGAGAAGATTGCAGAGCGCCGCGAAACCCGTCAGACGCGTGAGCCACATCAGCCAACCGATTTCGAACCCGGCGACCGGGCCGAACGCCGCGCGCGCGTAGAGGTAAGGCCCGCCGGTATCCGCGAAGCGGCTCGCGACTTCGGCGAAGCACAGGACGAGCAGCGCGACGAACAGCGCGCAGACGACGAACGCGAGCAGGCTGTACGTGCCGGCCAGCGCATAGAGTTTCGATGGCAGGCCAAAGATGCCCGCGCCGATGACGCCGTTTATGACGAGCGCTAGTAGACTCCATCTACCAATCCCACGGATGAGACCTGCGTTGATTGCCTGCTCCCCTTAACCAGTGAACTTCACGAATCTGACGGCCGACGTTCTTTAGAAGAACTAATTGCCGCCGGCGTTAGCTGCATTACCGGCCTTATCCGCTAATCCCGCCATTTTATCTGCCCATCTTGTTCTGCGGTCGTTTTTCATTTACCGGCAGCTATCCGCATTTAGCATTGTCGGCTCGCCGGACGGATACCCGGCGTGCGCGATATTCCAAAACAAGCGCTAAGGATATAACCCGCGCTGCGCCCGGGCGGCGAGCACGCGGTGGCAGGCAACCACGTAAGCGGCGGTGCGCAGCGCGAGCTTCTTTTGCTCGGCGACTTGCCAGACCGCTTCGAAGGCTTCGGTCAGAATGCGCTCCAAGCGCATGTTGATCTCGGCCTCGGTCCAGAAGAAGCTCGAGATGTCCTGCACCCACTCGAAGTAACTCACGGTCACGCCGCCGGCATTCGCGAGCACGTCCGGCACCACCGTGACATCATGATCCTGCAGAATGCGGTCGGCTTCGGGAACGGTCGGGCCGTTGGCGCCTTCCACGACGAAACGCGCTTTGATCTTCGCGGCTCTGGCCGCGCTGATCTGCCCTTCCATCGCGGCCGGAATTAGGAAGTCGCACGGCAATTCCCAGAACGATTCGTTGTCGAGGCGCTCGCCGCCCGGAAAACCGAGCAAGGTCCCCGCGTTCTGGCGAAAACGTCTCAGTGCGCCGACGTCGAGACCGCGCTCGTTGTAAACGGTGCCACTATCGTCCTGCACCGCGATCACCTTCGCATTGTTCTCCGAGAAAATGCGCGCGGCCGCCTCGCCGACGTTGCCGAAACCCTGCACCACGACCCGGGCATCCTCGATGGGAACGGAGTGCTTGCGTGCGACCGATCGGGCGACGATGAACACGCCGCGCCCCGTCGCGTCCGCACGCCCGAGGCTTCCACCGAGCGACACCGGCTTACCCGTTACGACGCCCGGACTGGTGCGGCCCTGATTCATCGAATACGTGTCCATCATCCACGCCATGACCTGCTCGTTGGTATTGAGATCCGGCGCCGGGATATCTTTGTCCGGCCCGATGAGCACATTGATTTCGCTGGTGTAGCGGCGCGTGAGGCGTTCGAGTTCGTTCTGCGAAAGGCGCTTCGGATCGACTCGGATACCGCCCTTCGCGCCCCCGTAAGGTACGTTGACGACGGCGTTCTTGATGGACATCCACGCCGACAGCGCCATCACTTCCGCGAGCGTCACGCTCGGGTGATAACGAATGCCGCCCTTGCCCGGGCCGCGCGACAGATTGTGCTGCACGCGGTAGCCCTCGTAATGCACGATGACTCCGTTGTCGCGCTTGATCGGCACATCGACGATCAATATTCGTTTAGGGCGACGCAACGTTTCGATCCATGGGTGCAGCGCGGGATCGAGCCACGGCGTGACGGTTTCCACTTGCTGCAGGAAGGTTCCCCACGGACCGAGAGTATCGCGCGACAAATACGAGGGTAATTCGATGCGTTGCTCCGTGCTCTCTCTGATCGCTGCCATTGCCGCCTGTCCCTCGGTAACGAACGAATGAATGACGATGCGGAATAATAAGAAAAACGAGGGACGGGGGCGAGAAGAATAAAGAACGACGGCGAACGGCTGCGCCCTCATAGAGCAGAGCCCACGTAACGTGCCACATGACACAGACGTAACCGGCCCGCTTACGCGGGCTATGCTCACGAACGGAGTTAAGCCGTCGACCGCTTCGCGTATCTAAAACGGACATGCGCCGCGATAGCTGCTCCCAACAGAAAAATGAGCGAATAGCCAAGCAAGAAGACCGCGCCAAGCAAGAACAACGGACCCACCTTCAGGAAAAGGAATTCATAAGTCAGTTGCCCGACGACAGCTCCCAGATAATGCGCCCACAGCGGCTTCGGCACCAGACCGCCTGCGCCCAGTCCCGCGATCAGCAAGGACGCGACGTAGAACGGCCCGTCGGCGTCCCAC
>Ga0070741_10007234_pt1 | contig 23164 bp, 24 predicted proteins | sample Coa_R1_4_FD_66440 | JGI IMG/M metagenome (GOLD analysis project Ga0070741, IMG submission 66440) | Surface soil microbial communities from Centralia Pennsylvania, which are recovering from an underground coalmine fire - Coalmine... | ecosystem: Environmental > Terrestrial > Soil > Unclassified ... | reverse complement strand
GGCTTGTCGCCGAACTTCTTCTGGAGCCAGTTGAGCGTCACGTCGGTCGGGCGTCCGTACATCCACGACACCAGGCCGAGCGCGAACATGTTCTTGGAGCGCTCGGCCTCCTTGCGCGAGAGTCCGAGCTCCTCCACCGCGCGAACGGTGATCGAGGTCATCGGCACCCGGTAGACCTGGTAGCCGTCGAGGGTCCCGTCCTCCAGCGGGTTCGAGGTGTAGTGCGCCTTCTCGAGATTCCGCTGCACGAAGGCGTCCTCGTTGACGATGATCGTCCCGCCCTTCTCGACGGAGTCGAGCTCGGCTTTGAGGGCGGCGGGGTTCATCGCCACGAGCACGTTCGGATGATCCCCCGGCGTCGTGATGTCCTCCGACGCGAACTGGATCTGAAACGCCGAGACCCCGTGCACGGTCCCCGCCGGCGCCCGGATCTCGGCCGGAAAGTCCGGAAGCGTCGCGAGGTCGTTGCCGAGGACCGCGGTGGCGTTGGTGAACCGATCGCCGGTCAACTGCATTCCGTCACCCGAGTCGCCGGCGAACCGGATGACGACGCGTTGCTTCTCTTCGACCGCCTTGGTCATCTCCTGTGCCGGGCGCGCCCGGCCGCCTCCTTCGCGTGCGCTGGGCTCGATCCCTAGCGTACCGCCTCGTTCCGGGAGGGACAGCCCGGAGCGATAGATTGTGCCGTCCGACGAACGGGAGGTATTTCGATATGAAGATACATCGTTTGGGGCGCTCCGGGCCGGATCTCTCGGTGATCGGGTACGGCGCGTGGGAGGCCGGGATGGGCAGCGAGTGGGGCCCACCGCCTCCGGAGGAGCGCGTGATCCGGGCCATCCGCACGGTGCTCGAGACCGGCATCAACTGGATCGACACCGCCGAGGTGTACGGGGCCGGGCGCTCCGAACGCCTCGTCGCCCGCGCGATCGAGGGGCATCGGGACGACGTGCTGATCGCGACCAAGGTCGCTCCCCGGCCCGAGGGGAGCGGATTCCGCCCCGAGGAGGTGGCCGCGGCCTGCCGCGGCAGCCTCGAGCGGCTCGAGACCGATCGAATCGATCTCTACCAGCTCCACTGGCCGGACGACACGGGGGTGCCGCTCGAGGAGACGTGGGGCGCCATGGCTAGCCTCGTGGAGGAAGGGCTGGTTCGGTTCGTGGGGGTCTCCAACTTCGACCGGGCCCTGATCGAGCGCTGCGAGCGCGTTCGCCACGTCGATTCGCTCCAGCAGGAGTTCTCGATGCTCAGGCTCGACGACCGCGAGCTCATCCGCTGGTGCGGCGAGGTCGGGATCGGGGTGCTCGCGTACGGGCCGCTCGCCTACGGGCTGCTCACCGGCGCCATCGGCAGCGACACCCGCTTCGCACCCGGGGACTTCCGCGGGCGCGAGGGCGAGGACGCGTACGAGTCGATGTTTCGGCCCGGCCGGATCGAGCGGAGCCTGGCGGTGGTGGAGGCGATGCGACCGATCGCCCAGCGTCTCGGCGTCCGGGTCTCGCAGCTCGCCCTCGCGTGGAACGTCCACCAGCCCGGCGTCACGGCGGCGATCGCCGGGAGCCGGGATCCCGACCACGTCCGCCTGAACGCCGAGGCCGGCGACATCGAGCTCGATGCCGAGACGCTCGCCGAGCTCGAGGCGGCCCTGACTCTCGGTCCGGCGTTCGCCGAGCCCTCGAAGGAGGCGTGATGGCCTACAGGCGGATCGTCCTGGCCACCGATGGCTCGGACTCGGCCGAGACCGCCGAGCACGTGGCGGCGACCCTTGCCCGATCGACGAAGGGCACCGTGATCGTCGTCCACGCGTTCCAGCGCCCCGAGCTCGCGGAGGGAGCCGTGGACCGCGCCCGGCGGATCGCGGAGCGCGAGGGCGTGAGGTCAGAGGTGGTGCTCGGCGCCGGAGAGCCCGATCGCCTCATTCTCCGGACGGCAGAGGAACGGGCCGCCGACGTCATCGTGACGGGCAGTCGCGGGCTGTTTCGGGCAGAGCAGTTGATCGGCAACATCGTCCGCAAGGTGGCAACCCACGCTCCCTGCGACGTGCTCCTCACGCGGGCACGCCCGGAGGACCGCCGCCCCCACGAAGCGCCCCCCTACCGCCACGTCCTCATCGCCACCGACGGATCGGCAACCGCGGACCGGGCCTCGCGCAAGGGCTTTGCGCTCGCCAAACGCCTGGGGGCTGCGGCGACCCTCGTCTTCGTCGGTCACCCCAAGACCGGCGAGATGATCCTCGCGGATACCCTGGCGACGATGGGCGATGAGGGCGTGCCGACCCAGACGGTGGTCGCCGACGGCGACCCGGCACAGGCCATCATGGAGGCGGCGCGCCAGCGCGAGTGCGACCTGATCGTGGTCGGCAACCGAGGGCTCGCCGGCGCTCGCGGCGCGATCCTCGGGTCCGTGCCGCGGGACGTCGCCGAGTACGCGGAGTGCGACGTCCTGATCGCGCGAACGATCGCGCAGAGCCTGGAGGAGATCGGCCCCGGCGAGGGCGGCATCGTCGTGACCGGCGACCACAAGGTGGCGGTGTATCGCGATCCGGCCGGCACCGTCCGCCCGCTCTCGGCCACGTGCACCCACATGGGCTGCACCGTCAAGTGGAACCCGACGGAGCGGACCTGGGACTGCCCATGTCACGGGTCGAGGTTCGCGCCGACCGGCGAGGTCGTGAACGGGCCTGCGACTCGCCCGCTCGAGCCGACCGACCTGTAGTCAGAAGGGCTTGAAGATCATCAGGTAGGCGATCGCGACGAGGGCGACGAAGCCGATCCCCATGTTCACGACCGTGATCGGCGAGCGGAGGATCTCCTCGAGCTCCTCGTCGCTCCTTCGAGGCACGCCCGAGGGACGGACCTCGACCGCCTCCTTCACGCGCTGATAGAAGGGGCGAGCGACCGCCGACATCTCGCCGACGACGAGCACCAGAATCACCACGGAGGCCCAGAACCAGCCCGCGTCCAGGTACCCGCCCTTCCAGCCCGCGATCGCCCCGAACACCACCAGCCACCCGAGCGAGGCGTACATCCCCGCCACCGACGAGCCCGAGAACTGGAGCAGCGATGCGATCCGTTCTCGGTCGCGCTCCCCGCGCAGGCGGACGGCGGCGACGATCGAGACCCCGTGGAACATCACGAAACCGAGCACGCCAAGCACGTGCAGCAGCTTCCACCAGTTGTAGCTCAGCGCGAGCATCTCCCACCTCGCTCGGTCTCGCGCCGCCAGAGATCCGCCGGCGCGGTTGCGGAGCCTACCGCAAGGTCGTGCCCGCGACGAGCCGAACGCCGATGACCGCGAGTCACGGTCGGGTACGATGTGCGTCCATGACCGCCCCCGCGCGCACCGGGGACGCGGTCCGGTCGCGCCTGGAGCAGCTCCTGGCCGAGCGCATCCTCGTCCTCGACGGCGCGATGGGGACCGCGATCCAGTCCCTCGGCCTCTCGGAGGCCGACTTCCGAGGGGAGCTCCTGCGCGACCACCCCCGGGACGTGCGCGGCAACGGCGACCTCCTGAACCTGACGCGTCCGGACCTGATCCGCGACATCCACCTCGGCTACCTCCGGGCCGGCGCGGACATCGTCACCACCAACACGTTCACCGCGACGTCGATCTCCCAGGCCGACTACGGGACCGAACACCTCGTCTACGACATCAACCGCGCCGGGGCCCGGATCGCGCGCGAGGCCTGCGCGGAATTCGGTCCGGATCGGTTCGTCGCCGGCTCGGTCGGCCCCACCAATCAGACGCTGTCGCTCTCTCCGCGCGTGAACGATCCGGCGTTTCGCACGCTGACCTTCGACGAGCTCCGCGCGAGCTACGAGGAGGCCGTTCGCGGGCTCGTCGATGGCGGGGTCGACCTCCTGCTGGTCGAGACGATCTTCGACACGCTGAACGCGAAAGCCGCGATCGCGGCCGTGCGCGAGGTCGCCCCGGACGTTCCGCTCATGATGTCGGTCACGATCACCGACCGCAGCGGACGGACGCTTTCCGGTCAGACCGTCGAGGCCTTCTGGGTCTCGATCGAGCATGCACGGCCGTTCAGTGTCGGCGTCAACTGCGCGCTTGGCGCCGCCGAGATGCGTCCGTACCTGGAGGCGCTCGCTCGCGTCGCCCCCGCGTACACGACCTGTCACCCAAACGCCGGCCTCCCGAACGCCTTCGGCGGCTACGACGAGCGTCCCGAGACCACCAGCAAGTACCTTCGCGAGTTCGCCGAGAGCGGCCTCGCCAACGTGCTGGGCGGCTGCTGCGGAACCACCGACGACCACATCCGGCAGATCGCGGCCGCCGTGGAGGGCCTGCCGCCCAGGCGGCCACCCGGCCCGGAGCGCGTCACCTCGTTCGCGGGTCTCGAGCCGTTCTGGATCCGGCCGGACACGGGCTTCGTGATGGTCGGCGAGCGAACGAACATCACCGGATCCAAGCGATTTCGGCGTCTGATCGAATCGGGGGACTACCAGGCAGCCGTCGAGGTCGCCCTCGAGCAGGTTCGGGGAGGGGCCAACCTGATCGACGTCAACATGGACGCGGATCTGCTGGACTCCGAACGGGCGATGACGACGTTCTTGAACCTCATCGCGACCGAGCCGGAGATCGCCAGGGTGCCGGTGATGGTCGACAGCTCCAAGTGGTCTGTGATCGAAGCCGGGCTGAAATGCCTACAGGGCAAGGGTGTCGTGAACTCGATCAGCCTGAAGGAGGGTGAGGACGAGTTTCTGGAGAAGGCCAGCATCGCGCGGCGCTACGGAGCGGCAGTGGTCGTGATGGCCTTCGACGAGCAGGGACAGGCAGATACGGTCGAACGCAAGGTCGAGATCCTCTCGCGCGCCTACGACCTGCTCACGACGCGGGCCGGGTTCGAGCCCGAGGACATCATCTTCGACCCCTGCATCCTCGCGATCGCCACCGGGATCGCCGAACACGACGACTACGCCAAGGCGTTCCTCGAGGCCACCCGAGAGCTCAAGCGGCGCTTTCCGCGCGCCAAGGTCTCGGGCGGCGTCTCCAACCTCTCCTTCTCGTTCCGGGGCAACGACGTCGTTCGCGAGGCGATTCACTCCGCCTTCCTCTACCACGCCATCCAGGCGGGCCTCGACATGGCGATCGTGAACGCGGGGCAGCTCGCCGTGTACGAAGACATCCCGCCCGATCTCCTGGAGCACGTCGAGGACATCATCTTCAACCGGCGGCCCGACGCGACCGAGCGAATGGTCGCGTTCGCCGAGACCGTCCGCGGTTCGGCGACGAGGCGCGAGGCCGACCTATCCTGGCGCGAAGGCTCCGTCGAGGAGCGCCTTCAGCACGCCCTCGTCCACGGGATCCTCGACTACATCGAGGCCGACGTCGAGGAGGCGCGCAAGCAGTACGCGCGACCGCTCGACGTGATCGAGGGTCCGCTCATGGCCGGGATGAAGGTGGTCGGGGACCTGTTCGGCGCCGGCAAGATGTTCCTGCCGCAGGTGGTGAAGAGCGCCCGCGCGATGAAGCGAGCGGTGGCGTATCTCGAGCCCTACATGGAGGACGAGAAGCGTCGCTTGGGCCGGGCCGGCCGCGCCCAGGGCAAGGTCGTCCTGTGCACGGTGAAGGGCGACGTCCACGACATCGGCAAGAACATCGTCGGCGTCGTGCTCGGCTGCAACAACTACGAGGTGATCGACCTCGGTGTGATGGTGCCCGCCGACGTGCTCCTCGACACGGCGGTTCGAGAGGGCTGCGATGTGGTGGGATGCTCGGGACTCATCACTCCGTCGCTCGACGAGATGGTCGGCGTCGCCAAGGAGATGGAGCGCCGGGGACTGGACCTCCCGCTCCTGATCGGGGGGGCCACGACGTCCCGGCAGCACACGGCGGTCAAGATCGCCCCGGAGTACGGGAGTCCGACGGTCCATGTGGCCGACGCCTCCCGGGTGGTCGCCGTGGTGTCCGACCTCCTGGATCCCGACCGTCGCCGCGAGCTGGATCGCGCCAACCGCGCCGATCAGGAGCGACTCCGTGCTCAGCACCTCGAGCGCGACCGGCGTCCGCTCCTCTCCTACCAGGAGGCGCTCGCGAACCGCACGCCGATCGTCTGGCACGAGCGGGACCTCGCGACGCCCGCGTTCACTGGGGTTCGGGTCATCGAGCCCCCGCTCACCGAGCTCGTTCCCTACATCGACTGGACCTTCTTCTTCACGGCCTGGGAGCTCAAGGGCCGCTATCCGCAGATCCTGGACCACCCTCAGCACGGAGCCGCGGCGCGCGAGCTGTTCGAGAACGCGAACGAGCTCCTGGAGGAAATCGTCGCCGACGGCGCCATCCGCCCACGCGGCGTGTACGGGTTCTTCGAGGCCGCGAGCGAGCTCGACGACGTGGTGCTCGCCGACGGGACGAGGTTCCACTTCCTCCGGCAGCAGGCCGACCACGGCGACGGTCGACCCAACCGGTCGCTGGCGGACTTCGTCGCTCCCGCGGAGGCGGGTCTGCGCGATCACATCGGGGCGTTTGCCCTCACCGCCGGGATCGGCGCCGACGAGCTCGCCGCCCGGTTCGAAGCCGAGCACGACGACTATCGGGCGATCATGGTGAAGGCGCTCGCGGACCGGCTGGCGGAGGCGTTCGCCGAGTACCTGCACGAGCTCGCCCGGCGCGAGTGGTACGAGACGGGCCCCAAGATGTCCGCTGAGGAGCTCCTGGCGGAGCGCTATCGGGGGATCCGCCCGGCCTTCGGCTACCCCGCCTGCCCCGATCACAGCGAGAAGCGCACGCTGTTCCGACTGCTCGGGGCCGAGGACGCCGGCATGCGCCTGACGGAATCCTGCGCCATGCTCCCGGCGGCATCGGTCTCCGGCCTGTATCTCGGCCACCCCGCGTCGCGGTACTTCAACGTCGGGCGGATCGATCGCGACCAGGTCGAGAGCTACGCCTCCCGGAAGGGAGTCGAGATCGGCGAGGTAGAGCGATGGCTCCGTCCGAACCTCGCCTACGATCCCGCCTGAGCGCTCAGCGGCAGGCGGACAGCACGCGCCGCCGCCACATCCGGTGGCGGACCGAAGCCACGACCGACGGGACCGAGACCGCGATCGCGAGTCCAGCCATCGCGAGCCAGTCGTGGAGCTGGTTCGCGAGACCCGGGGCGACGGTGCTCGCGGTATCGAGCACGACCATCACCTCCAGATCCAACTATGCGCTCGGCGCCGGCCGACCTTTCCGGGCGGAGGTCACCCGGTCTGCCGGGCTCGGGCGGGCCGGTCCCTAAGGCCCCCGCCCTAGAGGCTCCGCGTCAGCTGCGGGAGCCCTCGCGGCCCGGCGCGACCACCGCGTGGATCTGCGCGGTCAGCTCGTGCACCTGCTTGGTCAGCTCCGTGTTCGCCTCCAGGAGCTCGCGAAGCAGGACCAGCATCCGCTCGCTCTTTTGCGACTCCGCGTAGTGGTGGCCGGCGAGCGCCTCGTCGCGGGCGGCCGCGCGGTTCTGACTCATCATGATGATCGGCGCCTGGATGCCCGCGATCCCCGACAGCATCAAATTGAGGGCGATGTACGGGTAGGGATCCCATTGCCGGTCGTGGAGGACTCGCGCGAGCACGACCGTGTTCAACACCATCCAGGCGGCGATCAGGCCCACGAACAGGAAGATGAACGGCCACGAGCCGCCGAAGCGGGCGACGTCGTCGGCGACCCGCTCGCCGAGGGTCCGTTCGTCGTGGGAGGACTTCACGGTCGGGTGACGGAGATCGTGCCTGCCCGACCATGGGAACCAGTTCCGGCGCGTGGTCGTGTTGGTGGCGCTCACCTGCTCCTCCTTGCCGGACCGCTTGCGGATCAGCCGAGCCTACGCCCGGGGAAGGGTGAGCGCGTGGAAGCGGCGAGCGCTAGTGGAACGAGTGGCCGCAGGCACAGGAGCCCTGGGCGGCGGGGTTGTCGATCGTGAACCCGGAGGCCTCCAGGGTGTCGACGAAGTCGATCGTCGCCTGCGACAGGTACGGAGCGCTCATCCTGTCGACCACGATCCGGACCCCGAATTGCTCCTCGGTCAGGTCCTTGTCCGAGAGCTGGTCGTCGAGGTACATCGCGTACCGGAGTCCGGAGCACCCGCCTGGCTGAACGGCCACGCGGAGCCCCACGTCGTCCCTGCCCTCCTCGCGAAGCAGCTCCTTCACCTTGTCGGCAGCCGCCTGGGTCAGCTGGATCATGGCTCCTCCGGTGGATTGGTCGGCACTCCGATTCTAGCGGCTTGCGGGCCGAATCCGACCCGAGGGGTCAGGTTTGCTTGAGGTCGGCCACGGAGGCCCCCGACGCGGCCAGGAGCTCGGCGGCCGTCGTTCGGAAGACCGCGTCGGGCGCCCCAGCCGCGGCCCACAGCGCCTCGTGATCCAGGAGGTCGCGGTCGAGGAACGCGGCCAGACGCTCGGGATGGCCGAACGGAGGCGTGCCGCCGATCGCGAAGCCGGTGACCCGCCGGACTTCCTCGGGAGTCGCGCGGCGCGCCTCCCGCGCTCCGGCGAGCCTGCTGAGCTTGATGGGGTCCACGCGGTTGCTTCCCGACGTGAGCGCGAGGACCGGCCGCTCGCCCGCCACGAACACGAGCGACTTCACGATCTGGCCCACGTCGCATCCGATGGCCCGGGCGGCGTCCTGCGCCGTCCTCGTCCCCTGCGGAAACCGCCGGACCTCGACCTCGCGCCCCAGGACCCGGGCTGCCTCCAGGAAGCGATCGACGGCTCCGCTCACCCGCGCGAGGATAGCGTCGACGCGCGCTCCGCGACCGCCGCTGCGAGCTCCTCCAGGGCGACGCGGGTGTCCTCGAGCGCACGCGCCTCCCCGACCCGCTCCACCAGGGACTCGACCGGCACCGCCTCGACCTCGACGCCGGCGCGCCCGCACAGCACGACCACCGGAACCCCTGCCTCGCGCGCGGTCCGGATCACGCCTCCCGCCACCTTGCCCAGGAGGGATTGGGCGTCGAAGGAGCCCTCTCCCGTGATCACCAGGTCCGCCGCCTCGATCCGGTCCGGAAGTCCCGCCGCCTCCATCACGACCTCCACCCCGGGACGCAGGTGGGCCCCGAGGAAGGCGACGAGGCCGGCGCCGAGGCCTCCGGCCGCGCCCGCCCCCGGGAGGTCGCGAAGATCGAGCCCCAGATCGCGGTGGACGATCGCCGCGAGGTGCGCGAGCGCCCGGTCGAGCACCTCGACGTCTCCGGGGCTCGCTCCCTTCTGGGGGCCAAACACCGCCGCCGCGCCCCGCGGTCCGGTGAGCGGGGCCTCGACATCGCACGCGGCCACGAACCGGACTCGCCGCACGACGGGATCGAGCCCGCCGACGTCGATACCGGCGAGATCGAGCAGCGATCCACCGCCGGAGCCGATGTCCCGTCCGCCGGCGTCGACCAGCCGGACCCCCAGCGCCTGGGCCATCCCCGCTCCCGCGTCCGTCGTCGCGCTCCCGCCGAGTCCGACGATCACCTCCCGGGCCCCAGCCCGGCAGGCGGCGCGAATCAGCTCCCCCGTGCCGTACGTCGAGGCGCGAAGCGGGCTCCGACGGCGCTCGGACACGAGCGCCAGCCCCGAGGCGGCGGCCATCTCGACGATGGCCCTGGCCGGCCGCTCTGCCGTGAGGCCGAAGGCGGCGTCGACGGGATCCCCGAGCGGGCCCCGAACCCGTACCCTGCGGCGCTCGCCGCCCAGCGCCGAGAGCATGGCGTCCAGGGTCCCCTCCCCGCCGTCGGCCATCGGGACCTCCTCGACCCGGTCCGACGGGCGGACCCGACGCCAGCCGGCGGCGATCGCCCGGGCGGCCGCAGCTGCGGCGAGGGTCCCGCGGAACTTGTCCGGGGCCACGAGGACGCGCATGCGCCGTACGGTACGATTCCGCGCCGACCCCTGCCCCAGGGAGGCCGAGTGACGCTGGAGCCGAAACAGCTTCTCGGGATCGCCCACGCCGAGCGCGCGCGACTCGGCCGGACGATCCAGTACACGCCGCCCGAGTCCTGGGAGGCCCAGAGCGCGTGCGAGGGCTGGCGCAACCGCGACGTGATGGCCCACTTGGCCGCCCAGGAGGCGGCGGCGGCCCAGCTCGTGGGCGGTGAGGAGGCCGAGGAGTTCCGCGCCTTCCGCGAGGCCAACGGAGGCGAGCTGTGGGTCGACGGGTTCAACGAGTGGGCGGTCGCCGTCCGCGCCGACAAAACGGCGCGACAGGTCGCAACCGACTGGGGGCGGGCGGCGGACCTGCTCCTGCACCGCGCGGCCGAGATCCCGCCGGAGGAGTGGAGCCGCCGACGCGTGTCCTGGGTGGCTGGGGACATCGGCATCCGGTACCTGGTGCAGTCGAGGATCGTCGAATGGTGGCTGCACGGCGAGGACATCCGGCAGGGGGCGGGGCTCGAGGAGAACCTCCAGCACTGGCCGATCTACCTCGTGAACGACATGGGAATCCGGATGCTCCCCTACGCCCTGGGCCGTGCCGGCCTGTCGTTCCCCGGCCGCAGCGTCCGCGTCGACCTGGAGGGGGTGGGCGGGGGCAGCTGGCACTGGGGTCTGTCGCCCCGCGAGGCGCCGGCCGAGGACAAGAAGCCGGACGCCTTCGTCGAGGGACGGGCGTCCGCGTTCGCGCTGGTGGCCGGTCGCCGGGTGGCCGCCGACCTCTTCCTCGAGGACGGCAACCTCGTGATCGGGGGCGACGAGGAGCTCGCCCTGGCCATTCTGGAGCACATCCGCGCCTACGTGGAGTAATCGCCCTCGCGAGGTGACCTTCCGCGGAAACCCGGACGGCCGCCCGTCCGTACTCCCTGCGTTACCGTGTTACGGATGCGAGCGAGGGACGCCGGCTCGGATACCGCCCTGATGCGGGCGTTCGCCCAGCGCGACCCTGCGGCGGCCGAGGCCCTGTACGCCCGCTTCGCCTCACGGATCTACGGGCTGGGGATCGTGATGCTCGGCAACGACGCAGCTGCCCAGGACCTGGTCCAGGACACCTTCGTCAAGCTCTGGAGGAGCGCCGACCGGTTCGACGCGGCCCGCGGCAAGCTCGACACGTGGGTGCTGCTGGTGGCCCGGAGCCTGGCGATCGACGGCCTGCGCCGGCGCGTGCTCGAGGCGAGGACGCTCGACGCCGCCGGGCAGGTGCGGGAGGCCTCGGCCGAGCCCGGGCCCGAGGAGTTCGCCGAGACGGCCGACCTGGCCGGTCGCGCCAAGGCCGCGATGGCGACGCTCAGCGCCGGTCAGCGCGCGGCGCTCGAGCTCGCCTACTTCGGGGGCAAGACGAGCGCGGAGGTCGCCGAGCTCGAGGGCATCCCGCTGGGGACGGCCAAGACCCGGATCCGGACGGCCCTGCTCAAGCTTCGCGAGGCCCTGGAGGAGCAACGTGAACTGTGACGAGGTCCGGGACCAGCTCGCCGAGTACCTGCTCGGCACGCTCGAGCGGTCCGCCGACGAGCAGGTGAGGCGGCACCTCCGGGGCTGTGCCGGGTGCCGGCACGAGATGGCGGCGCTCGCCGAGGGCGTGAGCACCTTCTCCCGGGCCGCCCACCAGATCGAGCCGCCCCCGGAGCTTCGGGACGCCGTCCTCGCAGTGCTGGCCGAGGAGTGGTCCGAGACCGCCCCGGTTCGCCCGATTCGCCGCGGGGTCGCCTGGCTCGCACGGGTGGCGGCCGCGGCGGCCGTGGTGATCGCGCTGGCCGTCGCCGGGGTCTCCACCGTCCGCGCCCACCGGTTCGAGACCGCGGCCAGCAAGTACGACGCCCTCCTCGGAGCCCTCGGCGGGGAGAACGTCCGGGTCGGCACCCTGCGGCCGACCGGATCGAACGAGGTCGAGGGCAGCGCCGTCCTGTACGACTCCAAGGTGGGGCAGTCCTGGGCGCTGATCCTCGTCCGCGCGCCCGGATTCACCGGTCGGGCGACCGTCACGCTGTCGTCGGGGTCCGGACGCACGATCACGATGCATCCGCTCGAGTTCGCGGAGGGCGGCGAGGCCTCGAGCTGGCTCGTGACCTCGTCGAGCCTGAAGGCGTTCCGATCGGTCACGATCCGCGACGCCGCCGGATCCGTGCTCGCGACCGCGACCGTCACGTAATCAGCGGCGCACGAGCAGCCGCTTGATGCGCCTCGGGCGAGCGCCGAACCGGTACTTGTACTCGTAGTCGCCCTTCAGCAGGTCGAACCCGGTGCAGCCGCCCTCGATCGCGATCCGAACGTCCTCGGCCACGAGCACCATGCCCGGTGACAGGTGCCGCCACTCCCGGTCGAAGGCGGAGTTGTACAGGTAGTAGGTGCCCTCGTAGCGGAAGCCGATCGTGCCCGCCACCTTGTGACCGCCCACTTCGAGGAACGTCAGGTTGAAGATTCCCCGGGGCAGGAACGCCTCCGCAAGGCGCCGAAAGAAGATCTCCATCCCCGGCTGGAGGAACACGCCCTTGGGCCCCTCGCTCGAGCGGTGCAGCGACACGAACCGGTCCAGCAGCTCTTCCAGCGTGTCCTCGTGGGCGATGAGGATTCGGAAGGGACCGGCCTCGGCCTCGAGCCGCCGAGCCTTCCTCCTGATCTCGTGCCTGAGTTTGGCGGGGAGCCCGTCCAGGTAGTCCTGGTACGAGCCCGGTAGCGGAAGGAAGGGCGCGACGCCGTTCGCGTCGTCCTCGACGTCGGTGGCGAAGCCTTGCGCCGCAGCCGCCTCCTCGAGCCGCGTCAGCCAGGCCCGGTCCTCTGGCAGGCCGCGGAGGTCGGCGTCGTCCCAATCGTCCCGGCGCGCGAGCGCCGCGAGCAGCTCCTTGGCGAAGCCGTCCTCGGCGCCGGGCGCCGCGACCGGCCCCATGTAGTCGGTCACCTCCGTTCCCCCGAGGAACCGCAGCGTGGAGCCAACGCGCTCGAACGCGACCGCGCCGACCTGGGTTCCCTCCTCCTCGGCGAACGCCAGCAGCAGGTGCTCGGGCCGCTCGCCGAACTCCTCCCAGTAGAGCTTCAGGAACTGCGGCGTGTGGAAGAAGGTTCCGCCTGGATCGTCACGCACGAGGTTCGTCCAGTCGCGCCGCACGAAGTCGCGACCATCCTCGGAGAAGACAACGTCCATGGTCTACCGATCCAGGACGAACAGCGTGTGGTGGTACGTTCCGAGGGTCGGCCAGATCGGCCGGTAGGTCTCGACGTGCGCGATTCGGAGCTCGCGAGCCCGGAAGAGCTCGAGCCATCCGCCCGCCGAGCGGAACGTGAAGGGCGTCGGGACGCCGTGTCGGAGGTTCAGGAGCCAGTCCCACGCGACGTTGAAGGCGCGATCCAGACGTGAGGTCGGGGTGTCCTCCGCCACGATCACGCGCCCGGCCGTGATTCGAATGGCCTCGTCGAGCAGCCGCTCCTGATCGTCCCAGCGCGGAATGTGGTGGAAGACGAACATCATGAGGACGACGTCGAAGGCCCCGTCGGCGACGGGCACGCGGCCAGGATCCCTCTGGTGGATGAACGGCATGGAACGATCCCGGTTTGCGTAGTCGACCAGGTCGCAGAGGGTGGGCCGCACGCCGGTGCGGTCCCTCAGCCACCGGGCCATGAAGCCGGTTCCGGCGCCGAGGTCCAGCATCGTCTGTCCGCTCCGTAGGTGCGGAGCGATGCGCCGGCCCTCCTCGTTCTCGCGCAGGAACACGGATCCACTCTACCGGCTACGGCCGGGCAGCCGGTTCAGTGAGGCGATGCGCCGGAAGCCGACCCGTCGCCGACACCGAGCGCCTCCTGGAGCACGTCCCACGCGAGGACGGCGCACTTGATCCGGATGGGATACCTCACGACGCCCTTGAGCGCGACGAGATCCCCCACCTCCTCCTCGCTCGGGTCGACCTCGCCGGCCATCATGCCTCGGAACCGCCGGATCAGCTCCCGCGCGGCCTCGACGGACTTGCCGGCGACGGCCTCGGTCATCATCGAGGCCGAGCTCTGCGAGATCGAGCACCCCTGCCCGGTGAACGACACGTCGGCCAGGCGCCCGTCCTCCTCGTGGACGAAGACCGTGATCTCGTCGCCGCAGAGCGGGTTGTTGCGAGAGCAGGATCGCTCCGCGCCCTGCATCTCGCGCTTGTTCCGCGGGTTCTTGTAGTGGTCGAGGATGACCTCTTTGTAGATGTCGTCGAGCGGCACCCTACCCCTTCCCGGACGCCTAGGCGAAGACGGACTCGGCCTTCTCGAGCGCCGCCACCAGGGCGTCGACCTCCTGCATGGTGTTGTAGACGTAGAAGGAGGCCCGCGCCGTGGCCGGAACCCCGTACCGGCGCATCACGAGCTGGTTGCAGTGGTGGCCGGCCCGGATGGCGACCCCCTCCTCGTTCACGATCGTCGCGAGATCGTGCGGGTGGACGTCGCGGTACCAGAACGAGACCACACCGCCGCGCACCGCGACGTCGGTCGGACCGAAGATCCTGGCCCCGGCCTCCGAGAGCCGCTCGAGCGCGTACGCCGTGATCGCCTCCTCGTGCTCTCGGACGCGGTCCATCCCCAGGGCCTGGAGGTAGTCGATCGCCGCCCCGAACGCGACCTCCTGCGCGACGTTCATCGTGCCGGCCTCGAACTTCCAGGGAACCTCGTTGAAGGTCGAGTGGTCGTGGAAGACCTCGTTGATCATCTCGCCGCCGCCAAGGAACGGATCCATGGCCTCGAGCAGCTCACGCTTGGCGAACAGACCCCCCGAGGCCGTCGGACCGAGCATCTTGTGACCGCTGAACGCCAGGAAGTCGCAATCGAGCTCCGCGACGTTCGCGCCGCGATGGGGCACGAGCTGGGCGCCGTCGACCAGCACCAGCGCGCCCACGGCGTGCGCCGCCTCGATGAGCATGCGAAGCGGCGTGATCGTCCCGAGGGAGTTCGACATCCCGGTCACGCACAGGATCTTCGTCCGATCTGTGAGCAAGGCCTCGAGGTTGGAGAGGTCGAGCAAGCCCTCGTCGGTGAGCCCCACGTACCGGAGCACCGCTCCGGTGTCGCGCGCCGCGAACTGCCAGGGCACGATGTTGGAGTGGTGTTCCATCTCGGTGAGGAGGATCTCGTCCCCCTCCCGAAGGAACTTCCGGCCCCACGCGTGCGCGACCAGGTTGACCGACTCCGTCGTTCCGCGCGTGAACACGATCGTGCTCGGGTCCGGCGCGCCTAGGAACCGCGCGGTCTTGGCCCTGGCGCCCTCGTACAGATCGGTGGCCTCCTCGCCGAGGACGTAGATCGCCCGGTGCGCGTTCGCGTTGTGCTGCTCGTAGAACTCGCGCTCGGCGTCGATCACCTGACGGGGACGCTGGGCCGTGTTCGTGCTGTCGAGGTACACGAGGGGCTTCCCGCCGATCGTCCGGGACAGGATGGGGAAGTCCTCCCGGATGCGGGCAACGTCCAGTCCCGCCGAACGCTCCTGGGTCACCGACATCGGACCGTGCGCCTCCTCCCTCACTCCTCGCCCGCGCCCCTCTCCAGCCCCAGCTCTGACCGGATTCCCTCGTAGCCCTTTTCCTCGAGCTCCATCGCCAGCTCCTTGCCGCCGGACTTGACGATACGCCCGCCCATCATGACGTGAACGAAGTCCGGCGTGATGTAGTTGAGAATGCGCTGGTAGTGGGTGATCAGCAGGACCCCGAGATCCGGCCCGATCAGCTGACGGACCCCGGTAGCCACCTGCTTGAGGGAGTCGATGTCCAGGCCGGAGTCGGTCTCGTCGAGGATCGCGATTTCGGGCTCGAGCACCGCGAGCTGGAGGATCTCGTTGCGCTTCTTCTCCCCTCCGGAGAACCCCTGGTTCACGTAGCGATTGACCATCGCGTCCTCGACGCCAAGGAGGTTCATCTTCTCCTTCATGTGCTTGCGAAACGCAAGCGCGCTGACGTCGCCGCCCTTCACCGCCTGGTACGCCGTTCGAAGGAAGTTCACCACGGAGACCCCGGGAACCTCGACCGGGTACTGCATGGCAAGAAACAACCCCCGCTTCGCGCGCTCGTCGGGAGTGAGCCCGAGCACGTCCTCCCCCTTGAAGCGCACCTCTCCGCCCGTCACGGTGTATCCGGGCCGTCCCATCAGCACGTTCGCCAGCGTGGACTTGCCCGATCCGTTCGGACCCATGAGCGCGTGGGTCTCGCCCTGACGCACCACCAGATCGATCCCCTTCAGGATCTCCTTGCCCTCGACCTCCGCGTGGAGGTCGCGGATCTCGAGCGTCGCGACCGTCACCGCCGTCGTCATCCGTCCACCTCGATCATCACGTCGTCGTTCTCCAGCTTCACGTCGTAGGCCGGCACCGGAAGCGTGGCCGGAAGCGTCCTCGGGCGCCCGGTGTTGAGATCGAAGGTCGACCCGTGCTTCGGGCACTCGATCGTCTCCTCGTCCACGTCGACCTCTCCCTCGTCGAGGAAGTAGTGGGCGTGCGAGCAGATCGCCCCCACCGCCCGGAATCCGGCCTCGCCGAGGTTCACGACCGCGATGGGACCGTCCGCCGTCTCGAACCGGCGGGCCTCCCCCAGCGGAACGTCCGCGACCGAGCACACGCGCACGAGGGCCACCTCAGCCCTCCCTCGCGAGCTCGGCCTCGATGGCGGCGCTCACGCTCTCGCGCACCTCCTGGAGCCGCACCCTGTCCAGGACCTCGTTGAAGAAGCCGAACACGATCAGGCGCTCGGCCTCGGCGCGCGAGATTCCCCGACTCATCAGGTAGAAGAGGGTTTCCTCCTCGACCGGGCCAACGCTCGCCGCGTGACCGCAGCGGACGTCGTTGGCCTCGATCTCGAGGTTGGGGATCGCCCGGCCGAACGCGCCCTCCGACAGGAGGATGTTCCGGCTCGTCTGCATCGCGTCGGTCTTCTGCGCCCCCGGACGGACGTGGACCCACCCGGAGTAGACGCCGCGGGAGCGGTCGCGAAGGGCGCCCTTGTAGAGGAGGTCGCTCGTGCAGCTCGGTGCCCGGTGATCCTGCTCGGAGCGGTGGTCGAAGTGCTGCGTCCCGTCGGCGAAGAACACCCCGAGCATCTCGCTCGTGCCCCCGGGCTCCGCGAGCACGCTCTCGGCCTCGGCGCGGGCGAGCGAGGCGCCGAACCCCACGGCGAGCGAGCGGAAGTCGGCGTCGCGCCCCACGCGCGTCCGCTGGATGCCCAGGTGGACGACCCCGTCGCCCCATTCCTGCATCGAGACGTACCGGACGCGCGAGGCCGGGCCCGCGTAGATCTCCACGACCGCGTCGGACAGCGCGCGGGACAGGTCCGGTGACACGAACCGGTCGATGAACGTCACCTCCGCATCGTCGCCGACCACGATGAGCGTGTGCGGGAACACCGCGGCACCGTCGACATCGAGGTACGTGAGGGTCTGGAGCGGCACCTCGACGGTCACGGCCGGCGGCACGTACAGGAAGGTCCCGCCGGTGCGCAGCGCCCCGTGGAGGGCCGTGAACTTGGTCCTGGAGGTCGGGACGAGGCCGTGGAGGTTCGGCTCGACGAGGTCGGGACGCTCGAGCGCCGCCCGATCGAGGTCCGTGAAGATCACCCCCCTCGCCGCGAGCTCCGGCTCGAGATGGGTGACCACGACCTCCGAGTTGCGCTGGATCTGCAGGCCGGCCCGGTCGCCCACGACGCCGGCGGCCTCGAGGATCTCGCCCGGCACCTCGTCCAAGGTGCGGGCCGTGCCCCCCGGCGAGAACGGGGCGAAGGACAGGTCGAGCTCCGACAGGTCGGTGTAGCGCCACTCCTCCGTCTCCTGAGACGGGATCGGGAGGGCGAGGAACTCCTCGAACGCCTGCTTTCGGATCGACTCGACGAAGGGCGCGCTCGGCGGCAGGGACGCGAGCGCGTCCTCGTCGAGCGCGGAGATCGCGGGACGGGACATGCTCAAATCCTATCAGGGGAGTCGAATTCCCCTTCGGCGCACCGGGCCCCGGGTCCCCCGCCCCCGCTCATCGACGTGCCCTCGCTAAGCTAGCCCGGTCCACGGGCGGTGGGGCGGCGATGGCGGGCGAGCGAAACCGAGAGCACCTCGAGCCGGGCACCGGCGCCTCGCGGCTCGGCCTGCGACCCGAAACCAGGGGCGTCCTGCCGAGCCAGCTCCTGCGCACGGCCGTCGAGCTCGGCATCGTCGACGGAGGCGACTACAAGATCCCGACCTCGAGCATCCAGCCGGCCAGCCTGGACCTGCGGCTCGGCGAGGTCGCCTACCGCATCCGCTCGAGCTTCCTCCCCGACAACCGGCCGGTCGAGGTCAAGCTCAAGGAGTTCCTGGTCGACGAGCTGGACCTCCGCCGCGACGGCGCCGTCTTGGAGACCAACCGCCCGTACGTCGTCCCGCTGATCGAGCAGCTCGACCTACCGCCGGACGTCAGGGGCCGGGCCAACCCGAAGAGCTCGACCGGCCGGCTGGACGTGTTCACGCGCGTCATCACCGACCAGAGCTTCAGGTTCGACGAGATCAACCCGGGCTACCGCGGCAAGCTCTACCTGGAGATCGTCCCCCTGTCGTTCACGGTCCGCGTGAAGGAGGGGCTCGCGCTCAACCAGCTCCGCCTGTCGATCGGGCGCGCGCGGCTGACCGACGACGAGATCCGGGCGCTCCACGCCGAGCAGCCGCTGCTCTTCCGCGGGGGCCGGGCGGTGCCCGCGAGCGGGCTGGCGGTCTCCGACGGCCTGTTCCTCGGTCTCGACCTCCGGGGAGACGAGAACGGCCGGGTCGGGTACCGGGCCAGGGACTTCACACCCCCCATCGAGATGGACAGGGTCGGCCACTACCGGTGGGAGGACTACTGGGATCCGGTGTACCGGGAGGAGGGCGACCGGATCGTCCTCACCCCCGAGCACTTCTACCTCCTGTTGTCGGAGGAGGCCGTTCGCATCCCTCCCGACTACGCGGCGGAGATGACCGCGTACGACCCCACCAGCGGAGAGCTCCGGACCCATTACGCCGGGTTCTTCGATCCCGGGTTCGGCTACGACCCGCAGGACCGGTTCCTCGGATCCCGGGCTGCGCTCGAGGTCCGCGCCCACGACGTCCCGTTCGCGATCGAGCACCGCCAGCGGGTGTGCCGGCTCTCCTTCGAGCGAATGGTCGAGCGCCCCGATGTGCTCTACGGGGAGTCGATCGGGTCCTCGTACCAGGGCCAGGTCGACACGCTGGGTAAGCACTTCAAGCAGCCGGCCGCGAGCAGCTCCGAAGGCTCCACGGCTCCAGCGAGATCCGACCACCCGTCCCTCTTCGAGGGGTGAGGACGTTTCGCCGCAGTCGATCCTGCCTGTCGGCCCCAAGGGACGGGGCCGCCGCAGCAGGTCGCTCGCGCTACCCGACCGAGCCCTCCATCTGGAGCTCGATCAGGCGGTTCAGCTCGACCGCGTACTCCATCGGGAGCTCGCGAGTGATCGGCTCGATGAAGCCGTTCACGATCATCGCGGTGGCCTCGGGCTCGGTGAGCCCGCGGCTCATCAGGTAGAAGAGCTGGTCCTCGCCGACCTTGGAGACCGTGGCCTCGTGGCCGAGCGCGGCGGTTTCCTCCTCGACCTCGATGTACGGGTACGTGTCGGAGCGCGAGGCCTCGTCCAGGATCAGCGCGTCGCAGCGGACGTTGGACTTGGCGTGGTGGGCGTCCGGCTCGACGCGGACCAGCCCGCGGTAGCCCGTCCGGCCGCCGTCCTTGGAGACCGACTTGGACGTGATGACGCTCGTGGTGTACGGCGCCGCGTGGATCGCCTTGCCGCCGGCGTCGGTGTGCTGGCCCCGGCCGGCGTACGCCACGCTCAGCACCTCGCCGCGCGCCCCCTTGCCGAGCAGGTAGATCGACGGGTACTTCATCGTCACCTTCGAGCCGATGTTGCCGTCGACCCACTCCATCACGGCGTCCTCGTAGGCCGCCGCCCGCTTGGTCACCAGGTTGTACACGTTGGTCGACCAGTTCTGGATCGTCGTGTACCGGACGCGCGCGCCCTTCTTGACGATGATCTCGACCACGGCCGCGTGCAGCGAGTCGCTCGTGTAGATCGGTGCCGAGCACCCCTCCACGTAGTGCACGTACGAGCCCTCGTCGGCGATGATCAGCGTCCGCTCGAACTGACCCATGTTCTCCGCGTTGATGCGGAAGTACGCCTGCAGGGGGATGTCCACGTGCACGCCCGGCGGCACGTAGATGAACGAGCCACCCGACCAGACGGCCGAGTTCAGCGCCGCGAACTTGTTGTCGTTCGGCGGGATGATCGTCCCGAAGTACTCGCGCACGATGTCCGGGTGCTCCCGCAGCCCCGAATCCATGTCGCTGAAGAGCACGCCCATGGACTCGAGCTCGCTCCGGATCTTGTGGTAGACCACCTCGGACTCGTACTGCGCGGACACCCCGCCCAGGTACTTCTTCTCGGCCTCGGGGATGCCGAGGCGATCCCAGGTACCCCGGATGTCCTCGGGGAGCTCCTCCCAGCTCCTGGCCTGCCGCTCGGTCGGCTTGATGTAGTAGTAGATGTCGTCGAAGTCGATGTCGGACAGGTCGGCGCCCCACCACGGCATCGGCCGCTGGACGAAGTGCCGGTAGGCCTTGAGCCGGAACTTGCGCATCCAGTCCGGCTCGCCCTTGCGCTCGGAGATCTCCTCGACGACGGCCTCGGAAAGGCCCTTCTTCGGCTCGAAGACCGAGTGCTCGGGGTCCTTCCAGTCGAACCGGTACCCCTTGGACAGCTCCCTGAGGTGCTCTTCCTGGCTGACGGCCACGGTTTCGATCCCTTCGTCGTGACACCCCTAGGGTACGTCGGGGAGCGCCGCGAAGTCCACTCCAGCGGTCGGATTTCCCGCTCCGGCCGGCGGCGGGCGCGCCGGCCCGGAACCTACGCGGCGGCCTGCCGCTCCTCGACCTCGCTCAGCAGACCCGTACCCACGTCGTACACGAACCCCCGAACCGTGACGCCCCCGGGCATGAGCGGCGAGGACCGGATCCGCTGGACGTCCTCGCGGACGCTCTCCTCGAGGTCGGCGAACGGCAGGAAGTCGATCCCGGACGCGTCGGCACCCGTCTCCTCCCGAAGTCGCGCGCGGAACTCCTCGTTGGAGAACGTGAGCATCCCGCAGCCGGTGTGGTGGACGACGGCGAACTCCCGCGTTCCGAGCAGCCAGCTCGAGAGGATGAGCGAGCGGATGACGTCCTCGGTCGCCCGGCCTCCGGCGTTGCGGATGATGTGGGCGTCGCCGAGATCCAGGCCGAGGAACCGCGCGGGGTCCAGCCTGGCGTCCATGCAGGCGAGCACCGCCACCTTCCGGGCGGGCGGTATCGGCAGGTCCCCGCGATCGAACCCGGAGGCGAACCGGCGATTGGCCTCGAGGAGGGCATCGAGCTCGCTCACGCGCCCACCTCTACCGGGGCGCCAACCAGGCTCCCGTACTCGGTCCACGAGCCGTCGTAGTTCTTGACGTTCGGGTACCCGAGGAGCTCCTGGAGCGCGAACCACGTGTGGCTCGACCGCTCGCCGATCCGGCAGTAGGCGACCACCTCGGCGTCGGGCGTGATGCCGGCGCCCTCGTAGAGGGCTCGAAGCTCCTCGGCCGACTTGAACGTACCGTCGTCGTTCGCCGCCTTCACCCACGGGATGTTGGCCGCCCCCGGAATGTGGCCGGGGACCTGGGACTGCTCCTGAGGCAGGTGGTCGGGCGCGAGCTTCTCGCCCCGGAACTCCTCGGGGGAGCGCACGTCGACGAAGCGCGCGGCGCCGCCGACCTTCGCGAGGACCTCGTCCCGGAGCGCCCGAATGTGCGGCCGCTCGGAGCCCGGGATCCTGAACCCCGTCTCCTGCGGCGCCGGCACCTCGGAGACGAGCTCGCGCGACTCGAGCTCCCACTTCTTGCGGCCGCCGTTCAGGAGCTTCACGGCATCGAACCCCCGGAGCTTCAGGATCCAGTACGCATAGGCCGCGAACCAGTTGTTGTTCCCCCCGTACAGGATCACGGTCGTGTCGGGCCCGACCCCGGCCTTCGACAGCAGCTTGGAGAGCCCCTCGGCGTCCACGTAGTCCCTGCCGACCGGCTGGTGCAGATCGGTGGACCAGTTCCAGGCGACCGCCCCCCTGATGTGACCCTTCTCGTAGGCCGTGGTGTCCTCATCGACCTCGATCACCCGAACCTTCGGGTCGTCCAGGTGGGCTTCCAGCCAGTCGGTCTCGACCAGCGCGTCCGGGTTCGCATATCCACTCATCCCAGGCCTCCTTTCTCATCCCGGACAAAGCGAAACGGGACCGCCACGCGGCCCCGTGAGGTGAGAGAAGCGCTACTGCCGCGCGGCTACGTGTCCGCCCACCGGCGGACCGAGCCGGCCATGCAGCACAAACGGCAGGGGATCATCGCGGCGACCTGGCCTTGCGCGCGCGTCCGGATCATCAAATCCCACTCCCCCGCTCGGATTTCGGACATTCTCGCCCTCCCGGAGGTGGGAGTCAACCCCGACGGGGGCGACGGCGCGTGGACGGCCTCGAAGGCCGGGGGCCGGTTCAGAAGAACCCGAGGGCGGCCTTGGCCTCTTCCGACATCATCTCCGGCGTCCAGGCCGGACGCAGCACCATCTCGGCATCGACCTCCCTCACGCCGGGGACGTTCGCGAGCAGTGCATGCATCTGCTGCTCGATCAGGGGTCCGATCGGGCAGCCCATGGTCGTGAGCGTGTACTCGATGTGCACGACCCCGTCGCTGACATCCACCGAGTACACGAGGCCGAGGTCCACGATGTTGATACCGAGCTCCGGGTCGTAGACGCCGCGGAGCGCATCGAGCACGCGCTCCTTGGTGAGCTCCTGGCCTTGGGAGGTCTCCTGCTCGGGGACCGCCTCCGCCGGCTCCGTGTGGTGGAGATCGAGTTCGTCCATGAGATGCGTTCCTTCGGGGGGGCCGAGCCTCTATTCTAGAGCCGCCCGTTCCAACCGGCGGCGAAGGGGGAATATGCCTCCCATCAGCATCCTGATCGTCGACGACCACCCGGTGACGCGGGAGGGGCTCCACGCGGCGCTCGACCTCTCGGAGGACGTCGTGGTGATCGGCGAGGCCGCGAGCGGCGAGGAGGCCGTGGACGCGGTCCGGGTGACTCCTCCCGACATCGTCTTCATGGACGTCCGCATGCCGGGGATGGGAGGGATCGAGGCCGCCAGGGCCATCCGCGAGGCCTCGCCCGAGACCAGGGTGATCCTGTTCACGGTGGACGAATCCCGCACCTCCATCGCGGAGGCGATCCAGGCGGGCGTCTCCGGGTACCTGCT
>Ga0070741_10007233_pt1 | contig 23164 bp, 10 predicted proteins | sample Coa_R1_4_FD_66440 | JGI IMG/M metagenome (GOLD analysis project Ga0070741, IMG submission 66440) | Surface soil microbial communities from Centralia Pennsylvania, which are recovering from an underground coalmine fire - Coalmine... | ecosystem: Environmental > Terrestrial > Soil > Unclassified ... | reverse complement strand
TCCTGGGGAAATCGCCTCGATCACGATTACCTTCCGCGCCGTTAGCCTGACCTCAGTGTCGCCGGAGGCCAACAAGGAAGTGGTCTACTCGATGCTCAACGAAATCAAAGCCAGCCCGTTGTTCGATCCGGATTGGACCGATCCGGACGGCAAGGGCATCGGGGCCGAGGAACCGCCTGGCACCTTTACCTTTGGGCTCACCGTTGGCCTCAAGCGCCCATTCAAACTGTAGTATGTCCTGGCTCAAACGTAATCTTTTCTTCGCCATCGGCAGCCTGGTGGCATTGCTCCTGATGGGCCTGGCCGGCTGGTTCCTCTATGCCAAGTGGAGCCAAAACAACGAAGTGCTCGCCAACCTCAACAGCGACTACGAAAAACTCAAAGGGCTCAATTCGGCGAACCCTCATCCGGGCTCCGGGGCGGTTAACAATATTAAAATCGCTCAACAGCAACGCGAGCAGTTGCGCGACTTCCTCAAAAAAACCCAGCCCTTCTTTCAGCCCATCCCCAGAATCCCCGACCTGCCGAAGGTCACCGACCGTGATTTCTCCGCCGCTTTAAGCCAGACCATCGAGCAGTTGCGCACCGAGGCCACCAATGCCAGCGTGGCCTTGCCGCCGGATGGTTATAATTTCTCTTTCACCTCGCAGAAATCGAAAATCTCTTTTGCGCCCGGCAGTTTGAATCGCTTGCCGACGCAACTGGGCGAGATCAAGGCCATTGCCGAAATCCTTTTCGAGGCCAAGGTCAACGCGCTCGATAATATCCGGCGCGAGCGCGTCTCCTCAGACGATTCGTTTGGTTTGCAGACCGATTATCTGACTGAGAAAACCGAAACCAACTCCCTGGCAGTCCTGACTCCCTACGAACTGACCTTCCGCTCGTTCAGCGCCGAATTGGCCGCGGTGCTGGTGGGGTTCGCCGGCTCGCCGCATTCATTTGTCGTCAAATCGATTAACGTTGAACCGGCGCCGGCCGTCGCCGCCCCCGAGCCGACGATGCCCGTGATGACCACGATGCCCATGATGGTCCCGCAGGCCAATCCCATGGCGGAAGAAATGAGCCGGGCACAACGCGAGCAGAGTGCCGCGGCGGCCTTTGCTTCGCGTTATGGCACGCGCGGCGGGGGGCAGAGTCTGGGCGGCATCCAATATCGCGGTCTCGGTGAGGGTGCTCAACAGCCCGCCTATGTGCCCCAGCCCGGCGTCATGGCCCCGACCGGCTCGCCATCCGGCAAGGGCGGCCTGCCCACGGTGTTGGATGAGAAGCTCCTGAAGATCACTCTCAGTCTGTACATCGTTAAACCGCTTCCGATGAAATAAGATGGATTTTCTCAAGAAACATTACGAAAAAATCATTCTCGGCGTGGTTCTCGTTGGCCTTGCCGTGGCAGTGGCTGTGCTCCCGTTCTTTATCTCCAGTGAGAAGGACAAGCTCACCGACATGAAGAATTCCGTCCTCAACCACCCCGTTAAGCCGCTTACCAATCTCGACCTCAGTGGTCCGGAACAGGCCCTCAAACGCCTGGCCACCACGGCCACCATCGATTTCGGTCCCCCCAACCGCTTGTTCAACCCCATGCCCTGGCAGAAGGCGGCTGACGGTCGCTTGATTGCGCGCGAGAGTGTTGGCCCAAACCGCCTGGTGGTTACCAATATCACTCCCCTTTACCTCGTGCTTTCCCTCGATTCTGTTCAACCGAGCGATTCCGGCCCCAAATACGTCATCGGGATCGAAAAGCAGGCGGCCTCCTCTCCCAGCCACCAGCACAAACGCCAAAGCCTTTGCTCGACCAATCCTCCTACCAAGAACGACACCTTCACCATGCTCGAAGTCAAGGGCAACCCGGATGACCCGAGCCAAATCGTCGTCCAACTCAACGACACCGGTGAGAAGGCGGTGATTGCCAAAGACCAGCCTTTCCGCCGCGTCGATGGGTACACCGCCGATTTGCACTACGATTTGGAAAAGAAATCCTGGCCCCGGCAGCGGGTCAACTCGCGCCTGGCCTTTAATGGCGAAGAATACAATATCGTTGCGATCAATCAGAACGAAGTTGTATTGTCCGCCAAAGCAAACGGAAAAAAATGGCCCATTAAGGCTAATCCAACCGCCGCACCCTGAAGTACTAATGTCGATCCTTGAACAGCGTTGATTCGTTTCGACGCACGCCAACCCATGATGAAAGCAGTCACCCTCCCACTAGGTCTGACCTTGTTACTGGCTAACGCCTCGCTCGCTCCCGCCCAGGTTCCTCCCCAGGAATCCGCTGTCAACGAAGCGGTGATGCGCCAGGCCAATCGAATCGTCTTGCGCCAGAAACTTGCCGACGCCCGCGCCGCTGAAGATCGCCATGACCTCGCCACCGCCGCCAAGCTCTATGACGACGCCTGGACCCTGGTCACCAACATCGGTATCAACAATGTTGAAGCTGAAGCGGCCACGGCTCGGGCCGGGTTGGCCGCTGTGCGCCTCGAACTGGCCCGCACAGCCGAGCGCCGCGGCGATGCGCGCGAGGCCGGCACCCAGATCAACGACGTCCTGCGCATCGACCCTTCCAACGCCGAAGCCATCGAACTCAAGCGCCAGAACGACCGGCTCTTGGCCCAACAACAAGGCCACGTCCCTGACCTCGACACCCAGGCTCGCGTGCCGGCAATCGTCAAGGAGAAAATCAACGTCAACACACGCGTCCAGGATGCCCGCGTGCTCTTCGAGATGGGCAAAATCAAGGAGGCCAAAGAAATCTTAAAGCAGGCCATCAAAGACGACCCGCAAAACCAGGCCGCCTATTATTATCTCAACCTCATCAGCGAAGCCGAGTTCAAGCTCGCTTTGAACAGCCGTGATGTGGCTTCCCGTTCGGCTTTGGTCGAGATCGAGAACGCCTGGACCCCGCCTACCAAGCGCGACTCGCTGCCGCATCCCAATCTTTACGCCCGCACCAACCTGGTTTTCACCAGCCCCAGCCGCCAAATTATCTACCGTAAACTCGATTCCATCCGCCTCGACAATGTTTCCTATGACGGCTTGCCTTTGACCGAAGTCGTCAAAAGCCTCAGCGATGAAGCCAAACGGCGCGATCCCGAACGCCGCGGCCTTAATTTCATCGTCAACCAGAACACCGACACCGGCAACTCCGCCGGCCCCGCGGCTTTTGTCCCGCAGCAGATCGACCCCAACACCGGTTTGCCGGTGGCGGGGGCCGCTCCGGCCGAAACACCCGATATGGCCGGCATTTCCATTAAAATTGTTCCGCCCCTTACGGATGTGCGCCTGGCCGACGTCCTGGATGCCATCGTCAAAGTTGCTGACCGGCCCATTAAATATTCCATTGAAGACTACGCGATCGTCTTCTCGTTAAAGGGCCGCGAGAACATTCCGCTCTATACCCGGCTCATCAAGGTCAACCCTGATACCTTCGTCCAGGGCCTCGAGAGCGTCGTCGGGTTTGACTTCGGTGCGATTGCGCAAGCCAGCAACGGTCAGGGCGGCGGCGGCGGCGGCGGCGGCGGATTGGCCGGCGGCGGCGGAATCGCTGGCGGCCAAGGCGGCCAAGGCGGCGGGTTGCTCACTGTGCCGCGCGTGTCCGTCGCGGCCACCACCACCGGCGGCGGCGGCGGCGTTGGCGGTGGCATAGGCGGTGCCGGTCTGACTGCCGTTACTCGGACCAATAACATGGCCGCCGTTCAGTCCATGGTTCGCCAATTCTTCCTTACCCTTGGCGTCGATTTGAATCCGCCCAAAACCCTCTTTTTTAACGACCGCGAAGGCACCTTGCTGGTTCATGCCACTCTGGCCGATCTCGACTTGATTGAAGCCGGCGTCCAGGTTCTCAATATCGAGCCGCCCCAGGTCAATATCAAAACCCGCTTCGTCGAAGTCGCCCAAAACGACACGCGCGCTTTGGGCTTCGATTGGTACCTGGGCAACTTCCTCATGAACAAAGGCACGATGGGTCTGGAAGGCGGCTCCGCTCCCGCTTTCAACGGCGCTCCCTCTCAAGCCAATCCCATTGGCATATTCCCGACTCTTCCCAATAATCCAAACGAGCAGCTCCTCACTTCCGGTCTGCGCAACAGCATCGGCGCGGGCGGCGCTGCCGCTCCGGCCGTTGCGACCCTCAGCGGCATTCTCACTGACCCGCAATTCCGCGTCGTGCTGCACGCACTGGAACAGCGCGACGGCGCCGACCTGCTCAACGAAGCTTCCGTCACCACCGTCAGCGGCCGTCAGACCCAGATTCAGGTCGTTGACTTGCAGACCATCGTCATCGGCACGTCCCTCAACCAGACCGGCGCGGGCGGCACCGGGGCCTTAGGCGGCCTGGGCGGCACTGCCGGCGGCGTCATCGGCTCGACCGTTAATTATCCGACCATCACCCTTCCGTTTGGACCCACGCTCGACGTCGTTCCCTACGTGGCCGCCGATGGGTTCACTATCAACCTGACCCTGATTCCCTCTTACACCGAGTTCCTTGGCTACGACGATCCCGGGCAGTTCGTTCCTCAGGTACAGTCCGCATCCAGCGGCGTGGGCGGTGTCGCCACTCCCATCACCGCACAGTTGCCTTTGCCGCATTTCCGCGTGCGTCAGGTGACGACGTCCGTCGTGGTTTGGGACGGCCAGACCGTCGTGCTCGGCGGGTTGATTGCCGAAAACGTTACCAAACTCAAAGACAAAGTGCCGGTCCTCGGCGATGTCCCGATCATCGGCCGGCTTTTCCGCAGTGAATCGAGCCAAACCAAGAAGAAAAACCTGATGATCTTTGTGACTCCGACCATTATCGATCCGGCCGGCAACCGGCAGCATTCCGAAGACGAAATGCCCTTTGCCCAAACCGGTATCCCGGTGCAGAAACCGGCGTCCGCGGCGCAGTAAAGCAGAAAGTTACACCTTATGTCCTTGTCGCTCCACGCTCGCAAAGCGTCAGTATGCTGTTCGTTGGTCCTGGGAGTCTCGGCCATGGCCTGGGGGCAGGGCACTTTCCTGACCAACGGTGTTGAATACCCGATTGCTGCCAGCAAGCCCGGGGATCAGGTCCATCCGGACATCGCCCTGGGCCCCAATGGCGGTTATGTGGTCTGGGAAGACAACGTCACCAGCAGCGCCGGCTTGGCCATCAGCGCTCAGCGCCTGGATTCCAGTTTCTCCCGGGTCTTGTCTTCCTTTCAGGTAAATGCTTCCACGCTCGGCGATCACGAGCGCGCCCGCGTCTCGCTCCTCAACGGCGGCGGGGCGGCCTTCGTCTGGCAAGGCGGCAAATATGGTTACCAGCACATCTACGCCCGATTCCTCTCGGCCAGCAATGTTTGGGCCAGTAGCGATATCATGGTCAATAGCTCGACCAATTTTTACCAAATCGATCCGGCCGTCGCGACGCTCAACAATGGCAACGTTGTCGTTGTCTGGAGCAGTTTTAACCAAGTCAGTCCGTCGAGCATGCGCGATGTTTATGCTCAGGTCTTCTCGCCGGACGGCCAGAAAATCGGGAGCGAATTCCTCGTCAATCAATTCACCGCCTTTAATCAGCGCACACCCACGGTCGGAGCGCTGAGCACGGGCGGTTTTGTGGTCGCTTGGATTTCCGAGCAGCAGCAGCAAGTCGGCGGCGGCGCCGGTCAGCTTTTGCTCGCCAATCAGATTCCTCATGCCAGTGTCGACGTTTATGCGCGACTCTTCACCTCATCCGGCCAAGCCGCGGCGAGCGAATTTCTCGTCAACACGGCCTCGGCTGTCTGCGCCAATCCGACCATCGCTGCTGGTCCTGCTGGCGGGTTCATAGTTGGATGGAGCCAAAAGGACACAATCGTGCCCTCCAATAGCTGGGACGTGTACGCGAGAGTATTTTCGAGCTCCGCGGCCGGTGGTGACGCCAAAATGGTGAATACTGAAACCTATGGTGACCAGTTTGGACCTCGCCTCAGCGCGGCTGGCTCCGATTACCTTATGGTTTGGACCAGCCTCGGCCAGGACAGCTCGATGGAGGGGATCTACGGGCAGTTCTTGCGAGCTGATGGATCCACTAACGGGAGTGAATTTCGCGTGAACACTACCTGGATTAGCAAACAAATGCATCCGGCTCTTGCCTCGGACGGGTCTGGCCATTTCGCTGTTGCCTGGACCAGCTTTACGGGCGCCCGTGCAAGTTTTGACCTCTTCGCTCAACGCTATGTTAATGCGGCCCAACCATTGCCGGCGATGGCGGCTCCGTTTGTTTACGTTCCCTTTGTCACCAGCAATGGAATCTATCAGCCGAAAATCGTAGTATCCTGGCCCGCCCAGACCGGGCTTGCTGTCGATCACTATAATTTGTATGTAGATGGCACTCTGACCGTTTCGCTGAGCACCAATGTTTGGAGCATGACTGCGGCCAACGGGCTCGTCCCCTCAAGCACCCACACTTTCCAGGTCGAGGCCATTGGAGTCGACACCCTCAAGACGCCGATCTCGACTGCCGCCACCGCCACCACCTGGAGCGGTTACAGTTGGGGCGGAATACCTTTCGAGTGGATGGCTGGGAACTATGGGATGGACAGCTCTCAATGGCCTTCGGCTAACAGCCCGCTCGGGCCGGGCAACCCAACACTCTACCAGGTCTTTCTCAGCGGTGGGATTCCGACCGATCCCTCGACTTGGTTGCGTACCAGCTTGGAAGTCACCCAGGTTCAGGGCCAAACCATTTACCTGCTTCATTGGAATCCTCAGCCGGGCCTTACATACCAGGTCCAGACCTCCTCAGATATGCTCAACTGGATCGATTTCCAATCGCCGCGTCTTGCGGCTGATGTCGTCGATTCCGTCGCGGTTCCAAAAGGTGACCTGCAGTACTATCGGTTAGTCCGGCTCCGTTAAAACGACTTTTATGCTGCGATCATTTAACAAGCTCGCCCTGCTTGCCTTCCTGGGAATGTGTTGCCAGTGCGCGTGGGGTTTTGCTCTGATTGGCCCTAACAACGAGGCTTATCAGATCCCCGAAATCGGGTACAACCCTTTGCCACGCGATGGCTTGCCGATCGCTCCCAAGAACCTGGGTGAAGAATATCGCCGAAACACCCCTGTGATTTTTTACTCCTACGACGCCAATTTCCTGGATTACTTCGGCTCCAACGGTGTCGCTGCCGTGGATTCGGCCATCGCGGTCTTTAACAACGTGACTAACGTTTCCAGCTATAGCCAGGATCTCCACGAGTTCCCAACCCAGGTTACACGAGAGAACTACATGGCGGAAGCACTGTTCCTGCTGGACATGAAGTCACTTACGATGCACGCACTTACGGAACAACTGGGCTTGACCGAGCCGGAACGTTACACCTGGACTCTCCGTGACCGTGGCATCCTACCTGGAGCCACCTGTCCCGGTGGCATGGAATATATGGTTATCCAGCGGAACTTTGACCCGGTAATCAGCGCTCTCAATCAATTCCAAACTTCATCATACGTAAACGGCACTCTTTACAGCTATTACATCCGAGAGATCTGTCAAAACGGGCCCCCTTTGGCCGAAGCTCTTGAATTTCAAGTTGATCCGCTAGATTTTTCATTTACTTCGGTCGCTGCCTTTTCTGATCCATCTCTTCTAAACGTCAATCCTGCACTGCTGAGTTTTGGCCGATTCTATTCAGGTCTTACGCGCGATGATGTTGGGGGATTGCGCTACCTAATACGGCCGGATAATGTGAACTTTGAGAGCGCCGGTCCTAATACACTGGCAGAGGTGACAAACCCGGTTCCCCAACTCCTCTTCACCTCAAACCTCACCCTGTTCGCTGCCCAGGCTCTCACCAACACCGCAGGCAATCTGCAAGCTCTTTATCCAGATCTAAGCATCATCAACAGCAGCAATTATTTCGTGAACGTCTTGGTGACTAACGTCACCCCTTTCTTTACCAACCAGCCTTGGATGCCCGTTGGCAGTACCGTATTGATGTTCGCGACGAATCTGGTGCCTACTATTCAAACGCGCTTCGTTCATACGTTCGGCAATTTGCTGGTTCTCCAGCAGGTCAACGGCCATGCCACTTTGGTGCCACTGACCCAGGTTAACCTCGTCAACGGCCGCGCCTTTATCACAATCGAAACGGACGAGGCTGGTACCGTTGCCTCTCCATTTGGCCCGGTGGGAAGCGTGACCGTCACTACTAACTCTACTTTTAGCACTTTCCTGACTAACGCCTTGATTGGAGATTTCGTGATTCTCCCCACGAATTTGTGTGCTGTGGATATCATCGCGCCCCAGCTTACTTGGGTGACCACCGCGACGAATTTCCTTGGCGCGGCAACGAATTCTTTGACCGTCACCAACACCCTGGGATTCACCAATGCGGGCACCGTTCTGTCTATTAGCCAGAGTGAGATTACTTATTTCACTAATCATGCCTTTGTGGTGCTGCCAGTTAACTGCGTGGCAAGTAGCGCAGAGCTTTTTGAGGGCGTTGATCGCATCCAATTCGTACGCCGTGATTTTGATTCATTGCTGGGGCGCTATTTTGCCCCCATCACCAACAGGTATACGCTGAATTCCATCACCAACAATATGCTCGTCCCCGAGCCGATCCTGCGCACAGTCATCGGACCCGACATTTTATTCAGCGCTCAGGACCTGGCGAATAACCCGGATAGCCTGCCTGGCGCCTCGTCGTACGGGCGCGGCGTCAATTTTAACACAACCTTTGCTGGGCCTGGTCTGGCCGGACCCGGAACTATCGAAGGCTCTGGTGGTGGAACAAACACTGTTATCGTCTTTAACAAAGTCGGGCCGATCTTTTTTAATTCCTTCCCAAATGCATTCCTCATCGATTCTGCGGAAGCGAACCAGTTTCCGATCCTCATTTATGGTTCTTATGACGGAACTACCAATGCCCCAATCGTTTACCCGGATGGCACAAGTGTTCAGAATCTAATGAACCAGCTGGTTATTGGTATTTCTCCCGCTCGAATTCCGAACGGTCGGGTGGGTGTGGGTTTCGGCACGGGTTCTCCCACCTTCAGCGCGGCGGGTGGGCAGGATCCGTATATATGGGCAGTCGCACCGGGTTCACCAGGATTGCCGCCCGGTATGTTTTTACTCCCGGATGGCACTTTGGGCGGCACGCCGACTCAGAGCGGCACTTTCGATTTCATCATAAGAGTGACTGACGCGGGAGGGCGCACAGTTGACCGGGGCTACTCCATGAGTATACTTCCTTAAGCAGTATGAAAGAAATCCATTCCAACCCCAATCGCCGATCGGTTTTTGGCCGCCGGCTCTGCCTCCTGATATTGAGCGCGCTCCTGCCAGAAGTCGCCCCGGCGGCTGACAGCATCTGGCTTAACACCGGGACCATAACCACAGCACCGCAAATCGACGCCACGAATTTCGTCAATTCGGGGGCAATCACGATCGCGAGCACTTTGCCTTTTGAAACTTCTGACACCCTAAATTTCACCAACTCCGGCACCATGTTCAGTATCCCTGGTTGGTTTTTTGATGATTCCGCGCCCAATTTGGGAGTACGTCGGGCAGCCGATAATTTTGTGAACTTGAATGGCGGCGACATCGAAGCTATTGACGGCGGAGGCTTCGTAGTCATTGGTAGTGGAGGGGCTGGCGGCGGAGGCGCATCATCCTCGTTTCCAAGCTACCTTTTCGTTGATGCAACCAATGTGGTCAATAAAGGCACTCTGGCGGTGGGTGGCAACGGCTGGTTGAAGATCAGAGGCACAAACGTCAACCTCGCCCGAAGCGCTTTGGAAGTTACCCCGATCCAGGGAAATGGCAGCTTCACTATTAACCAGACCAACTTCCTTAGTGACGTAGGTATTTCCGACGTCTATTGGGGCCAAACCAATATCACGTTCAACAGTTCCCGCGTTTGGGACGGCACTATCGCGACCGCACCACCGCACGGAGTCCAGCAGGGCATCGGGGGCGGCTTCTTTCTAAGGAGTTTCTCGATCTCCCCCAGCGTCGTTTCGGGTTATTCAAATACGACGACGTTTACCGCAATCACGCTAACTAACGTGGACGGTTCGACCACCAACGTGCTGGTTCCAACAAACATTGTTAAGCAGGCCGTTTTCGTGGCCATTAGCGACCCATCCATCATGTCGGCCGCAGTGACCTACACGCCGAGCAGCAGCCCTACCAACCCATTCCAAAGCGTCGCTGTTCAATTGTCTCTTAGCTCCACGAATGTTATTACTCAGGAGAATGAGCCGGTGTTTCTTTATTTCTACGATACTCTGGCTTCGGAAACAAACCGCGGCCTCTTCGTTAACTCGGCGAGCACCGCCTTGCCTCCGTTTGTCTCCGCAAGGCCAGCGAACTACAACCTTTCACGTCTTGACACTCGTGGGATCTTCTTTCGGGGCACCCCTGGTAATATTTTTCCCGATGCCAACTTTCTCTACGACCCAACCACCTTTTCCAATGCAGTCGTCAGCGGCGAGTACGCCGGCTATGCCGCTTTCGTCGACAATCTGGCTAGTGAGCCTCCGCCTCTGACCCCCGGCACGGTGACCAACTTCCCCGGCCGCGCCCAAGTTTACGCGGACACCCTGGACCTTCGCAACACGCGCATCCGTGGGGAGGGTGAGGTGATTGTGCAAGCGAATCATCTTATCTCCAGCGCCGGTGCTGCCATTGATTGTGAAAACCTGAGCTACACGCTTGGTTCCACCAACGGCCAGTTGCATGTCGCGGGACTCAGCAAGGACAGTGTTATTCGAATGAAGGGGACCCTTTATGCCTGGAGCGGCCTCTGGTCAAACCAGATGAACCTCATCATCACCAACAACTACATTGTGACCAATACGGTGGACACCAACGGTGTCATCACGGGAACCAATGCCATTTCCTCGCCAATCACAAATGCCATCTCAGTGGGTTTGTATGCTCTGATCCTCGATGGATCCGGGCTCGCGGCACGCCTTCCTGTCATCACGTGGGAGTTGGTCACCCATAGCACCAATATTGTGGTCGACGACAACCTGAGAGTGGTCGAAACCTTGTTCCTGGACGGACAAAGTTTCACTCTCAACGGTAACCTCAGCCTCACCAGCACCACGCTGCAAAACATCTTTGGCCAGGGCGTCACGACCTCATTGCTAGATTGGTTCGGAACCAATGCGCCCGGGTTGTTGTACTTCACCAATAATGGCTCGCTCAGCGTACCGGACCAGGCCCACTTTGGTGACGATCGCCCCATCCCCTATTCCGATTTCGTCAATAAGGGGACTCTGACGATTGGCAGTCTCGATGTCCTCAGCACCTATATCGAGAATGACGGTACTATTAATGCCAACGTCGGACCTCTGGACCTCGTCGGTCAAATCGGTGAATTCCAAGGCGGTCAGACCCTATCCAGTGGCGACCTTAACTTCGCCTTTGGGGATCTCAAGTTCCTCGGCCATACGATTTCCACGGTGGGCGCGATCAACTTCGATGTGACCGGCGCGCTGTCGGACGCCGGCCCTACTTCGGCGAATACCTTCACCACGGCTAACGGTTTCAATCTGCTCGTTAAGCCCAATACGGGTGATCTCCTGGGCACGACGGTGCAGGATTCCCCGCCGAACTTCGTGGAAGTGGATCACGTTTGGGCCGCCGAGGACCGTGGTGCCACAGCGGCGGGGTTTGCCAACAACGAGGCTTTAGGGCAGTTAGTTCTGTCCGCGCACAACAACAATGCTCTGCAAGCACCGCTTTTCTTCTTCACGGGTACCAATGGTCAGCGCGCCTTGTACGTGGACTTGCTCGATCTGACGAGCCTTGGCAGCAATTATACCGACATCTTGGAAATCGATCCTTCGTTCACCATCTACTATGCCGCCGCTAAGCTGGGCTTCACACCTCCTCCCAATGCCGCCGGCCTGCCGCAGGAACCCGAAGAATTCCTCAACGGACAATTCGGCGGCCATTTGGTTTGGGACAGCAGTTTCGCCGGCCCCAATAGTTCCGTCGACGTGGTGATTAACGGCGTCACGGTTTCCGTCAACCGCGCGCTGCGGTTCAGCAAAATCATCGACTCCAATAACAACGGCCTGCCGAACTTCTACGACCCATTCCCGTTCGATGCCAATCCGCTGGTCTTGTCGGCATCGCGCTCGGCTCAACCCGCGCCCGCCGGCGTCGCCGTTTCCTGGAACGCAGCGCCGCACAAATCTTACCAGGTGGAGTACATGAGCGATGTGCTGCATTCGGGTTGGCAGCCCTTGACCACTTACACTCACAATTCCGCCAGCAGTTCAACGGTGACGATTTGGGATACAAATGCCCCCGCAGGCGCCCATCGCTTTTACCGTGTAAAAACGACCCCGTAAGCGACTTTGGCCAGGGCAAACGCATCTAAATCGTGCGGTAGGGACATCGCGCTGCGATGTCCCCGCCCGCGTTTAGCGGGCGGGACGAATGCGCGAGGAGGTACGTTCACGTTCGAGCCTTGCGCCGCTGAACGCGGCGCGGACGGCGCAGCGCGCCATCTCTACCGCGAGAATTAGATGCGTCTGCCCTGCGAGTTTGGCTTGCCCCCATTGGGTGGACTGTGTAGAACTGTAACCGTCCTAAACGTCCATCCGCCGTTGGCGGCAAACTGAATGTGCCGGCTCGGCGAACCTAACTTGAATTCATGAATAGTCGTTCCTCGCAGGGGGCATCCCCTACTCTCACCCACCCGCTCCGTCTGATTACTCTTCTCGGGCTTTCGGCGCTCGCCATGGGCGGTCCAGGCTCGCCTGGTCTGCAACAAGTCCATGCGGCTGGGCTGGCGCCCGCGCGCCAGGCGCTCCGCGGTCATGTGCCCGCAGCCGTCCCGACCTTGCAGCCCCTCGGCCGCCTTGCGCCCTCGACCGCAATGCATTTGGCTATCGGCCTGCCCTTGCGTGACACCAATGCGCTCTCTGCGCTGCTCAAGCAAATCTACGATCCGAAGAGTCCGCACTATCGCCAGTACCTCACTCCCGAGCAGTTCACCGCCCTGTTTGGACCGACCGAGCAGGACTATCAGCAAGTAGCCGATTTTGCCAAAGCCAACGGCTTGACTGTTTCTGCAACCTTCCCCACCCGCATGGTCATTGATGTCGAAGGCTCCGCCGAGAACGTCGAGAAAGCCTTTCATGTCAATCTAAGGACCTACCAGCACCCCTCTGAGAACCGCCAATTCTTTGCCCCGGACGCCGAACCCTCCATCGATCTGGGCGTCTCCGTGCTCCACGTCAGCGGGTTGGATAACTATTCGCTGCCCCACCCGGCCAACCTGCACGTCAAGCCTCTCAATTCCACTTCCGGCAAGACTCCGAACGTCGGAAACGGCTCTGGTCCACAGGGAACCTACATGGGCTCCGACTTTCGCAACGCCTATATGCCCGGTGTCTCCCTGGCCGGCGAGGGCCAGACCGTCGGCCTCCTCGAATTCGACGGCTACTTTTCCACCGACATCGCCGCGTACGTGAAAAAAGCCAAGCTGGCTCCCGTCGCATTGCAGAATGTTTTTGTCGACGGATTTAGCGGCACTCCCGGCGCCGCCAATTCTGAGGTCGCCCTCGACATCGAGGTTGTGATCGCCATGGCTCCGAAGCTTTCAAAAATCATCGTCTATCAAGCCCCTAATCCTAGCCCGTGGATCGACATTCTCAGTCGCATGGCCGCTGACACCCAGGTGAAGCAGTTCAGCTCATCCTGGGGCGGCGGCAGCGCCGATCCCTCCTCCGACCAGGTTCTCCTGCAAATGGCCGCCCAGGGCCAGACCGTTTTCAACGCCTCCGGCGATGGCGACGCTTACACCGGTGAAATAGCTTACCCCTCGGACAGCCCATACCTGACTTCCGTCGGAGGCACGACGCTCACCACCGATACCAACGGCGGCTACACCTCAGAGACAGTTTGGAATTGGGGCGGCGGCGTCGGTAGCAGTGGCGGCACCAGCACGTACTATCCCATCCCCCCCTGGCAGCTGGGTTTTGACACCCCGACCAATTTTGCCTCGGCTACTTTTCGTAACATCCCCGACGTTGCGCTGACCGCCGACAACATTTTCGTCGTGGCGGATAATGGCTCCGAGGAGTCCATCGGAGGAACCAGCGCCGCTTCACCGTTGTGGGCCGCGGTGACCGCCCTGGCGAATCAGCAAGCCACTGCGGGCTGCGGCAACCCAATCGGATTCCTAAACCCGATCGTTTATGGCATCGGAAAGGCCCCTGGCTACCTGGGCGTCATGAACGACATTACCAATGGAGATAATTTCAGCCCGGGCAGCCCAACGAAATTCGCCGCTGTGCCGGGCTATGACCTGGCCACTGGCTGGGGTTCGCCTAAAGCCGGAATGCTGGATGCCCTGGTAGGCCCCGTTTCGGGAACTCTTAACCCGGCCATCCAGCCTCTGACAGCCTCTTCGCTCATTGTCACCGACTCCCAGCCGCTTTTCGTCACCATCACTGGAGTGACCAACGCCACGGTTTTTGCCACTATTAATGGCACAACTAATGTCCTCAATTTCTTGAACGACGGCCAGGCGCCTGACCTGGTCTCCAATGACTTCGTTTACAGCGCTGCCTTCCAAGTCCCCGGCGTGACCGGCCCGCTGACGTTAACTCTCGTCGCGATGGCGCCCGGCCGCCCCTCCGTCACCAACACCATTTCGTACACCGTGATTCCCACCGTGCTCAACGACAATTTTGTCGATGCAACCAAGGTTCCGCTCGCCGGCGCCACTTACCTGGTAAACAACCGACACGCCACCGTCGAACGTAGCGAGCCGTCGCATGACGGAGACTCTAATATGGCCGGTTCCCTTTGGTGGGCCTGGACTCCAACCGCCAATGCCACCGTTCTGGTCGACACCGCCGGCAGCCGGGTCGACAATGTCGTCGCAGTTTATACCGGAAGTTCGCTCTCCTCCCTTCAACCGGTGGCCAGCGCCGGCAGTGACGTCGCCAATCTTCGTCCCGCCACCTTGACCTTCAATGCTGTGGCGGGCCAGGCCTACCATATTGCCCTGGCCAGTTCGAGCCAGTCTTCCCTGGGTTCGATTCACTTGACGATTCTTCCCGGTGGTAAACCCGACACCATCGCGCCCGCCTTGACCGTTACCGGCCCTCAGAGTGGCTTGTTCGTCAGCAACAAGCTTGTCACGGTCACCGGCACCGCTTCCGACGTCGGCAGCCCGCCCACGGGGGTTAGCAAGATCGTCGTTTCCATTAACGGTTGCTCCACCACTGCCGCTTCGGCGGGCAGCGGCGGCTTGTGGTCCGCTGCGGTCAGCCTCCAGCCGGAGCTCAATAACATTCAGGTGGTCGCCTACGATGAAGCCGGCAACGCCTCCGCTCCGGTTACCATCCAACTCATTTACTTCGCCGCCGGGCCGGGCAATGACTTTCTCGCGGCCGCCGCCCCGTTGCTGGGCGACGAAGGCACCAACTCAGTTGACACGTCGAACGCCACGAAAGAGACCGGCGAACCCGATCACGCGGGCAACGCCGGCGGCAAATCCGTTTGGTGGGCCTTTAACCCCCAGGTCGATGGTGTCCTGACGCTCAGTACCGAAGGCTCCAGCTTCGACACCCTACTCGCTGTCTACATCGGCCCTACGGTGTCCAGCCTCATACCCGTCGGCAGCAGCGACGATGCCTTCCCAGGCGCGCCCGGCGGTTTCAGTCTGCTCAACCAGGCGGTTCATTCCAACGTAACTTATTACGTTGCCCTCGATGGTTACGGTGGCGCCTCCGGCTCGGCCGTCCTGACTTACTCTTTTGCTCCCGCCAAACTGGTTCACGTCGCTACTTCCGGTTCTGGTTCGGGCGCGCTCCAACTGGCCACCGTCAATTCGCTTGGAGGCAAATCCATCCAGCCCACCGCCTCTGCTGACATTGCCGCGGGAACCACCATCGTGGTGACGCCTGTGCCCGCCGCCGAATTCCGGTTCGACTCCTGGAGTGGCGCGTCGTCCTCGCTCACTGCGCCACTGGTCATGACGGTGTCCTCGGACGTCAGTATCACGGCTCACTTCGTGCCGGTCGTCTTCAGTGACGATTTCGAGTCCGGCACTCTGCAACATCTGGGTTGGGCCTCCGGCGGAAACGCCCATTGGCTGATCGAGAGCACCAACGTGGCGTCGGGCCGCTACGCTGCCCGTTCGGCGGCGATTGGCGACAACCAAAGCAGTTCCTTGCTTCTCACCACTAACTTTGTCGGCAGCACCGGCTCGTTCGATTTTCGCGTCAGCTCAGAACTCAATTTCGATTTCCTCAAGTTCTTTATCGATGGAATCCTGGTCCAACAATGGTCTGGCCAGGTCGGCTGGGCTACTTACAGCTTTCCGCTCACGACCGGAACACACACACTCGAATGGCGTTATGCCAAAGATCCAAGCGGCTCGGCAGGTCTGGACGCCGCCTTCGTGGACAACGTGAATCTGCCGATCCTATTGCCCAAGGATAGCACCACTGCCGCAACGCTTACCTGGCTTCAGGGAACCGACGGCAGCTTGAACTTGAACGTAGCGGGCCAGATCAACCAACAGTACGTTCTCCAAATATCGACCGACCTGATTCACTGGCAGGATGTTTCCACCGGTACCGCTCAGAATGGCGTCCTCAGAATCAGCCCCGTTACAATCTCGGGCTCGGTCCAATTTTATCGAGTCGTAGTTCCTTAAACGGGACTCAACTATTGGCGGCTACCCATCGCCCGCAAATTCGGAACGCCGGCATCCTTGCCGGCGTTTCCTTTTAGGGCGTGTGTTAAAATTCGGTTTGGAGTCCCGCCTTTAGGCGGCCCGCCGCCAAAACCGCCTGAAGGCGGGACTCCAAACCCAAAGCCCAACCCCAAGCCGATGTTTTAAAACACGCTCTTAGACCTTTTCCAAGATGGCACTCTTTGGCCCCTTCACATTGCGGACCAATGTCACTAGGGTTTGCAGGTGTACTGACGCCAACGGCGTCACTTATACCAGCCCAGGGCGACAGCCCTGGGCTGGTATGAACCGGGCCTTCGGCCCTGAACCCAACCGGATGAATGAGATAACCTCAGCGGGTGCGGTTAAGATGTGGGTTAACCTGCAACTTTCAACCCGCCTGACCCGCAAGTGTCATTCTCGACGCCGCCCATTTCCCCAAGTACCCTCGCCGCGTGAAACTCCTCGGGCTGACCGGCGGTGTGGGGATGGGCAAATCCGCCTGCGCCGATTTGCTTCAACAGCGCGGCATTCCGGTAATCGACACGGACAACCTCGCGCGCGCCTTGGTCGAGCCTGGCCAACCTGCCTTGGCCGAAGTCCAACGCGTCTTTGGCCCGGACATCGTCGATACTGAAGGCCGCCTCCGCCGCGAGGTCCTGGCCCGGCAGGTCTTTGGCGATCCAGCAGCCCGCAAGCAGCTCGAAGCCATCCTTCATCCACTCATCCGCCAACAATGGCGGGCCCAGGCGCAAACCTGGCGCGCGACCAATCACGCTCTTGGCGTGGTGGCTATCCCTCTGCTTTTTGAGACTAAAGCCGAAACGGAACTCAATGCCGTGATTTGCGTCGCCTGCTCGAGCGCCACGCAAACTGCCCGCTTGCGCGCGCGTGGCTGGTCCGCTCAGCAAATCGAGCAGCGCATTCTCGCGCAATCCCCTGTCGACGAAAAAATCACCCGCTCCAATTATGTGATCTGGACCGACGGTTCCATGGACATTCACGCCGCCCAGCTCGACCGTATTCTTGCCAAATTATGAGTGAACAACTTCTTCTCGGCGGTATTCTCTTTCCCGGCCTGGACCAGGCTGACTTCACCGGGCCCTTCGAAGTCTTGTCGCGGGTGCCAAACTCCCAATTTCATATTCTGGCCAAACGCAAGGATCCTCTCCGCGACGCGCGCGGATTAATCCTTACTCCTGAAAAAACCTTTTCTGAGGCTCCTCAATTGGATGTTCTTCTGGTTCCAGGCGGCGGCGGAGTCAACGCGGTGATGGAGGATGGGGAAACGCTCGATTTCATTCGCAAGCAGTCGGCTCGTGCCCGGCTCGTGATGAGTGTCTGTACCGGGGCGCTCGTTCTGGGCGCCGCCGGACTCTTGCGGGGCCGCAAAGCCACGACGCACTGGGCCTCCCATCATTTGCTGAAATTTTTCGGCGCTATTCCCGTACAGGAGCGAGTCGTCATCGACGGCCCTTGCGTCACTACCGCCGGCGTCACGGCCGGTTTCGACGGCGCGCTTCGGGTCGTTGCCCTATTACGCGGCGACCAGGCCGCCCAGGAAATCCAGCTCTACATTCAGTACGCGCCCGAGCCTCCTTTCAATAGCGGCAGTCCCGAGACGGCTGCGCCGGCGGTTCTCGCGGCAAACCGCGCCCGGATGGCTGAATTGCTTCAACAACGTGAAGCCATCATCCGGCGGATCACCCGCGAGTCGCTTGCGAGCTCAAAATGATCGCCCCCTCCGATCTGACTTCGAAGGTTCGCCTCCTGACGGTTCTCGCCGCAATTGTGTGGCTTTCCCACCCGTTTCTCCTCACGGCTCGCGAAGCTCCAAATCTTTCCTTGGCTGAACAAAGAGACCGTCAATTCCTCGAATCCGCCCCGTACAGCTCGGCGGCCGAAATCGGACGCCATCTCGGATATTCGGTTCCTTTGCCGCCCTATGACCTGGCGTCCGAGAAATTTCGCATTGTGCTTCCCTCCGGATATTCCACGAACCAGGAGTGGGGTCTGCTTGTTTGGATTAGCCCGGAGAATCAGGCCCAAGTTCCCGAAGCGCTGCTTTCCGAGTTGGGAAACCATCACTTGCTCCTGGTCGGTGCTTATAAATCCGGCAATGACCGGCATCCGCTGGATCGTTTTCGCCTTGCCCTGGACGCAACTTGCAATATGTGTCGCAGCTACCCCGTGGATCGCAATCGCATCTATATTAGCGGTTTTTCGGGCGGAAGCCGGATCGCCAGCATGCTCGGCGTCGCTTATGGCGATCTCTACAGCGGAACACTCTGTTTGTGCGGCGTGAATTTTTACCGCTCTGTCCGCAGTTCCGCCGGTGAAGAGTCTCCGGCTACTTTCGATCCTGCGCCTTCTGCCCTGGCGCGGGCGAAACGATCCGGCCGCTTCGCTCTGGTCACCGGTGAGACCGACCCGAATCGCCCCAGTACTCAATCCCTCGCGCAGGGCGGCTTCAAACGCGAAGGCTTCCGCAATGTTCTGTACCTGGAGGTTCCAGGAATGGGCCATTCGGTTCCAAACACCAACATCCTCGCTCAAGCCCTGGACTTCCTCCAACCGGCGCAGCACTAGCTAAAGCCCGTTGCAAAACGAGGTCGAAGCGAGGGGCGCAGCGCCGAGTTGCACTCGGCTTCCGGTCTTGAAGTTAACCATATCTATGGTCGGCTTGCATCGGCTGGCAATCTGAAGTCGTAAACCCTGGAATGTTTTAAAAATACCGACCTGGCGTGGGCGTATGAGTTCGGAGTCCCGCCTTTAGGCGGCCAGGCGCCAAAACCGCCTCAAGGCGGGTCTCCAAACCGAATTCTAAAACACTCTTGCTGCCTGTTCTATCCGTGTGAATCGGTGTTCATCGGTGGTTTTCCACGGCATATTTGGGCCTCAAGTCCTAACCCCCCGGCGTGGGAACCGCCCCGCAATGTCGCCGCTGGATAATGAAAGTCGGTTTTAGATAAACATTTCGGTTTTAGACAATTGTTTTAGTTTGCCGCGCAGAGATAAGGCGGCCTTGATTGTCCACAATGTTTTAAACTGGATTGACGTGCAAGGGAGCCTACTAACAATTGAGCAATGGGAACAGGTTGCCAGGGAGGCAGACTTCAGCTCTGCCAAGATGGCCTCGCTGTGTTCTATTTCCGAACGCCAATTGCAGCGCCTCTTCCGGCAGCATCTCCATTGTACCCCAAGCCATTGGCTGCGAGAACTCCAGTGCCGTCTCGCTAAAGAATTGATTGCTCAGGGCTATTCTAACAAAGCCGCCGCCAGCGAACTTAAATTCGCTAATGAGTCCCATTTCTGCCGCGAATTCAAAAAAGTCTTCGGTACCTCACCTCAGAGTTTCGCCCCGTCCGCTACTGAGCCTCAAGGTTCTCAGTCTGTAAAGCTCTCGAAAAGTAATTGGAACGCGCTGCGGCCTGGTAGTCTTTTCGAAAGATAGTCTCAGCGCGACTTCATCAGCTGTAAATACTTCTGCCACGCTCGCTTCGTTATTTCGGTTAGCGCAGTGAAAACTGAATCGATTTCTCATAAGAATGTCGCATATGGATAAACTTTGTCGGGCTTAGACAACAATGTCGGTTTTGGATAATCCTTTTGGTTTGCTGGCTTCTCTCAGTCATCTCTTAATTGCGACACGCAGAGCGAGAGTTTCAAGACCGCTAATCAATGAAAACTTTGGTCAAGTCGGAGTTTGTGCTGAACCATCAGGCGTCCGATTCTGAGCCGAAAACCAAATTAACAAATATGAAGAAGCATTCAAGGAACGCAGGAGGATTTGGCGCGTGGGTTCTTGGCGGCATGGCATCGGCAATGGTGTGCATGTCGGCCCTCGGCCAATACGTCGCCATCCAACCGGCCGGCATAACCATCAACGACAACGCGCCAGGGTCGCCTTACCCATCGGTCATCGATCTGACCAAGTCCAATATCGTGGGCACGATCGAAAAGGTAACCGTCACTCTGAACAACGTGAAACACGGCTATGCCAACGACGTTGGAGTTCTGCTGGTTGCCCCCGACGGTTCGAACGTCGTCTTGATGCGCAATGGCGGCGGCGGCCAGCCGATTAACGGCGCCACTCTGACTTTCGACGACGCCGGCGGCGCTCTGCCTCAGTTTTCGGCAATCGGCTCCGGCACGTACGCTCCAAGCGATTTTGATTCCGCCACCGACTTTCCGGGCGGGGCCCCGGCTCACCCGTATGGCGCCAACCTGGGCGGCCTGGCCGGAAGCACGCCCAACGGCAAGTGGAGCCTCTACGTTCAGGATGATTCCCCCGTCAACTCAGGCACGATCGATTCCTGGACTCTCAATCTTTATACGACCCCGTTGCTGAGCCTGGCGACCAACCTCGTTTACCTCGGTGAGAATGGCGGTTCGGGCAACTTGGCTTTAACGCTGCAGGATTCCAGTGTGCCGGCCGGTGGCTACTCGGTCACCTTTGGCGGCCCCGCAACAAACAATTTTGTCAGCACTTCCGGCAGCGTCTCGGGCCTCGCTGGAAATGTGGTCCTCACGCCCAAGCTCAATGTATTCGGAACCAACGTGCTCACTGTCTTCGTCAGCGACGGGCTCGGCTCCGTCTCCAGTAACGTGACCGTCGCAGTGATCCATTCAAACCAGGCCCCCACGATTACCATCACGAATGCCTCGGTTACCACCCTTGCGGGCGTCGTCAGCCCGGTTATCAACGCCGTCGTTGGTGATGTTGATCCGACCGACCCCGCCAGTTCGCTCTCGATTAGCGTTTCTTCCTCGGACACAAATATCGTCAGTCCCGCCGGTGTATTTTTCGATCCCGCCAACAGCGGCGGGCTCCGCACTTTTACCGTTGTTCCCCAAGGAGCATTCACTGGCTCGGCTACCCTGACCTTTACGGTGAAAGATGCCGGCAACCTGACCGGCACTGCCACCTTGCCGGTAACCGTCGGCCCGGTTGCGCATCCAATTTTCGCCAGCACAAACTTGCTCGGTCTGAGCGCCTCGGGCACCACCAATTCCAGTATTGTGGTTTCCAATGTTTCCGGCGCGATCGGCAGCTTGTCGGTGGCCGTTTCCGGCCTTAAAAATGTCGCGGGGAATAATCTCAGCCTCGCGCTGGTGCCGCCGGGCGGCACGCCCATCACCTTGCTCGAAAACGCCGGCAGCGCCGGCCCCAATACCTTCGCGCAGTTGAGTTTCTCGGGGACCAGCGGCGGCGCGGCACTTCCGGCCAGTGACACAGTCACGGCGGTGGCGCTGAAGGCAGCCGGTTTAACCGCGCTCGCGGATTCCAATCCCAACGGGACCTGGAAACTTTGGGTCACCAATGGCGGGGCGGCCGCCCAGATTTCCGGCGGTTGGGTTCTCAACATCTTAGCGGCACCCACCATCACCAGCACGGTCACCAACATTTCCATGCCTGAAGAGGCCAGCACGAATGTCAGCTTTACGATTGCCGACATCGATGGCGCCATTACTAATGCCTCCGATGTGACGATTGTCTCGGCCGACCCGACCCTCATCGGGGTCAGTAATAAAGCCTTCGATACCGGCACGGGCGCCGGCAGCGCCACCCTGACGGCGCTCTTCAATGGACCGCAGTTTGGCAAGACCACTGTGACGGTTACCGCCAAAGACAATAACAACTTTGTCACTGTCTTCACCTATAACGTCACGGTCACCTTTGTGAACCATGCCCCGACCATGAGCTTCATCGTCAAGCAGGTCACTCGAGCTGGAACACCACTCGGCCCGGTGCCCTTCACCGTCAGTGACGTTGACCTCACCCAGCCCCTCCAGACCCTGACCGTCACCGCGACCTCCAGCGATCAAAAGATTCTGCCGGATGCCAACATTCTCCTCGAAGGCAGTGGTAATAACCGCAGCTTCACCATCTTCCCCGTCGGCACCAACACCTCGGATAATCTTCAAGTGATGTTGACGGTTTCCGATGGCATCGCCTCAACCAGCCAAACCGTGCTGATCGGCGTGTTGCCGCAAGGCAACCCGCTCTTTGTGAATCTGAGCCAGATTTCGGTGCCGGCCAACGGCAATGCCGCTCCTTATCCTTCGACTATTGGCGTCAGCAATCTCCTGGGCACCATCTCCCAGGTCCAGGTCGCGCTGTTCGGCATAACGCATTCCGCCCCTGACAACATGAACGTATTGTTAGTCAGCCCGGCGGGAACCAAAGTCCTGCTCATGGGCCATGCCGGCGGAGCCAATCCCCTGGCCAATACGACCATCGAGTTTTCCGATACTGCCGCGTCCTCCCTGCCCGATACCGCTCAAATCGTCTCGGGCGTTTATAAACCGAGCAGTTTTGGAACTGTAGCGAACTTCCCTTCAGTCCCGGCCGGCCCCACGAATCTGACACTGTCCGCATTCAACGGGCTCAACGGAACTAATGCCAACGGCCTCTGGTCGCTCTACATCGAAGATGACGGCCTCGGAAAAGGTCTCGTCGCCAGCGGTTGGCAACTAAGCATCCAAACCGCACCGTTCGTCAGTCAAATCGC
>Ga0070741_10007232_pt1 | contig 23164 bp, 14 predicted proteins | sample Coa_R1_4_FD_66440 | JGI IMG/M metagenome (GOLD analysis project Ga0070741, IMG submission 66440) | Surface soil microbial communities from Centralia Pennsylvania, which are recovering from an underground coalmine fire - Coalmine... | ecosystem: Environmental > Terrestrial > Soil > Unclassified ... | reverse complement strand
GCGCTGCTGCACTCGCGCTTCGAGATGGTCGTGCGCTCGGCGCAGCGCTTCCTCGGCGCGCCGGCGCTCGGCGATCTCGGCGGTGAGCTGGCCGTTGGTGGTCCGCAGCGCGGCCGTCCGCTCCTCGACGGTGATCTCGAGCACGTTCTTGGCCAGCTCCAGCTCGCGCTGGATCTCCTCGAGCTGCAGGTTCTTGGCCAGGAGCTGGTCGCTGAGGGCAACGGCCTTCTCACGCTCCGCGCGCTCGGCAGCGTAGAGCTGCTCCAGCTCCGCTGCCATCGCGTTGAGCCGCTCGGTCAGCTCGCCGATCTCATCGCGGTTGCGTACGGCAAGCGGCCGGGAGAAGTCGCCCCGCGCGATTCGCGCGAGCTGGGACCTCATCGCGCTGATCGGCGTGGTGATGCCGGCGGCCGTGGCCTGGCCGAGGACCACGCCGGCCAGGGCGGAGACCACGACCAGCACCAGCAGCGCCATCAGGCTCCCGTGGTGCTGCAGGTCCACGCGGTCGAGGATGCTGCGCGTGTCGGCCTGCAGGCGCTTGGCGAGCGCGAACTGCGCGCGCATCGCCGCCAGGCGGGCGTCGCGCACCGCCCAGATGCGATTGACGCCGTCGCTGGGCACGTCTTCGAGGGTGGTGAACAACACTGCCGTCGTCCGCCGCAGCTCGTCGACGTACTCCCGGTAGGTGGCGCCGAACTGCTTGGCCGCCGCGGGGCTCAGCGCGATGCCGGGATGGGCGGGCGACTCCTCGAGATGGTCGAGCGTGCGCTGCACGGACTGCCGCAGCTCGTCGAGCGCGGCTCGCCGCGCGGCAGGGTCCCGGATCGAGGCGACCTCGATCCCGCGGTCGATGTCGTCGCCGAGCGCGTTCGCGTGGCTGCTCCAGTCGGCGAGCATCTGGACGCGGTGCCCCTGGAGGTGGATGTCTTCGAGCGAACTGAAGCCGACCCAGCCGAGGACGAGCACGAACAGGGCGAGCAGCAGCAGCACGCCAACGAGCTTCGTCTCGATCGAGGCGCGGGTCGACACCAGCCGGTCCTCGAGCCAGCGCGCCAGCCCTGACCCGCGCGCGTCGAACAGCCAGCCGTACACCAGCGCCAGCAGCGCGGAGAGCGGCGGTAGGAAATACAGGATGTCTTCGTGGGTCCAGCCGGCCAGGGGCAGCAGATCGGGCCGCGGGAGCGGTGGCATCGGCGGGTACGACGCCGGCCCGGTCAGCGCCCAGGTCGTGGAGCCGAGGCACTCGACGGCGAAGACCAGCGCCGCGACGGCGACGAGGGCGGCCGCGAGGCCGGAGACGAAGCCGCGGGCGAGCAGGGCGTCGATCCGGTACGAGCCGCAGCGGACGGCCACCGGCCCGGCCGCGAGGAGAGGCAACAGAGCGAGAGGATACCCCCGCGCCAGCACCGGTACCAGCGCGAGCAGCATGACCAGGGCAGCCACCACTGCCCCGACGATTGCACCATTGCGGACTGCCTGGAGGGCAGGCGGGCTCGTACCCAGACGAGCGACCGAACGCGCTGCCCGAAGCATCATCTCACCCCTCACTCCGGCCCTCGTGTCTGGACTGCGCTCACCCGCCCTGCACCTGGCCGCCGACGAGACGGTCGATCCCGCCCAGCGACACGTCCAGCCGCGCTCCACTGTCGGCGCTCGCCGCCGCGCGCTCCGCCTCGGCCAGGCCACCTCGCCCGGGACCATCGCCGGGCTTCGGGGCCGCTCCCAGCGGGATGGTGAACGTAAAGCGGCTGCCCTCGCCGGGCGTGCTCTCCAGCGACAGTTGTCCGCCCTGCAGCTCCACCAGGCGGCGGGTGAGCGCCAGCCCGAGCCCGGTGCCCTCTTCGCGCACGGCGGAGCCGCCGAGCTGCTGGAACGGCTCGAAGATCCGCTCCTGTTCCGCGGGCGCGATGCCGATCCCGGTGTCCGCGACGACGATCTCCACCATGCCCTCGACCAGCCGCGCCGTGGCGTCCACGCGTCCACCCTCGGGCGTGAACTTCACCGCGTTGGAGAGCAGGTTGTAGAGCACCTGGCGGAACTTCCGCTCGTCGGCGTAGATGCCGGTCACTTCCGGCGCCAGAGTCGTGTCCAGGGTGAGTCGCTTCTTCTCAGCCAGCGGCAGGATCGCGCCCACGACCGCGCAGAGGGAGGACGACACGTCGAACCGAGTTGGGAAGAGCTGCATGCGACCGGCTTCGATCTTGCTCAGGTCGAGGATGTCGTTGACGAGGTTCAGCAGGTGTCGTCCGCTCTCCTTGATGTTGCTCACGAAGTGCCGGCGACGCGGCGCCCACGCATCCTCGGCTGGATCGTCGAGCAGCAGCTCGGAGAAGCCGATGATCGAGTTGAGGGGCGTGCGCAGCTCGTGGCTCATCGACGCGAGGAAGTCGCTCTTGGCTTGCGTCGCCCGGGCCAGCGCGCGGTTGCTCTCCTCGAGGCGCTGGCGGGCCGCCTGCTCCCGCAGCAGCGCCTGCGCCCGCTCGGCCTCGGCGCGCTTGCGGATGATCGCCGTGGCCACCACCTGGGCGATCGACTCGACGAAGTAGATGTCGTCCTTGGTGAAGGCGCGGGCGGTGCGGGTGTGGACGCTCAGCACGCCCAGGCGGCGGTCGCGGCCGTCGATGGCCACGCTGATGCCGCTGGTCACGCCGTGCTCGTGCAGCAGTCGCGGCCCCTGGAAGCGGCTGTCGCTGCGCAGGTCCTCGACGACCACGGGCACGCGGGAGCGCAGGCTGTAGCCCATCTGCGAGTCGGTCTCGGCGCTGACGGTCGCCCGGCCCACCAGGCCGTCCTGCCAGCCCAGGCCCGAGCGGAGCAGCAGCGTATTGCTGGGCGGCAGTAGCTCCCAGGCCCCGACGTAGTCCACGTGCAGCGTGCGGGCGAGCAGCGCGGCCGCTTCGTCCATGAGCACGGCGAGCTCGATGCCGATCAACGCCCGCTGGCCGAGCTCGCCGACAGCCTGGCGCTCGTCGCGCAGCCGCTTCAGGCGCAGCAGCGTGCGCACGCGCGTCACCAGCTCGGCGCGATCGACCGGCTTGGTCAGGAACTCGTCCGCGCCCGCCTGGAGCCCCTTGAGCCGGTCGGCAGTCTCCTGCAGCGAGGTCACCAGGACCACCGGGATCGTCGCCGTGCGCGGGTCGGTCTTCAGTCGCTGGGTGACGGCATAGCCATTGAGCCCGGGCATCATGATGTCGAGCAGGATGAGATCGGGGGGCTCCTCCGCCACGGCCGCCAGCGCGCTCTCGCCGTCGGCGGCCTCGCGCACCGTGCAGGGAATGCTGCTCAGGTAGCCGAGCAGCAGCTCGCGATTCGTCTGCTGGTCGTCGACTACCAGGATCGATGCCTGCTTGGCGGGTGGAGGTGGCGCGGCGGGCGCGCTGCCGCTCGGCTGGGGGTCGGTGGCGTCGACGATTACGGGCTCCAGGTCGATTAGCTTGTTTACGGCGGTGCGATTTTCGGCAGATCCTAGCTGGGGATGCGAGGCGGCCGTTCCCAGCACGCCGTTAGCCATCCGGCTTGGCGGGTCCGCCGCTGGCGTGCCGACGGGCCCTCCCGAGCTCTCGGCCGCCTGGTCCAGGCGCTGGCGGAGCAGGCGCAGCTCGGCAGCGGGGACCGAGCCGTCGTACTCGGACGCGTTCGGCACCTCAGCGACGGCCTCGCCCGATCCGAGGCTCGCGGGCAGACGGTCGAGGCGGTTCTCGGCGGCGGCCGGGGCGCTCGATCGGCCGGTATCGTCCCCGGTGCCGCGCGGCCGGCGCAGCCAGTTGGGGAGCCAGCTCATGGCAGGACCTCCTTGTCAGCTCGGCGGCGGGTCGGGGTCCCCGGCCGCGGCGCCCTCGTCGGGCGGAGGGGCGGGAGCCATGAGCCGCGCTCACGCGCCGCGGTCCTCGCCCAGCTCGCTCGCGGCGAAGCGGGTTGGCTGCCGGGGAGGAGCGTCACGCCGACCTCGGCGTCGAGTCGCTGTCCAGGGCCGGCACGGCGTCGTCCAGTCCCAGCCAGGCCGAGCCGGTCCAGGTATCCGCGTCTGGGCCACTCGGAGCTTGCGATCGCGGGTAGCCGATGGGATCGGGCACGGCGCCGATCAGCGCGTCGTCGTTTTCATCCTGGACCGCGGGCGCGGCCGGCAGAGTGGTGAGCGCCGGCGCGGGTAGCTGGCGGACCTCCGACTCGCAGGGCGCCGCCGCCTGCGCCGGTAGCGTGAAGCCGAAACGGCTCCCCTGGCCGAGGGCGCTCTCGACCCAGAGGCGTCCCCCTTGCAGCTCCACGAGCTGCCGTGCCACGGCGAGCCCGAGTCCGTTGCCCTTGTCCTGCAGGGCCGCGGCGCCGTCTAACTGCCGGAAGGGCTCGAAGATTCGCTCCTGGTCTTCAGCGGCGATGCCGATGCCGGTGTCGGCGACCACGACCTTCACCATTCCATCGACCTGGATGGCCGTCGTCTCGACCAGCCCACCAGGAGGCGTGAACCGCACGGCGTTGGAGAGCAGGTGGTGTAGCACCTGTTCCAGCTTCGTCCGGTCGGCATAGGCGGTAAGCGTCTCGGGGTAGAGGCGGCTGACGAGCGTGAGGCCCTTCTTCTCGGCCAGCGGGCGGATCGTCGCCTCGACGGCCTGCACCGCCTCGCTCAGCGGGACAGCCGCGGGCTGCGCTTCCAGTTGCCCGGCTTCGAGCCGGGTCAGGTCCAGGACGTCCTGGGCCAGGCGCTCGAGCCGACGCACGCCATCCTGGATGTCGCCCACGAGCTGGCGCGCCTCGGCACCGTCCTCGCCGTCGGGCAGGCGCTCCAGCAGCCGATCGGCGCTGCCGAGTATCGAGCCGACCGGCGTGTGCAGCTCGTGGCTCAGTGAGGCGAGGAAATCGCTCTTCGCTCGGGTCGTCTGCGCCAGCGTGCGCTGGCTCTCCTCCAGGCTCGTGCGTGCGACCCGCTCGCAGAGCAGCGCCTGGATGCGCTCGGCCTCGGCGCGCTTGCGGACGATGGCGGTCGCCAGCACCTGCGCCACCGCTTCGGCGAAGTAGATGTCGTCCCTGGTGAAGGCGCGGGGAGTGCGGGTGTGGACGCTCAGCACGCCCGCGCGGCGGTCCGGTCCGTCGATGACGACGCTGATGCCGCTGATCACGTCGTGCTCGTGCAGCAGTCGCGGCCCCTGGAAGCGGTTGTCGCTGCGCAGGTCCTCGACGACGATCGGCACACCGGACAGCAAGGTGTGGCCCATCGGCGAGTCGGCCTCGGCGCTGACCTCGGCCTGGCCGACCAGGCCCTCCCGCCAGCCCTCGCCCGCCCACAGCCGCAGGCGGTCGCCCGCCCCGCGCAGCTCCCAGATCGCGGCGTAGTCCGCCCGCAGCGTGTAGGCGAGCAGGGCCGCCGCCTCGTCCATCAGGACCGGCAGCTCGACGCCGCTCAGCGCGCGCTGTCCGAGGTCGCCCACGGCCTGGCGCTCGTCGCGCAGGCGCTTGAGCCGCAGCAGCGTCTGGACCCGGGCCACGAACTCGGCGCGATCGACCGGCTTGGTCAGGAACTCGTCCGCGCCGGCCTGCAGGCCCTTCAGACGGTCGACGCTGTCGCGGAGCGAGGTGATGAGCACGACGGGGATCGTGGCCGTGCGCGGATTGCCCTTGAGCCGCTGGGTGACGGCGAAACCGTTGAGCCCGGGCATCAACACGTCGAGCAGGATCAGGTCGGGCGGCGCTTCGGCCACCGCGGCCAGGGCGCTCTCTCCGCTCGCCGCCTGGCGCACCTGGCACGGCAGGCTCTCCAGGTAGCCGAGCAGCAGCTCACGGCTCGTCGCCTGGTCGTCGACCACCAGGATGCTGCTCTGGCGGCCCGGCGGCGCCATCGTCATCGGGACGCCTCGGGGCAGGGCGGCAGGCAGCAGGCCACGGCGTCCAGCAGCGTCTGGCGGTCGATCGGCTTCGTCAGGTAGCCGTCGCAGCCGGCCGCTCGGGCCCGCTCCTCGTCGCCCCGCATGGCGTAGGCGGTCAGGGCCAGCACGGGGATCGCCCGCGTGCTGGCGTCGGCCTTGAGTCGCCGCGTGGCCTCGAGGCCGTCGAGCCCGGGCAGCTCGATGTCCATCAGGATCAGGTCCGGCCGGGCCGTGTGCGCGGTGGCCAGACCGGTCTCGCCATCGGTGGCGACGAGCACCTCGTAGCCGGCCCGGATGAGGATCGCCTCCGCCAGCTCACGGTTGAGCGGGTGGTCTTCGACGAGCAGGATGCGGGAATTAGTCATCATGCCCCCTGTCGTGCTGCTCCGCCCAAAGGGCGGGCGGGGTCGTCCGCAGACGACCCATCGGACGCGCCGCCCGATGGGCGGGCCGGCTCGTCGGCGGACGAGCCACAGAACGCCCCGGCGCTCGCCGGGCCCGTGGAGCGGCGTAGCTCGGTCAGGAACCGCTCCCTCGTGAATCCATCCTTCGCCACCAGCGCGGTGATCCGACCGTCGAGCCCCGCGCGCTCCTCCGCCGTTAGCTCTTTGCCGGTGAGCACGACCACGGGGATCTCGCGGGTCCCCGCGTCCGCCTTCAGCCGCTCGAGCACCCCGAAACCGCTCAGGCCGGGCATCAGCAGGTCGAGCAGGATGACGTCCGGGCGGTAGGCTGCTGCCAGCGCCACGCCCTCTTCCCCGTCCCCCGCTCGCAGCACCGTGTAGCCCTCGGGCTCGAGCAGTGCGGCAACCAGCTCGCCGGCATGGGTCTCGTCGTCCACTACTAGTACGGTGAGCGGGTTCAGCTCGGCTTCCACCGGCGGCCGACTCCGCGGCGCCCACGCCGCGGCGGGCGCGAGCGGCAGGATGAAGTGGAAGCGGCTGCCCTCGCCCAGCTCACTCTCGACCCAGATTCGACCGCCCTGGAGCTCCACGAGCTGCCGGGCCAGCGCCAGCCCGAGCCCCGCCCCCTCGTAGCGCCGCGAGAGGGAGCCGTCGAGCTGCCGGAAGGCCTGGAAGATCCGCTCCTGGTCCTCGGGAGCGATGCCGATCCCGCTGTCCGCGACGATCAGTTCCACGGCGTCCTCGACCCGGCGCGCGGCGACCTCCACGTGCCCGCCAGGGGGCGTGAACTTCACGGCGTTGGAGAGCAGGTGGTAGAGCACCTGCTTGAGCCTGCCCTCGTCGGCAACCACCGCCCCGACTCCCGGCGCGACGCGCGCTGCCAGCGTGAGCTCCTTCGGCTCGGCCAGCGGGCGCATCTCGGCCACTGCGGTGCGGATCGCTTCACCGACGTCGAAGGTGGTGGGCTGCAGCTCGATCCGCCCCGCCTCGACCTTGGTCAGGTCGAGGATGTCGTTGACCAGGGCCAGGAGGCGCCGCCCGCTCTGGTTGACGTTGCTCGCAAAGCGGCGGCGCTGCTCCCCTGCCGCGCCCTCCCCCGGGTCGTCGAGGAGCAGGGCGGAGAAGCCGATGATCGAGTTGAGCGGCGTGCGCAGCTCGTGGCTCATCGTCGCCAGGAACTCGCTCTTCGCCTGCATCGACTGCGCCAGCGCGCGGTTGCTCTCCTCCAGGCGGGCCCAGCGCTCGCGCCGCTCCATCGCCTCCGCCTGCTGGCGGGTGATGAGCAGCGCGGCGCCGCGCACGACCACGAGCAGCGACAGCAGCAGGACTGCGCAGCCCACCGCCACCACGTCCCACACCGGTGGATGGGACGGGCGGGTCGGCGCGAGGTCCTGGTAGTACTCGGACAACCGCATCTCCAGCACCCAGGCGACGCCGCCGCTCACCAGCACCCCCATCGCTACGCCGATGAGAGTGAACTGGCCCATCAGGCCCAGTCGGCGCGGCAAACGCGCCAGGACGCGAGCTGCCCGACGAGCAGCGCTCGACGACACTTTTTCTGCCTCTCCCCGGGGCCTACTCATCCGCGGCGCCCCGGCCGGCCGTGCGCCTCGGCGCGCGGCCGGCCAGGCACCTACCTCGTGTGCGCCGGCAGGCGGCCGCCCTCGAACAGCTCCACCGGGGAGCCGTACGTCTGGGCCGCGACCATCCAGCAGGTAAACAGGCCGCGATACTCCGCGAAGGCGTCGCGCACCATGCGGCTCGCGATCTCGTACTGCGCGGGTGTGATGACGATCTCGGCGAGCTCATCCATCTTGACGGAGTGACTCACTTCGGCCTCGTAGTGGCCAGTGCCGAAGTAGCTGAGCTCCTGGTCCAGCCCGAGGCGCTGCATCAGGCGCCGCGTGTTGCGGAAGAAGACTTCGCCGGTGGCCTCGAAGATCGTCACCAGCGTGGCGCGATAGATCGGATCCTGGTGGTCCAGCGCGTAGGCGATCATGCGATAGATCGCGCGGCGCGACGGCAGGAGGCGCTTGTCGAACAGGCTGATGGGCTCCACCGCGGGGAACCCGGCCTTGGCCATGTCTTCGATGTACCAGAGATAGTGGCCCGCGTCCTCCTCGACGTAGGCGTTCACCGCGGTCTGCAGCGCGCCGTCCTCCTCGCCGGTGATGAGGTTCAACAGGTCGCGGAAGGCCAGGATGTAGAAGTACATGCTCGGGATGAAATTGATCTTCCGCGGGTCGTCTTCGCCTTCACTGCGGAGCCATTGGAAGAGGGGGTTCTGCTCGAGCGCCCGCTGCTCTTCCTCGACCAGGGCGATGATGCGCTTCATTCAGGTGTCTCCTCCCTCGCGACAGGTCGCCTCGCTTCCCTGCGCCTGCCTGAAGCTCGTGAGCGGGTGCCGGGGCCGTTCACCCGCTCACCTGAACGCGTCGCTAGTCACAGATCGGCCGACTCAGCGACGCTCGCTGTCTCCGTTGCGCACGGCTCGGTAGTGTTCGAGCGTGACGACCCCTCGCGTCCGCTCGGCAGCGGCAACCGCGCCTTCCGTGATCAGCAGCGGTGCCGCGGCTTTCTCCGCCTCGCCGCAGAGCTCCTCCAGCGTGCGCAGCAGTTGGGCGCGGTCGACGGGCCGGCGGAGGTAGGCCGCCGCACCCAGCGCGTACGCGCGCTGCGCGTCGTCTTCCATCGACGTAACCACCACGGGGATGTCGGCGCTGGCCGCGTCGGCTTTGAGTGCCCGCAGCACGTCCCAGCCCTCCGGGCCGGTCGAGTGCACGTCCAGCGTGATCGCGTGCGGCTGCAGGGCTCGTGCCTGCTCCACCGCGCTGGCCGGATCGGCCACGGACGCCAGGCGGTAACCCCCCTGCTCCAGGTGGGTCCGCAGCAGCTCCCGCGCCCCGACGTCGGCATCCACCACCAGCACCAGCGCGCGGTCGGTGCTCTCGGCGCTGGCATCGGCCTCGAGCAGGCCGGCGGGCCGCCGCGCGGGACCGACCCGCACGGGCACGGTGAACCCGAACCGGCTGCCCTGGCCGGGCGCGCTGTCCACCCAGATCCGCCCGCCCTGCAGCTCGACCAGGCGACGCGCCAGCGCCAGCCCCAACCCGGTGCCCTCGTGCCGTCGCGCGCTCGAGCTGTCGAGCTGCTGGAAAGCCTCGAAAATCCGCTCCTGGTCTTCGCCTGCGATGCCGATGCCCGTATCGGAGACGACGATCCGGACCAGGCCGCGCGCCAGGCGCGCGCTCGTCTGGACCTGGCCGCCCTCGGGCGTGAACTTCACGGCGTTGGAGAGCAGGTTGTAGAGCACCTGCTTGAACTTGCCCTCGTCGGCGTAGATCGTCGTGATCTTCGGCGACACCTGGGTCGTCAGGGTGATGCCCTTCTTTTCGGCGAGCGGCCGGATGGCCGCCTCCACGGCCTGCAGCGAGGCAGCCACCTCGAAGGTGCTGAGGCGCAGCTCGGTGCGCCCCGCCTCGACCTTCGTCAGGTCCAGGATGTCGTTGACCAGGCCCAGCAGGTGCCGGCCGCTCTGCAGGATGTTGCTGACGAAGCGGCGGCGCTGGGCGCCGGCGGGGCCCTCGCCCGGATCGTCGAGCAACAGCTCGGAGAAGCCGATGATCGAGTTGAGCGGCGTGCGCAGCTCGTGGCTCATCGTCGCCAGGAACTCGCTCTTCGCCTGCGTCGCTCGGGCGAGCTGGCGGTTGCTCTCTTCCAGGCGCTCGCGGGTGGCGTGCTCGCGGAGCAGGAGCTGGGCGCGCTCTTCCTCAGCCCGCTTGCGGTCGGTGATGTCGGTCACCATCCAGAGGGTGCCCGTGTAGCGGGCCTCGCGATCGAACATGGCGTTCTTGGAGACGATCGCCCAGACGGTCGTGCCATCCTTGCGGCGCAGCTCGGCGTCGTGCCGCTTCTTCAGCCCCTGGCGCCGGCGCTTGACCTCGGCCGCAGCGGCGGCCTGCGCCGACTCGTCCAGGAACCGGTCCAGCGGAGCGCCGATCATCTCCTCGACCGTGTAGCCCAGCATCTGGGCCATCTTCTGGTTGGCGAACGCGGTCCGGTTCTGCAGGTCGACGATCCAGATGCCTTCCTGCGCGGTCTCGACGATCCGGCGGTAGCGCTCTTCGCTCTCGCGCAGCGCCTCCTCGGCGCGCTCGCGCTCCGCCGTGCGAGCGGCCAGGCGATCGCGCATCTCGCCGAACACGGCGGCCAGGCGGGCGACCTCGCTGACGCGGCTCCGCGGCAGCGGGATGGACGGGTTCCCGGCGGCAAGCTGCTCCACCGCCTGGGCCAGCGTGCCCAGGGGGCCCGCGAGCTCGCCCGCCGCCAGCGCGCCCGCGACGGTGGCCAGGGCAATGACGACGAGCAGGATGCCGAAGGCCAGCTCGCGCCCCGCGCGGGCGCCCGCCAGCGCCGCCGCGGTCGGCTGCTCCACGACCACGCCCCAGCCCAGCCGCGGTACGCGGGCGTAGCCGGCGAGCCACTCGCCATCCGGGGTCGAGTAGCGCAGCCGCCCCCGCTCGCTGCTGTCCGCCTGCAGGGCAGCCACCGGCGGCGCGGCCGAGAAGTCGGCCAGCGCGGCGGCGAGCGAGGCATCCGGGTGGGCGACGATGCGCCCGCGGCCGTCGACGAGGAAAACCCGGCGACCGTCGCCGGTGCTGGCCGCCGCGAGCATCGACGCGACGCGCGTCGACTCGACCGAGCTCCCGATGATCCCCCAGAACTGGTCGTTGCCATCGCGGATCGGCGCCCCAAAAGCGAAAATCGGCGTACCCGTGGTCGGCCCAATGAACATGTCCACCGTGGTCGTCATCGTGCGGCGCGCTTCGGTAAACACGAAGCGCTGCGCGGTGTTCGGCCGGTGAACGTCGTCGCTGTCGGCGAGGTCCTCGCCGGTCGAGTCGAAGATCGACAGGTGGATCAGGTCCCGGTAGGCTGGCTTCAACGTGACCAGGACGTCGCGCTTCTCGGGAATCGTCATCCGCCAGAGGCCGGGCTGCTCCGCGACACCGGTCACGATCTGGCTGTGCAGGTCGATGTAGTCGGCCACGTCCTGCGCCAGCGAGGCCGCCAGCGCCTCCTCGAGCGTCAGGGCTTCGTTGGTCGCCGAGCGCTGGTACACGTCGGTGACCAGCGCGGCCACGACGATCAGCGGCAGCGCGGCGGCAGCCGCCAGGGCCAGGGCGAGCTGCGTCCGCAGCGAGCGCGGCGCGAACGGCCGCGGACGCCCGGCGAACCACGGCAGCACGACGAGCGCGACACCAAAGCCGCCATAGTAGGCCACGTCCAGCCACTCGTGGTCGGGCAGCGGCAGCGTGACGAGGAACGCGAGCATCGTCCCGGCAGCGAAGAGGTGCAGCGCCCACCACAGCGCTCGGGGCATTGCCGGGCGGAGCTGCGCGTAGGCGAGCCCGAGACCGCTGGCGACGAACGCCACGCCGTACCACGACAGGTACGGGCGAATCCAGTCCAGGCCCGGCGCCAAGACGTGGCTCCCCTGGGCGATCAGCACGAGCCCGGCAGCAACGGAGGCCAGCCCGATCACCAGGGCGAGAATCTCTCCTGCCCCGTTGGCGGGGACGGCGTTGGCTTCCGCCGGCGCGCGGCCCGCGGCGTCACGCTCCGACGGATCAGTGGTCGACGTCTCCGCCGCAGTCGTGCGGGGCAGCTCGGCCAGCAGCGGGGCCAGCAGGGTGCCCAGTCCCAGCACGCCGTAGACCGCCGTGTCGATCCAGTCGTAGTCGCTGGCGGTGGTACCGGCGATCAGGAGCAGCCCCGCGCCCGCCGGCAGGTGCGCGGCCAACAGGAGCCAGCGGGGCATGCCGTAGCTGAGCGCCGCGATGCCGATGAGAATCCAGCCGGCCAGCAGGAAGCTGGTGCCCCACCACGGGGGGCTCAGCTCGAGCGCCTTCTCGATGGGGCTCTCGAACTGGTGGGGCACGACCAGGAGCAGAGCACCGATCACGGCGCAGAAGATGCCGACCGCCCATTGCAGACTGCTGATCCTCAGCTCACGCATCGGGCTCACTCCTGTTCCGGGCGCACGATCCCCCCTGACTCGGCTCCAAGCGAGAAACGCCGTGGAGCGTCGCCGATTCGGGGACCGAGCGTGGGGTGGGTTCCGTTGCGGTAAGTATCAATTGGAGCTGATTTCCTTCCAATTGCCAGGCAGCATATGCCACGCGGCAACAATTCGGTATCGCTCGGCCGGGATTACTCCGTGACCGGGCTGACCAGCCCGAGCTCGATCGCGCGTACCGCCGCCTGGGTGCGGTCGGAGACCCCGAGCTTGCCGAGGATCCGCTCGACGTACAGCTTGGCCGTGCCGGTCGTGATCACCAGCGCCTCGGCGATCTGGCGATTGGTGCGCCCTTGGGTCAGGAGCTGCAGCACCTCCGACTCGCGCGGGGTCAGCGGCACGCCCTGCGGCCTCGCGCGCCGGGCCTCGGTAGCCAGGCGCTGGAGCAGCCGCGTCGCCAGCTCGGCGTCGAGCAGCGCTTCTCCACCGAGCACCTGCCAGACGGCGCCGACGACTTCCGCGCGAGTCGAGTCCTTGAGCAGGTAGCCGGCGGCACCGGCCTTGAGCGCCTCGAACAGGTACTCCGGATTCTCCTGCATCGTCACGATGATGACGCTGGTAGCGGGACAGTCCTGCTTGATCGCCCGGGTCGCGGCGAGCCCGTCAAGCTCCGGCATGCGCAGGTCCATGAGCACCAGGTGGGGCCGCAGCCGGCGGCAGAGCACCACGGCCTCGCGGCCGGTGGTCGCCTCGCCGACGATTTCGAGCCCCTCCTCGCTCGCCAGCATGCCGCGCAGGCCGGTCCGCGACAGCTCGTGATCGTCGGCGATCACCAGCCGGGCCGTCTGCAGCCTCGCCGCCGTCTGGGTCTGCTCAAGCATCGCTCCTCCAGTGATGAGTCATGAGTGATGAGTGATGAGTGGGGTGCCGGGCTCATCACTCATTACTCATCACTCATGACTGCCCGGTAGAGGTACTTCGGCGATCACGCGCGTGCCGGCGCCCGGCCAACTGCGCACCACGCAGTGGCCGCCGAGCAGGGCGATCCGTTCTCGCATGCCCAGCAGGCCGACGCGCTCGCCGGCGCCCGCGCCCGCACGAGCGGCAGAGACCCGAAAGCCGCGGCCCCAGTCCACCACCTCGAGGCGGATGGCTCGGTCCCGGCGCCGCAGCGCCACCTGGACGCGGGTGGTGCCCGCGTGCTTGCGCACGTTCCCCAGCGCCTCCTGGGCCACCCGAAACAGCGCTGTCTCGACCGCGGGCGGCAGGCGCTCGGCACCCAGCGCCTCCTCGTAGGCCACTTCCCAGCCGTCCGCGCGCAGCGCCTCGACCGGGGCGCGCAGGGCGATCGCCAGTCCGAAGTCGTCGAGGGTGGTCGGACGCAGGTCGGCGATGACGCCGCGCGTCTGCCCGACCATGCGGCGCGCCAGCTCCACGGTCTGGTCGAGCTGGTGCTGCGCCTGAGGCGAGGCCGGACGGTAGTCGTGCGCGAACGCCTGCAGGCGCTGGTGGATCCCGGCGGCAAGCTGGGCCAGGTCGTCGTGCAGGTTGTAGGCGATGCGGCGCCGCTCCTCTTCCTGCGCCACCAGCAGCCGTCCCACCAGCTCGGCAAGCTGCCGCTCGCGCTCGGCCAGCTCGCGGTACAGCCGCGCGTTGTCCAGGGCCGTCGCGGCCTGGCTGGCCAGGCTCCCCAGGAACTCGGCGGTGTTCTCCGCCGCCCGGTCCTCGCGACCGTAGGCTTCCAGCACGCCGAGCACCCGATCCTGGACGCGCAGGCAGATGCACCACCCCGTCAGCGGCGCAGCCCCATCCGGTGGCACGCCCAGCGCGAAGCACTGGGCCTCGCCCGTCGCCAGCGCGGCTTTACGGGCCGCCCGACTGGCCGCGGTAGCCTGGGCCCACCGCCAGAGCGCCTCAGGGCCGGCCGTCTGCCAGAGGCGGACGTGCTGGCGCCGGTTGCGCAGGCGGACGACGGCCGCTTCGAGCCCCGACACGCGGCGCGCGATGTCGAGCAGGCGCCCGCCGATGGCGTCGGCTTCGAGCGTGGCGCTGAGCACGCGGCCGGCCTCGTGAATCGCCTGCAGCACCTCCAGGCCATGTTGGAGGCGCTCGTGGAGCTGGACGCTCTCGATGGCCGCCGCGAGCTGGCTCGCGAGGAGCTGCAGGGCGTCGAGGTCGTGGACCTGCAGGCGCCCGGTCGACTCCCTGCTCTCGAGGCGCAGCACGCCCAGCGGCACCCCGCCTGGGGTCACCAGCGGGAGCCCGACCGCGGCCCCCGGCGCTGCCGGAACGGCAGGCGCGCTCGTCCGCGGACGAGCCGATGGCCGCGCCGAGTCGGCGGGCGGGGTGCCCTGCGGCTCGGAAGCATCGCGAGGCTCGCCGTCAAACGTGACCGGGCGCAGCTCGCGCAGCGCCCGCGCGGCCAGGTCATCCAGCGCCGCCAGCCAGGAGCCGCGGCTGCTCTTCCCGACCGAAGCGCGCACCTTCAGCGGGCCGTCCGGCCCGGCCAGCAGCAGCACGCTCCCGGCGTCGTGGCCGCTGAAGGTCGTCGCCCGCTCCAGCGCCAGCCGCAGCAGGGCGTCGAGGCCCCGCGCGGCGACCAGGTCTTTCCCCAACTCGACCAGGAAGCGGAAGCGCGCCGCTCGCTCCTGCGCCGCTTCATACAGCGCGCTCAGCTCGTGCGCGTAGGCCAGCGTCTGCACCAGCTCGGCGGGGCGTTCGCTCGGCGGGACGGGCTCCGCCAGCACCGGCGTCGCCAGCGCCTGGGCCACGTCGCCGCCCAGCGCCTGCCGCACCGTGTCGAGGAGCGCGGACGGACTGAACGGCTTCGTCATGTAGACGTCCGCCCCGGCCTCGACGCCGCGCCGGCGGTCCGGTCGGTCGCCGCGGGCGGACAGCATGACCACCTCGATCTCGCGGGTGGTCGGATCCGCTTTGAGCTGCCGGCAGACCTCGAAGCCGTCCAGCTCGGGCATGAGCACGTCGAGCAGCACCAGGTCCGGGCGCTCGCGGCGCGCCACGGCGAGCGCCTCGCGGCCATTCCAGGCCTGGAGCACACGGTGCGCCCGGCCCAGCGTCGCCTGGACCAGCTCGTGCTGCATCGGGTCGTCGTCGGCTAGTAGGATCGTCGGCATAGCCTCTTCGCCGCTCACGCGCGGCCGGGCGACCGCTCGGCCGGTGGTGGCTGCGGCCAGGGCGCGAACGGCGCGCAGTACGGGCCGCTGCCCCGGTCGTCCGCGGTCGCCGAAGGCCCCGCGCGGTCGCTGCCGGTCCCGCGGTCGGGTGTCGGCCGCGCCCACGGGCGCGGGTCGGCCGGGGCATACTCCGCCAGTGGGGCAACCGGGAAGGAGCAATGCGTCTTTCGGGCGCCGAGTGGCTCGGCGCGGCCGTCGCCGGTCAAGCCGCCGTGGGGATCAGGTGCCGTGCCAACCGGCACGGTGAAGCCGAAGCGACTCCCCTGGCCGGGTGCGCTGTCGACCCAGATGCGCCCGCCCTGCAGCTCGACCAGGCGCCGCGCCAGGGCGAGGCCCAACCCCGTGCCCTCCTGCCGCCGCGCAGTCGGACGGTTGAGCTGCTGGAAGGGCTCGAAGACCCGCTCCTGGTCCTCCGGGGCGATGCCGATGCCCGTGTCCGCAACGACGACCTCGACGGCAGCCTCGACGCGGCGCACCCGGGTCTCCACGCGCCCACCCTCCGGCGTGAACTTCACGGCGTTGGAGAGCAGGTTGTAGAGCACCTGCTTGAAGCGCCCCTCGTCGGCGTGGACCGTCGAGACGCCCAGGCCCACGTCGGTCACCAGCTCGAGCGACTTCTTCTCCGCGAGCGGCCGGATGCCCGCCGCGACCGCGCGCAGCGAGGCCGTCAGCTCGAAGTCCTCGAGGCTGAGCTCCATGTGTCCCGCCTCGATCTTACTCAGGTCGAGCAGGTCGTTGACCAGGCTCAGCAGGTGCCGGCCGCTCTGGTCGATGTTGCGCAGGAAGCGCTGTCGCTGCGACGGCAGCAACGTATTGCCGGTGTCGTCGAGCAGCAGTTCGGAAAAGCCGAGGATCGAGTTGAGGGGGGTGCGCAGCTCGTGGCTGATCGCCGCCAGGAACTCGCTCTTCGCCTGGGTCGCTCGGGCGAGCGCCCGGTTGCTCTCCTCGATGCGCGCCCGCTCGGCGGCCAGGCGCTCGTGCGCCACCTTCAACCGCTCGCGCGTCCGCACCCAGACCTGCACGCGATCGAGCAGCTCGTCCGGCGCGAAGGGCTTGGTCACGTAGTCGTCGGCGCCGGCCGCGAACCCGGCGCGGCGCTCGGCCTCGTCGGTCATCGCGGTGAGCATGATGACGGGCAGGTAGATCTCGGAGTCCCGCGCCCGCAGCCGCCGACAGACTTCCAGCCCGTCCAGCCCGGGCAGCATCAGGTCGAGCAGCAGCAGATCTACCTCGCCGGTCTCGAGGCATTCGAGCCCCGCGACGCCATCCGGGGCGGTGCGGACCACGTAGCCGGCTGCGCTCAGCAGCACCTCGAGGACCTCGCGGACGCCGGGATCATCTTCCACGACGAGTACGACGAACGGCTTCGGCTGGAACCGAGATGATATCGGGCACATGCTCAACGTACCTGCGCGGAGCCCGCCATATTCATCTCCCGTTACGGCCGAAGCTGCGTAGCCGCTGTGCTGAGTCGGGTCGGGTCGCTGAAGAGATTTTGGCCGAATCTGTATCGACCGCGTAGCACTAGTTGGATATCGCGCTTCGGATGACTGACAGACAGCCGCGGCTGCCGCGGCCGGCTCGGCGGCGCTTCTATTGCTCCCGACGGACCAGGCGAGTAGACTCCGCCCAGACGATGCTGGCGCGGCCGGCCGCTCGGCCGCGCGGCGCCGCCGCGTCTCGCTCACGCGTGCCCCACAGGGCACGGCTTGGAGGAGAGCCCGATGCACACCCGGCTCCGCACCCCCGGTTTGCTCGCCGCGCTGGCCCTGCTCCTGAGCGCCTGCGCGGGTGGAGGCGCCACCGGCGCCCCCGCTGCTCCCGCTGCGGCCCAGCCCGCGGCGGCTGCCAGCCCTGCCACGGCCGCCGCTCCAGCCCCCGCCGCCGCGGCCGGCAGCGGACCGACGCTTCCACCGCGGCCCGATCGGCCCGTCGCGCCGGTGACGATCGGCATCCTCGATACCAGCTCCGACGTGGTGTTCTTCTACCCCGAGGAGAAGGGCTGCTACGAGCACATGAAGATCGAAGCGAGCTTCGAGCGCTTCGACTCGGGCGGGCGGATGATCTCGTCGCTCGCCACCAACCAGATACAGATCGGCGGCGGCTCGCCCAGCGTCGGGCTGTACAACGCCATGGCGCGTGGGGTCAACGTGAAGATGGTGGCCGACCGCGCCTCGGCCTCGCCGGGCTACATCATCTTCGTCCGCAAGGATCTGGCCGAGAGCGGCGGCCTCCGTGACTACGCCGACCTGCGCGGCAAGCGCATCGCCCTCGCGGCGAAGGGCACCACCGCCGAGGTGGTCGCCGGGCGCATGCTGGAGAAGGGCGGCCTGACGATGGCCGATGCCGACGTGATCGAGATGCCCTACCCGGACATGGCGGCGGCGATGTCCACCGGCGTGCTCGACGTCGGCATCGCGCCCGAGCCGTCGCCGACGGTCGCCGTCGGGCGAGGCGTGGCGGTCAAGTGGCACACGGGGGCCGAGATCACTCCCCAGCAGGGCTCGGTGCTGATGTACACGGGCGCCTTCATCGACGAGCAGCCCGACGTCGCGCGGGACTTCATGATCTGCTTCCTCCTCGGCGTCCGCGCCTACAACGATGCCTTCGTGAAGCGCATCCCCGAAACGCGGGCCGAGGTCAAGGACATCATCGTTCGGCGGACGAGCCTCAAGGATGCCGACCTGCTGGAGCGCATCGATCCCCCGAACATCGATCCCAACGGCGCGCTCTACCGGGTCGGGCTCACGTCCGACTACGAGTGGTTCCGCGAGTACGGCGGGCTGGCCGAGGCGCTGGACCTGAATCAGGTGATCGACGAGCGCTTCGCCCAGGAGGCGGTGTCCGTCCTGGGGCCCTATCGGTAGAAGGGAAAGTCGCGAAGACGATCGCGTCGCCGACCAGGCCGTAGAGGAGAGCCGAGGGTTGGGGGCGGGGGAGGCCCTGGCGTATCATGGTGGCGACGACCCCACCCGAGGAGTCCGCGGTTGCACGTTCGTCCCGCCACCCTGGGTGACCTGCCACAGGTGCGCGAGCTCTTCGCCGCCCTCCACGCCTTCAACGCCACGTTCGGCGCCCACTTCCAGCTTAGCCCGGAGTGGCCGGCCCTCCTCGAGGAACGATTCGCTTGCACGGTCGATGCGCCGGACCATCTCTGGGCGCTGGCCTGGGACGACGACGAGGCGGTGGGGCTGATCGTCGGCGAGCACCATTCCGATCCGCCGATCTTCGGCGGCCAGGCCTGGTTCGAGCTGTCGGCGCTGTACGTGCGCCCCTCCCACCGCCGCCACGGCACCGCGCGCCGGCTCGTCGAGTATTTCGAGGACTGGGCTCGCACCCACGGCTACGACATCATCCAGCTCTACGTCAGCGCCGCCAACGCCGACGCCCGTGCCTTCTACCGGCGCCAGGGCTACCTACCAACGCAGGAGATCTGGCGCAAAGAGCTCTCGCCGCGCCACGACACCGCGCCTGGGCCCGGCCACCAGGAGTGACCGGCCAGGCTCGGCCTCGAGCGACGCCGAAGCCCTCCTGGAGGAAGCAGCCATGTCTCGGTCAGCCAGCGAAGGCGCCAGCGGTTCGACGGCGAGCGCGGGTCCTGCGCTGCTCTTGCGCGGGGGACGGGTGATCGACCCGGCGCAGGGGCTCGACGGCCAGTACGACGTGCGGCTGCGCGACGGCCGCGTCGAGGCACTGGGGCCGGGACTGGCTGCCGACGGCGCCGAGGTACACGACGTGGCCGGCCTGCTCGTGCTGCCCGGGTTGATCGATGTCCACGTCCACTGCTTCACCGGGATGGGCACCAATGCCGTCGATCCGGACGTCCAGGGCGTCGGCCGCGGCGCCACGACGATCGTCGACGCGGGCGGAGCGGGGCACGTCGCCTTTCCGCTGTTTCGCGACTACGTCATGCCCGCGGCTCGCACCCGCGTCCTCGCCTTCCTGAACCTGTCCAGCCCCGGGGCCGCCCTCAACCCGCGCTTCCCGCGCCTGGGCGACCCGCGGCTGATCGAGCCGGATGCCATCGCCGCGACGATCGAGGCGAACCGCGACCGCATCGTCGGGATCAAGATGCACGCCATCACCAGCGCCCTGGGCGCCCTCGGTCTTGAGCCGATCCGCCGCGGCTGCGCCATCGCCGCCGAGCTGGGCGTGCCGGCGATGGTCCACATCGGCGAGTCGTGGGGCAACGATCCGGCCCAGCCGATCGAGCGGGTGGTCGAGCTGTTTCGTCCCGGCGACATCGTGACGCACATGTACACCGGCCAGCGCGGCGGCGTGTTGGACGAGAACGGCCGCCTCGTCCCGGCCGTCCGCGAGGCGCGCGACCGCGGCGTGCGCTTCGACATCGGCCACGGCGCTCAGAACCTCAGCTTCGCCGTGGCCCAGCGCCTGCTCGACCTCGGCTTTCCGCCGGACACGATCTCCACCGACTGCAGTCACATGAGCCTGCACGGCCCGGTCTACGACCTGCCGACGACGATGGCCAAGTTCCTGGCGCTCGGCCTGCCGCTGTACGACGTGGTGGCGGCCGTCACCAGCCAGGCGGCGGCCCAGATCGGCCGCGCCGACGAGCTGGGCTCGCTGGCCGTCGGACGGGTGGCCGACGTGTCCGTGCTGCGGCTGGAGGAGCGCGACTGGACGGCAGTGGACTCGATGCGGCAGCATATGCCCGTCCGCCAGCACCTTACCCCGGTGCTGACTGTGCGCGCGGGCGAGGTCGTCGCTCCGCGTCCGCCCGATGGGCCCTAGGCGCGAACGCCCCGTGGCTGGTCCGGCGGCGCGGTAATCGGCGGCGACGCATAGGAGGAGTGAAGCGATGAGGTGGGGCAGGCACGTGCTGAGTGGGGCGCTGGTGGTACTCGCCGGCGTGGGAGTGAGCATGCTGCCGGCGGGGCCGCGGGCGGCGGAGGCCGGAGCCGCCGTCGAGCGGGCGGCGCCCGTGGCGAGCGAAGCGGCGCGGCCGGAGGCCGCGCCGGGGACGCAGCTCGTCGCCATCCGCTTTGGCTCGCCGCAGTCGGTCTCCGACGCGGGCATCTTCATCGCGCGCGACCGCGGCTACTTCCGCGAGCAGGGCTTCGACGTCCAGTCCATCGTCTTCCAGAGCGCGCCGAACACGATCGCGCCGCTAGCGTCCGGCGAGCTCGAGCTGGCCGGCGGCACGTTCAGCACCGGGCTGCTGAACGCCATCGACCGCGGCATCGGGATCAAGGCCGTGGCCGACAAGGGCACGTCCCGCCCGGGCTTCGAATTCTCGCAGGTCGTCATGCGGCCCGACCTGCTCAGCAGCGGCGCGGTGCGGACCGCGGCCGACCTGCGCGGCAAGCGCCTCGGCGCGGCCTCCACCCGTAGCGGCGTGGAGTCGCTGATCTCGCAGATCGTGGAGCGCGGCGGCCTGACCATCGCCGACGTCGAGCTGGTCGAGCTGGGCTACCCGGAGATGGTCGTCGCGCTCGGCAACGGCGCGATCGACGGCGGGAACCTCATCGAGCCCACGCTCAGTGCGGCCATCGCCCGCGGCGTGGCGGCGAGCTGGGACGACGGGATGAGCAGCGTCGCCTACGGTGGCGTGTACCAGTCGGGCACGCTGTTCGCGTCGGATCGCTTCCTGGCGCAGCCGGAGCAGGCGCGCCGCTGGATGACGGCCTATCTCCGCGGCATCCGCGACTACAACGACGCCTTCGGCAAGAACCAGGGCCGCCCCGACGTCGTGCGCATTCTCATCGAGAATACCTCGGTGAAGGACCCCGCGGCCTACGAGCACATGAACATGCCGGGGCTCGATCCGGACGGAACCGTCACCCGCTCCAGCCTGCAGCGCGACCTCGACTTCTTCCGCCGCATGGGCTACTACACGGGCTCGGTCACCTCGGCCGACCAGGTGGTCGACACGACGGCCGTCGAAGCCGCGGCCCAGCAGCTCGGGCCTTACCGCTAGACCGCCAGCCGTCTGATTAGTCCTACGGTTCCCTCTGGCGTCTCCAGCGGCGCCGGCGATGCGACTCCTGGGCGCTTCAGGGTTAAGCGAGGCCTGATCGTCCCAGCGCGGCCGAGATGTCGGCAATGAGCGGCGCGCGAGCGGTCTGGACGAAGAAGTGGCCCCCGCTGAACAGCCGCAGCGAGAACGCTCCAGTAGTCTGCTCGCGCCAGCCAGCCAGCCCGGCCGGGCTCGACCACGGATCGTCCGTTCCGCCATACGCGGAGATCGGGCAGTCGAGCCGCGGCTCGGCGGTGTAGGCGAACGTCTCCACCATCGCCAGGTCCGCTCGCAAGATCGGGAGAAAGATCCGCAGCACCTCGGCGTCCTGCAAGATGGCGTCGGGTAGGCCGTCGTAGCGCCGCCGGAGCTCCTCCACAAACTGCGGCTCCGGCAGACGATGGATGGGCGGGTCGGGGCTGGGCACCTGCGGCGCGCGCCGGCCCGCCACGAAGAGATGAGCTGGCAAGAGGTGGTACTGGCGTCGCAGTTGCCGCGCCAGCTCGAAGGCGATCCACGCTCCCATGCTGTGCCCGAACAGGGCGAACGGCCGATCGAGGGATCGTCGAAGCTCCTCCGCCAGCACTGCCACCAGGTCGGCCAGGCGGGTGTACGGCGGTTCGGCCAGTCGATTCTCCCGCCCCGGCAATTGAATCGCGCACAGCTCCACGTCGGCGGGTAGCAGGCTCGACCAGGCGTAGAACTGGGATGCCCCCGTGCCGGCCCACGGCAAACAGAACAATCGAGCGCGGGCCTGGGACCGCGGCTGGCGGCAGACGATCCACCGACTGGTGGATGACTGGATTGCTGTCATCAGACTGCCCTCACGTCGCCTCGAGCGCGTTTCCGCTGGCCGCCTTCGAGCGGCCCACGAACGCGACCCCCGATCAGTGTGATGCGCTCCGACTGCGCTTTCGTTCGCCAGCCGTTGACCGCGTGTTGAGATCGTGGCCCAGCTCCCCGGCCCAGCACTCGACCGAAACTCAACTGGTGGCGAACAAGCACGATCCCACCATACCGCCACCCTAACAGTGGGAGTCGAGCCGTCCCGCGGTCCCGCACCGGATGCAGCGCCGGGGGCCGCCGGCTTTGGGCCGCGGTGCGGCAAGGCCCACGCAGCCACCCTCCGGATGGTGCCAGGCTGGCGGGAACGGCACCCGCGCGTCCACCCGGTGCTGCTGCCGGCGGGATCCGAACCTGAGGCCTGGCGAAAACCGGTGCTCGAGGAAGTCATCGTAGATGAGCGTAGAACTCTCGGCTGACGCTCAGGGGGCAGCCACCGCGGCTCCTCCGTCGGCACCGGCGGAGCGGCGATCGCCGACGGCGACCGTTGCCCGCGGGGCCTTGGCCCTCCTGAGCACGCAGCCGCTCACCTGGGCAACGACCCTCGCCACGATCGTCCTCCTCCCCCGATACCTGGGCGACCAGGGTTTCGGCCAGCTCTCGATGGCGCTGAGCATCAGCCTCTTGGTCGGTATGGTCGCGCTCTTCGGCATGCCTACCTATTTGCGGCGGCGCGTAGCCGCCGAACCGGCCTGCGCGGCCCTCTACGGCACCGGCGCGCTCATCATTCTCCTCGGCCTGGGGTTGGTGCTGGCAATCGGCGTGACCCTGGCCTGCTGGTGGCTGGGACTGCCGGTGGCGCGCGACCACGTGCTGGCCCTGGCGTTCGTGTGCACGGGGGTCTCTTCGGCGTCGAGCGTGCTCTTCTC
>Ga0070741_10007231_pt1 | contig 23164 bp, 18 predicted proteins | sample Coa_R1_4_FD_66440 | JGI IMG/M metagenome (GOLD analysis project Ga0070741, IMG submission 66440) | Surface soil microbial communities from Centralia Pennsylvania, which are recovering from an underground coalmine fire - Coalmine... | ecosystem: Environmental > Terrestrial > Soil > Unclassified ... | reverse complement strand
CTGTTCGATTTCTTACGTGTTCCTAACGTCAAGCAGTATATGAGACTCCTTGATGCACAGCCTCTTCGCGCTGTTCATCTCTTACTCAAGTCCCTGACGGAACATTAAAAGGCCCTGCAATCATCCTATATTGTTGAAAATACAGCGTATTTGTGCCATACTTATTTATACGCACATTACTATATTTTGGGTTCTTCCACAGCTTTTCAAGTAAATTATTGATTGAGTGACTCAAAGAGCGAGCCATGTCTATCGTTCAAAATCACTATCCGGGTGCATCTCTTAGCACTCATGGAGCCGGGGGAGATTATGCCACAGCAACACCAGCCTGGACCGATCATACGCAAGTCTGCCAATCACCTCAGCAGTAGCCTCTGGGAACACATCAGGACCATTGTTGCAGTTATAGCCCTTCTCTGGGCCGTATCATGGGGCATATTTACATGGCTACACCCTTCGTCATCAACATCGTCGCCGGGCAAATCAATACAAGGCTCCTCTACAGGTCCTCTGCCAGCGCAGCCAACAACAGTGCCAGCACCAACCCAGATGGCGTTAACACCTGTGCTGACATCAGTACCAACACCAACACCAGCCCAGACGACAGATGCACTCTATCACGCAAACTGGTCAACGGATACTGATGGCTGGTCTGTACCTTCCTATTGGCGCTGGTCGAATGAGGCGGGCGGCATGCTTGCCACTGAGCCTACGGTGCCCAACAATGCCATATTTGCACCATATGCGTTGACCGGTAAGACTTATAAAGTTGTCGCCACCATCAAATTGCTTGGCTTTTCTGATGAGAGAACAGCAGGGAGAGCATACGGCATCGTCGTTAAAAAAGCTGGTCAGAACGGCTACATTTGTGGCGTGGGGATTCATTATCCGCCCGAGCACTTCTTTCTGGGGAATCTGGCCATATCTTCTGCTTATCCTCTTTACCAGATACCAAAGGATTTAGCCGATCAGCCTGTCAACATCGATAACAGTGCATGGCATACCTATCAGGTTGATGTCACCGATAGTACGATGACGCTCTCTTTTGATGGTAGACAAATTGACCAGGTCAGCGTTTCTTCATCCGCCGCAACGGAACAGGTCGGGATATATGTGGATAACGCGGCAATCCAGATCAAAAGCTTCGATATCCTGGCCTGATAGAGATAAAACGCCCGCACGGCTGGCTTTTTCCCTCTAATTCGCTCGTTGCCTGTTGATCACTGCTGCGGTTGCTCTTGACGCTGAGAGCTAGTGAGGAGAAATGTTTGGGTCGCGTACTGCACGTTCCTGAGCCGGGCCAGTTGGTGGATGTCCGGCGCCGACGCTATGTGGTGGTTGATATCACACAAAGCTCCCTCCTTCCCGATGTTCTGTCCCCTACCCGCTCCCACGCTCGTTTGCACGAAGAGGCACCGACGCGTGGCTCTATGAACTCTGGATCGCGCTCGAATACATCCACCTTTTCCACACGCAAGCAGTGGTACAACCAGCCGATATCAAGATCGAGACCGACCGGCTCCAGTATATGTTTTGCTGGCAGCAGCGACATTTGCGCTTCATCTATAATCGGCAACTTGAGACCTCGACCGGCTTCCAATCGGGCTGGAAGCATGGTCCGGCTTCACAACCAGATTACACACTTGAGCGCGCAGCACCCCTGGAGATACGCCATCAGGGTGAACTAATCTGGCGCGAACCGCCGTTTGTGCTGGACGCCAAATATTACTTGAGCGGCAACGATCCCGCCATTACCCATGAACCGGTCAAAAAGCTGCTCGGTGATATGACCCTGATTGGCGCACAGACCGGCGTCCTCTTCTTTCCACAGATCGCCGAGCCGATAGGATCGCACCCGATGACCCGTGTTATTCGCCAATCAGGCGCACAATACAGCCCGGCAGGCGATACGGGCAAGCATATTCACCTCTATCACCTGGAACCAACCATGCCGCACGAACTGCTCCAGCAGCGTCTAAGCTCAACACTCGATCTTGCCCTCACCTGTCTACCGGAGCCAGCCTGCCGGGGAATCTGGCTTGACCCGGACACTATCAACGCCAGCCAGAGCAACCATACAGCCGCCACCATCCTCTGTCCCAAACCTCACATTGGCCCGAACGTATTCGACCTGGTCAATATCGATACCGACTGCCTCAAAAATCCGCATCTCTGCCACGTCATCGGCCAGCCTATCGTTCCACCTTTTATCATTCGCGCCACCGATGCGGCGAATACGTCTGGCAAAATGCACAGGGAGTCGATCTCCAGGACTGGGCCGCGCCTGCCATCCAATACTGTCGCGCGCTGGAATTCGAACTCAAGCGGCGTCTCTATCTGCCTTGCCAGCAACTCTACAAATTCAGCAAGGCTGGCTTCACCCTGGGAGCCATCATCTACGCCTATGATAAGAGAGACGTGAACTGGCAGATCTTTTGCCAGCGCATCAGCGCTTCTGGTAGCAGCACCCGGGACCTTGAAGCGCTCATCCAGCGCATGGCCGACGAAGAAATCAAGCAGAAGCGCAACACCATCGCTCATGGAGGTGTCATCACCTGCCAGTTTGCCGAAGAACTACGTGAAAGCATCATCGGTGGCCGCAGCAAGCCAGGCATCCTCTGCTGGATCGTCGAGCATATTCATACGATGTGAGTGAGCCATGCCATCACCATGTCGTGGTATCCTCTTTGCCCATCCATGCTACGTATTATATGGGGGATACCCGTTGTCGGGAGCGATTCCCAGCGAGAGGAGGAACGCAATGAACAGGCAGCATAGGGGCTATCGCAGACAACCGCTTCCCAGGACGCGACGACTGATGATCTCTCTGGGACACGCTACCAGGCACAAGCACACCATCTACGGTCTGGTCGAAATAGATGTGACCAGGCCGCGCCGCTTGATGGAAGAACACAAAGCCAGGACCGGAGAAGCGCCCTCCTTCACCGCCTTTCTGGCCGCCTGTGTGGGACAGAGTGTCGCGCAGCATCCCGAGATGCAGAGCTACCGCACCTGGCGCAACCAACAGGTCCTTTTTGACGACGTAGACATCCAGATCCAGGTGGAACGCCACCTACACGGCCAGACCTTGCCGGTTCCTCATATCGTGCGGGCCGCCAATCACAAAACCGTCTGGGACATTCAGGAAGAGATCCGAGCAGTCCAGGCCGCGCCCACGCACGGGCAAGCCGTCAAAGGCGTGCGCTGGCTCACGGCGCTTCCGTCTTTTGCCAGGCAGTTCTGTTTCTGGTTTCTGCTCAAGCAGCCGCACCTGATCAAACGCTTCATCGGCACCGTCGGGGTAACAGCCATTGGCATGTTCGCGGACCGGGGAGGCTGGGGCATGGGACTCCCCAGTCCTCATACCTTTGGCATACTGGCTGGTGGGATTGCCAGCCGACCTGTACTGGTGAATGGGAACGTTGAGGCGCACGAGATGCTCTGTGTGACGCTTCACTTCGATCATGACCTCATTGATGGCGCACCCGCCACGCGCTTCGCTCAGCACTTGATCGAGATGATCGAAGCAGGCTACGGACTGAGCGAGGAAGCTACCGCTATGACGGAGCAGCAGAGTGCTTCAGAGACATCACGGCAGAGGTGAGAAGGAGAGCGAAAGATGAATATAGCACGGTTGCTATCAATGCCGATCTAGAGACGAGGGCGCGTCAAATCAACCCGCCTCTCAAGCGGGTTGACTTGACGCGCCCAGCAGGATTCGAACCTGCGGCCCACGGTTTAGAAGACCGTTGCTCTATCCACTGAGCTATGGGCGCATTAGGCCGTGAGAGATACCCCTCAATCCCATGACCATAATAGCAAGTTCCATCAAGCTCTGTCAAGCGTTTTTCAAGGTGGCATGTGGTTCTCCAGGGCCACACTTTCAAAAAAGAGAGCCTGTAGACAGCGATAAAACCGGCACTACAGGAGATTTTGCCTTGACAATAGCTCGCAAAGGACATATAATAACATTAAATCCGAGTACAGAACTAAGGATTAGAGCAAAAAGCTGACTTTCTGTGTAACAAGTCATAGACAACAGCTTGCTATGCAGCCAACCTCCATTGGACGCGATCAATCGGGTCCCTATGGGCGCGGTAAATCTGGCCCCTACGAAACTCAGGGTGGCTGCTAAGGAAGAGCTAACAAGTGGAGTGAATCTAATGAGTCAGGCATTTGAGCTGGAACGGGATGCATACAGTCCCGGGTTCCACGTCGCTGAGAACTATACATTCAAGTCCGAGAAGGGGTTGAACAAGAAGATCGTTGAACAGATCTCTGAGATGAAGGGCGAACCCGATTGGATGCGGCAGTTCCGCCTGAAGAGCTTTGACCTCTTTGAGAAGCGTCCCATGCCGACCTGGGGGGCAGACCTTTCAGGTATCAACTTTGACGATATCTATTACTACATTAAGCCCGTCCCCCAGCAGGGCAAGACCTGGGAAGATATCCCATCCGAGATTAAAGATACCTTCGACCGCCTGGGTATCCCACAGGCCGAGCAGAAATATCTGGCAGGCGTCACGGCCCAGTACGAGAGCGAGGCCGTTTACCATAAAGTGCGCGAGGACCTGGAGAAGCTGGGCGTTATCTTCACCGATATGGATACGGCCCTGCGCGAATATCCCGATATCGTGAAGGAGCACTTTGGCACCGTCGTTCCACCCTCCGACAACAAGTTCGCCTCGCTCAATAGCGCGGTCTGGAGCGGCGGCAGCTTCGTCTATGTGCCCGCCAACGTGCGCGTAGAAATCCCATTGCAGGCGTACTTCCGCATCAACGCCAAGAACATGGGCCAGTTCGAACGCACATTGATTATTGCCGAGCCGGGGTCATATGTACATTATGTCGAGGGCTGCACCGCCCCAACCTACACGAGCGACAGCCTGCACAGCGCCGTCGTCGAGATCAAGGTCATGGAGGGCGCGCGCGTACGCTACACAACGATCCAGAACTGGTCGAAGAACGTGTACAACCTCGTGACCAAGCGCGCCGCCGCTTATCACGACGCGACAATGGAATGGGTCGATGGGAATCTCGGTTCCAAGGTGACCATGAAGTACCCCGCCGTCCTGCTAATGGAGCCAGGAGCGCGCGGCGACATTCTCTCAGTTGCTTTCGCTAACGACGGGATGCACCAGGATGCGGGCGCGAAGGTTACTCATCTGGCGCCACATACAACGTCACAGATTCTCTCGAAGTCGGTTTCGAAGGGCACGGGACGAGCCTCGTATCGCGGTCTGGTGCGTATCAATCCGGGCGCGCACCATACGAAGTCCAGCGTGCGCTGTGATGCGCTGCTGCTCGACGAGAATGCACGTACCGACACCTATCCGACCATTCGCGTCGAAGAGAATCAGACCGAGATCGGACACGAGGCAACCGTCTCGAAGGTTGGCGAGGACCAGCTCTTCTACCTGATGAGCCGTGGCCTGGACGAGTCCGAAGCCTACTCGCTGATCGTCAACGGCTTCATCGAGCCGATCACCAAAGAGCTCCCGATGGAGTACGCGGTCGAACTCAACCGCCTGATCCAGTTGGAGATGTCGGGCAGCGTGGGCTAAATCGATCATCAATATATGAGACAGTTTGGAGCGAGGAACGCTGTTATGGTGTTCCTCGCTACGCATAATCCCATCCCATCCCCTTCAACATCTGTTGCAATGCCTGCGACGCGCGACGGAAGAGGTCGGGTCCGCTGAAGCCGCTATATTGTCCAGCGGCGGCCAGATGTGGCTCAAGCGAGAAGAAACCATCGTAGCCATCTTCCCGCAAACGTTGCAGCAGTTCGGGCCAGCGCGCTACGCCTTCGCCCGCCGTCACGATGCTGCCATCAAGGCGCGCATCTTTCACATGAACGTAACACAACCAGGGACGTAACTGCTCATAGGCTGCGGGATAGGGCGTTTGCTCACACTGGATGAAATTGGCCGGATCGAACGCAGCTTGCAAATATGGACTCTTGCCCTCCTGTAGCAAATCAACGCAACGCGCTATCGTGTCACCGTAGATCCCCTTCTCATTCTCGTGCAGCAGCGTAATATTGGCTTCTTGCGCCCGCTCCCTCATTGCCCGCAGTTGTGCATGTACCTCGTCGCGCCAATCTTCCGGGCTGGCACCCATGCTGGCTGAATCTGAGGGAGGATAGAAGGAGAAAATGCGAATAAAGGAAGTTTCAAAGACCTGAGCCAGGGCAATGGCGCGCTCGAAACGCTGCCAGTGCGCATCAAATGAGCTATCAATGGGAAACTTGCCAAGCGGTGAGGCAATGGCGGCAACGCCTATCCCCTGAGCAGCCAACTGTTTTTTGATGCGGGCCACCTGCTGATCGGAGAGATCAAGCACGTTTGTCCGTTCGACGCCGCGCAGGTCCAGGAAGGAGATACCTTCACTTTTGAGCGTTGCAAGCTGCTCATCCAGATCGGGCGAGATTTCGTCGGCAAAGGCGGAGAGGCGGATCATGGCAACCTTACCTCCTGCCGGGTGCGCGCCGATTCGTAGATTGCCAGAATGATATCGACGGGCCGTCGTCCAGCGTAGCCATCAACCAGCGGCGTGCCATCCTCTCGAATAGCGCGCATCATATCGGCAATCTGCAATGCGTGGCTGGTCATGGCGAGAGCCGCCGGATTCTGCGCCACCGCACTATGCTGCTCCGCCGGTCGGGCAGCCCGAGCGTTGGCCCCATAAGCCCCGACCTCTCCATGATCATCGCGCGCCAGGTGAAGGTAGCTCAGACGGTCATCCTCAATAATGGCCGAGCCTCTATCGCCAAACACCTCAATGCGCGTGTTCACGCCGGGATAGGCTGCTGTTGTGGCGGCTATCGTCCCCAACGCGCCATTGGCGAAGCGCAAAATGGCAACGGCAGCATCTTCGGCCTCCATCTGATGCGCCAGCGTGTCTGTATAAGCCGATACGCTCACGACCGGACCCATAAACCATTGCAGGAGATCAATCGAGTGGATGGATTGATTCATTAGCACGCCACCACCGTCAAGCTCCCATGTGCCGCGCCACTTCCCGCTCTGATAATATGACTGCGAGCGCCACCAGGGCACAACAGCATTACCCAGCACCAGCCGACCAAACGCCTGCTCCTCAATCAACGCATGCACCTGCTGGCTGCAAGGGTCGAAGCGTCGCTGGCTAATGACGGCCAGCTTTACGCCCATCTCTCGCTGCACATGCAGCATCTCCTCCATCGCCACGCGGTTGATCTCCATAGGCTTTTCTACGATCACATGGCGTCTGGCACGCATCGCCTGGCATGCCTGCCTGCCATGCATGCCGCTGGGAGTACAGATAATGACAACGTCCAACCGCTCGTGAGTGAGCATATCTTGCAGTTCGGCGTAAGACGTTGCCCCATAGGGCTCAGCCAGTTGCCGCGCCTTCTCAGGCAAAACGTCTGTCACCGCAACGAGCTGCGCATCGGGCAAACTTTCAATAGCTCTGGCATGGACCGGGCCAATGACGCCACCGCCTACGATGCCAAAGCGCAATTTCTCCGTCATAGATCGCCTCTTCCGTGTATTGCTTTGCACCGCTATTAGAAGCAAATAGAGTAGTCCGGTGCTATCACTTCTATTGTAGCATGGCTTTTTCCCTTCCACAGGGTCAGCAACTCTTCATCCACTGCATAATGCAATGGACGCGCTGCGCAAGGGCTTCAGGAGGCACTTTTATCAAGTGATAGCCCAAAGAGGTGTAGACTTCTGCATGGATCTTCTCGAAAAGGAGAGATTCTTCAAAACTGATTTTTCTTGCCTCAGTGGGCTGGCAGAACCCGAGATTTTCTAAAAAGAATACCTGCTTCTGGTAAATGTTCTCGCGCTCAATTCTCTCCATTTCTTCTAACAGACAAGCAGAGGGAAGGTAGCCAAGATACCGGCTCAAGGCAAAAGTACAAATCGGCGAACGGTCATATACTTGTAGTTCATCAGCAGGCGTCGCGGCTTCTATTTGTCTTTGTTTTTGGAGCAAGACAATCTTATCAATGAAGTCAGCCTGCATCCACGGCTCAGCATTGCCACGCCTGTGCTCAAGGGCAATCACATCGGTTGCAGCTTCCTCCACCACCGCATATCCCTGGCTTTTCAACGTATGAAGCACTGAGGTTTTTCCTGAGCCTGGTGTACCAGTGAGAATGTATCGTTTCATAGAAGAGATCCTTTCATGAAAGGTTTCAAATACAACAGAACTTCCTTTTTGCTTTTTACCATAATATGGATAAAGCCGTACAGACAAAACCGCATTCGTAACCTACGGCCCACCTGGACGTACATGAACATGAGATGGTAACAGCTCTCAAACTGCTCATGCTCGCTGGCACGCGACAACATTTAGAAGAGGTAGGATAGAATACGTGGCCCGCTGCCTGAATCCACGAGGAGGACATGATAATCCCGAGAAGGCTATTAGCTGTCAACGCTGCGATTTTTTGATCCAGGGGGCGCATGTTGGTATTTACGAGGTCGTTTCCTTTATTGGCGCTGGCAGCTATGGCTACGTTTATAAAGTGCGCGAACCGATCCCGCTCAGCCGCATCCTAGCGCTGAAAGTACTACGCCTCGATCAGTTCAACGAGAAGGCTCAGGCCAGCTTCTTTCAGGAAGCGCGCCGCATCGCGACGATGCAGCATCCCAATATCCTGCCCGTCTATAACTTCGGTCAGGTAGAGGGCAGCGAACAGCCATACCTGGTGATGGAGTACGCCCCCCAGACGATCCTCGATCTGTTCCGCAAGTCTGATGGCAGCAAGCGGCTGGCCTTCGTGGAAGAGCTGGTCCCCTATATTCAGCAGGCAGCAGATGCGCTGCATTACGTCCATAATAATGGGCTGGTCCACCAGGACGTCAAGCCGGGGAACCTGCTGATCGGACGCAGTGGACAGGTTTTGCTCTCCGACTTCGGCACTACCTTCTATCTCGGGATGCAGACGCACGCCTCGCTGGGAGAAGTCACGGGAACGGCTGCGTATATGCCTCCTGAGCAGTGGCAGGGCAACCCGCGCCGTGATTCGGATCAGTATGCCCTCGCCATCTGCTGCTACGAGCTGCTGGCGGGCCGCACGCCCTTTGTTTACAAGCGCCTGGAAGAGATGTGGAACGCGCATTTGAAGGAACTGCCACCTTCGCCACAACAGTGGAATCCGCGCATCCCCGTTGAGGTCGTCGCGGTGCTGCAACGCGCGTTAGCAAAAGATTACCGCCAGCGTTACCGCAGCATTCTGGAATTTGCCGAGAGCTATGCCACTGCGGTCGAGGTTGCATTGCAGCGATATGTCTGTCAACGCTGCGGCCAGCAAAATCGCAGTGGAGCGCAGCGTTGCGCGCTTTGCGGAGCCGATTACGATAATCGCCACTGCCCCTATTGCGAAATCCCTGTACGCTTCGGGCAACGCTGTTGCACCAATTGCGGACGGCTCACCATTCCACCGATGCTCGTCTCGCATAGCCCGCTGGTAGGCGTGAGCGTGCGCCAGGGACGCTACATCATCAAGCGCGTCCTCAAGCAATCGGAGGAAACGCACGTCATGGCCGCAGTGGCCGAGGATAGCCAGTCACAGGATCAATCTGTTGTGCTCAAACGATGGGAATGCACCGACCTTCCCCTTGTACAGCGAGCGAAGGATGTCGCCTATTACGAGCGGGCCACCGAACCGCTCACGCGCATCCGTCACCCCTTGATCCCCGCCATACTTGATCGTTTTGCCGAAGGCAGGCACTATTACATTGTCCAGTCTTACATCGATGGAGAAACGTTAGCGGAACGCCTGCTCAAACTGCTCAGACCACTGCCAGAGAGCGAAGTGCTCGGCTATATGAATTCCATTCTCAATACACTGATATCGCTTGAACATTCCAGGCCCTTACTGCGCCATTACGATATCTCGCCCGCCAATATTGTGATTGAGGGCAAGCGCAAACGGGCTTTTCTGACCGGCTTTCAGGTTCCGCCCGCGCCAGCAGCTACCCGCATGGAGGGGCGCAAACGCACGACGCGCAAATTGATTCTCTCCCCGTATCTGCCCGTACAGGACAAGCCATACGATCAGCGCACCTGCATCTACGCGCTGGCCGCGACCATGCATCACGCCCTGACCAATGTTGCCCCCCCGCATTATCCGTCATATCCCCCTGTCCGCATGCTCAACCCCACTGTTTCGCAGGGGCTAGAAACTATATTGAGCCGCGCCCTGATGGAAGATGCCGCCGCCCGCTATCAGAGCTACGAGGCGCTGAAAAAAGATCTTCAAGGGTTGTTATGACCACTCCTGAGTCCAGGAAAAGCCGATGCCCCGGCCCGAAAAAGTTCACAGACGAGTTGTGAGTAATAATGATTGGGATGCTTGCGTCCCGAAAGCACACAAACATCCCAAACAGCTATAAGAGGTTAATCTATATTGTACGTAATTGGGCCAATATACATCTCGAAGTTCGAGACAGCATCGGCAATACCACCGGCGTAGGCATTTTGCACAGAGGTTCCCCAGATAGCGTACCACGTATTGGCCTGTACAGGAACGCTAATAGTAACGTTCTTGATCTCCCAGTTAAAGTCGGTGACATCGACCACTACAACACCGCTGTCATTGTAAATATCTGTTGTAGCCTGATACACATTTGCTAAATTGCCACCCGAATATTCTTCAACGTAGACGCGCAGTCCTGCATAAGCCTGGGCATAGCCAAAAAGAGCAGAGTAGACGTACCCAACTCCCCAGACATACGCCTGGACATCCACAAACATCGTTCCTTCTGCAGATGCGTTATACCAGAACCCTACCCCAGAGTTAGAGGCACCCCCGCCAGCGTTATAGCTGGCAAGATCAGCGCCGACGAGCCCTAATTCCGCATCAGGCCCGTACAAACTACAGGATGTGATTCCCCCACAATTAATGCTGTCCCATTGAAAGTCAAAAGGAGCATAGCGCGCCGAGTTATGCCCTTTGCGAGGCGTAAACGAAGGTGGTTTACGCTGATTCATCTGCTGTTGCAGCATCGTCCTTTTCGCATCTACTGCCTCTTTTATCCTTTGCTCATCTACGCCCAATTGCTCTATGGCTGAGCTAAGTCCTTGCTGATGCATGTAAGCTCTTTGAAGCATATCCTGGTGAGCGGACTTAGCTTCTTTCTCTCGGGCTGCATCTCCTCGCTTCTGAAGGTTATTCAAATATTCTAGATTAACACCTTCCGGCATTTTCGACATAACACGTTCCTCCTATCTCAGTAGCATGTAATTTAATCCTGGAAACTATTTTTATTGTAGCCTGGTTGATAATTTATAAATGCGAATATATATCATCGCACTCAGAGCCGAGCTGCATACATATGATGAGAGTTGATATGATAAAAATTGTGGGGCTTCTTCTAGAGCCATCTCATAAGCCATACAGGGTTTCTCAAACGTCGCTGCACGCTTTGACTCCTCGCGCCACAGGCGCTCACAAGGAGAGGAAGGTGCTGGCGGTGGGCGCAGCCCACCGCCAGCACCTTCCTCTCGAACGGCTCGCAAGCGAGCCGTCCTGTCTGAAAAGACCACGTTTGAGAAGCCCTGATAAGCCATAGCTGAGAAATAGACACCGATTCCATTTAGTAGTATACTTGCCTAAACAATACAAAAGCGAGGCAGCCACATGAGCAAAATTGCGCGAGATGAGGAGGAGGCGCTGATCGCCCGCAGCCAGCAGGGGGATGTTCACGCCTTTAACCAGCTCGTGTTGCGCTACCAGCAAATGCTCTACAGCACCGTCTACCGCATGCTCGGCGACCCTGATACGGCTGCCGATATCACGCAAGACGCGTTTATCGCTGCCTTTCGCAACATTCAGACCTATCGCGGCGGCTCTTCCTTCCGCGCGTGGCTGCTGCGCATCGGCTCGAATATGACCTGCGACCACTGGCGACGCCTCCAGCGCCACCCCGCCGATTCCCTGGACGCTCTGACAGAAGAAGATGAGCCGCATGCTCCAGGCCTGTTGAGTACACTGGCAACGACCGGCCTGGAGGGCAACCCCGAAGAGACGCTGCTGGCTCAGGAACTCCAGGCGCTGATTCAAAAAGGGCTGGAGCTGCTTCCCCTGGATCAACGGGTGGCCGTGGTGCTTTGCGATATCGAGGGCCTCTCCTACGAGGAGGTGGCGGAGAGCACTCAGACATCGCTGGGGACGGTGCGCTCTCGCATCTCGCGAGGACGTGCGCGCCTGCGCAACTATTTATATCAGCACAGGGAACTTTTGCCACGCGACTATCGTCTAACCAATAGTAATGATTGAGACTACTTTGAAGCGTTCCGTGTTCAACGCTCCCACGATGAATCGGGGAGCTACAGGGCAACCGCAAGGGTTTGCCCCTACGGAACGCGGAGTCGAAGTAAAACGGAGTACCTGCGTGTCACATAACGATTGGCATCTGACTACTGAACAACTCTCGGCCCTGCTCGACGGGCAGCTTTCTTCCGACGAGCAGGCTCGACTACAAACGCACCTGCATGCCTGCCAGCAATGCCAGCTCAGGCTGGCGGATTTACGGCAGACGGTCGCGCTGCTGCATGCGCTGCCTCAGCCCTCCCTGCCTCGATCTTTCACGCTACCGGTTGATGATGCCGTCGTGACGCCAATCTCTGCCCATAGCCAGCGTGCCGCTCAGCTTCGCCGTTCCACTCGACCCGGATATATCCGCACAACGATGCGCACATTAAGCGCCATTGCCGCTGTCCTGGGCATCGTCTTCTTATTATCAACGGCCCTGCCCCTGGTACAGGGCCGATCTGCACAATTTTCAGCATCCTCGGCACAGCCCATCAGGCCAACGGGGGCTGGAGGCAGCAATCCGTCACAGGCGACCAAAGATGGGCTACCTGCTAATAATACAACGCCGCAGACCACGCTGACGCCCCACGCTACAACGCCTCATGCAACCGCTACACCTGAAGCAACCGCGCAGGCAAAGCAAGTGCAGCCAGGGCTGCCAGTACCTGCTCCTTTCCTTGATCTGAATAATGGGGGATCGCGTGCATTGCTCGGGCTGCTTCTCCTCATTGCGGGCATTCTGAGCTTCATCCTTTTTAGCCGCAAGAGGCTCAGCAAACCATAAACTCGCGTGAGCTGCTTTTAATAAAAATATAGACTATGCATTGATTATAAAAGGGATTGTCATGCCGGTAGTACGAATTAACGATATCCAGATCTACTACGCAATCCACGTCGAAGGCGAACCACTGGTTCTTTATGGTACTTCCCTCCTCCCATTGCAATCGCACTTCAGTTTTTTGTATATTTTTTACTGTAACTTATAGCTTTCTGCATATTTTGCTCATCATAAAGATAGGGAAGAGAACATGAACGATCCGATTCTGTTCGTTCCGCCGATCATCAATGTGATTGTGACGGGACTGTTCGCGGGCGTCATTGTACGGCAATACGTTACGCGCCGCCGCATCTACCAGCTCTACTGGTCGATTGCGCTCAGCATGGCTTTTCTTGCAACGCTGGCCTATATCGGCATGATCGCCGTTCAACCAACGAGCGGTACAGGGGTCCTCTTATTCCGGCTGTACTATATCCTGGGCGGCGCGCTCATGCCTGCCTGGCTGGGCCTGGGCAGCATCGCGCTGATCAGCAGCCAGCGCGTCACACGGATTAGCGTCAGCGTGTTGACCATCTTGAGCATGCTGGCAGCCGTGCTGATCCTGCTCGCGGAGATCAACATGACAAAGTTGAGCCAGATCGCGGGTACACCCGGCACGGGGACGATACAGCCGGGGGCGTGGCTGGTGATGACAATTATCCTCAACACGCTGGGCGTGGTTGCAGTGGTGGGGGTGGCTCTCTATTCAGGGTGGAAGCTGATGCGGCGCCAGAACAGCGTGGGAGATATGCGTACCAGCAATGTGCTCTGGGCCAATATTTTGATCCTGGCGGGCGCCATTCTAAATGCAGCCGCAGGCACACTTGCGCGTTTACTAGGAGTACAGAATACCTTCTGGCTGATTATGGCCGTGGGTTGGATCGTGCTGTTCGTCGGCGTCCTGCTCGCCAACCGGCGCAGCAGTTCCTCCCGATCATCCGCAGCTCCCCGGGAGGCTGCGCAGCTTCTGAAGCGATAAAAAAAGCGGGAACGTGTCATCTGACACGTTCCCCGCAGCTTTTCTACGAGCCTGCCTGCAACTCGCCCAGAGTCACATTGATGGTAAGCTGCTGATTGCCACGATAAATTTTTACAGAGACGTTATCACCAGGATTTTTGGTTGCCAGCACATCGGTAAGCGAAGACACATTATCGATGGGCGAGTTATCAATCTGGACAATGACATCGCCCGCCTGCAAACCAGCTCGCTGCGCCGCTCCCCCGTTGACGATATCAGCGATCAAGACACCATGATCGACGGAGAGATTGTCTTGCGCGGCTAAGACCGAGTCAACGGTTGCCACGCTGACGCCAAGCGCGGCCCGCCCGGTATGCGTCACCTGGCCCGTATTGATGATTTGCGGCACGATCAGCTTGACGCGATTGGAGGGGATGGCAAAACCAACTCCGCTCGCCGGCGTATTGAATTCAGGATCAATGGCGGTTAACGTTGGAATACCGATTAAATTGCCCTGCATATCTACCAGCGCCCCGCCGCTATTGCCCGGATTGATCGGCGCGTCGGTCTGGATAGCATCTGGAATCCTTGTTCCGCTAGACTCATCTACAGAGCGCCCAAGTGCGCTGATAATGCCGTTTGTGACCGTCTGCGTGATGCCCAGCGGGTTACCAATTGCCAGCACATCCTGCCCCACCTGCAACTTCGATGAATCGCCCAGCGTCGCTACTGCCATATTGGCAGGCGGATTGATTTTCAGCACCGCCAGGTCATCGGCAGAATCAGTCCCTGAGAGCTGAGCCGTGAGTTTGGTGCCGTCTGAGAGCACGACCTGGATAGATTGTGCGCCACTGACCACATGATTATTCGTTACAATATAGCCCCGTTTGTCAATAATGACGCCGGAGCCGATGGCGTCCCCACGGGGAGTCGAGACGTTGACCTGCACAACGCTGGGCTTCACCTTTGCAATCACAGCCTCACGTACGGTCTCAATGTTACTCCCGGTCAAAGGGGGAACCGTCACCTGACTGTTCGATCCCGACTGCAACCCGCTGCCACTGTTTCCATTAATGGTCGGGGTTGCACTCCTCTGTCCAAATTCCCAGCCTGCAAACAGGCCAACGCCGAAGACCAGGATAATGACCAGGGTCAACAGAAAAATGGCCCCTGTACGCAGCCCTCGCCTTGCTGGTGGGGACTGCACCTTCTGATATGGATATGTCCCCGCCATATGATCTGGATATGGTTGCGTTGGCTCATCTGTTTGACTATTGATTCTTTGATTATTTACATCCGGCTGAAGCATCGTTTCTAACCTCCAAAGTTTCCATCTTCAGGTGTCTTACTTTCTATTTTACACGTTCTACACGCTTACATCTTTTACAGAGCAGAGCATATGTTTTAGATGCTAGCCCGCTGCTAACAAGCGGCAATAGCATTTACTTATCCTATACTGTACTGTATCGAAGTAACATAAGAAATTTTTGAGAGATTTGTAAAAAGTTTGTATGGAAACCAATCTTCTTTCCGTCCAGGTCCATTCCTCACTCATTCAGGGTTTCTCAAAGTTGTCTTTTCATACAGAACGGCTCGCTAGCGAGCCGAATGAGGGGAGGGTGCTGCGTGCGGGCCGCGGCCCGCACGCAGCACCCTCCCCCATGAGCGCCGAAGGCGCGAGCGATCAGAGCACCCGGCGACTTTGGAGAAGCCCTGCTCACTCATTTCGTGGGGCTTGCCCAGATGCGAGGATAATGAGATAATAGAGGCTCAAACAGAGCAGGAGATCATAGCTGTGGAATCGAATCACAGCATATCATCAGGGAGAGGGGCAGTCGATTATCCCTCTATCAATATAGGAAGCAATAATTGTGAGTGAGCAACCACCAGCAGCACTGGAGAGCACGTTGGAGAGGCTGCGGCAATTGGCCGCCGCGCACCTGGCAGCGCAACGCTGGTCCCAGGCAGAAGAAACGTTCCAGGATCTGCTTTCCCATAATAACAACGATGAAGAGGCATTACAAGGTATCGCCATAGTATATGATGCGCTCAATCGCTACGACGATCTGCTAGATGTGGCGCAGCATATGCTTGAGATCAGCCCCAACTCGGCAGCGGGGTTGGCCTGTAAAGCTCGGGCGCTGCAAAAGCTAGAGCGCCTCTCCGAAGCCACTATCGCCAATGACCAGGCTCTTTTGCTTGACAACGCCCTCGGCCTGGCCTGGATTAATCGCAGCGGCCTCCAGCTTCTACAGCAGAAGTTTCCAGAAGCTTTGCGCAGTGCCCAGCGAGCCGTTGAGCTGGCTCCCGACGATCCTCGCTCTTGGGCCAATAAAGGCGTGGCTCTGCTCAATTTTGGTCGCCTGCTGGAAGCGTTGGACGCCTTCAATCAGAGTCTGTCCCACGACGCGGATAATCTCTTTTCCTTGCAGATGAAAGGGGAGATTCTCTGCAAACTTGGACGTTTACAGGAGGCTATTCCCATCATACAGCACGCACTGACAATCAGCCCCAACAATATGACTTCCCTCGTGCAGGGAGTACAGGCCGCGCGCGCGCTGGAGATGTACGCGCTGCTGACAGAATACGCGCGACAGCTTACCACGCTGGCGCCTGATAACCCTTTTGCCTGGGATAACTACGTGCGTGGTCATCGTGGGCAGGGCCAGTTTGAGGAGGCCAACAAGGCACTCGACCGACTTCTGGCCCTGGACCCCTCTAATGTGCGCTCCTGGACGCTCAAGGCCGATACGCTCTACCGGCTGGGACGTTATCGCGAGGCCACCGCTATCGCCGAGAAAGCTATGCGCATCGATCAAAGCTACTCACCTGCTCGCCGTATCCATGAGAAGGCCGTGAAGCTGATGTACCAGCGAAAGGAGCGGAAGGACAAGAAGTAGGTTCCAATCCCTCAAGCGGGTCAAGCATAGCCGTTGGCTTCTCTCCTTCTTACGAGGGAAAGTATATATTTCAACGCGTAAGGTGTCAAGCAGAAATGCACTAGAGCAGCTTTTCCAGCGCGGGCAGCAGCGCATCGTCTCTGTGGGCCAGCAGCAGCGAGCGTAATCGCTCAGCGACCACCACGCGGATACGGCGCTGGTGTTGCTCATAACGAGCAAGGTCATCAGATTGCAGTCCCGTCACCTCAACCCAGGTCATCACTCGCTCCATACCCACGGGCGGATGGGCAAAGAGGATCGATACATCCATCTCCCACTTCTCCGGGCGTGGGATGTCGAACAGCACCTCGTAATCGGCGATCTCCGTTTCCAGGGCTGTAGCCAGTTCAGCCGCGAGCTGCTGCTCAATACGATGTCGCCGCTCACCATCCCAGAAGAGGGCATCCAGGCGATTAAACAGGCGACCTGCCAGACGACTGACCTCCAGCACACCTTTATACGGGCGACGCAGTTCTATATCGCCTCCCAGCACCTGTGAACTGGGGGGCATCTGTGGCTGTGTCAACAGAGCCAGCAGCGAGGAGTCATTTAGCCCCATCAACCGGTCAACGCGCAGAGCTCCGGCGCTCAGAGCATCGTAGACCGCTCGCACCAGCATCACCTGGAAGGCGCGACTGGTATGATGCCAGTAGATATTATCAAACATCTCCTGCCGCGCGTGCAACAGCGAGTGTAGCGGGCTGATTCCCTTATGCGTCACGACGATGCGCCGCTGCCCATTGACGTTATCATGCACACGCAGCGCTCCTAATAGACGCGACACATCGACGCCGCCATACGGCACGTTGCAGGCCCGAGCGTCACGCGGCAGATAGTCAAGCTTATCCACGTCAAGCGCGCCACTGAGCAGATGGCTTAATAGCTCATCATCGGCATTCTTTATGCCGGTTCTGGGCGGATCAATGAGATCGGCAACGCGTTCGGGCGAGAGGCGATAGTCCTGCTCCAGAACGGTCGCAATCTCGCCCTTCTCAATCATTGAACGCCCCACCTCTTCATGCGGGATGATCGGATGCCCCAGTTCCTCAATGGTGTGTGAAAAGGGGTAGTGCCCGATATCGTGCAGCAGGGCCGCCACGATGAGCGTCTGGATACTGCTGACCGAAACGCCATCGAGGCCGCCGTCCGCACCACGCTGCAAAAGCGCATGCAGGGCGCGCACGGTGAGATGGTAACAGCCGAGGCTATGCTCGTAACGCGTATGGGTCGCGCCAGGCCAGACGCGATAGACGAAGCCGAGCTGCTTGATCTGTTGGAGGCGTAGAAACTCAGGGGTGCCGATCAGCTTCTCTTCGCGCGGCCCCAGAGGAATCAAGTCATAGAGGCTATCCCGCACCGTCCCTATCGGCTGCTCATCAGGTAACAGGGGAAAACCCGCCGCATCCCTCCAATACTGATGCATGCTCGATTGCACTGTGATATCAACACATTGTTGGTCCTGGGGTAGATCTTCTTGCATTTCCATATTTTGAATTGTATCAGGCTAACAGGGAGCCTGTCTATAACAAGCCAACCTCTCTCCCATATGCTTCTTTTTGCCCTCTATATAGCGGTAACTTGGTAACGTCTGTCCGTAACTCCGTCCTAAAAGTAACTGCGCTTTGTATTAGTTTACAAAATGTCTCGGCCCGGAGTATACTTGAAGCCACATGTGAGCCAAAGCTCCACTAACAGAGCAACAAGAAGGACTGACTACAATTTCCGAAAAAGGAGCCTGTCATTGTCCCTCAATTTTGACCAGATATACTCTTGCTTGCGCGACTTCGATTTCGCAACTCTTTTTTTAAGAGAACTACATTGGTCCAAGCCAACAAGTGAGAAGATAGTATCAATAGATGACAAACACATGCGTCGTGAAGTAGCACGCCACACAGGCATACCAGTTTTCGAGGTGACTGCTGGCGATGGTACTATTCCTGATTTCAAGGTAAGAGACGCGTTGCGAAAAGAAATTTCGCCGATCTTTCCAAGAAACCTTTTAATCTTTATAGACGGGAACCGTACACGTAGCATCTGGCACTGGGTAAAACGAGAGAGAGAGACCTCCTATAAACGAGAATATTCCTATGTTAAGGGGCAACCCGAGGACTTATTACTCGACAAGCTCAGTGATATGGTAACGGATACTCTGTCTGGCACTGAGAGCAGAATGAGTAAAGGTGTTCCTGAAGCCAAAAGTAGATCAGTTACCCATAAAATCTATCAGGAATTCCAAGCTCAACATCGCCAATTATCAGAGTACATTGACGGCATTCGTGAGGAACGAGAGCGTAACCTCTATGCTTGGATTTTGTTCAATAGGCTGACCTTTCTTTACTTTTTGCAGCGCAGAGGGTTTATTGATGATGGTAACAAGAACTATCTGGAAGCTGCTTTGATACAATGCCATGAGGATTGTTACTATCGAACTTTTCTTTTGCCACTTTTCTTTGAAGTGCTAGCTAAACCAGTGCAAGATCGTCGTGACGCTATACAAGGGCCTTCAGGAAAGATTGTCTACATTGGAGGTAGCCTATTCCAGCCACACAGTATTGAACTTCGACACATTAACATTCAGATCCCTAATATAGCTTTCGAAAAGCTTTTCTCTTTTTTCTCACACTACTCATGGCAAATTGTTGATGTTCCCTACAGCGAAGGTGATGAAATTACTCCTGATATTCTAGGACATATTTTTGAGATGCAGTTTAATTATGTTTCTGGCGTTGGTATGTCTTTCACACCTCCTGAGATCCCTGAGTACTTATGCAGGCAAACCATCCATAACAAAATACTGGATAAGATGCGATTGCAGCAGACAGCAGATGCATTGCGAGATAACTTTCCCTCTCTTAGGGAAGTGTTAGAAAAACTGGATGGACAACTGTGCCGCCAACTACTCTTCGAAGTGCTGCCCTCGATCACGGTGCTTGATCCGGCCTGTGGCTCGGGAGCATTCCTGGTTGCGGCATTGAATACACTCGTCACCATTTATAGTGAGGTGATTGCTTGCATAGAATCTCTCAATGACGACTCCCTTTCTCGCTGGTTACGCGATTTTCGCCTTCTTCATCCCAGCCTCTTGTATCATTTAAAAAAGTATATTATCGCAAATAATCTCTATGGTGCCGATATCAGGGATGATGCAATAGAAACTACGCAATTGAGATTATATTTGGCTTTACTTGCATCCGCACAAAGTATTGATGACCTGAAACCACTTACTGACATTGATTTCCATCTACTGATTGGCAATTCCCTAATAGGATTACTGCGCACAAGTGAGATTAAAGATCCATGTGTTTCAGAGACAGAAAAAAATGACCAGACAGAAATTGTCGCCCAACTGAACAGAGAACTCTTATATCAAATTCATCAGCATAGTAGGAGATACTATCCGCGTAGGTCGCGGGAAGCTCAAAATGAGCAGGAATTTAAACTGAACATTGAGGATATTGAGAAGCTAGCTCCTATTCACTGGGGATACAGATTTCCCCAGATTATGAATGAGCAGGGTGGCTTCGACGTAGTTATAACGAATCCCCCATGGAAGGCGCTAAGGCCATCGAGCAAAACAGGAGCTGAACTAGCCCCTTATCAAGGCATTGCTTTGCAATTTTCGCCTCAATATGAATACCAAACCTCTGCTTTGCATAGCAGAGCAGGAAGAACAGATATAAACCTCTATAGGCTATTTGTGGAACAGAATTACAACTTGCTGAATAGTCAGGGGTTCTGTGGAGTCGTTGTTCCTTATGAAGTCTGTATAGTTTATAGGGCTCAGCGGCTACGAGAGTTGCTTTTTACCAAAACGTGCATTACCGGACTGTTTTGTTTTGAGAATAGGATGCAAATTTTTGAGGGGCTTCATCGTCAGGTTAAATTTGCTTTACTCACCTTTAGAAAAGGGAAATCTACAGAGACATTTCCAGCAGCTTTTGCTCAACAAGATGTCGCTGGATTGGAGCACTTTCCTGCTGAAGGAGCTTTATATCTTACACTAGATTTTATAAAGCGTTTTTCTCCCGACTTACTTGAACTCGCAGAATTCCGTAGTCCAATTGATATTAGCATCTGCGAAAAGATGCTCAAGTTTCCTTTTTTGGGAAGAAGATTTGATGATATATGGGATATTCAATTTTCTCCTGGTTACCATATAGTTGCTGCTAATAATACAGAAGTAGCCGAATCTACTCCTGAGACGATACCTCTTTATGAAGGAAAAATGATTCATCAATTTACTATTACGTCTGCTCCTCCAAGATATTGGATTGAGAGGCAAAGAAGTGTCTCATTTTCTCGGCAAGTGGATGCGCAGCAAGGATCAGGATATCGGGGATATCGTTTGGGCATTCGGAGGATTGCAGGGAAGTCAGGTGAAAGAACCTTGATTGCAACTGTGTTGCCGCCGAGTGTTTTAATCGGCGATAGCATCATTTTCACCTCCAATCCCATTGATGCTGACTTATTGCTCTTTTTGACAGCTAGCTTTAACAGTTTTATTGCCGATTTTTTTGTGAGGTTGCGTGTATCATTTCAAGTAACGAGAGCGTCCATTTCCCAGTTGCCTATTCCCCGCTTAACGAGAGGAGATGCAAGCTTTTTAGCGCTAGTCAAGCGAGCTGGCCAACTTATTTGCACTACACAGGAATTCGCAGCTTTGTGGGAAGGAGCAATGGCTAGTCCTTGGGCATCAGCGCTACCTGCGACGAATTCTGTAGAGCGCCATCAGTTGCGTGCTGAACTAGACGGTTTAATCGCTCACCTATATAATATAACGGAAGAAGAGCTTACCTACATTTTAAGCACTTTCCCGTTGGTCGCAAATCCCGTCAAAATAGCCATTCGGAATGCCTATCGAGATGTTGAAAGAGGACTAGTGTCATGAGTTCACCAAGCCTTCAATCATTACGTTTGAAGAGTTTCAAAGCGGTAAGAGACAGCGGCATCGTTAAGTTTACACCGCTTACTGTTTTTATTGGCAGCAATGGATCTGGTAAAAGCAGCGTTATTGAAGGGCTGGAAATGCTGCATACGATTATCACAGCAGATTTAGATACAGCCGTAGCACCCTGGCGGAGTTTCAGGGACATTTTAAACAAAGCCGTTTCCCATAAATTGGAGAACAAGCCATCTCAACGAGCACGCCCCTATTACACAAATCCGATAAGCTTCGATTTACGAAGCAGTTTGGAGAACCGCGTTCATGTCAGGTATAGTCTGGAAATTGCCGATGGGCCTGGACGCAACGATCTATTTATCAAACAAGAGACGCTTAACCAGAAAAAAGAAAGAAATATTCCTTCCTTCGATTTTACGCGCGACGATAGAGGTCACGTAACAGGAAAGTACACAGTTGATGAAGAAGAATTGATCGACACCCGTCTTCCTGATGGAACATCCCTCCTCAACCTCATCAGTTCGCGTTTGCCTTACGATATACCATTAAGAGAGTTCATAGAAAAATGGCAGTTTATCTCGTTAATACCACAGAACATGGGATCCGAAAAGCGTCAGAATCTGACTATGAGCCAAGTGAAGCTTGAAAAAGATGGTTCTAATATAGCTGAGTACCTGCTGCATATTCAAAATAGCAGTCCTCAAGTTTTCGAAAGCATTATAGACACATTGCGAGATGTATTGCCTTATTCTCAAGATTTACAGGTTGCACTAAGATATGAATTAGACACTGTGTATTTGCAGTTGACCGAGGAAAATTTCAAAGTCCCTGGATGGTTATTATCAACGGGAACCCTTCGTATTCTGGCTCTATTAGCACTTCTACGCCATCCAGAACCGCCTCCTCTAATCGTTATTGAAGAAATAGAGAATGGCCTGGACCCAAGCAGTGTAAATCTCATTGTGAATGAGATCCGAGAAGCCACTGAAAGCGGCAAAACCCAGGTTATATTGACTACGCACTCACCTTACTTACTTGACCAATTATCATTAGATGACATTATACTGGTTGAACGTGTTAATGGTCAGCCAGTATTCAAGCGTCCAGGGGATGATGAGCTACTACAACAATGGGCTGAGAGGTTCGACCCAGGAAGACTTTATACGATGAGCAGGTTAAGTGGGCAGGTCTCGAAATGAAAGTCGGCTTGATTGTGGAATGTGCTCCAGAGGGA
>Ga0070741_10007230_pt1 | contig 23167 bp, 20 predicted proteins | sample Coa_R1_4_FD_66440 | JGI IMG/M metagenome (GOLD analysis project Ga0070741, IMG submission 66440) | Surface soil microbial communities from Centralia Pennsylvania, which are recovering from an underground coalmine fire - Coalmine... | ecosystem: Environmental > Terrestrial > Soil > Unclassified ... | reverse complement strand
CTCAATCTCTCACTAGAACGCTTGCAGCAGTTGCTCGATTCTGCGAAGAAGAAAATGTACGCCGCGCGCCTGACTCGCCCCACTCCTTACGTGGACAAGACTGTCTATGTCGGCTGGAATGCGCTAGCTGTTTCAGCCTATCTGGAGGCAGCCAAGATACTGGACCTGGTTGACGCCCGGCATTTCGCATTGCGCTCTCTCGATCGCATTCTTTCCCGTGCCTGGAGACCGGAGACCGGCCTGCGGCACGTAATTGCGTACGGCGATGCGCAGGCGGCATCCAAGGACATAAGCGGCGTGCTCGAAGATTACGCCTTCACGGCGAGCGCCTGCCTGGATGCGTACGAGTCGACCAGCGATCTCAGCTATTTCCACTTTGCTCGCGGTATCGCCGACTGCATGGTCCAATTTTTCTTCGATCGCACCGCAGGCGGCTTCTTCGATACCGAACAACGAGCCGATCAACCAACTCTCGGCGTGCTCGGCACGCGCCGTAAACCCTTCCAGGACTCTCCTACCCCGGCGGGAAATTCGGTCGCGGCCTGCGTGATGTCCCGTCTGTACTCCTACACGCACCAGGAGACTTATCGGAATTGCGCCGAACAGACTCTCGAAATCCTGGCCGGTACGGCTGGAAAGTACGGATTATTTGCGGCTACCTATGGCCTGGCCGCCATTCAATTCGCCTTGCCCCACATAGAAGTTGTAATCGTCGGCGAAGACGAAGGTGCAACCCGGCTGTATCAGGCCGCCACAAGCAAATACGCGGTGAATAAGACAGTCATAAGAATGAGTTTTAACGAAGCGGTTGCGGAAAATTTACCGCCGTCCTTGGCACAAAGCATCCCTAACTTGCCGGCGCTGAGGGATCGCAAATCAGTGGGAGTGGTTTGCGCTGGCTTTAGTTGTCAGGCACCGGCGTCCGATCCAAAGCTGCTCACGGAACAAATCAACCGAGCCTTGTCGAACAATGATAAAAAATGAGGCCGAGGGATTTTTATCCTCTCGGCCCGATACCTTAAACGCCCTAGGGCGCAATTACGAAAATTACTTTTCGCAATGCCCTCTACTTGGGGCAGTTTCTATTGTTCGGATTGCACAACGGAATTGGACCGCCATCGAACGAAGGAACGATCGGAGCGGCAACCGCTACGTACGTGCAAACCAACCCTACCATCAGGAATAACATCCTGACCGCACGTTTCATGGACTGTTTCTCCTTGCGTGCGGGTCCCCTGGGAGCGGGTACCCTCACGGCATGGGATTATTACTGAGAGAATTGAGAGTGTCCACAACTTTGTTCACATTCGAGGATCAAGTGCTCGCCTGGAACCTCCGGTTTTGACCGATTAGACTGCTTTCTTGCCGCAATTCAGCGACTTACGATCCTGAAAACTGAGTTCCGATATGACTTATGCCGACAGGATTTGGAGTCCCGAGTGTGGACTTTGTTGTCTAGCTTGCTAATAGTTCGACGACAAATTTCGGCGGGAAACAATTGCGTTCCGTACACCGTGACAGTCGATGACGCCAACCCATGCGGACTATTTCGAGGAGACGCTCTCCGTCACAGACACTGCGCCGCCGCTCGATGCCGCTGCGGCTCGTGCCGCTTTCACTTCCACCTCGCCGGGAAGCTCGTCGCAGGAAACGTCTCCGTTGGTTCGCGAAAAGGCACGGTCTACCATGCCCTCAAACATCGGGATCAGGGAATCGGCGGGTAGCGGCTGATGCATATCCCCCAAGCTTTGATTCCACCGTTGTGACATCAGGAGATTCGCGGGGTTTTCACGCTCCGGCGCCTTCAGATACGCATATCCCATCCACAACAACACCGCGGCGTTGTACGCGACCATATTCACCAGCGCTACTGAGACCTCCGAGGCGTTGCCGCTCGCATTCAATGCAATCATCAGCAGTTCGGCTCCCGCAAATCCGCCGAAACCAAGAGAAATGCCGAAGCTGTGAGATCGCCAGGTGACACCCAGATATTTCGAGAACACCAGGAGGAACAGAATCAGTCCACACTGACTGACTCGAACGCAGCGCTGCACCGTGACCACCGCCTGCACGATCGGGCCCTGTTGCGTCGTAGGGCTCGCAGCTGCCACCACGATCGCGACCAGCATCATCACCAGTGCCGCCCATTTGAACAGAACTGAACCGAGATCTTTCAGCGCGTGATAAGGGCGAAATACGTCCAGGAAAACCTCATGGATGATCTTGAAACCCAACGCCAGACTGACCGCTTGCAGTCCCCAGTAGCTGTAAAAGTATGCCTGATAGTCCCCATAGCGGTATGCGGGAAACACGATACAGAAATTCAGCACCTGGAACAGCAAGTAGTAGAAGAAAACCGGGAATTGCCGGTGCAATTTACGCCAGTAAAATAAGCCCGCAACTCCTAGTTGGAGAATCGGATGCGCAAACCAGAGCACGAGCTGAGTCTGAGCGTTCATGGCAGAAACACGGCAGCGCTGCCGCTATTGCAAACCTAAACAGCTCCTGCTCATTGGTCAATGAACGAAAGTAACGGGAGGTAACTGTTACTTTCGGGTCGGGGTACACAAGACCTGTAAGATGCTAAGCGAGATCGCTCTCGCACCGCCGGTTTCGAGCTAAAGATCCTACGTCTCGGGATACGCCTGAATGTAAGCCCGCATCATGCGAACTTCATCGTCTTTTTCATTCAGGCCGTGCAAGATCACGTCGCGTAACGAAACCACCGCGCGCAACTGCTTGCCTTCACAGATTGGGAGATGGCGAAAACCGTGCCGCCGCATCAGGTGCATGCAGGTCTCGACTGACTCATCTGGCGAAACCGTTAGCGGATCTTCGGTCATTACTTCGCAGACATAAGTGGCTCGCGGATCTCTCCCCTCGACCACTACGCGTCGCATCAGATCGCGTTCCGAGAATATGCCTACCAGAAGGCCGTCGCGCAGCACCGGCACGGCGCCGATATTGCGATCCACCATCGCTTGCGCCACGTCGAAAACTGTTTGTTCGGCGTCGGCACGATAAGTTTCCTGATTCTTAATCAGCTCGAATATGTGCATGAGCCCACCCCTTCGTTAGCAAGCGGGCTGGAGTATATGCCCAATTTCCAGGGCTGGAAAGAGGGAAAAGCGTGTAGGAGCCATCTAAGGCGAAAAGGCTTGTGCTCGCGAATTCCGGCACCGAACACTGTCTCGGGCCCGTGATTTCACGCTATTGCGAATCGTCGAGCGCGAATACATCCAGCACCTGGTCCTGCTCGTCGATCAGCAGCACACGCCCGTTGTAGACCACTCGGTCCAGGTCCTTGGGCAAGGGTCCAAGCTGCTGCTCGCAAGCCAAGGGTAAAGACTGCGCTTTCTTATCCGCGTCTGGAGGCAAGTTGCCGCCGCGACGGATCTGCCGCTCATCCCCGCCCGGCAGTTCCGGACGCTGCAAGGCTTCCGGTGAGAAATCCGAAGTGTGCTGGCTTACACAGTTGCGAATGATTCGGCGATCTCGAAGCGTAAATAGCGGCGCTCCCGAATCAGCCGGAGTGCTTGGAGGGGCCGGCTCAGTCTGAGTAGGTGGTGCAGGCGCATTCGCGTTAGCTTGATTCGCCGGCGCATTACCGGCCGGTGGCTCCGAGCGATGCAGAGTAGGCTCATCGTCCGAGTGATGGACTGGAGGGGGCTCATTCGCTGCCGTGGCCGAGCTCGCCGAGGAAGTGGTGAAACTCAAAACTGTTTCCGAATTCACGATCGCAGGTTTTACTCCGGTCGCGGCCGCCGCCGCACCGCCGCCCGCGCCACCCACTACGGTTCCAATCGCTGCACCCTTGCCTCCACCCGCAATCGCCCCGATCACGGCGCCGAGAGCCGCCCCTCCGCCGATTTTTGTGGCATTACTTTTGGTATGCGATCCACCCTTCACGACCAGAGGCTGGGTCTGAATCGAAGTCGCAATGCGTCCGGTACTCAGCGTTGTCACCACTAGGTCGAGTTCCCCGGGCTCGCTCAGTCGCCCCGACTTATGGACGTCAGTGACACGTCCATTCACGTCCGCTCCCTTGGGAAACAGTTCCCTGCCGCCGACCGTTACCGGTTCATCAAGCGTCCCATGGAATGTGTCTCCAATCTGGGTTTCTTCGCTGCTCAGCTTGTCATCCACCCGCACCCGAAGTGTGGTGCCTGAAGGTACATCGGGAATTTTTTGACCCCATGCCAACGAGCACAACAGCAAAGTCGAGAAAACAGAAACTAACCGGTAGTTGCGGTTCATAATGGCCTCGCCGGGAAACTATCCTCAAAATTAGCAGCTTTTCAGGGTGGGATGCCAGCACCAGGCATTCGGCTGTATACGTCCCACGCTAGCCGCCGATGAAGACGAAATAAGAGCAGGCCCACAAGGACGTGGGAATCGTACCGTGCGCTCGCGCCGTGAAGATGATGTTGTAATCGTCAGACACATTCAGGTTTTCCAGCAAAGATGGCCCCTTACCCGGTTCAACCGTGGCCAGGTATTCCAGAAAACGATAGATGTCGGGGCCGCCTTCATACCCCTGCGCCAGAAAAGATATCTCCGAGTTCTCCTCCGCGAAGTGCCAACCCAGCGAAGCCGCCAGCGCGATCACTCGTTCATAGTCCCCGGCAGCTGCTGTTCCTGGCTCCGGATTATCGAAAACAATCCTCAGCTTGCGTTCGTCTTCGCGGCTGAACTCCCGCACCATAGCGGTTCCCGATCGGGCTGTGGCTTTCCAGTCAATGTAGCGGGCGGAATCCTGCGGTAAGTACTCGCGAATTCGGTACAGGTCATGCCCTCGTCCGCGCGCAAAGGTCTCGAACTCTCCCGTAATCATGGGCAGAATTTCGAAGTACTGGTCGGTCTGCTCAACCGGCGGGTAGACCACCACTTCTCGCGAGAGCGGCACACGCCTGGTTTTGCGCAGGAACGGAAACGGAAATCGCGTCATCAACCCAAAGCTGTCCTGGTGATAGCGTCCTCGGCGATCGAAGTGCAGTTCCACTTCCGCCGCAAGGCTATGACCCGCTGGAAGATAGGGAAAATAGGCGCTGCCTTCGAAGATCCGCGGCGCGGGAGGCGCTTCGACGACACGTTGCAAACGCCGGTCCGGAATCTGAAACCATGCCCGCGCAGCTGCTCGCCCCGGAGGAAATGTGAAGTTCGAGGGGGCCAGTTGCCATTGCTTTTTGACCTTGCTGCGCTTCAGCGAGACGATGCTCACCGAAAACGCCGGGATACGACGCCGCTGATTCTTCAGCACGAAACGGCCGGCGACCGTTCGCCGCGCAAAGACATGTTGCGGAAGCCGCACATCGATTTCCAGATGGCGCAGCATGAAACTCGAACCCACTCCGGATACCAGGATCGCCGCCAGCATCGCGGCAACAATGATGTAGAGCAGGTTGTTGCCGGTGTTCAGCGCGGCAATGCCAATCAGCAACACGATCACGACATACACCATGCCTACCCGCGTCACTTCGTAGTCGAGCGCATCGCGGACGCGTGCGGTCGCCACCCGCTGCGCCAGGTACGGCACCGTGGTCAGGCCCACGATGGTAGCGAGCAACAGCGCCGCTGAAGCCAAAATCAACGTGGCCCACAAATTTCCCGATTCTCTTGAGACAGTCGAGAAGAGCGCAGCCCCAAATGCCAGAATCAGGCCCACAAGGGCCAGCAAGAATCGCAGCCAGACTTCGGGGATGTTCACATGCAGGAAGTGAGCGAGCCGCCCAAGACCGGATTTGCGACCGTTCGCGCTTGCGGAAAACATGAATGGGAATGACTTTGTCGAGGTTAGCACCGCCCCGGGCCACCATCAACGCTCGCAAGGGTACGAGAGTAATTCAGACCCGATTGCGCTTGCGCCACCAAAGCCATGCGACCACGACCGCCGCCACGATGACCAGGCCAAGATTAATTTGATGAAGAAGCTGGAATAGGCGCTCCCAATGCTGTCCGAACAGGTACCCGGCAAGGGAAATCACCGTCACCCAGAGCGCCGCCCCGAGGAAGTTGAAAACCAGGAACTTCCTCCAGTCCATGCGCAGAACCCCGGCCAGCGGCCCGGCTACAATGCGCATGCCTGCGATGAATCGGGCCACAAAAATCGTCGCCGATCCGTAATTGCGAAAAAGTTCTTCTCCGCGGTCGATCACCGACTGCTTAATGCGAAAAAAATTCTGGTAACGGTGAAGCACGGGCCGCCCACCATAAAGCCCAATCGCAAAGCCCAGATTGTCGCCAACCGTTGCGGAAATTACTCCCACCAGGATGATGTAGGGCAGGTGCAGCTTGTGTTCGGAATAGGCCAGGAAACTCGCCAGCAGCAGAATGGTTTCTCCGGGAACCGGAAGCCCGGCATTCTCCAACATCAACACCACTGCGACCGTACCGTATCCGTACTGGATCAGATACCCGCGAAGCAATTCAAAGATTTCCTGAGCCATGGACGATTTGCAGGAACAGATCGCTTGAGACTATCAGACGGCGATTTCAGGAGTTCGCTTCCAGGAATTCGCCGACCGTGCGGTTGAAATCCTCAGGGGACTCTTCGTATGGAAGGTGCCCTACCCCCTCGAACATGACCAACCGTGAATTCTGAAATTGCTGCTTTAACTCATACCCGGAAGCCGGATCCACCGCGCGATCCAGGGTTCCCCAAATTAACAGCACTGGAATTTGCGCGATGCGCGGCAAAGACAACTTCAGATCTTCCAGATCATCCACCCAGCTCTCCAGTATTTTCAGATTATGCGCAAAGGAGCCGGCCTTCTCGTAGGGAGCCGAGTAGCCCTCCAGCGTCCCCGGAGCAATTTTGGCGGCGTCGCCGTAAAGCCTGCGCAATACCCAAGCGTGTGTGAATTTCAATCGGGGAGCCCAGCGATTAAAGAGTGGCGCAATGAACTCGCTGCTTAGCAACCGCGCCCGTTTTCTTCCCAATGCGGAAAAGGGATTCACCGGCGAAACCAGCACCAGCTTATTCACCCGCTCCGGTCTCAATGACGCGGCCCGCATGGCCACGGCGCCGCCGTGAGACGAGCCCACCAGATCGCATTCGCCCACTCCCAGAACATCTAGAAATTTCAGCAACCGTCCCGCAATCTCTCGCAGCCTGTAATCAAGATCACGCGCGGGCTCGGAAAAGCCGGAGCCGGGCAGGTCAGGAGCTATGACACGAAACTTCTCCGCAAATGCGGGCATAGTAAAACGCCACGAGAATGAATACCCCAGCAGCCCATGAATCAAGACGAGGGGAGGACCCGCACCGGCCTCGAGATAACGAACGCGAACTCCGTCAACCCTCAGCGATCGCTCGCAAATGTTTTCCGGTTGGGAAGTGGAGTTCACGGCTTTCTTTTCGCGGAGGACAACTTTTCTGAAATCGCGGGCTTCTATTTAAGTGATATCGCCTCTGTCGCTTCTTATGAGGGAAGCTTTCTTGGCTTCCCTCTTTTTTTTCGCGGTTTCTTACGACGACATCAACCTCGCCATCAGGCCGCCCGTCGCACGCTTCTTGCCCAGCAGCTTTTTCAGTACCTTGATGCCTTTGTCCACGTGCTTTTCCTCCAACAGGAACGGAGGGAGGAATCTCAGTACGGTGTCCTGGGTGCTGTTGAACAGCACACCCTCGGCAAGGCCCTGCTCCACGATAGGACGCGCCGGCACTTCCAACTGAAGCCCTTGAATGAGCCCTCGACCGCGAGCCTGTTGCGCGGCTGCATACTTTTCAACCAATCCTTTGAGTTCCTGTTGCAAGTACGCGCCCACGCGATTCACGTTCTCCAGCAGCTTCTCCTGTTCCAAAATCGTCAGGTACTCCAGCGCAACCCGGCAGGCCAGCGGACCGCCGCCGAACGTAGTTCCATGCTGTCCCGGAGCAATCGCCGATGCGAATTCATCCTTTGCCAAAAACGCTCCCAGCGGCAACCCCGCCGCAATCGGTTTGGCAATCGCCACAATATCGGGCGTTACGCCAAACGTCTGGAAGGCAAAGGTTGTTCCGGTTCTTCCCAACCCGCATTGAATCTCGTCAAATACCAATGCCGCTTTGTGCTTATCGGCAAGAGCTCGACACTGGGTCAGAAATTCCGAGGTGCATTCCCGCACCCCGCCTTCCCCGAATATTGGTTCCAGCACAATCGCGCAAGTGTTCTCGTTCACTGCACTTCGCAAGGCTTCGACATCGTTTTGCGGAACGAATCGCACATCCTCGAGTAGGGGCTCAAATCCTTTGCGATATTTGTCTTGCCCTGTCAGCGACATCGCCCCGAAAGTACGTCCGTGATAGGACCCCTCCAGCGCTACCAACTGACTCTTGGATTCGCCGCCCGCGCGATGGCCCGCCAACCTTGCCAACTTGATCGAGCCCTCGATTGCTTCCGTCCCGCTGTTGGAGAAAAACACCTTCTGCATCCCCGACAACAGGCAGAGCTTCTCGGCCAGCCGTCCCTGGTATTCGTTGTAGTACAGGTTCGAGAGATGAATCACCTTGGCCGCCTGCTCTCGAATCACCTTGACGATGGCAGGGTGGGCATGGCCCAAGGCATTCACCCCCAGCCCAGCCACGAAGTCCAGATACTTCTTGTCATCGATGTCGTACAGGTAAACTCCCTTCCCGCGGGTCAAAACCACGGGGTACCGGGAGTAGGTGGGAAGGAGGAAATACTTTTCGCGCTGGATGATGTCTTCGGTGGCTGTCATGGGAACGGTCTCATTCTAGAGTATCTTTCGCCTCGGGGACACCACCTCGCTGCCTTTCCCTCCCCGCCCCAAACCGGCACGGTAACCCGAGATTACACAGCTACTTACCAATTCCGAGATTGGCCTTCCAAAAACCGTAGCTGCTCGGTTTAAATCCCTCTATAATCGACGAAGTTGTTGTGGGAACGCCACTTAGAAGTCCTGATATACCTTTGACCATGGCACCGAACGTGCAACAAAGCAGCATTAGTTCCGCTCTCTCTGCGAACTCGCCGTCGGGGTCCATGAATAGGGATTTTCAAGTCCGCTTTACCGCCGCTTTCCTGATGCTTCTCACCGCTGCGGCTGTGGTTTACGCAGTGGTGAATTTTCAAAAGGAACGCGAATTCCAAGTGCCCGATGATGGCATCTGGTGGGTGGAGCAAGCTGGGAAGCTGACTGCCAAACAGGTCGAAGCCAGCGGTCCCGGCGACAAAGCCGGAATTCGCCCTGGCGATCAGCTCGTCAAAATTAATCAACAGGACATCGGAAACGCGGGTGCACTTTCCCGCCAACTTTATCGTGTTGGGGCATGGTCGAAGGCCACTTACTCGGTCTTGCGACAGTCTGTCCCGGTTGAGGCTGTCGTCATCCTCGTCCCTGCGGAGCGCTCTCTCAATCAGTGGCTGCGCTTAATCGCGCTGATTTACCTCGGAATCGGCCTGTACGTCCTGCTACGGCGATGGACGGCTCCGGGCTCCACTCATTTTTATGTTTTTTGCCTTATCTCGTTCATCTTCTACGCCTTCAAGTACACCGGGAAACTGAACCTGTTCGACTGGCAGGTGTACTGGGGCAACGTGGTTGCATGGCTGTTACAGCCCGCATTGTTCCTGCATTTCGTTCTTATTTTTCCCGAAAGGCCCGCTTTCATCCGCAAACATCGCTGGCTGCTTGCGCTGGTTTACTTGCCCGGCGCAGTGCTGCTCGCGATTCACATCGCTGCGATCACATTCCTTCAGGCTTCCGAGAACCTCCGTTGGAACCTTGACCGGATCGAATGGGCCTATCTCACTTTGCTGTTTACCGCTGCCGCGGCAGTTCTTTTGAACAACTATCGCCGCGCTGGTACGCCGATTCTGCGGCAGCAGCTGAAGTGGATCACGCGCGGCACCATCCTCGCCCTCGCACCATTCACTCTCATCTACGTCATCCCCTACATGATGGGAACGTTGCCCACCATGGCGATGAAGGTCTCAGTCCTGTCCCTGGGATTGTTGCCTCTCACCTTCGGCTACGCGATTTTCCGTTATCGGCTGATGGACGTGGACCTGATCTTCAAGCGCGGCATGGTTTACACGCTGGCCGCCGCTGCCATCGCCGGCGTTTACTTTGCGACCGTTGCCGGAGTGGCGGAACTGGTGCACGCTCGGGTCCCCAGTTCCGGACCAGCGGGCATGATCCTGGCGATCGTGGTCACTGCGCTCCTGTTCGATCCCGTGCGCAAGCTGATTCAGGCGCGCATCGATCAGTTCTTCTACCGGACTCGCTACGACTATCGCAAGACCCTGATCGAGTTCGGCCGTGAGTTGAGTTCTGAGACCGATCTCGACAAGATGCTGGACTCGCTGGTGGATCGTCTTTCGCGCACGCTGCTGGTCGATCGCATGGCGGTTTTCCTTTCTGCCGCAGAGCCTCCGCATCCTTTCATGCTGGCCAAGTCATTCGGCATGACGCAGACCAGCGGCATCGATCTGGCTTTTCTGAACGCGCCGCGTCCTGAAATGGAAGCTGGGCACCTCTTCTTCGACAACACGCATCAAGTCCCGAGAGAAGATCGGCGCGCGCAAGCCACCATCGCAAAATTGGACCTGAACTACTACATTCCGTGCCGAGCTCAGCAACGCACGGTCGCGTTTCTCGGCCTGGGCAAGACGGTGGAAGGAGACTTCCTCACCAGCGAAGACATTGAACTGCTGGAATCGGTCGCGGGTTACGTCGGCATCGCCGTCCAGAACGCGCGTCTCTATGCTTCACTGGAGCAGAAAGTCGCTGAATACGAGCGCCTCAAAGACTTCAACGAGAACATCGTAGAATCCATCAACGTCGGTGTTCTGGCCGTGGACTTGGCCGATCGCATCGAGTCCTGGAACTCCCAGATGGAAGTGATGTACGCCCTCCCGCGTTGGCAGGCGCTTACCCGGCCCTTGGGCGAGGTTTTTCCCGCGGAGTTCGTGGAAGAGTTCTACCGCGTGCGCCAGAATCCCGGCATTCACAACCTGTACAAGTTTCGGCTCGCAACTCCGGCCGGCGAAAATCGCGTAGTGAATGTCGCCATCGCGCCTCTAGTCACAAAAAAGTTCAACGTCATCGGCCGTCTGATCATCATGGACGATATTACCGAGCGCGTGGATCTCGAGGCACAACTTTCGCAAGCCGACAAATTGTCCTCGATCGGTCTGCTCGCGGCCGGAGTCGCTCACGAAGTCAATACGCCGCTGGCCGTGATCTCCTCCTATTCGCAGATGCTTGCCAAACAGGTGCAAGGCGATCCGCAGAAAAGCGCCCTGCTCGAGAAAATCACGCGTCAGAGCTTCCGCGCCTCTGAGATCGTCAACAACCTGCTGAATTTCTCGCGCACCAGCACCACCGAGTTCACCGGCGTGGATGTCAACAAGATCATTACCGAAACTCTGACGTTGCTGGAGCATCAATTCAAGACGTCCCGGGTCAGCGTGCAAGACGAGCTCTGCCAGCACTTGCCGTTGATCAATGGAAATCCCGGACGCTTGCAGCAGGTGTTTTTGAATCTGTTTATGAATGCTCGCGACGCCATGCCTTCGGGTGGAACCTTGAAAATCTCCACCGCCAACGGGGATGGAGTAAGCGTCACCGTTTCCGATACGGGCAGCGGCATCGCCCAGGAACACATCAACCGGATTTACGATCCATTCTTCACCACCAAGACAGCTCCTCGCGAAGGCCAGAACCGCGGCACCGGCCTGGGGTTATCTGTCACCTACGGAATCATCCAGGAGCACTCCGGAAAGATCCGCGTGGAAAGCCATCCCGGGGAAGGCACCACGTTCTATCTCGATTTCCCGTTGACCAGGAAGGCTGTCAATGTCTGAAGCAGTTTTGATGTCGCACCGCAGCATCGGGGAATCCTTTCCCGCCGGTAGCGGCTCAGTGTTGATCATCGATGACGAAGCCGCGATTCGCGAATCGCTGCAAACCCTGTTGGAGCTTGAGGGGTTCGAAGTAGAGTGCGCCGTAAACGCCGAGGAAGGCCTCTCCCGCATCGGGGAACGCTCCTTCGACCTGGTGCTGCTGGATTTAGCTCTGCCCGATCGCAATGGACTCGATCTACTGGCCGACCTGCGCACCAGCAATCCCCAGCTGTCCGTAATCATGATCACGGCCTACGGCACGGTCGAAAACGCGGTGCGTGCCATGCAGGGAGGCGCCGCCAATTTCGTCCAGAAACCTTGGGATAACGAAAAATTACTAGCCGATGTGCGTGCCGCCATCGCCCGGCACAAAGCCGAAGAAGAAAACATTCAGCTGAAACGCGCGCTCAAGCAGCGCTACAGCTTCCACAACATCGTGGGCAAAAGCGAGCCCATGCTCAAGATTTTTGACCTGGTCGCCCAGGTTGCGCCCAGCCGTTCCACGGTTCTATTGCAGGGGGAAAGTGGAACGGGCAAGGAGTTGATTGCCAAGGCAATTCATCTCAACTCGCAACGCCGCGAACGTCCCTTTGTGCCGGTAAACACTGGGTCCATGCCGCCAGACCTGCTGGAATCTACGCTTTTCGGCCACGTGAAGGGCGCCTTCACCAGCGCCATCGCTTCGAAAAAAGGCCTGTTTGAAGTCGCCGACCGCGGCACCTTGTTCCTGGACGAAATTGGAACCATGAGCATGGACACGCAGAGCAAAATCCTGCGCGTGCTCCAGGACAGGAAGTTTATGCATCTTGGCGGTATTCACGAATTGCAAGTCGACGTGCGCATCATTGCGGCTACCAACGTCGATCTGAAGCAGATGGTTAAAGAAGGCAAGTTTCGTGAAGACCTTTTCTACCGCCTCAACGTTATTACCATCGACCTGCCCCCGCTTCGCCAGCGCAAGGAAGACATTCCGCTGCTGGTGGAGCATTTTCTGCAGAAATTCTCCCTGGAAAACGAAAAGCCTTTGCGGCGTATCACTCCCGAAGCCATACGCCCCTTGCTCACCTACTCGTGGCCGGGGAATGTTCGCGAGTTAGAAAATGTGATGGAGCGCGCTGTCGTGCTCTCCTCGGGAATTGAGATCACCCCAGAGCTGTTGCCCGATCAGATTGCCGGCCGCGGCACCGCGTTCCCGATACTCGAACACCGCGGCGACGCTTCCCTGTTCGACATCATGGAAGACTGCGAGCGCCACATCATCATCGACATGCTCGATAAGTGCAATTGGAACCAGACCGAAGCTGCAGAGCGCTTCCGGGTACCGCTCTCCACGCTGAACCAGAAAATCAAGCGTCTCAGCATTGAAATCAAAAAGAAAAGCACCCGCGAGTAACCTCGCGAAATTCCCATAAACTTCCTTCCCGCCCTTGCCGATATTCTAAGTGGCGACCGCATTGTTCCTCGTCCGATGCTGCCGTGCCGGCTCAAGGAGTTGCAATATGCATCAAGGCGAGTTTGTGCTGGCCAAGATCAAGCATCAGACCTGGCGGCTGCGTCTGCGCTCTTTTCTGATGGGATCCAACGGCGTGCGGGAAGCGGAGCTGACTTCGCCAAGAGAGTGCGCCTTAGGAAAATGGATTTATTCCGATGCCCTGCCCAAGTATGGAACTGACCCTGAAATGCAGCAACTCGAACTGAATCACATTCGCATACACGAGCTGGCGGGAAAAATGGTTCGCCTGCGAAAGCCGGGTCTTTCCGAAAACCCCCTCAAGGACCTTCCCGATTTCTCGGAATTCCAACTCCTCAGTGACGAAATCATTAGCTCGCTTTCCCGCCTGGAGAAAACAATCGATTCCGCGAAACCCTGAACGCAAACATTTCAGACGCTTTCTCACTCTGTTATAGTTCGGTCAGGTTTGACGGAGCTGACTGATGGCGGCCGGAGATCTGCTAAGTAATATCGAACTCATCTCACCCACCGAATTTGCAAAGCGAAAAATCGCCTCCATTCAGGAATACTCCCTGCTGGCGATGCAGTCGGTCGCCAACCTGTTCCGACGTCCGGTCTATATCGCTGACATCGTCCAACAGGCCGACCTGGTCGGATTCGGATCTCTCCCCATTGTCCTGGCTTCGGTCTTCTTTACCGGAGCCGCCCTGGCGCTGAATAGCGCAACCAGCCTGAGTCGCTTCGGCGCTACCACGGTTATCGGTCAACTGGTTTCCATTGGAATTGTCCGCGAACTGGGCCCGGTGTTGGCCGGACTGGTTGTCGCCGGGCGCAATGCCTCCGGAATGGCCAGCGAACTCGGTTCCATGATCGTGACCGAGCAGATCGACGCCATGCGAGCCCTGGGCACCGATCCCACCAAGAAACTTGTCACCCCACGCGTAATCGCGACCGTCGTCATGATGTTTTTCCTGACCATCCTCGGCGACTTTATGGGACTTCTGGGAGGCAGCTTCGTAGCCTCCATGCTGCTCGGCCTCGATTCTCACGAATACTGGAGCAATGCCTGGCAGACGCTTGTCTTTTCCGACGTCTTCATGGGACTGTCCAAACCGCTTGTGTTCGGCTTCATCGTCTCCACCGTGGGCTGCTATTACGGACTGTCCACCAAAGGTGGGACTCAAGGCGTGGGCCGCGCGACGACCGAGGCGGTTGTCAGCGCCATGATCCTGATCATCGTCGTCGACGTGTTCGTCACCCGGTTCCTGATGGTGATCCTGGGCTCCTAGCATGACGACTCCTTCTCTTCCCGCCGAGGCTCCGGCGATCGCCACTCAGCCTGAGTCGAACCACGTCATCGTCTTTGAGGATGTCACCATGGCATTCGAGGACAAACTCGTTCTCGATCGCATTTCCTTTCAGCTCCCCCACGGGCAAACCAAAGCTCTGTTTGGCGTCGCGGGCTCTGGAAAAAGTACGATTCTGAAATTAGCCCTGGGACTGCTGAAACCTGACGGCGGCCACATCTGGGTATTGGGACAAGACATTACGCAGATGAAAGAGAATGACCTCTTTGAATTGCGCCGCCAGGTCGGGATCGTTTTTCAGGAGAGCGCGCTTTTCGACTCGCTGACCGTTCGGGAAAATGTGGCATTTCGCCTAATGGAAGAGGGCAAGATTTCAGAAGAAGAAATCGAGAAACGCGTGCGCGAAGCCTTGAGCTTCGTAGAGCTCGAGCGCACGATCAACATGTTTCCGGCTGAGCTTTCTGGGGGCATGCGGCGGCGCGTCGCCATCGCCCGCGCTATCATCACACAACCTGAAATTCTGCTCTACGACTCGCCTACCGGTGGTCTGGATCCCGTAACCTCTACCACCATCGTGGAACTCATTATCAAGCAGCGCGATGTGTACAAAACCAGTGCCCTGCTTGTGACTCACCGGCTACAGGATGCCTTCGTCATGGCGAGTCACCGTTTCAATCGGGCCACCAATCACATGGAGCGCATCCCTAAGGGCGAGCGCGGCGAAGTACCGATGACGTTTCTCCTGCTGCGGGACGGCAAGGTGATCTTCGATGGCGATGCTCATGAACTCGCCACCACTCGCGACGAGTACATCCGCGAGTACATTTCCTGAGTTGCTGCTGCTGGTGCGCTTCTAAGCCTTTGCTGCCCCCGCCGCTTTGCGACGAGCCGCATGGCGTCCTTCCATGACTTTCAGGCGTTCGCGAGAAGCTTTGGAGCTCATGATCACTTTCTCGACGTTGCCCAACATGCTCGGGGCGTTCATCTTCTCGCGCAGCTCTTTCAGGAACGGGCTTACCTTCGCGAACAGGAAAAACATCTCGCCGGAAAAGCTGCCTTCCAGGAAAAGATCCTGGTTCAGCACCCCGCGCACGACAAACGACGCAGCCATTTCCCAATAGCCGGTCACCTGGCGCAACCAGTTGTTTTCCTGCGTGCCCAACGCCATGCCGATCTTGACTACATCGTCGGCATTCTCGGGCCAGAAGGTCGTTAGCCACCAGTTGCGAGCCTTACGAATTTCCGACTCTCGGCGTAGGTCATACAGTCTAAGGATCAACTCTGCATCAGCATGATTGGGCTTTTTCGGCATGAACGTTCTCCAAAACTAAAATTAAGGGTTGGCAGTTGCAGCCTCGCCGGAGGGCGTTTCTCCCGGCATCGGCCGTTCGTAGTCGCATTCTTTATTCGGACATGCAATGACAGGGCCGGCTTTAAGGAATTTTTCTACCAGGAACTCGTTGCCGCAGCTTGGGCACTTCTCGGCGATTGGCTTATGCGCCGAAGTGAACTTGCACTTCGGATAATTGGAGCAACCGTAGAACGTGTTGCCCTTGCGCGCGCGCTTCTCCACCAGTTCGCCGTCTGCGCACAACGTGCACTTCACCCCAATGAAATTTTGCTTCACGTACTTGCAGTCTGGATAACCGCTGCAAGCGGTGAATTCTCCGTATCGCCCGTGGCGGATCATCATGTTTCTGCCACACTTCGGACACGGCTCGTCGAGCGGAATATCCGGAACCTTCTTGCCCTGGTCCAGTCGTCGCGTCGTCTTGCAGTCCGGGTATCCCGTGCAGGCCATGAATTGTCCGAAACGCCCGCGCTTCAGCACCATCACCCGCCCGCAGTTCTCGCAATACTCTTCCTGAGTCGTTTCCTGGATGTCGGCTGAATCCAAATCTGGCAGGTTAATTGGATTCTCTTTGGTGAAGGTGCAGGTATCCGGATTTTCTTTGTCGTATGTGCTGCAAGCGTAGAAAGAGCCGTGCTTCCCCCACTTGATCACCAGGGGTGCGCCGCACCGCTCGCACTTCTCATCCGTAGGCTTCTCCATACGCTTGATGTTTTCCATGTGCTTCTCAGCGTATTTGAGATCCTTGGCGAATCGCTTATAGAAGTCCGCGAGAGCGTCCGTCCACTTCTCTTTCCCTTCTTCGATCTCGTCCAACTCTTCTTCCAGCCGCGCCGTGTATTGCACGTCGAAGATGTCACGGAAGTTCTCGACTAAGAGATCGGTAACGACAAGGCCGATTTCGGTCGGACTGAACTTGCCTCCCAACTTCTGTACATACTGGCGTTCCTGAATCGTGCTCAGAATCGCCGAATATGTCGAAGGGCGCCCAATTCCCCGCTCTTCCAGTTCCTTCACCAGCGAAGCCTCGTTGTATCGCGGAGGCGGCTCGGTGAAGTGTTGCTCCGGCTTCAACTCTCGCAGCGTAAGCTTCTGCCCAGGCTCAAGTGCGGGCAACTTGTGCTTCAGTTCTTCGTCTTCCTCGTCCTTGCCTTCCTTCGATTCCTCGTAAACCTTCAGGAAACCGTCGAACTTCAGCACCGATCCGGTCACCCGGAACCAGAACGTATCGGCACCGGACTTGGCGTCGATGTCCACCGTCGTCTGGTCGAACACCGCCGGCATGATCTGCGACGCCACGAAACGCTGCCAGATCAGCTTGTAGACTTTGAATTCATCTTCTTTTAAGTACTGCTTGATCTGGTCAGGGTGCCGCATCGCGGAAGTCGGCCGAATGGCTTCGTGCGCAGCCTGCGCTTCTTTCTTCTCTTTATAGGTATTTGGCGACTGCGGCAGGTACTGCTCGCCGTACTGCGACTTGATGTACTCGCGCACCTCGGCCAGCGCGTCATTGGAAACGCGCGTGGAATCGGTACGCATATAAGTAATGAGGCCGACCAGGCCTTCCTCGCCCAGTTCCACACCTTCATACAGGCGCTGCGCAATCATCATCGTGCGCTTCACGCTGAAGCGCAGCTTGCGCGAAGAGTCCTGTTGCAGCTTGCTGGTAGTGAACGGCGGAGTCGCATTGCGCCGCCGCTCTTTCTTGTCAACGGTGCGGACAAGCCAGTCCGCCTTCTCCAGCGCAGCCCGGATTTTTTCCGCATCCTCGCCGTTCGTGACTTCAACCTTCTCCTCGCCCTTGCCCACGAAACGCGCGTCGAATGCTGGCGGCTTGCTGGCCGCGAGATGAGCATCGATGGTCCAATATTCTTTCTTTTCGAATGCCTTGATTTCGCGCTCGCGCTCGACGATCAACCGCAGCGCGACAGTCTGCACTCTGCCCGCGGAAAGTCCCCGCCGCACTTTGTCCCACAACAGCGGCGAAACCTGGTATCCCACCAGGCGATCCAGCACGCGCCGGGCCTGCTGCGCGTCAACCAGGTTGCGGTCGATATCGCGAGGATGCTCGAACGCTTCCTTCACCGCGCGCTGCGTGATTTCGTTGAACGTTACGCGACGGATGTGTTCGCCGCCGTCAGCGTTCTTGCTGCTCTTCTTCTTTTTCTTGCCCTTCCCTGAGCCGTTCCCCAGTTCTTCGGCAAGATGCCAGGCGATGGCTTCCCCTTCGCGGTCCGGGTCGGGCGCGAGATAGATGGTCTCTGCTGTCAGAGCTAGCTTCTTCAGCTTGGTCAACACCTTCTCTTTGCCGGGAATGACGATGTACTCGGTATCGAAGTCGTTTTCGATATCGACACCAAGATTGCTCTTGGGCAGATCTTTCACGTGGCCCAGAGAGGCCTCGACCAGGTAGCCCTTACCTAGATATTTTTGAATAGTCTTCGCCTTCGCAGGCGATTCGACAATCACTAGCCCTTTAGACAATGTGTCCCCTGTCTGAGTATTGACTCGAAACTAGCACGAATGCGCTCGCCGCAACAAGCCACGGTCGTTGGACGACCTCTCCTTGGTCATCCGACAACGCACTCACACCCGTAATAGAAGCGGCCGCTGAGAGCGCCTCAAGAAGATCAAACCGGCGGAATTTCACCGACTACGAATTCAGAAGCACTTGACAAAATTCTTCCCTGGCAACTGCCGCATCCGCCCCGCCAGTTCAAGCTCGAACAACGCGGCAAAGATTTCGGACGACGACATGTCAGCCTCCAGGCGCTCCACAATCTGATCAATATGAAGCGACTCGTCGGGCTTCAGCAGCCCGAGAATCTTCTTTTCGTGAGGAGCTAATTCTGCGGCTTCTCCAAATAATGATGCCGTCTGCGGTCCTGACGATTCAGCCGGGGCCGCCGGTGTCAGCGCAAGTCGCACATCCGATGGGAGTTCCTCCCATATGTCGTCCCACGTCGCCACCAGCTTCGCGCCCTGCTTGATGAGCGTATTCGGCCCCCACGCGTTCTTAGTCGTGACATTTCCCGGCACCGCAAACACCTCCCGATTCTGCTCCAAGGCGCAACGGGCCGTGATCCGAGTGCCGCTATACTCCGCCGCCTCAATCACCAGCACCCCAATCGAAATTCCGCTGATGATCCGGTTGCGAATCGGAAAATTCTGCGGCGCCGCAAAAGTGCCCAGGGGAAATTCCGAGATCAGGGCTCCGCCGTTGGCCAAAATCTGGTCGGCAAGCCGCGTGTTCTCCTTCGGATAAAGCACGTCAACTCCCGTGCCAAACACGGCCACGGTTTTCCCCTTCGCGTTCACCGCGCCGCGATGTGCCGCTGTATCCACCCCGCGCGCCATGCCGCTGAAAATCACGAGCCCCCGCGCGGCCAGGTCGTACCCCAACCGCTCCGCCATTCCCGTTCCATATGGCGTGGGATGTCTTGTACCCACCATGGCAATCCCCGGTTGTGACAGCACACTCGCATCCCCACGCACATAAAGCAGCAGCGGCGGGTCATAAATTTGTTTTAGCTGCGTTGGAAACTTCGGATCATCGGAAGTCACAACCTCCGCTCCCGCTGCGCTCAGCTTGCCCATCTCGTCGTGAGCCAGTTCCAGCGAGCGCCCCGTGCCCAGGGATTGTGCGGCCACAGACGGAATTCCGGCCGCTTCCAACTCGGTGAGTGACGCGACAAATAAAGCTTCGATTCCGCCAAAGTGTTCCACCAATCGCCGCGATCGCGTGGGGCCCAAGCCTGGAGTCAGACTGAGGCCGATCCATTCCAATTCGTGGGCGGCCGGTGTTTTCCGCATGGTTTGCGTCGTAGGAGACACAGATACCTCCGCCATCGTCCAGTCTCGGACTCTGACAGCCCCCCGAATGCAGTGTCAAGGAGAGGCAGCACAGGCCTTTGTTAGAATCGAACACCAGTCATGCAACGGCTGCGGATTTCTGCCATTTCGTATCTCAACACCGCTCCTCTCATGTGGGACTTCGAGCATGGATCGTTGGGCGCCGATTTCGAAATTTCTTACACTTTGCCGTCTCGTTGTGCGACAGCTTTGCGGGACGGCTCGGCGGACATCGGGATCATTCCCGCCGCCGCGTACACTTCCATCCCTGACCTGATGATCCTGCCCGGGGTCGCCATCGCTTCACGGCAGCCCGTTCGATCCATCCTGCTCGTCAGCCGAGTCCCTCTCGACCAGATTCGGACGGTGGCGCTCGATACCTCTTCCATGACCTCGGTCGCGCTAACCAAGGTATTGTTTGCCTATTACTGGCGGCGGGCAGTCACGTTCTCTGTCATGGATCCCGACCTGAATCGCATGCTGGATCAGCACGACGCTTGCCTGGTAATTGGCGATCCCGCACTCCAGATTGATCGCTCCCGCTATTTGACCTTCGATCTCGCGGAGGAGTGGATTCGCTTCACCGGAAAACCGTTTGTATTCGCATTCTGGGCTGTCCGGTCGGCTGCATTACCTGAAGTCCGGCCCGGACAGGACTTGGCTCGTACCTTCCAGGACTCACGCGATCACGGTATGGAAGCACAGAACCTCGACCAAATTGTGCGGGAATGGGCTCCCAGGCTGAAGCTGAGCGAGCCCGACGTCCACACCTACTTGACCGAAAATATCTACTACCAGCTGTCGTCGGAGTGTTTGCAGGGATTGGAGCTGTTTTACCGCTATGCTGAGCAGTGCCGAGCCCTTGCGGGCCCGCCAGCACTGCGCTTTCTGGAGGTCGCCAGGCCTGCTTCGAAATAGTCATACCACCGTCAAGGGCAAAATCTGCCTCTAAGCAGCTGAATGTGGGCGCGCCTCTCCTCTTTTGTCCTGTTCTTCAGCATGGCCTCGCTGCTTCGTCTGGGCGGCTTCGGCCTTATTCTGATCGGCATTGCCGACAATTCTGTCGTCCCTCTTCCCGGCAGCATGGACGTTTTCACCATATGGCTCGCGGCGAGTCACCGCGAGCGCTGGTTTTTGTACGCCATTCTGGCGACTGCCGGAGCGCTGCTCGGCGGCTATCTCACTTACGAGCTCGCGCGTAAAGGCGGCAAGGAAACACTCGAGCGGAAGCTTTCCAAGAAGCGGTTCGACAAAATACTGAAGAAGTTCGAGAGCAAAGGCTTTGCCACCGTCACAGTGTCGGCCATGCTCCCGCCACCGTTCCCGATCGTTCCGGTCTTATTGGCAGCCGGCGCACTGCAATATCCGCGCAAAAAATTCCTTGGTGCTCTCGCAGTTGGCCGTGGAATCAGGTTTCTCGTGGTCGCAGGAATGGGTGCGATATATGGGGATGCGATTGTGTCGTTCTTCTCCAAGTACTACGAGCCGGCGCTCCTTACTTTGATCGGTTTCGCTGTCGTCGCCGGCATCTTCGCCATTTATCAGTACGTACAATATCGTAAACGAAGCGGTGGCGGCGAGAGAGATTCGCGTGTTAAAAAGGCCGCTTAGCTACTTGTCATTCTCCCTATCCTGCTGCATTCAAAACCCTTCTAACGTTCATTCAAATTATTAATCGAACATTCACAAGATTTAATCGGTCTTTCAAGTGCCTTAGTTATCTAATACCCATGGAATTGCAAAACTCTGTCCGACAGTATCTGTTTGCGAGCGACTTTGATCAGACGCTGAGTTTCAACGATTCTGGCTACGTACTAGCCGAATTGCTCGGAATTCCCACCGCCGAGTTTGAGCGCAAAGCTGAAGGCATGGCCAAGCTGAACCTGGTGCAGCAGGGCGGCGAACTGTCTTATCTTCTGCTTCACGATCCGCAGTTCCGCCGCGTCCGCAGAGAACATTTATACGAGGTCGGAAAACAAATCCGCCTCAAGGAGAACATCGATCTTCTCTATCGCGTGCTGCGCGACGGTATCGAGGGTTTCCACTTTCAGTTCTACGTGCTTTCGGCCGCCCCGGTTGAGGTGATTCAATCGGCGCTCGAAGGCATCGTCCCTGCCGACCATATTTTCGGCACGCAATTCAGCTACCAAGCCTCCGGAGAGATCGACACCATCGAGCAGGTAACGGCCGGGTACGGCAAAGTTGCCGTCCTGGATCGCTTGCAAAACAAGCTACAGATCGGAGCCAATCGCATCGTCTACACCGGCGACGGCAGTTCCGACATCCACGTCATGCTGCACATCAATCGCCGCGACGGCTTTACCATCGCGGTTTCCGAGAACGAGCACATCGCGCCCATCGCCAAGCGCACCGTGTTGAGCGAGAATGCGCTCGGAGTCCTGATTCCCATCCTCGAAGACATCGTGGGATGGAACCGCGTTGGTATTCGCGCGTTCTTCGAATCACAAGGGTTCTTGATTCAGGAGTGGGACAAGATCAACACCGATTGCGTCACTGTGCTCCCTGACGTACCTGTCCGCATCCCTGCCGCCAAGCTCCGCGTGGAAGGCGCCAATGCATGAGGCCATTGGGTGGTTCGCCACAGCGTTGTTCGGTGCGTCTTACTTCTTTCGCCGTCCCGCACAGTTGCGTATGGTGCAGGCTCTCGCCGCGCTGTGCTGGATCGTTTACGGTCTCATGTTGCATGCCGTGCCAGTGGTCGCCGCCAACGTGATCGTAGCCACGCTTGCGGTTTACTCAGCGTGGCGCAATGCTCCCGAAACCAACGCTGCGAAGTCGTAATCCGAACAATCTCCCATCTTGGAAACCTGCTTCCTGTCCGCTAAAATCTAACTGAAACCATGTCCTTGACCAAGCAACAAGCCCTCGACCTGTTCCACTCCGACGACCTGATCGGTATCGGCATGGAAGCCGACGCTGTTCGCCGCAAACTTCATCCCGAGGGTGTGGTCACCTACATCATCGACCGCAACATCAATTACACAAATTTCTGTACCGAGTACTGCACTTTCTGCGCCTTCTATCGGCCTCTCAAAGGACCAGCGGCCAAAGAAGGCTACATCCTCGACTTCGAAACCATTTACGACAAGATTCGCGAGACCGTGGAACTCGGCGGAACCGGCGTGCTCATGCAGGGCGGCCTGCATCCCGACCTGAAAATCGATTGGCATGAAAAGATGCTCTCCGGCATCAAGCAGCGCTTTCCCAAGATCCATCTGCACTGCTACTCAGCTTCGGAAATCATCGCCATCGCCGAGTACAGCAACCTGACCATTCGCGACACCATTGCGAAATTGCGAGATGCCGGCCTGGACTCCATTCCCGGCGGCGGCGC
>Ga0070741_10007229_pt1 | contig 23174 bp, 14 predicted proteins | sample Coa_R1_4_FD_66440 | JGI IMG/M metagenome (GOLD analysis project Ga0070741, IMG submission 66440) | Surface soil microbial communities from Centralia Pennsylvania, which are recovering from an underground coalmine fire - Coalmine... | ecosystem: Environmental > Terrestrial > Soil > Unclassified ... | reverse complement strand
GAGGCCACAGAGAACACCCACCCCAACAAGCCAAAACCGGGCTCGCTGGGAGCCCCGGACACTGAGAAAGTGGAAGAACAGGACCGCGTCCGACGGCGGGCGGAGGCGCTGGTAAGGAGGATCGGGGAGACGTGCGATGAACTGGACCGGTTGGCGGAGGAGAATCCGGAGCTGGTGGGGCGGGTGAGGCATGGCGCGGAGGAGCACAAAGACGCTTACCTGCGGCTGAAGGCGAGGCTGGCGCTGGCGGAAGCTGCGCCCAGGTGCCGGTGGGTAAGGACGGACGGGACAAGCTGCGGGTCACCGCAGATGAAGAAGCACATCTATTGCTTTGCTCACAGACAGATGATGGAAGCTCGGGCGCTGGCGCTGAGTTTGCCGGCGCTGGAGGACGCGAACGCGATCATGGTGGGAATTATGAGGATACAGAAGGCGCTGATAGATGACACGATATCGGCGAAGAAGGCGGGGCTGCTGTTGTATTCGATGCAGTTGGCGCTGCAGAACGTGGGGCAGGTGACGTTTGGGCAGGTGAAAACGGGGGAGTTGGTAAGGGAGACGGTGGATGAGATGGAAGCAATCAGTGATCAGCAATCGGCAATCAGCGAAAACCAACCGCAAAAACCGTTTACCACAGAGGACACAGAGAACACGGAGGAGAACCAAGGATTACCAGTGATGAGCACTGATCGCACTGATAGAGAAAAGGGCTTACCGCGGATGGACGCGGAACAACGCAGATCGGAAGAAGCGGATGATCGCGGAGTGGAGTACAGGAGAAAGCCGGTGGAGTGGAGGCCTCCGGCGGAGGTATTCAGGATGGACACGCGAGAAGGGATGGAAGCTTACGAGGCGAGCTTCAGGATGAAGATCAAAACATCGGGTGATCTGGTGATCGGGAGATCCGGTGATCGGACAGGCGATGCTTTACAGAAGCTCGACATTGTTCAAACCTGCGCCAATCAGGGATGAGCTGGGATGCGCTGGGTTGAATGGGGAGGGGGCATCTATTGCCAAGATCGCCGAGATGCCAAGATTGGCAATTGAAAGCGAGTGACACCGGCAGGCGGATATGCTGATGGTTTCTGGCACTGGATCGCCTTCAATTGAGCATGACCTGGCAGCGGGCCATGGTGGCCAAAAAACAAGAGAGACGGTCGCCCGTCCCCCTTGTTTCAGAACTTCAGGTGCTGGTTATTTCTTGTGTGTTGGTTTGCGTATGACTGCCGGCTTTTTCGCCTGAACAAGCAATGTCTTTGGGCAGCCGGTCATGCTGGTGGGAAACAGCGCGCAAGCAAGATGGCTGACCCGGAGCGGATTGTTTGTCGCGGGCGGAGGCACTGCATAGCCGTGGCAGGTAAAGCAATTTTTTGGACTTTGCTGGAAGAAAGTTTCCATGGTGGTGTTGGCCAGTTCCAGCGAGCCGCGCTGCTCGTTTGGTGTGGCTGAGGGCACGCCGCCGTTGGTCCAAAGGCCGCCGATCATGAAGTAGTTCTGCCAGATTTTCATGGGATTGTCCGCTGCCAGTTGCGCCAGATATCCCTGAACGATCTGCTGGTTCAGGGTGTCAATGTTGAAACGGTTGGTGTCGTTATTGTTTCCGTTGGTCATAGGGCCGGGATCGGTGCCATCAGAAAACACGCGGCAAATCTGGTTGGCTGGGCCGGTGAGTGGCGGATTTTTTACCTTGGGTGGAATGGCGTTCACCTTGCACGCCGCCGGCGCGTTTTTCAGCAGATTGCAGCCGGCGCCACTGGTGGCGCAGGTGGAGCACGTCTTGCTGATAAAAGACCATCCAGAGCCGGGAACGGGTGGCGGATTGGTGCAGTCGGGATCGTTGGCGACATGCTCCCACGTGGCCCACACAAACTCCGGATGCAGCGCCGTGTTGACGACGAGATGGAAACCCACAAGTCCAAGAAGCATCGGCTGGTTATCTACGTTTGCGTTCATGGTGTAGTAAGTGGGATCAGGAGCGTTGAGCTTTTTCCAGGAGATTTTTATTTCCACGGTATTGGGCTTAAAGCCGGTGGACGTGGCCTCACACTCGGTTGGATTGTAAAAGACGTTATAGAAAACGATGTTGCCGTTCTGGTCGTAGAGGGGCTGCCCGGTGGCCTGGGTGAGTTCGCCCGGCGTGACCGGCTGAATGGTTGCAAGCGTGGGCTTTCTCAATCGCACAAACAGCGCTTTGGCTGCGGCTGCCTTGCCTGTGACCTTGGGGCTGTTGCACTGGTTGTTCTTGTCAGGTTGAAAGACGTTCAGGGTTTCAAACACACGATTGCCCTGGCTGGTGGAGGAAGGCTGCGCCATGGAAAGGAACCACTGCCATGCAAACTGGTAGAACTGACAATTCGTTTCGTCGCCTACTGGCGGCGGATTGGGGCTGCCAATTTCCTGTGGAGGCGTGGTGGAAGTAATCCAGCTTTGGCTCGCCAGACATGGTGCAGGCGTGGGCGTGGGAGTAGGACTTTGTGCCACGCTCGGCAGCGCTGCAGCTTCTGTGATGGTTTGTTTGGACATCAGTCCGGCAATCAGTACCCCGATGAAAATCGCAAGTATTGCGAGGAAACGGCGAGAAGTAACCATCTTTCATTGCTCCTGTCTAACCTTCAATGTCGCTGCCCAGATTGGCCCATGTTCTTCTCCTCCTGCTGCCTGTGCGGAAAATGTTATTGGACCTAGCGGTCTAACGGGTGAACAATTAACGTGACACTACCATGAAAACTGGCAAGAATTTTCCAAGGCACATTCCATTTTTGTTTTTATGATTACTACTGAGACACTGCCTCAACCAGATCGCCGTCATAAATCATTACGGCTAGCCGGGCGTGGTGAGCCTGGAGTTTTATCGGAGCGTCAGCCCTATACGCTTGTCGAAAAAAACAAAGGGAGACGGTTTTCCATCTCCCTTGTTTCAGAACGCGTCTGCCTGATCAAAATACATTGATCTGCACTGGCGCTGATGGGATTCCGTTAGTTACCACCACCAGCGTGCTGGGGCCGCGCTCCATGTTGAGCGGCGGATCGAACAAGGTTGACACCTGCACGCCGCCGGTTTGCACGGCCATGGTGCTGTGATCGTGAGTAAAGGCATAGAAGACGTGATGGGTTGCGTTGTTGGTGATCCGCACCAGCGGATAGTTGGTGGCCGACTGCGCATCGTCGCCGTACATGGCGCCCTGCGAGAGGCCGTTGAGCTGCGTTCCCAGAATCTGGTACCAGCTAGCGCCGATGGTGATGTTGGCAGGATAACTGTTGATGGTCGGCTGCCAGACAAAGTTGAATGTGCCGGTAGGCGTGTAGATCTCCACGTCACTGGAACCATCGGTAAAGAGCACCTGACCAGTGGGCAGCACCAGCATGCGTCCTACAAAAGATGGATCGACGCTGGCGCGCGGAGGCCTGGCCACCTCGGTCAAGCTGGTGCCGTTGAATTCAAAGAACCTGCTGCCAGTAGGAAAATTACAGCCAATAGGTGCGGCATCGACAAGGACGTTTCCGTTGGGCAGCAAGGCAGCCGGCCCATCGACAACGCCCAGCCCAGCGGGAAAGCTCGGCCCTGCTGTCCAGTGGTTGGTGAAGGGATTGTAGATGCCAGTATTGCTGGTCGCGCCCGTGGCGAAAATAGTTCCATCAGGCCGCAGAACGGCCGGACCGATCTCACTGCATGTCACCAGCGGCGCGGGCGGCGTGTTGGCGGTGGTGGACCAGTTTTGCGAAACCGGATCGTAGATTTCCACATGATTGGCGAGGCTCACATCCACGGTGAACACGCCTCCGTCATCGACATTGGCGGGCAGCAGCGTCCAGCCTTCTTCGGAGTTGGAATCAGCTTTGCCCAGGCCTACGTATGTCCAGGCAAGTGTGGAGGCATTCAGCAATGCCTGCTGGTTGTTGCAGCAATTGCCGACCATGAACGTGCCGTTCGGCAGCACCGCGCTTTGTGCGTCGCCGGTCTGGGACCACGGAGCGGAAAAGCTGGTCCAGACGTTGGTCTGAGGGTTGTAAATGGCGGCCATGCCGCTCTCAACCTGGCTGCCGAGATTGTATTCTCCGCCGGCGATCACAACCCGTCCGTCAGGAAGGACCGCTGAAGCGTAGTAAAGAGGATCGTATCCGGAGGGTAATGATGCCAGTTGTGTCCATGCGCCGTTGACGTAGCTACCGCTTGAGTCAGGCTTGAGCCGCCACCAGTGGTTAGGACTGCCAAATGCCGAATCCTGCACCATCACGGTGCCGTCAGTAAGCAGCAATGTAGTGCCAGCTCCAAAACTGGGTTGGTGCGTTAAAGGAGTCCAGGACTGTGCTCCAGCGAGCGTTGTCAACATTAACAATAAGGCAAATAGGGATGCTCGAGAAATCTTCATACAACCGACCTCTTCTTTCCATGAGATTTTGGGTTTCCTGGGCGCACAAAATCATGCGTTGCTTGCTGCAAGAGCAACTATTCGCCCAAAAATCAGAGGAGATGGGGACAAGGTGATCGATGGTGAAAGAGCGGTGGTGGAGAGTTTCTGAAGCTTTATGGAATGTCTAGCTTCGTTGGCGACAATTTATTGCATCAGATGTGGGATTTTCTTTTTAATTCTGTTTAACGTAACTTTAGCTCAAGCTGCTTATATATTTTGGGAGCACATGGCCCCAATTCGCGGGCAGAAAATTGGCGGCGGATCGACGGCCTGGACTTTCTCCTGTGAGGTGCCTGATGGGATGAATTTAAAAAGAATCAAGGCGGGACGGAGCTGCGGGTGCAGTGCGGCAAACTTACCAGTCCAGATTCCGCATCTTATTCAGCAACGGATGCCGAATTTTTACCGCTGATCTCTTTTGGTCGCTAACCTTGATGTCTTTCTTTGAGTACTAGGCTAATATCTTTCAAGAAGGCTTTCCGGAACACGCACAATCGCATGGGCAAACGCGAGTCAATCAGCCTGGTCTCTCCTCGAGCATCCGGCCTACAAAACGAACCTGATGGCCAGGCAGAAATTCTTTCCGGCGGCGGCGAACTTAGAGCCAGGATACTTACCTTTGACTGGTCAAAGACTCCGCTGGGCCCCATTTCAAGCTGGCCGCTAAGCCTCAAAACGGCAGTGCGCATTCTGGTTACCTCGCGCTACGCCATGTGGATGGGCTGGGGAGAGGACCTCACCTTCCTTTATAACGACACTTATGCGCGTGTGACACTGGGGAAAAAACATCCCTGGGCACTGGGCAAGCGATCACAGGAAGTCTGGGCGGAAATATGGGAAGAACTCTCACCCCGCATTGAGGCCGTTCTGAATACGGGCGAAGCCACCTGGGACGAGGGCTTGCTGCTTTTTCTGGAACGCAGCGGCTATACCGAAGAAACTTATCACACGTTTTCCTACAGCCCATTGACTGACGATAACGGAAAGATTGTTGGAAACTTATGCGTGGTAACTGAGGAAACGGAGCGCATTATCAGCGAGCGTCGGCTTGCATCATTGCGAACGCTTGCCGAAGAGCTTAGCGGAACCATCACGAGAGAAAACGTCCTGACCGCGATACATCGCAGCCTCAATGCCAACAAGAAAGACCTTCCCTTTAGTCTCGTTTATCTTTTTTCGAAAACGAACCCAAGCAGTCTGGGGCTGGTCTGCGCTACTGGCATTGCTGCCAGCCATCCCGCAGCGCCGGAACAAATCGATCTGGAATCACCTAACCTGCCGTGGCCGATCTCTGATTTATTGAGCCGCAAAGCGCCAGTGGTGGTGGAAGATCTTGACCAGCGTTTCGGAGTAATTCCTACCGGTGCCTGGGACAAGTCTCCTAAGCGCGCCTTGCTTGTGCCCATCACGCGGCAGGGCCAGGAGACGCCCGCCGGCGTGCTGGTGGCAGCGCTTAATCCCTTCCGCCCTCTCGATGCGGACTATACGGCATTTCTCGGTTTGCTTGCAGGGCAGATCGCCGCCGGAATTGCAAATGCCAGCGCTTATCAGGAAGAACGTGAGCGTGCCGAAGCTCTGGCAGAGATTGACCGCGCCAAGACCGCGTTCTTCAGCAATGTGAGCCATGAGTTCCGCACGCCGCTCACTCTGATGTTGGGCCCCACTGAGGATGCGCTGGCTGCTCCGCAGAAAGCGCTGCTGGGCGCAGACCTGGAAACCGTTCATCGTAATGAATTGCGCCTGCTCAAGCTGGTAAACACGCTGCTGGATTTCTCCCGCCTTGAAGCCGGACGCGTGAAAGCAAGCTTTCGCTCAACCGATCTTTCTGCCTACACCAACGAGTTGGCCAGCGTTTTCCGCTCAGCCATGGAAAAAGCCGGGCTGACCTATATTGTGGAATGCCCTTCTTTGCCACACTCGGTTTATGTGGACCAGGAGATGTGGGAAAAGATTGTGCTCAATCTGATCTCCAATGCGCTTAAGTCCACCTTTGATGGATCTATTACCGTGCGGCTCGTCGACCGCGAAGATCATGTTGAGCTGGTGGTCCGGGATACGGGAACAGGCATTGCAGAAGATGAAATCCCGCATCTGTTTGAGCGTTTTCGCCGCATTGAAAATGCACTACGGCGCACGCATGAAGGCAGCGGCATTGGCCTGGCTTTGGTGAATGAACTGGTCAACATGCACGGCGGCAAAATCGATGTTCAAAGCAAAATGGGAAAAGGCAGCGCTTTTACGGTCTCACTCCCTTATGGCCGCAAGCATCTGCCTGAAGAGCGAATCGCCTCTAATGGTGCAACAGGCATCAGAGGAACGGCGCGTGAAGCATTTGCGCAGGAAGCACTGAGTTGGTTGCCGTCACAGCATCACTCCGGCAGCAGCCTGATCCAATACACTGATCTTACTGATCTGGAATCCACCTCTGCTCTTGGCCTGCCAGCCCCGGCAGAAAAAGCCACGGTGCTGCTGGTGGATGATAATCGCGATATGCGCGAGTACGTTCAGCGATTGCTGACCGCGCGCTTTCAAGTGATCACGGCGGAAAATGGCCGCGATGCCTTCCACAAAGCCCGCAACCATCCGCCTGATTTGGTCCTAAGCGACGTAATGATGCCGGAGATGGACGGCTACGAGTTGCTGGCCTCCTTGCGGCAAAATCAATCAACATCTGCTGTCCCGGTAATCCTTCTTTCTGCGCGCGCGGGTGAAGAATCTCTGATCGAAGGCATGCAGTCAGGCGCTGATGACTATCTGGTAAAACCCTTCACAGCTCGCGAGTTGATTGCCAGGGTGGAAGCGCATATCAACATTGCGCGTTTCCGCCGCGAGGCAATGAAAAAGGAAGCCGAGCTTCAACATGAGTTGTATGAAGCACGCCGGAAAGCGACTGAAGCGCTTGACCACATCAGTGACGTCTTTATTACTTTTGATTCCAACTGGAAATATACATATATCAATACCGCCGGCCTGAATCTGCTTGGCGCGACGGCCAACGAGTTGCTGGGAGAGGTCTTCTGGAACAAGTCCCCAATCTTTTACGGAGCTGAACTGGAAAGCCAGCTCCGGCGCTGTATGGAGCTGCGCGTTTCCGCTGAATTTGAATACCAGTCTCCGGCCACGCGGCGCATATTCCGGATACGCGCCTTCCCTGCCCCGGATGGCGGCCTGGTGATTTCTGCCACCGAGATCACGGAACGTCGCAGAGCAGAACACCAGTTGCGCATGAAGCAGGAACATCTGCTGCTCACGCAAAAAGCGGCAAGGATCGGCAGTTGGGAACTTGATCTTCAGGATGAAGAGCTTTCCATCTCAAACGAATTCGCTGAGATCATTGGGCTGCCATCTTACGTTTCTCGTTTGCGCTATTCAGATTTTTTGAATTCGCTTTTTGTCTCCACTGACCGCCAGGCAGCACAAGTTGCTCTGCAGAAAGCCATCCACGGCGGGAAAGATTTTTCAGTTGAGCTGCGCTTGCGCCGCCCAGATGGCGCCGTGCGAATTGTTTCCAATCGTGGCAAAGTCTTCTATAACCAGGGTATGCCCACAGTGCTTGGCGTGCTTGTAGATATCACCCCTGCTAATGATGGCACAAGGCTTCCAGTTCAACGCCGCGCCAGAAAAAAGACGCGATCACCGCGCAGATAATCGTTTGCGCTTCTTAGCAACATATGGAAGGCCCAGGAGCTTTTGTCCAGAGGGCGTTTTCAACGGCGAATTGGTGACCCATAGATTTGATCCTCGGGAGGCCCAAGAGGCGTATCTGCTGGCGGAAAGCGCGAAGGTTAAAACGGCGCATCCTCTTTGATTTGGGACAAATTGAAATAATTTAGATAGCTCCGTGTCGAAGCTGATCAACAGCGTATCTGCAAGCCCGAATGGTTAACGCCATGATGGTGAGAGCGGGATTTTGAGTTCCGACACTGGGAAAGCAACTGGCATCCGTGACAAACAGGTTGGATATTTCATGACATTGGTTGAATTTATTCAGTACTGATACTTGCGGCGTGTTGCCCATCCGGCATGTTCCCGCTTCATGAATAGCCAAGCCCGGCTCCCATGGCGTTTTCTGCACATCGATAATCTCTCCGCCGGCCGCCTCAAGATAATTGACCGCGCAAGATACCATGTCGCTGGCCATCGCCAGCTCGTTCTTACCGAGACGACAAGAAATTTTCAGTGCAGGAACGCCCAGCGAATCTTTCGCGCCATTCTTGTCTAGTTCGACGTAGTTCTCACGGTTGGGCAACATTTCTCCAAACGCGACCAGCCGAACCGTAGTGCGATTGTCATGCTCTGCCAGCTTTTGCGTCGTCTTTTGTAGCAGCGGATTTTTATTGGTTCGTCCGCAGGGCAAAAGATCATGATCGGCCCGCACGATAAAGCCCTGGTATCCATAGCCGCGCAAAAAAGAAGGAGAGCGGTCTCCGCGAAAACTTTGCCATCGAGGGATATAAAACATTCCGGCGCGGTGGTTTTCCGGCGGCAACGCTCCATCATCTTTGAAGGATGCAGTGGCGATGATTCCCGAAACGTGGTCCATCAGATAGCGGCCCAGCACTCCGCTGGAATTGCCGAGCCCATCAGGAAATTGGTTAGAAGTGGAGTTCAAGAGTATCCGCGTAGATTCCAGCGCTGAGGCGCAAAGAAAAATGACTCGCGCCCGCACTTCAAAGTGTTCGCCGGTTGTGGTTCTAATCCCCGCAACACCTGTGGCCTTCCCGCGTGAATTGACGATCACGGTGTGCACTTGAACGTGCGTCCACAAGGTGAGACGACCCGTACTGAAGGCAGCGGCTAACGTTGAACCGGAGCTTGTAACCGGACGGACACACTGCTCAGACGTAGAGCCGCAGTGAATGCATAGCGTTCCTGATTTGCTGGGATTGTGGCTAATCCGCGTGGGAGCAAGCTTTAATCCTGCGCCGTTTGTTTTTTGCAGGCGGTCTGCCGCTGCGGTGAGGTTTTTGATTTGCGCGCTATAGGAATCGTTTGTTTCGTCACGCACCTGGAGCAGGCGCTCTGCTTCATCATAGTAGGGTGCGATTTCCTGGTAGCGAAGCGGCCACTCTTCTCCAATGCCATCTTGCAGCGCGGCGGTGAAGTCTTCGTCTCCCATGCGGTAACAATGTCCTGCCCAAAGAAGGCTTCTGCCGCCGACAATGCGGGCCCTGATCCAGGAGAATGGCGAATCATGGACCGTGGCATACGGGTTCTCTACATCATTGGCAAAGCAGTTGCTCGTGCGGGTACTGAAGGCGTAACAACGCTTTTGAACCTGATAGTCAGAAATATTCGAAAAAGCCGGTTCTTCATTTTCAGACTGCAAGGTTCCGCCGGACTCCAAGACCAGAACGCGTAGTCCCACCTGACACAATTGTTGTGCCGCCGCACCTCCTGCCACGCCCGACCCGACAACAATGGCGTCAAAAGTCTCAAGTTCCATAGATTGCGTCCTGAATGAGTTTACGTCTTCCCGATCCCGTGACTCATAGGAGGTCTTCGCCGGGGTGCTGGTGCTTCCACCAGTCGAGATAATGCAGGTTGCAGCAGAAGGCCAGTGGAGCGCCTTCAACGGCGGGGATGGAAATACCGTCGTGGATCGAAGTGCTGCATTCGGTGCATACGCCGGTGGTGACGAACTCCGGCGGAACGGCGCCATGCCAGGGGTTGCGGCGGTAGCACTCATCGTAGATTCCTGAGGCATAGATGGGGCCGAGAGGAGTGAGCGGTCGCGCCAGGGGAAAATTCCTGAGGTATTCTTTGCGGCTCGGGTGTTCCAGAGCCATTTTGTAAAAGCGGAGGCGCTGCATTTTGAAGCGCCTCCGTTCTCATCACGGTTAGTCTTCTTCCTGGTTATTGTTGACCGGCTTTTGCAACCAGGGATTAAACACGATGCCGCTTCCGGATGCGCTGCTGCATCCCCGAGAACCTGGACCGGAGGGACAGCTCCACCAGTTCTCGGTCGCATCGACAGTTGCCGTGCCGGAATTCTGCACGCCGACCGGTTTCGCCAAGCTGTTCAGATGAGCCTGGACATCAGGTGCGGCACCTGAAGAGCCAGGGACATTGATGGCGATGTCCAGCGCTTCGTGGAAGATGATGTTCTGATCAATGATGGTACCCGGCATGGGCGTAAGACTGAAGAGGTTGATGCCGGTCGGGCCGGATGTAGCAGCATCTGCCGTGTCCGCAGCGTTTCTGGAGATGCGATTACCCACAATCACATTGTCACTAAACACAACCGGAGGAGCGCCCGCTGGGACTGGCCCCACACCGGGAGCGGCATGGTTATGCATGGTGACGCCGGGTAGGGCGTTGTTAGTCAAACGATTATTTAGCACCAGATTTCCAAAGGCCTTGTTTCCCGGACCACCGGCAAAGATTCCAACTCCTGCTCCGCCGTTCCCGTCAGAGACATTGCCGGACACCGTATTGGCAAACACTCCCGCCGGACTGTGCGATGCCAGCGTGATGCCGCAATCGGGCACATTTTTTTCCACCTGATTGTTGGTGATTACGTTGTTATTCGTCGGTCCAGTGTCATCTGCTACCAGAATGCCTCCGGCGTTGTGCTCAACAATGTTGTTAGCGATTGTGGAATGGTCAACCCCACTGAGCTGAATTCCCTCTCCGCAGTCCAGGTCTTCACCCGACTGGAAGAATGCAGGCAGGCCGGGGCACGAGCCGTTTGACAACGTCCGGTCATTGTCACGCACGATGTTGTTAGTGATGGTGATTGCTGAGGTGTTGCTGGCCACAATTCCGGAAAAATTCGCATTCTGGACAGTGAATCCGGTCACGATCACATGGTTCAGACCAGGATTGTCATGCCCGTTGATGTTGATTCCGTCGGCCAAGCCGCTGGCCTCAATCACGGTGTTCTGTTTGTTTTGCCCCACCAGGGAAAGAGGCTTGGAAATAACGACATCTTCGTTGTAAGTGCCTTCAGCAACCTGGATGATGTCGCCGGGCGCCGAGGCGGTTACTGCCGCCGAGATCGTGCGATAGCAGCCGTTCCTGCCGTTTTGGTTTACACAGTGCGTTGCTGCAAACAGGGCCGGACTGGCGATCAGACTCACTATCAATGTAAGAGACAGACGAATAGAAGATTGGGAAATGGTGCGCAACGGGGTACTCCTTGGAGCAGGCCGCTCAGCCTGGGCCAGGCGGCTGGAATTCAACTGAATTTCGTACCGTGGATTAAGACATCTGAGTGTCATAGCGAATGAGTTCTCCAGTGTTTGTTAATTTAGGACGAACGGAAAAGCTCACCCATGAAGTGAATGTACGGTGGGGTCTGCCTGGCGGCCCCGGATGCCGCACAGCTGACTTTCAGGTTTGTTACCAGCCCGTACCAGGTGCAGTACCGGCCATTGAAGACAGAAATCTGAATTACTATCGTGTCACGATATGTTGTGAGTGTACCACAGCATAAAGGTCCAGCAATGATTCAGCTCTCGATTTTTTTGAGCAAACAATTTGTACTTTGCTCCGGGTAATCACATTACTGGCGAAGCAGTTTGAAGGCGTGATTCCACTGGTTTTTGGCGAAGCCGGGGATGCACCAGAGCATACAGAGCGGTTCAATAGCACGCGCGGCTTCGGCGGCACCCATATCTTCTGTTTCCCAACCGAACTTTTTGAGGATAGCAGCGACTTCTGCCTTGGCTTGGTCGTTGTTGCCACAGATGAACATGGTAGGCGGCCCACCCTTGAATTCGGGATTGATCATGAGCCCGTTGCCGACGCTGTTGAGTGCCTTGACGAAATTGGCCTGCGGAACGAGCCTCTGGAGGCGTTCCATGAGAGAGTTGTCCATGGTGGTGAAGAATTTGAGGACGCCATTTTGCGGCGGAGCTTCAGCGATGGGGTTGGTGGCATCGATCACAGTCTTACCAGAGGTGTGGGGCGCTACGGTTTTGACGACATCCTCTGCAACGCCGCCTTTAACTGCCAGCACGAGAATCTCAGCCTGTTGAGCCGCAGCGGCGAAGGTGGTGACCTGGCCGTTCCAGTCAACCTTCTTTTCCGGGTGCTGCGTGCCCATCACAACAGGATATCCGTGCTTCTCAAAACCTTTGGCCAGAGTGATTCCAACAACGCCAGAGCCGAGGACAGCTACTTTCTTCATTGTTCGTTCTCCTGTTGGAGCTAGATGCTAATAAAAGGTGGAGGATGCAAAGATTGGGAGCAGATGTGTCGCGCCTCCGGCGCTCTGATGTTCTTTCTATCCTTACCCAGCGCTTACCCACCCCAGCACGCCAAAACCGGGCGTGCCGAGGACCCCGTCGCGCTGGGGTAACGTCGCCACGCGCCTACGGCGCTGGTGCAAGCAGAACGAAAAATTGTTGCAGGCCCGAAAGCCCAAGTTCAGCCCACCCTTTGCCGCGATCGGCAGAATCGTGAATATCAGCGGAGTTGTGGCGGCAAAGGATGGGCCACCCGACCGTATTGGCTAGATGCTGACGAACGCTAGAGGATGCAAAGATTGGAAGAGGGACTCATCTAAATCTCGCCCGTTTTTGCATCAGGAGTCCAGCGATTCGCAGAGAATTGCCAGAGGCCGGTACGGCTGGCGGGCAGTCCCAAATTGAGTCTCTAATCGCAAAGGCGCCTCAAGTTGACCACCACGCTAACCTCTCTTAAACTGAGAGTTTAGGGCAAGCTAGGAGAGTCCTTCAATTTTGCCGTCCGGCAGTGATAAGGAAACCAATTGGACAACGCAGAAAGCAACGCTCAAGAGAAGCAGAACACCAGCCAAGCTGAGGCACACGAGGAATCGGCGGAGCACGCCCACGAAGGTGCGCATGAGCACGGAGATGGCCATGCGCATCCTCCGGCGTCAGTGCCGCCGATGGAAGAGGCTTGCAAGCGCGAAGTTGAGGTAGAGATCCCGGCTGCGGTGGTAACCAAGCAGCAAGAGGCGATTGTGCGGCAGTACACCAAACAGGCGCGGGTGCCGGGGTTCCGCAAAGGCAAGGTGCCGGCCAACCTGATTAAGAACCGGTTTAATAATGAGGTGACAAGCGACCTGGTGGAGTCACTGGTGCCGCAGTATTTTCGTGAAGCGGTGACAAAGGCTGGGTACAGACCGGTTTCACAGCCGCATATCTACAAACTGGAGTACACGCCAGGCGAGGCGATGAAGTTTAAAGCCGCATTTGAAGTGCTGCCGGAATTTGAGCTGGCGGATTATTCGACAATCAAAGTGGATAAGCCGGAGATCAAGGTCACGGATGAAGAAGTGGATGCGGAGATCAAGCAACTGCAGGAGCGGCAGGCGAGCTTTGATCCGGTAAACGACGATCGCGGAGCGGAGACGGGAGAGTTTGTACAGGTTTCATTTGAGGCAAGACCGAAGGGGATAGAGGCGGAATCGGGCGAGGCTGAAGCAGAAGAGAAGGAAGGCGCGGGACCCGAACAGGCTTCAGCAGAAGGAGCAGACTCCGAGAAGGCCACACAGCCGGTGCAGATGGAAGAAGTTCTGGTGGAGATTGGCGGAGCAAATACGATCCCAGAATTTACAGAGCACTTGAGCGGCGCCAAGGCAGGCGATGAGCGCAGCTTTGACGTGAATTATCCTGAAGATTTTTATGACAAGCGGCTGGCGGGACAAAGTTTTAGCTACAAGGTAAAGGTCAACGCGATCAAAAAGAAAGCGCTGCCCGAACTGAATGACGATTTTGCCAAAGAGTTGAGCCAGGAATTTAACGGCCTGGACGATTTGAAGCAGCGTATCCGAGAGAACATGGCGCTGGAGCGCAATCATCAGGCAGAACACGAAACCAAAGGCAAGCTGCTGGATGAGTTAATGGCCAAGCATGACTTTGCGGTGCCGCGGTCGCTGGTGGAACACCAGATTGATTTGCGGTTGGAACGCGGATTGCGCGCGCTGGCTGCGCAAGGGATGAAGACGGAAGACATGAAGCGCATGGATTTCGGCAGACTTCGCGCTGGACAGAGAGAAGCGGCGGTTAAAGAAGTGAAGTCGAATGTGCTGCTGGCGAAGATCGCGATTAAAGAGAATATTCAGGTCAGCGATGAAGAGTTGGACCAGGAGATCGCAGGGATGGCGCAGCAGATGCAGCAGCCGGTGGATGAAGTGAAACGCCGGATCCTGCAGGACGACGGAGCGGCTGATCGCCTGCGCGAGCGCATACGTTCAGAAAAAGCGTTAAACTTTTTGTACAGCAAGGCAGAATAACGCCGGTAAGAGAATTCAAGGACGGAAGGAAAAGCAGCTATGGCATTAGTACCGATGGTAGTGGAGCAAACAAGCCGCGGCGAAAGAGCGTATGACATCTATTCGCGGTTGCTGCGTGACAATATTATTTTTATCGGCACGCCGATTGATGACACGATTGCTAACCTGGTGATCGCACAGCTGCTGTTTCTGGAGGCGGAAGATCCGGAGAAGGACATACAGTTGTACATCAACTCGCCGGGGGGGTCGATCACGGCGGGAATGGCGATTTACGACACCATGCAGTTCGTACGCCCCGACGTGATGACGATTTGTTGCGGACAAGCCGCGAGCATGGCTGCATTGTTACTTTGTGCCGGTGCCGCAGGTAAGCGTTTTGCCCTACCAACTTCTAGGATTCTTATTCATCAACCCTTGATGTCTGGCCTTAGCGGCCAAGCCACAGATATTGATATACATGCTAGAGAGATTTTGCGGATGCGCGAAATCACCAGTCAGATGATTGCCAAGCACTCAGGCCAGAAGCTGGAAAAAGTGGAAAAAGACGTTGAGCGCGACTTTATAATGAATGCACAACAGTCAAAAGAATACGGAATCATCGACGATATTATCTATAAGCATAAGTAGGGGTACTAAAGTTATATCGGCAAGACCCAATGGCCGGAGAGAAAATAAGGGCCTGTCCGATAAAGGAGTTCGCTCGTGAAGCCCAGAACGCCAGAAGAAACGCTGCGTTGTTCGTTTTGCCACAAATCGCAGGACGCCGTCGCCAAGCTCATCTCGTCGCCCAGCGATTATCCCCGGGCTTATATCTGTGACGAGTGCGTTGCCGTCTGCAATTCCATTCTTGAAGATGACCGCAGTGAATCGCATGCTGCGGCCGCGCCTAACCACCTGCCCAAGCCGCAAGAAGTTAAAGCTTTTCTCGATGAATATGTAATTGGCCAGGAGCAGACCAAGAAGAAGCTCTCCGTCGCGGTTTACAACCACTACAAGCGCATCCACATGAACCGCACCAAGACCGGCGAAGTGGAGCTTACGAAGTCGAACATCATGCTCATTGGTCCCACGGGTACCGGCAAAACTCTGCTGGCGCAAACCCTGGCTCGCATGCTCGATGTTCCCTTTGCCATTGTTGACGCCACCACGCTCACTGAAGCCGGCTATGTTGGTGAAGACGTAGAAAATATTGTTCTGAAACTATTGCAAGCTGCTGACGGCGACGTTGGCCGCGCCCAGACCGGCATCATCTATATAGATGAAATCGACAAGATTGGCCGCAAAGACGAGAATCCATCCATCACCCGCGACGTCAGCGGTGAAGGCGTGCAGCAGGCGCTGCTCAAAATACTAGAAGGCACAATCGCCAACGTGCCTCCGCAAGGGGGACGCAAACACCCGCACCAGGAATTCACTCCGGTCGATACCACCAACATCCTCTTTATATGTGGCGGCGCTTTCGTCGGACTGGAAAAGATCGTGGCCCGGCGCATTGGCAAAAAGTCCATGGGCTTCCGCACCAGTGAGCAGAAAGAAAAAGAGTTTACTGAAGCCAGCAAGCGCGATACTGAATTACTCGGCAAAGCCGAGCCGCAGGATCTCGTCCGCTTCGGCCTGATCCCTGAATTCGTCGGTCGCCTCCCTGTCGTCGGAATTCTCAATGATCTCGATGAAGCCGCGCTCATCGAAATTCTCACTCGCCCGCGCAACGCCATCATCAAGCAGTATCAGCGCATGTTTGAATTTGAGAACGTGAAGCTGCGCTTCTCTGAAGGCGCGCTCGCAGCTATCGCGCGTGAAGCGATGGCGCGCAAAGTTGGTGCTCGCGGTCTGCGCATGATCCTGGAAGAGCTGATGCTCGATCTTATGTATCACCTGCCCAGCCAGAAGCGCGTGAAAGAGTTTGAAGTCACCAAGGAGATGGTTGAACGTAGAGACATCTCTTTGCCGGCGATGGAGAAGCAAGCCAGCTAGCACTTCCCTTCACCGATCAACAGTTTGGTTGCTCCACCGCCTGCCCGAGTGGCAGGCGGTTTTGTTTGTGCGCCCGCCTATACTTTACTTTCATGCAACTCATGCTTTCCTTCCGCACGATGAAATTAACGGCAAATTGTTGATTTTATTTTTATATACATTGATCTCGGCTGTTTGCTTGTAGAATTATCGACCATTCACTTGTAGCCTAATTACCTCTTGAACATCATGCTGGCTAGAATGTATTTATAGATATGCAATTTCTAATATTAGCCATGCGCTTTTAATATGGCATCATGGCTATCCAATGGTCTAGATTAGTCATAGCCAATCATGACAAGATTAAAATGAAATATTTTGACAAAGTATTCTAAAGCCATTAAGTTTGCTGCAATGTTAGGCTTGCAGAAGCCTTAGTATAAACCTCATCTCTTCAGGTATTATCCGGTTCCGGGCCCCATAGTTTGAATGTTAGATTTTTATAAGACCTGGTTTCATGGCGAAGTGTGAGCTTCTGCCAAGAAAGAGCGGCCTTCTATGAATTCCAGACTGAAGTCTCTTTGGATTTGCAGCATCATCAACTTGCTGATTTTTACGGCTAGTCCGAGCTTAGTGGGCCAAGGTCAGGCAACATCGGGCGCCGATACCGTTGATAGTCACGCAATTCATGGGAAGAAAATAATCCCCAGCCACTGGCATCGACCTTCAGCAGCCTATGAAATCTCCGGGGGATTGTGGCGAGCGGACCATTCCTTTGAGGCCAGGCTGCAGATCAAGAACCATGTCCAGCTTGCACCAATCAGCGCGACTCCAGTGCTCTTTATGGCTGACGGTACGGAGTACAGTTTGCCGCCCATAAAATTAGAGCCTTCAGGTGTTCAGTCCTTGAGCCTTAATGTAGCCCTGCAGAGTGCTCCGCCTGAGATTGCGAAGCATATATCTGATTTCGGCAGCGTTGCTGTCCGCTACAACTGGAGTTGGCCCGGAGCCCTGGATGGCTCCGTCCAGAGCACCGATGCGCCGCGCAGCCTGATTTTCGTTTCTTCATTGGGCCCGGGAATGAACGATTCGCCATGGCGCAAACATTCATCACACATGAAAATCAACCAGATTCTCGAAGCACTCTGGTGGAAGCATGACCCAGGTATAGGAGGCTTTGTAGCTCTGTCAAACACGTCACAGGATGAGTTGCAGGCAGTTCTAAGGATTACAGCAGCAAAGGCTTCGGACGGATCCTTCAGCCAAACTGTCAACATCTGTGGTCGCTGTACGCAAATGGTGGATCTGGGAGAATTATTATTGAATCTGCCGCAAGGAGCTACCGCAGGTGGAATGCGCGTCTCCTATAAAGGCATGCCCAATTCGTTGGTGGTTACAGGCGGTTTGGAAAATGCGAATGAGGGTTTCTCGGCGGGAATGCGGTTCAAGGCCGTCCGTGATCCTGGCGCAACTTCCCCGGCGAAAGTTTCAGCTCAGGTGCTGGCAGGCGTGGGCATGATGGTGGGCGAGCAAGATCCCATGATGATGTTTCCCACAGGCACTCGGTTTACTCCTTACGCTGCTTTTCATAACGTTACTCCGCGTGTGCTCAGCGTCACTCCAAGCATCCATTACATGGATTCTTCCGTCGCCCGAACATTGGCCCTGCCTGTTGTCGAACTTGCGCCCTTTGAGAGCCGCCAAATTGATCCGGCTTCTGCCCTGGCTTCGTTAGGCATGCAGAAATTCAATGGTTACATCAATATTTCCCTTGCATACACCGGCGGTACCAACGATCTTTTAGCAGCGTTAGGCTCAGTGGACCAAAAAGGGACCTATGTCTTCGAGGTGGAGCCACGGCGGGTCGCCCCCAGCGGAGCAAGATCCGTGAATTACTGGAATCTGAACAACGGTAATGACACAATGTTTACCTTGTGGAATCCGGGAGAGCAGGACGAAAAACTCCTGGTCACGCTTTACTTTATGGGCGGGCACTACAAGATTCCGGTGCAACTGGCTGCCAAGGCATCCACCATGTTTAACATCTCTGACATAATCATGGAGCGTCAGCCCGACCCTGACGGCAACCGGATCCCAACATTTATCCGCCAGGGCAGCGCGGTCATCTCCGGACCGGAAGACGAACCGGACACCATCAACGTGGTCGTGGAGGCTGGCACGTTCAATGCAAAAACCAAGACTTGCGCCGGCCAATGCCAGACCTGCTATGGCTATACAGACTACTGGGCAGATCCTGACCCGTTGTACCTGCCGGCTGGAGGGAGCAGCCAGATGTCGGCTATCGCTCAATGGATGAACGGGACTCAATATAACAAAACCTTTTTGAGTAGCTGGAGCAGCGATGGCCCCGCTGCAACCGTGTCATCAGGTATGGTAACCGGCGTATCTGCAGGCACCGCAGATATAACCGCCAGTCTCGTGGCAAATATTCCGGGGACTGCATGTAGCGGCTTCGATGACCTTGAGGGCGATCCAACGGAGTGCCCAATCGAGGACACCATGGAGGCGGATCCACCAGTGACGGTGGCCCAGAAACCGCATATCGACAGCCTCGATCCTGACATTGCAATGATTAATTCCAGCACTGTTCAAATCACGTTAAACGGCTCTGGGTTTTCTGGTTCAGGAAACACTGCGCCGACGGTAACCCTCCCTGCCGGATTCACAAAAAGCGGACAATCCAATACCGACGCAAGAATAGTGGTAATAGTCGACATCGGACTCTCTGCGAACATTGGCCTGAATAATTTTACTGTTACCACCGATATCGGAAGTAGCAACAATGGCAGCTATGGCTGCTCTTGCTATGCTTCGTATACCGTGTGGCTATGCCCCAGGAAGCGGGGACAATTTCGGGCATAGTTGAAGACGAAACTGGAAAGCCCGTGCCCAACGCAAAAGTGCATATCGCGGAAAAAGCAGCAGGCTCTGCCCACCGCGCTATACAGATGCATGAGGCGGATAGCAACGGGAAGTTTACGATAAGCCACGTGCCGTGGGGAACCTATGTTGTCATGGCGGGCAAGGAAAGTGATGGTTACCCCGACACGCTAACTGCATTTTATAGCAATCTGAAGATCCCTACAGTAACCCTCGGTCCCTTATTCCCAACTGCGAGCGTCATTGTTCATATAGGCCCGAGAGCAGGGCTTCTTGACATCGCTTCCGTCGTGGATGCAATAACCGGAAAGAGCCTCTTACTCTCAAGCAGCGTGACCCTTCGCCACGCTGATAATCCTAATTTTTTTATTTCAACGTCTACTTCCGCGAAAGATATTATGGTGCCATCTCAAACAGCTGTAACAATCGAGATTGACGCGCGAGGCTACCGACCTTGGCCAGAAGACAAAGGTCGCTATTCATACCAGATAAATTTGCAACCGAAGGAAGTATTCACTCTTCGTGTGAGATTAGAGTCGGAGAGCGGAGATCCCACCGTTGGTGACTTAGTTAGGGAACTCGGAGAAAGGAACAAAAAGTTTTTCACATTGGAAGAAGGCCAAAAATCGGATGAAATGGAGGGCCAGATGAGATTTTATCGTCTGCCTCGACCCGCCAGAGGGGACGACATTTTCGCGGTCCTCGATTATATGAGTCTTACGGTGCCCAATTTCTCTTATCAGTTTGACAAGAAAGACGCGCGAATTATTCACATAGTGGACCGCAGACTGGCGGGGCAGAAAGAATATGCGCTGGAGCAAGTCACACAAAGCATTGATTTTACAGCTGCTGTCCAAAACTTGTTGCGCCCAATTGCCGCGGGAGGAAAAGTTCCGGTTGTTTGGATGCTTGCGCCTGCGTCTGATGATCTTTTGCCTGTTGATCTAGACAAAAAGGTCACAGCAAAAATTGAGCGCTTGAATGTACGCGAAGCCTTATCGGAAATCCTTCCTTTGCCTGATCAGGGTGGAATTCTCTGGCGGTCTGACACAGAGATAGGAATGAATAAGATGTCCGTCATTACTTTGTGCTGTGTTCACTCGAAAAAATAACAACTTCTGCGTTGTCTGGAAATGATGGGGTTGCGATCACTATATGGTGATTGACACTGAATCAAGCAAAAGCACGGTAGTGACTTTCTATTGTGTCTCACGACTTAAATAGTCTTAGATTTTATGTATAAATTTTCTGCAATTCTTTTGCTTGCTCTTATGGCCCCAGCCCGGGCGCAGTTGGATACGCCCTCTGTTCCACCAGAACAGGACCAACGAGAGTTGTATGTGAGGGCGGCGGCAAGCCGCCTTGTGATTATCGGTAGAGTTACCAATAGCAAAGGTATATCTGAACGCGTCCGTCCTGAAGACCTTTTGGATCGTCTTAACAAAGGAACAGTTCAGCATGGAGTTCTGGAAACAATTCAAATAGAAGAAATTTTATGCCGCCAATCTGATTTTGAAAGTGATATCTCTACGCCTGACATCGTTGAGCCTCTTTATATATTTATCCCTTTTAACGAGACAAATCTTCCCGACGGAGAATATAGAGAAGTACTTTTTCCAAATCGGCGCTACTTGCTGTTGTTAACCGATCGTGAGTCAGCAGCTCTGAGCGCAAAATTTGAACTAGATCCTAATCGGATCTATTACCGAGGAGAGGAACATCTGAGAGGTATTATTCCTCTGGAGCCTGAAACAGAATCAAACAAAACACAAAAACCACCGGATGTAGTAGACGAATTCAGAAAGCTATGCGCGGCGATGCGCCCACCCAAACTGGAAGACAAGCTGGCATTGTTACAACAACTAACAGATTCTGCAGATCCCGTTTTACGGAGGGAAGCGGAGAAAGCGGAAAAGGCCGTCCGGAAACAAATGCAAGCTGCGGCAGAAGAGCAGAAGCAAGAGCTACACAAGGAGCCGAAGTAGTGGCAAGGAGTGGTTTGCTTTCGTTGAATCATACTCGGCATAAATCGTGGTCAGCTCTGGCGTTGTTTTGTCTCATTGCTGGCCCGCTCTGTGTAAGTCAATCGACACTGCATGGCAAAATAGGCCAGGAAGTTGCTGTCCCTGTTCACCTCAAAGATGGCGAGGAAACAAAACTATCGCTTGAAAAGCTGATTGCTTTTGGAGAGCAGCTTTTCTCTGCCTCATGGACCATTCAGGAAGGCGCGGGCCGCCCGATGACAAAAGGCACCGGCATGCCCGTAAGCGACCCCGCGCACGCGCTGCTGTTTCCCAGAAACTTCAACCGCATTTCCGGACCTGATTCCAACTCCTGTTCCGGCTGTCACAACAAGCCATATACGGGCGGCGGCGGCGATATTGTGGCAAACGTTTTTGTTCTGGGACAGAGATTTGATTTTGCCTCTTTTGACGCAACGCGGCCCGGGCTGGCTGTAAATGGGGTTGACGAAAAGGGCAGGCCGGTCAATCTGCAAAACATAGCCAACTCTCGCAAAACAACCGGCATGTTTGGGTCAGGATTTATTGAGATGCTGGCCCGGCAGATTACGGCCGATCTGCAAGCCATACGCGATTCCATGCCCCCTGGGCAAAGCAAGGCGCTCACTTCAAAGGGCATCAGCTTTGGCGTGCTGCACCGCAATCAGGATGGCACCTGGGACACTTCAAAGGTTGAGGGCTTGCCGCGGGCCAGCGTGGTATCGCATTCAGCGAAAGAGCCGCCCAATCTCATCATTCAGCCCTTCACTCAGGCCGGAAACGTCGTCTCGCTTCGCGAATTTACCAATAACGCTTTCAACCAGCACCACGGGATTCAATCTGAAGAGCGCTTTGGCCTTGGCGTAGATGCTGATGGTGATGGGTTTGCGAATGAGCTAACCGTAGCCGATGTTACAGCCGTGACTCTTTTCCAGGCGACCCTGCCCGTGCCAGGCCGAGTGGTTCCCGCCGATCCTGATTTTCAATACGCAGTTAAGACGGGCGAGCAGCTTTTCTCGAAAGCCGGTTGCTCACAGTGCCACATACCCTCCTTGCCTCTGGATAAAAAAGGATGGATTTACACTGAGCCCAATCCTTACAATCCGCCCGGCAACCTTCAAATTGGCGATGCCCCAACCGTCAGCATCGACCTGACCAGCGATGACTTGCCGCAGCCCCGCCTGAAATCAAAGAATGGCATAGTTTGGGTCCCGGCATTCACCGACTTCAAATTGCACGATATTACATCCGGTCTCCAAGACCCCAACCGTGAATCGCTGGACATGAACGAGGAAGCGGGTACCGATATGTTTTTTGCCGGCAACGGAAAGTTTCTTACTCGGAAGCTATGGGGCATTGCCAACCAGCACTCATTTGGGCATCACGGGCTCTATACCACTATGCGCGAGGCTGTGCTGGCCCATGCAGGCGAAGCCGAGAACTCCCGCCGCCACTTTCAGGCACTAAGCCCTTTCGAGCGAGATTGCCTTATTGAATTCCTCAAGTCGCTTCAGATTCTGCCCCCTGTCCCAAAAGAACTGAACACCCAGCACGCCCAGAAAAGGTAATAGGTGTTTCTTCTAGACTGCCTGCTGAGGATGTGTATCCGCCATGCCGCTTCAGGAGTTCTGTTCGAACTTCTTGTACAGTAGTTGCAAGGCTTTCTTGACCCGGCCCCGGAGGAATGTCCCGTGATCAGAT
>Ga0070741_10007228_pt1 | contig 23183 bp, 18 predicted proteins | sample Coa_R1_4_FD_66440 | JGI IMG/M metagenome (GOLD analysis project Ga0070741, IMG submission 66440) | Surface soil microbial communities from Centralia Pennsylvania, which are recovering from an underground coalmine fire - Coalmine... | ecosystem: Environmental > Terrestrial > Soil > Unclassified ... | reverse complement strand
TCGTGCTCGGTGTGACATTCAACGACGGGATCGAGGTCATCGCTAAACCGACTGACCGTCAGCCCATAACCGCCGCCGCCTGACCGGCCAGGCCGTCACCAAAATTTAGCGATAGCTCTTAAGCGGGACATCCAGTGATCCGCCGCGTATTCGTATATAACGTCAGTCTCTGGAACGCCGGATCACCCGCTTTCGCGGCCGATGACAGCTGGCAAAAACAAAAGCCGCGCTCCCATCCCCCATGGAGCGCGGCTCTTGCTTAGCCGGCATCGCTAACACATGGGCATCGCGAAATGCCCGGCGCCGGTCAGAACTTGTATGTCACGCCCGCGCCCACCAGCCACGGATCGATGTGGGCCCGACCGGTGACGGGGATGGCGTTGTTGACCACGGCCGAATAGTTCGGCTGCAGCCACAACTTCTTGACGTCGACGTTGAGGCCCCAGTGCTGGGTGAGCATGTAGTCGAAGCCGAACTGCACCGCGGCACCCCAGCTGTTCGAGATGTGCAAGCTGGTCGTGGACAGCACGCCGAACGGCGGTACGCCCCAACCCGCATTCGCTGCAGACTGGTTGTAGAACACGGTGTAGTTCACGCCCGCGCCGACATAGGGCTTGAACGCGCCGAAATCGGTGAAGTGATACTGCAAGGTCAGGGTCGGCGGCAGCAGCCAGGCCTTGCCGATCGGCATTGAGTTGAGCGAGCCAGTGCCGGTGATCTCATGGCGGGTCACGCCAAGGATAAGCTCGGCCGCGATGTTCTTGGTGAAGAAATAGCTGATGTCGAGCTCCGGCACGACCGAATCGCCGATCTTGAGCCCGGAATTCGGCGACGACAGCGCCGGAATGCCGAAGACATTGACACTGCTGTTGCCGTCCGGCAGCACGCCGAGCGCGCGCAGGCGGATCATCCAGGGATTCCACGCCTCCACCGGCGGCGGCGGTGCCTTCTTGTAAACCGGAAGGTCGGCGGCCTGCGCCCCCGTAGCCAGTACCAGCGCCGATGCTGCGCCTAGCAGAAATTTCTTCATTTCAGTCCCCATTGACTTCGTGCGGGCGCAGAAACTTGCGCGACCCGCCTCTCAGAGCAGGTTCCGGGGGCTTTTGGATTTGACTTCGATCAAATGTGACCTGAATGCGCCACGATGTTGCCGCACAGCAACAATCAATGCGAACGATTGGCGGCGAAGCTATTCCTGCGTCCCGCCACGCTCACCCATGCTTTGCCGTCCGTGGGCGATCTCAGTTCGGGTGGTTCAGCATGTATTCGCCGAGGTCGCGCTGCTTCTTGTCGGCGCGGGTAACCGCATCGCTGCGCTGGACGTCGCGGTCCTTGCGGCAGGCGACATATTGCGGCGAGCCGGTCGGGCCGCCATGCGACCGGCAATAGGCATCGTCATCCTCGCTCAGCCCAGCGGACATCGGAGCCTCGTTGCGCGTGGCACAGGCGGACAGCGTGAGCGCAGTGAAGGCAAGCGCGAGCAGGTATCGGGTGGAGCGCATCCAGGGGTCCAGGCATGATCGGTCTGCACTCAGTAGCGCGGATTGAGGAATTTGTAAGTCCCTCCAAGCACCGTCATTCCGGCACCAATGTCATTCCGGGGCGCCTCGAAGAGGCGAACCCGGAATCTCACACCACAACCTCCAGATTCCGGGTTCGCCATCCAAGTCGGCTGCTGCCGACTTGGATCACTTCAAAGAACCGAGCTCGGGTAAACCCGAGTTCGGGGCGCGCGCCCCGGAATGACGGCGTATCCTCACACCCTGCCCTTCAGCGCGGCGCCGATTTCGTCCAGCACCTTGGGGTCCTCGATGGTCGCCGGCATGCTCCAGGTCTCCCCATCGGCGATCTTCTTCATGGTGCCGCGCAGGATCTTGCCCGAGCGCGTCTTGGGCAGGCGGCCCACGGTGATGGCGAGCTTGAAGGCTGCGACCGGCCCAAGCTTGTCGCGCACCAGTGCCACGATCTCCTTCTCGATCTCATTCGGCGCGCGCGTCACGCCCGCCTTCAGGACCAGGAAGCCACAGGGCACCTCGCCCTTGATCGCATCCTTGACGCCGAGCACGGCGCATTCGGCAACATCGGGGTGGGAGGCGAGAATCTCCTCCATGCCACCGGTGGAGAGCCTGTGCCCTGCGACATTGATGATGTCGTCGGTGCGGCCCATGACAAAGATGTAGCCGTCCTCGTCCTTGAAGCCGGCGTCGGAGGTTTTGTAGTAGCCGGGAAACTCGGTGAGATAGGCTTCGGTGAAGCGCTCCTCCTGCTGCCAAAGTGTCGGCAGGCAGCCCGGCGGCATCGGCAGCTTGATCACGATCGAGCCCATGGTGTTGGCGGGCAGAGGTTTTGCCGACTCATCCACCACGTCCACCTGGTAGCCCGGCATCGGCACTGTCGGCGAGCCATGCTTCACCGGCAGCATGCCCAGGCCCATGGGGTTGCCGGCAATGCACCAGCCGGTCTCGGTCTGCCACCAATGATCGATGACCGGCACCTTCAACTGCGCCTCCGCCCATTCCACGGTCGGCGGATCGGCGCGCTCGCCGGCCAAGAACAGCGTGCGGAAGCGGGACAGGTCGTACTGCCTGATGAACTTGCCTTCGGGGTCTTCCTTCTTGATGGCACGGAACGCGGTCGGCGCGGTGAAGAAGGCGACCGCCTTGTGCTCGGAGATGACGCGCCAGAACGCGCCGGCATCGGGCGTGCCGACCGGCTTGCCCTCATACATCACCGATGTCGCGCCATGAAACAGCGGCCCGTAGACGATGTAGCTATGACCGACCACCCAGCCGATGTCGGAGCCGCACCACCAGACCTCGCCGGGATTGACGCCGTAGAGGTTGAACATCGACCATTTCACCGCGACCAGATGCCCGCCATTGTCGCGCACGACGCCCTTCGGGATGCCTGTGGTCCCCGACGTGTAGAGGATGTAGAGCGGATCGGTCGCGAGCACGGGCACGCAAGGGGCGGACTTTCCCGCAAGCAGCGCCTTCTTGCGCAGGCTCGCCCAATCGAAATCGCGACGCGGCACAAGATCGCATTCGACCTGCGGCCGCTGCAGGATGATGCAGGCATCGGGCTTGGCCGAGGCGAGATTGATCGCCTCATCGAGCAGCGGCTTGTAGTGCACGATACGGCCGGGCTCGATACCGCAGCTGGCGGAAAAGATCAGCTTCGGCCTGGCATCATCGATGCGGGTCGCGAGCTCCTTGGCGGCAAAGCCGCCGAACACCACACTGTGCACCGCGCCGATGCGCGCACAGGCGAGCATCGCCACCACCGCCTCCGGCACCATCGGCATATAGAGGATGACGCGGTCGCCTTTGGTGACGCCGAAATCGGTCATCACGGCCGCGAGCGTCGCGACCTCCTTGAGCAGCTCGGCATAGGTGAACCGGCTGACCGTGCCCGTGAGCGGGGAATCGTGGATCAGCGCCAGCTGGTCGGCACGGCCGCGTTCGACGTGGCGATCGAGGGCGTTGTAGCAGGTGTTGACCACAGCACCGGTGAACCAGCGGCCGTAGGGTCCCTGTGAGGGATCGAAGACCGTCGTGGCGGGCTCGATCCAGTCGATCTCCCGTGCGGCGTCCGCCCAAAAACCTGCGGGATCGGCCAGTGAGCGGGCATAGACCTCGTGATATCGGCTTTTTCCCTGAACGTTCATGGCGTCTCGTCTCCCGCGTATCTTGCGATTATGTTGCCCTGACCTGACCGGCCGCGCTCGCTTCTGGCCATGATCAGGATCAATTGGCTTTACGATTTTGCGGCATTGTCCGAGGGATGCGCCTTCGATTCAAGCCGAAAGACGTGCGCCGTTCGGCTATTGGGGCTGGATCGACCGGAGGTCGTCGAGCCTTGCGCGCATCGCCTTCTCGAGGTCGTAGCCTGCCTTGCCGAAGGAGGCGTTGCGCGTGGCGATAAATTGCTCCTGCTGGCGCTGGAGCTCGCGCGTCGCGCTGGCTCCGGATGCCGCACGCAACAGTTTCGCATTCACGGCGTTGATTTCGCGATCGAGGTCGGCGAGACCGGGATTAGCGCAGATCGCCTTTTCGACCGGGCGGCGGGCCGCCGCGCAATCAAAGCTCGGCTTGCCGGCAAGCGCCATCATCGCGCCCCGACGCTCAAGCTCCAATGCCAGCCGCCTGAAATTGTCCTTCGCGGCCACATGATTCGGATCGAGCTTGAGGGCGGCGGAGAAATCGGCGACCGCCTTGGGCCGGTCGCCTGTCTTCCAATAAAGCTCGCCGCGAGCATTGAAGATATCGGCGAGCGTCGGATCGAGCCGCAGCACGGCGCCATAGTCGGCGATCGCACGGTCGGCCTGGCCCTGCCGCGCCAGCACGCCACCGCGCGCCGTCAGCGCCTTGATGCGATCGGCCGGGGCCGTGTTGTCGTTGTCGATCAAGGCGCCGCAATCGGCGATGATCCTGTCCTCAATGCCTGTGGCAATCGCGGCAAGGCAGGGCGCCGGATCGACCGCCGGCGCATTGTCCGCCCCCGTCCCGGCCGCATGCGCGGGCGCAAGCAAGCTGTGCGGGAAGAGCGCCACCACGGCAGACACTAGTAGGGCTTGCAACGCGAAGCGCATTTCTGGAACCACACACGACGCTCTGCCACGGCACGGGTTGCACGGCAAATCCGCCTCGATCATACACGTAGATCTTGATGCCAGGTTGCAGACCCAAGCCAGCGCCTTGCCTTTCTCATGGACTTTCCAAATTGACCACCTTCGAATGGATCATCGGCCTGCTGCTCGCGGCGGTCGCGCTCTCGGCGCTGGCGCGGCGGCTTGGCGTGCCCTATCCGACCTTTCTTGCCGCCGGCGGCGCACTGCTCGCCTTCGTGCCGGCCTCCCCGTCCTGGACGCTCGATCCGAGCCTGGCGCTCGCGCTGTTCGTTGCACCCGTGCTGCTCGATGCGGCCTATGACACCTCGCTGCGGGACTTGCGGGCCAACTGGCTGCCGGTCTCGATGCTGGTCGTTGCCGCCGTCGCCGTCACCACCGTCAGCGTGGCGGTGCTGGTCCATCATCTGATGCCCGACATGTCCTGGGCCGCGGCAATTGCGCTCGGTGCCATCGTGGCGCCGCCGGATGCGGCCGCCGCGACCGCCGTGCTGCGCCAGGTCAATCTGCCCTACCGGATCATGAAGGTGCTCGAAGGCGAGAGCCTGCTCAATGACGCGAGTGCGCTTCTGATCTACCGCATCGCCGTCGGCACCGTGGCCGCGCAGCACCTGAGCTGGACTGCGTTCTCCTCATCGGTGGCGCTGGTGCTGGTCGGCAGCGTGATCGCGGGCTACCTGTTCGCCAAGCTCTGGATCTTCGCCACCCCGCGCTTCGACGATGCGCCGAGCGCGATCATCATGCAATTCGTCGGCACCTTCACGGTGTGGATCGTGGCCGAACGGCTCGAACTGTCGGGCATCCTGACCATGGTGGTCTACGCCGTCGCGCTGTCGCAATGGGCGCCGGCGCGAACCTCCGCACGGCTGCGGGTGCCGTCCTACGCGGTGTGGGAAACCGTGGTCTTCATCCTCAATGTGCTCGCCTTCATCATGATCGGGCTGCAGTTGCGGCCGATCTGGAGCCGGCTCGATGACGCGGTGCGCTGGCAATATAGCGAGATCGCGGGGCTCGTGCTCATCACCGTCATCCTGGCCCGCATCGGCTGGGTCGCGATCTATCAGCTGATCGTGCACACGCTGTCGGCGCTCGGCCTCGGGCGCACCAACGAAGCCATCGCGACGCCGAGCTGGAAAGGCGGGGTCGTCGCGGCCTGGTGCGGCATGCGCGGCATCGTCACGCTCGCGACAGCCTTCGCACTGCCGGATGGTTTTCCCTATCGCGACCTGATCCTGCTGACCGCCTTTGGCGTGGTGCTGGGCTCATTGGTGCTGCAAGGATTGACGCTGCGGCCGCTGATCCTGGCGCTGAACCTGAAGAGAGATGATGTCGTCGCCAACGAAGTCGCCCGCGCCCACGGCGCCGCCTATCGTGCCGCACTGGAGGAGATCGAGGGCGATCCATCGGAAGAAGCTGAGCTGTTGCGGCTGGAATATCGCGGCATCCTGCTGCAGGCCGAAGGCGATCCCGACGGCGGCATCGCATCGAGCGAACTGCCTGCCGACCCCTTGCGCCGGCGCGCAATCGCCGCCGCGCGCAAGGCCATCTTGAATCTGCGCCAGTCCGAGGCGATCGGCGACGATGCCTTCCATCAGCTGGAGGAAGAGCTCGACCGTGCCGAGCTCGGAGCCAATGGGTAACCGGCGGCGTCCTCGCGGGGCTCGATCTGCAGTCGGTCCTGTGGCACCGTGATGGCGCAAACGACGCACCGAGGTGACTCAAGACTTGCGTATCCATGCCGCCGCCCTGCTCTATTTCGATGCCGTGCGCCGTGCCGGCTCGATCCGCGAAGCCGCGCGGCGGCTCAATGTCGCGTCCTCCGCGGTCAACCGGCAAATCCTCAAGCTCGAGGCCGAGATCGGCGCGCCGCTGTTCGACCGTTTCCCTGACGGCATCAAGCTGACCTCGGCGGGCGAAGCGATCGCGCGCCATGTGCTGGTGGTGCTGCAGGATCTCGACCGCGCACGCTCGGACATCGAGGGGCTGAAGGGCGCCCGCATCGGCCATATCGCGATCGCCGCGGTCGAAGGCGCCTGCGGCGCGCTGCTCGCGGACGTGATCCGCCGCCTGCGCGAGCGCACGCCGCGCGTCACTGTCGCAGCCGAGCCGATGGGATCGCTGGCGATCCCCAAAGCGGTGCTCGACGGCGATGTCGATCTCGGCATCGCCTTTGCGCTGCCACGCCATGCCGAGCTCCGCCAGGTCGCGGTCGGCCGCTTTCGCCTGGGCGCCATCATGGCGCCGGACCATCCGCTCGCCTCGCGCACAAAGGTCTCGCTCTCGATGTGCTTCGATTATCCCGTCATCATGCCGATGGGCGAGCTTTCGATCGGGCAGTTGCTGGCGCCGGCATTGGCGCGGCTCGCGCGCAATGTGCGGCCCATCATCCGCTCGTCCTCGATCGAATTGATGCGCGAGCTTGCCGAGCGCGGCATCGGCATCGCGTTCCAGACCAGGGTCGGGCTCGACAAGCACATCGCGGAGAAGCGGCTGGTGCATGTTCCGCTGGATGCGGGCGGGCCGATCTGGAGCGATCTCGGCGTCTATGTCCGCGCCGGCCGTGCGCTACCGGCGACCCTTGATCTCGCGCTCCATATCCTGGCCGAGGAGCTGCGTGAACGGGAGGCCATTGACGCCTCGGTTCCCGCATAAGCCTTTGCAACAGCTGCCTTATGTTCAGGTTGATGCCGATTCGGCATCGGCTTGCGCGAAATTCTCTGCTTTCTCGCTCGCGTCGGCGTCGCTAGCGTCGGTGCGGCCACAGAGGAGATCGCGCGACAATGGCGTCAGCGCAATTCAAGTACCGCGTATGCGCAGCATGACCAGCGCCGGCAGTGATCCCGCCATCCTGATCCACGGTGCCTGGCAGGGCTCCTGGGTCTGGGACCGCCTCATCCCGCTGCTTGCGCGCAGCGCCGGCATCGTGCCGGTTGCCGTCGATCTACCCGGCAATGGCAAGGACGGCACCAGGCCCGCCGACGTCTCGCTCGACATATATGTCAGCCATGTCGGCAGCGTACTGAAACGGCTCGGCCGCCGCGCCAGCCTGGTTGCGCATTCGGGCGGCGGCATTGTCGCCTCCGCGGTGGCCGAGCGCTATCCCGAACAGATCAGCCGCATCGCCTATGTCGCCGGCATGATGCTGCCCGATGGCATGGCCTTCGCCGACCTGGTCGCGGACGCCAGGCGCGAGCATCCTGACGCGGCCGGTGTCGGGCCGCATCTGGTCTGGTCGCATGACCGGCTGACCAGCCGCGTGCCGATCCAGGTCGCGCTCGCCTATTTCTTTCACGACTGCCCGACCGCGGAGGCCGCGCTCGCCGCCCAGAAATTGACCCCACAGCCGGATCGCGGCCGCGCCATCCGCGCCCGGCTGACAACGAAGCGTTTCGGTCGCATCCCGCGGCTCTATGTCGAGGCGGAAGCCGACCGCGCCGTGATCCCGCCGCTGCAGAGGCGCATGCAGGCGCTGGTGCCCGGCGCCGATGTCGTGACACTGCCGACGGGACACGCGCCGCATCTCGCCTCCCCTCGGCTGCTCGCGGACGTGCTGACCCCGTTCCTGACCGGCAGCGAAGATGGCCCGGCCTTTGCAAAGCGCCAGGGCGAACGCGATCTCGAACACAGCGATACCGCGAGCGGGGCGCGCCAGCGCGTCCGCACCCGCAAGTGATTTTTCTGAAACGCTTAAGCCCGCGACCTGCAGGAGCCCATCTCATGAAACGCCTGATGCCATTGTCCGCCGCCGCCTTGCTGGCGCTGAGCTTTGCGAACGCCGCGCATGCTGCTGAGGCCGTGACCTTCATGCTCGACTGGCTGCCCGCCGGCGACAAGGCTGCGGTCTATCTTGGCGTCGAGAAAGGCCTGTTCGAAGCCGAGGGCATCAAGGTTACGATCCAGTCCGGCCGCGGCTCCAGCGATGTGGTCACAAAACTCGCGACCGGCTCGGCCGACATGGGCACCGGCGGGCTTGCGGCGCTATTGCAAGCCAAGGCCAGCGACAACGTTCCGGTGAAAGCGGTGATGTCGATCTACACGCTGCAGCCGGATGCGATCTTCACCACCAAGGAAAACAGTATCAACAGCCTGAAGGACCTCGAAGGCAAGACGGTCGCGACCGCGACCTTCTCGTCCTCCAACGTGTCATGGCCGCTGGTGTTGAAGGCGAACAGCGTCAATCCCGACAAGATCAAGTTGCTCAAGGTCGATCCCGGCGCCCTCGCCCCGATGCTCGCTGCGGGCAAGGTCGACGCCACCATCAACTGGGTGACGGTTGCGCCGGCCTTCGCGGGGCCGCTGAAGGAAGCCGGCAAGTCGTTCAAGGAGCTGCCGTGGTCAGCCTATGGCTTCGACGGCTATGGCCTCTCCGTTTTCGTCTCCGACAAGATGATCGCCGAGCGTCCTGAGACGGTGCGCAAGTTCCTGAAAGCCTACAAGCAGGCGACCGAGCTCGCGATCGCCGATCCGATGGCCGCAGCAAAGGCGCTGAAGGCGATGGTGCCGGAGGTCGATGCCGACACCGCCGCCGAACAGTGGAAGGCCTCGATCCCGCTGATGGTCAATGATCTCTCCAAAAAGGACGGCCCCGGCGCGTTCGAGCCGAAACTATTGGCCACGACCTGGAAGTGGGTCGCCGAAGCGCAGAACCTGCCGCTGGACAAGCTCAATCCGGAGACGGCGGTGAGCCGGGAGTTTTTGAAGTGACGATGTGGTCCATCTCAGGAATGGAAAAAGCGAACTCGACTCTCTCCCCGTCATCCTGAGGCGCGAGCGCAGCGAGCCTCGAAGGATGCACGGCCCCGCTGCAAGAGCGGGGCCGTCGCCCTTCGAAGCCTCCGCTGCGCTACGGCGCCTCAGGGTGACGGTGATAGTTGGACGCGCGTGGCTCTAAGGTATCCTCTCGGTGAAGACTTCGAATGTCTCCCGACCAACCCAAAGGCTATCAATGCCCCCCAGCCTGCCTGTGATCACCTTCTCCAACGTCGGCCAGAGCTTTGTCGGCCGCGACGGCAAGCCGATCGTCGCGCTCGATGATCTCTCCTTCGGCATCGGCCGGCATGAATTCGTCGCCGTGCTCGGCCCTTCCGGCTGCGGCAAGTCGACGCTGCTGCGGCTGATCGCGGGGCTGATCCGCGCCACATCAGGCAAGGTCGAGATATTCGGCCAGGAGGTGACCGAACCGCGCGACGAGATCGGCATCGTATTCCAGAAGCCGACCTTGCTGCCGTGGTTCGACGTGCTCGGCAACGTCACCTTCCCCATGCGCCACAAATACGGCTTTGTCAGCGAGGTCGAGCGACAGCGCGCCCGCGAGCTGCTGGCGCTGGTCGGCCTGTCCGATTTCGCCGCGCGGCGGCCGGAGGAATTGTCGGGCGGCATGCAGCAGCGCGTGGCGATTGCGCGGGCGCTGCTGCTCGATCCCGACATTCTCCTGATGGACGAGCCGTTCTCCGCGCTGGACGCACTGACCCGCGACGAAATGAGCTTTGAGCTCCTGCGGATCTGGACCGAGCGTCCCAAGACCGTGCTGTTCATCACGCACTCCATCCCCGAGGCGCTGTTGCTCGCCGACCGCGTCATCGTGATGACGCCACGTCCCGGCCGCGTCCGCGAAATCCTGCAGGTACCGCTGCCGCGGCCGCGCTCAATGAAGACGCTGGAGGAGCCTGCGTTCCATGAACTCGCCAACCACATCCGGGGCGAGCTGTTCAGTCGACCCGTCGCGGCATGAGGCGGGCTTGCCGATGATGCGCCCGTGAAGCACTTCAAGCACAGCCGGCTCGTGCTTCTGCTGGATCGCTTTGCGCCGCCGCTCGCGTTTGCCGCATTGCTTCTCGTCTGGGAAGCCGTCGCGCGACTGTTCGCGATCCCCTCCTTCCTGCTGCCGGCGCCGAGCGCCATCGTGCAGGCGCTGCTCGCGACACCGCTTCCGGTGTGGCTGGGGCATATCTGGGCAACGCTGCGCGTCGCGCTGATGGGCTATGCCTTGGCCATCCTCGTTTCGGTGCCGCTTGCCGTCGGGCTTGCGTCCTCGCGCCTGCTGTCGCGCACGCTCTATCCCATGCTGGTGGTGGTGCAATCCACCCCGGTCGTGGCGGTGGCGCCGATCATCGTTGTGACGCTCGGCGCCTCCGATCTGCCGCGGGTCGTGATCACCTTCCTGATCGCATTCTTTCCGATCGTGGTCTCGACGGTGACGGGCCTGCTCGCGACGCCCGACGAGCTGGTCGAGCTGTCGCGCTCCCTGCGCGCAGGCCGCACCCGCGAGATCTTGCACGTGCGCCTGCCGTTCGCGCTGCCCTATCTGTTCTCGGCGCTGAAGATTTCCACCACGCTTGCCGTCGTTGGCGCCGTGGTCGCCGAATTCGTCGCCGCCGAAAAAGGGCTCGGCTTTTTCATTGCGTTCTCGACCTCGTTCTTCAAGATCCCGCAGGCCTTTGCCGGGCTGGTCGTGCTGGTCGCGATCAGCCTGATCCTGTTCCGGCTGGTCGGGCTGGCACAGAAGGTCCTTGCGCCGTGGTCGCTGCCGAAATCCGAACGATAGACCGGCCGCATTGGGCGTCGCATTGATCGTTGCCGCATAACCGCCGATAACAGGTGTCCAGGCGAGTTCCCGGGTCGATCTTCATGGCATCGGCGCGTGCGACGATCATAACAGTCACGATGCTGCTGGCCTCTTCGGACGCCTTTGGCCAGCAAACGATCGTGCCCGGAACGATGCCGCGCATTGGCGATGTCGATACGCGCTTTCAGTCCTACAATCTGGAGATGGTGACGGTCACAGGCGGCCCGTTTTGGAAGCCCTATGGCGCAGGGCGAGATGGTGAGCTGCATGCCGAGCGGCCTCCCATCGATCTTGCCAATCCCCGCCTGCGCAAGCTCGCGGCGGCACTGGGTCCGGCTTACATGCGGGTCAGCGGCAGCTGGGCCAACGCAACCTATTTTGCGGATACGGATGCAACCAGCGGCCAGCCGCCACCGGGCTACAACAGCATCCTGACGCGCTCGCAGTGGCGCAGCGTGATCGAGTTTGCGACTGCAGTCGATGCGCGGATCGTGACATCTTTGGCCGTGAGCCCGGGGAGCCGCGATGCCAGCGGAGCTTGGAGAGCGGAGCAGACGGAACAACTCCTCGCCTACACGCACTCGCTCGGTGCGCACATCGCTGCTGCGGAGTTCATGAACGAACCTGACCTGGCGCCACAGAACGCTGTGCCGTCAGGATATGATGCCGCGGCTTATGGGCGTGATTTCCGGACTTTTCGCGAGCTCATGAAAACGGCGTCACCGGAGACGCTCATCGCCGGCCCCGGCAATATCAGCGACAGTACGGCCACCGCATCCCGCCTGGGCCCGCGCGATCTGCTTGCAGCCTCTGGCGGAGGCCTCGATGTGGTCTCCTATCACGATTACGGCACGGTCTCGCCGCGCTGCGGCGGCCGCGACCGTCCTGCGCTGGCGCTGACGGACGCGTGGTTTTCGCGCACCGAGAAGGCGCTCGCCTTGTATAAGGCTCTCCGCGACCAATATGCGCCGGGCAAGCCGATCTGGCTGACCGAGACAGCGGATGCCGCATGCGGCGGCAATCCATGGGATGCCACCTTTCTCGACAGCTTCCGCTATCTCGACCAGCTCGGCCGGCTCGCGAAATCAGGCGTCAGCGTCGTCATGCACAACACGCTCTCGGGGAGCGACTATGGCTTGCTCGACGAGAGAACCTTTGCGCCGCGGCCGAATTACTGGGCGGCGCTGCTGTGGCATCGCCTGATGGGGCCGATCGCGCTCAATCCTGGAACAGCAGGGCAAGACGGCCTGCATGTCTATGCCCATTGCGATCCCGAAAGGCCGGGCGGCGTAACCGTCCTCGCAATCAACGCCGCGGACAGGCAGCAAACGCTGACCATTCCACTAGCGGCGAGGCGCTACACACTGCAGGCATCCCATCTGCGCAGCGGCACGGTCCAGCTCAACGGCACAACCCTTTCCTTGCGCGAGAACGACGCCTTCCCGGAGATCGCCGGCGTTCCGACGACGGCAGAAGCGGTCGTCTTCGCGGCGCATAGCATCACCTTTGTCGCGATTGCCAACGCTGCGAATCCGGCATGCCACTAGAAATGTGCTGATGGCATGAGGGGTACGCCTTCAATCACCTTGCGGCGGCGCTCGCTTTGGCCTCAGTCTCCATGTGCAAGGACGGCCAGCAGGACCCTTCATGCCACGCGTGACCATCATAGAGACCGGGATCGTCCCGGCGCGATCCCGCGAACGCCATGGATCGTTTCCCCAGATGTTCCAGCGCATGATCGGCGCTGCGGATGCCTCAATCGATTTCGGCGTCGTCAGCGTCGTCGCAGGCGAGCCGCTTCCTGAGCTGACGGCCCTGGAGGCGATCCTGATCACGGGCTCGCCAGCGGGCGTCTATGATGAGTTCGACTGGATCGCGCCGCTGGAGGACTTTGTACGCAAGGCTCATGCGAGCAGGATTCCGATGGTCGGAATCTGCTTCGGCCACCAATTGATGGCACAGGCGCTCGGCGGCGTGGTGCGGCAATCGGAAAAAGGCTGGGGCATCGGGCGGCATATCTACGATATCGCGCCTGGGAACGGCGTCATCGATGGCGAGCACATCGCGCTCGCCTGCTCGCACCAGGACCAGGTCATCGAGCCGCCCCGCGGGGCGAGAACCTTCATGTCCTCCGATTTCACACCGCATGCCGGGCTGCTCTATGCCAACGGCACAGCGCTATCGGTGCAGCCGCATCCGGAATTTTCGGTCGAGTTCGCTCATGCGTGCTGTGAGGTGCGCGAAGGCAAGGCGCCGGACGACGTGGTGGCAGCGGCAAAGGCATCGCTCGAGCTGCCGCTGGAGAATGCGCGGCTGGGTGAGGCGATCACGCGATTTCTCGTAAGAGGTTCGACGCTCCGAGCCGCCCAACCATCACCGTCACGCTGAGGTGCTCGCGAAAGCGAGCCTCGAAGGGCGACGGCCCCGCTGAACCACGCGGGCCGTTCCTCCTTCGAGACGGCGCCTACGCACCTCCTCAGGATGACCGCCCCTTCACACCCGCGCCATATCCAGCGGCGGCGACACCTCCGCCGGGATTGGACACCGATAGGGATGGCGCGCGGTGCGGGCGGCGTGATCGGCTTTGGCGGCATCACGTAGCGCAGCGTCAGTCAGGAGCTTGCACGCGGTTGCCGCCATCACCTTGGCGACGTGCACCATGCCCTTGTGCGCGGCGGGCATCTTGCCTTGCGCCACCACTTGCCAGGTATGCAGCGGCGTGCCGATCGCCATCATCGCACCGTGGGCCTGCACCGTCGGCACCGCCCAGCTGACGTCGCCGACATCGGTCGAGCCGCGCATCAGATTGCGCGGCGCATCCAGCGGAATGATCTTGTCGCACAGCGGCGCATCGCCGCGCGGCTGCCCGACGGTGCGATAGACGCTCTCGATGTCATTGTCCGTCAGCGTGTCCTGGATCTGCTTGGCGAACTTGCGGTCGGCGGCATCGAACGGCGGCGGGCCGAGCTGCTGCAGTACGTCGTGCATGGCCCGCTCCAGCGGCGCGTTGCCAAGCAGGTTCGACACCGCACTAATGATCTGGGGCTCGACCCGCGTCTCGGTCATCAACGCGGCGCCCTGCGCCACCTTCTTCACCCGCTCGACCAGCTCCTGCATGCCGGCGAGATCGCGCGCCCGCACCGAGTAACGCACCTTCGCCCGCGCCTGCACCACATTGGGCGCAATGCCGCCGGTCTCGAGCAGCGCATAACGGATGCGCGCATCGCTCGGCATGTGCTCACGCATGTAATTGACGCCGACATTCATCAGCTCCACCGCATCCAGCGCGCTGCGGCCGAGATGGGGCGAGGCCGCCGCATGCGAGGCGCGGCCATGGAAGGTGAAATCGATGCGCGTGTTGGCGAGCGACACCGCCGGCATCACCTCGCAGAAGCTCGCCGGATGCCAGGAGATCGCGGCATCCACATCGTCGAAAGCGCCGTCGCGCACCATAAAGGTCTTTGCCGCTCCACCCTCTTCGGCCGGGCAGCCATAATAGCGCACGCGGCCCTTGAGGCCGTTCTGCGCCAGCCAATCCTTCACCGCGACCGCCGCCAGCATGGCGCCGGCCCCGAGCAGATTGTGGCCGCAGCCATGACCATTGCCGCCGTTCTCGAGCGGCCGCGGCTTGGCAACGCCCGCCTCCTGCGACAGGCCGGGCAGTGCGTCATATTCGCCGAGGATCGCGATGACCGGGCCATCTTCGCCGGCCTCGCCGATCATTGCGGTCGGAATGCCCGCCACGTTGCGCGTGATACGAAAGCCCTGCCGCTCCAGCTCGGCCGCATGCTCGGCGGCCGACCGCGTCTCGGAATAGCACAGCTCCGGCGTCCCCCAGACCCGGTCGGAGAGCGCGATCAGCGGCTCCTGCTTGGCATCGACAAATTGCCAGATGTCGCGGCTGTCGTTCATGGGTCGGATGTCTCCTTATAAAAACCGGCGCGAATGTCTAGCACATCAGCGTGCCATTTCCTGTGCCGCGAGAGCAATGCTAGCGCGCGTTGAGTGCGGAGCACGCGAGAGTTGAACCACGTTGATCACCGAAGCGACGAGCGCAAACACCAAACGAGACCGTCGCAGAAATTTCATAGCTTACGCGCTTGACGCGCGTCGCCATTTGTGATGTTCTCCTTTTGTTCCGATCGCTCTTTGGTTGTGTCTTGGGGGAAGTTTATGGATCAAGTGTGTGCCGGTGAGCCTATTCAGCTTGTTCTTCACGATGACGACAACACGCCGAGCGACTTCGTTTTGGAGCTCCTCCGCAACGTATTCGGCCATCCTGAGAAGGATGCCATCGCGCTTACGGTGCTGAGCGAGATTCAGGGCAAAGTTGTCTTCGGCCCATATCCCCCAACAGTCGCTCACGCCCTCTTGGCAGCAGCCCAGGAACGGATTCGCCAGAGCGGACACGACGTGCTGATCACAACGGCAACTTCGGCCCGCACAAGCGGCAGCTGTGATCTGTGCGGCGCGCCAGCGCCGGCGACAGAGGCCGAACTGGCCACAAAGACAGTCTTTCTCTGTGAGGATTGTGTCAGATCGGTCATGGGCGCGGCCGAACAATCGCCGCATGGAATCAAATACGTCAATGATGCCCTGGACCGGCATTTCGCTGGTGTCCCGCGCCACGAGCTGACCACCACGACCCGAATGTTTCCGGGCCACATGCGCGCGGATGTTCAGGTGGCTGTCGAAAAGCTGTTTGCATCCCCAACTCGATTCTTTGGTCTTCATGAGGAATACCGTCACGAGACGCTGACTATTGCACGCTGCATGCAAGGGGGGCGATATCCGCCCGTTGTCGCGCCGCCGCAGTTCCAGGAAGTGGATGTCGGTGATGGGGCGCCAGTGCAGTGCCTCGAAAATGGACTATGGCTGAGCCGAGTGGATGAGGTCCGCTACGGCCTCCTACTGAGCCTTGATCGCGATCATGACCGCGGGACCTCCGTCCGTGTCGAGATTCTCGTTCCTGCTGGGGCACGGGGCCAAGCCTTCGTGCAGCGCTGTTTTGGCGAGTTGGAAAGAGCGGTCCACGCGGCGCGCTCCTATCGGGGCAAGATCCTGTCGTTTGACGGCGGAGCGAACTACCGAGGCCGCGCGCGAGGCATCATGGTGCACAGATTGCCGCCGGTTGCACGCGACGAAGTGATTTTGCCCGAGGCGACCTTGAAACTGCTCGACCGAAATGTGCTGGACTTCATTGCCAAACGCGACGCGCTGCGTTCGTTCGGCCTCTCGACGCGGAAGGGTATCTTGCTCTACGGCCCACCCGGAACCGGCAAGACACACACCATCCGCTATCTCGCGACCAATCTGCCGGGCCATACCACGCTGATCATCACCGCCGAGCAGATGGGATTGCTCGAAGCCTACATCAACCTGGCGCGACTGCTCCAGCCGGCCATGGTGGTGATCGAGGATGTCGATCTCATCGCACGCGCACGTGATCAGATGGCAGATTCTTGTGAAGAATCGCTGCTCAACAAGCTGCTCAACGAGATGGACGGCTTGAAAGAGGACGCCGATATACTGTTCGTCCTCACCACCAACCGTCCCGAGGCGCTCGAGGCTGCGCTGGCCGGCCGTCCCGGACGAATCGATCAGGCGATCGAGGTGCCACTGCCCGACGCGACCGGTCGCGGCAAGCTGATCAGGCTCTATGGCAGGGGCCTGCCGCTGGACGAACCGATCGTCACCGAGGCCGGGCACCGCACCGAGGGTGTCAGCGCGGCGTTCATCAAGGAGCTGATGCGGCGCATCGCGCAGTCGAGCCTTGCCCGCGATGGCGGCAATTCGGTCACGTCAGATGATATCGACGAGGCGCTCGATGACATGCTGTTCACCGGCGGCCGGCTGAACGTGAAGCTGCTCGGCGGCGCGCAGGAGATGGCGGTGTCGCCCGGATGAACGCGAACCAGGCGGCGCGTGCCGTGCTATTTATACGTCCGCTTGTACATCGCGCGCATATGCTCCTCGACGGTGACAGGCGGATATTTCGCCTGCTCGCCGGCTGCCAGGCAGGTCGGGATGCACTCGACCTTGTGGGCGTAGTTGCCGGTATAGAAAAACGGCACCGAATAGCGCTCCCTGCCCGAAGTGTTGACGACACGATGCAGGGTCGAGCGGTAGCGGTCGTTGGTCCAGCGCGCGATCATGTCGCCGAGATTGACCACATAGGTCCCGGGTAGCGGATCGGCATGGATCCAGCCGCCGCTCGCCTGGTCCCAGACCTGCAGGCCGCCGATCTCGCCCTGCCGGAGCAGCGTGAGCCCGCCGAAATCGGTGTGGGCGCCGGCGCCCATTTGTGCGGGATTGCCGTGCGGGGGCTGCGGCGGATAATGCAGCAGCCGCACGGTGCCCATGGCATCGCGGCAGTAGCCGGCGAAATAGTCCTCCGGCAGGTCCAGCGACAACGCGATACCACCCATCATGCGCGCCGCAAGCGCCATCATGACATCGAGATAGGCCTGCATCACCTGCCTGAAGCGGGGCTGTGATGCCGGCCATTGGTTGGGGCCGTGATTGAACAGGCCGGCGAGCACGCGCGGATCGTCGGCTGCGTGCTCGGGACCGATATAATAGCCCTCCTTTAGGTCCGGCGGCGCGCCTGGCTCCAGGGTCTGGCCCTGCAACGGCTCATAGCCGCGATTGGCCTTCGAGCGGGACTTGTCGAGCTGGGATTTGACGTCGGGGGGAAGCGCGAAGAAGGAAGCCGCCTCGGCGAAGACGTCGCCGACCAGGGCCTCCTCGACACCGTGGTTGGAGATGTAGAAGAAGCCGTTGTGCAGGCAGGCTGTGCGCAGCTTCGCGGCAACGGCCTTGCGATCAGACAGGTCAGGCGAGGACAGGCCGCCGATATCGATGACCGGCAGGCTCGTTGCCGACACGCGTGCTGCTTCAAGCATGTTGAGCGCTCCTCCATCGCGGCTGCAAATCGTCGCTCCCGTTTGGTAGCGCTGCGACGAGGGAGATGGATGCTCAAATAGTCATCAGAAACATGATCGGTCGGCGCAAACTTTATCCAATCGCGAGCTGAGCCAGTTCCCGCAGGCGACGGAAGGATCTTTGTCCTCTTGCACCAAAGCAGGCTTGTCGCCTCGCCCGCCCCTCATGCCCCCTTGCCGCGGCCGTTCTTCTCGGCCGCACGGCGCAGCGCTTCGGCGAGCGCACCACCGCCGCCGGCCTGCGGCTCGTTCTTCCGGGCGGCCGTGGTCGAGCGCGCCGGCGCACGCGCCTCGCTCACTGGCGCCTTCGCATCCTTCTTGGCCCCGACCTCGTCGTCGAGCCGCAGCGTGAGCGAGATGCGCTTGCGCGCGACCTCGACGTCCAGCACCTTGACCTTGACGATGTCACCCGGCTTCACGACCTCGCGCGGGTCCTTGACGAAGGTCTTCGACATTGCCGAGACATGCACAAGGCCATCCTGGTGCACCCCGATGTCGACGAAGGCGCCGAAAGCGGCGACGTTGGTCACAGTACCCTCCAGGATCATGCCGCGCTTGAGGTCCTTGATCTCCTCGACACCTTCCTTGAACACCGCAGCCTTGAACGCCGGCCGCGGGTCGCGGCCCGGCTTTTCCAGTTCGCGCAGGATGTCGGTCACGGTCGGCAGGCCGAACGTCTCGTCGACAAAGTTTTGCGGCTTGAGCTGGCGCACGATCTCATTGTTGCCGATCAGCGCCTTGATGTCGCTCTTGGTCGCCGCGAGAATCCTGCGCACCACCGGATAGGCCTCCGGGTGCACGCCCGACGCATCGAGCGGATCCTCGCCGCCATTGATGCGCAGGAAGCCCGCGCACTGCTCGAACGCCTTCGGCCCCAGCCGCGGCACCTCCTTCAGCGCCTTGCGCGACGTGAACGGGCCGTTCTCGTCACGATGTTGCACGATGCTCTGGGCCAGCGAGGGGCCGATGCCGGAGACCCGCGACAATAGCGGCACCGACGCGGTGTTGAGGTCGACGCCGACCGCGTTCACGCAATCTTCCACCACGGCATCCAGCGACTTCGCAAGCTTGGCCTCGCCGAGATCGTGCTGATACTGCCCGACGCCGATCGCCTTGGGATCGATCTTGACGAGCTCCGCCAGCGGATCCTGCAGCCGCCGCGCGATCGACACCGCGCCGCGCATGGTGACATCGAGCCCGGGCAGCTCCGAGGACGCGTAGGCCGAGGCCGAATAGACCGAGGCGCCCGCTTCCGACACCACGATCTTGGTCATCTTCAGGTCAGGCAGCAGCTTCACAAGCTCGGTCGCGAGCTTGTCGGTCTCGCGGGAAGCCGTGCCGTTGCCGATCGCGATCAGGTCGATGCGATGGGCGACCGCGAGCTTGCCAAGCGTCGCGAGCGCCTCGTTCCACTGCCGCTGCGGCTCATGCGGATAGACCGCGGTGGTCGCCAGCACCTTGCCGGTGGAATCGACCACAGCGACCTTGACGCCAGTGCGATAGCCGGGATCGAGCCCCATGGTGACGCGCGCGCCGGCCGGTGCGGCCAGCAACAGGTCGCGCAGATTGGAGGCGAACACGCGCACGCCCTCAGTCTCGGCCGCCGTCCACAGCCGCATACGCAGATCGATGTTGAGATGCAGCTGGATCTTGGTGCGCCAGGCCCAGCGCACCGTCTCCATCAGCCACTTGTCGCCCGGCCGGCCCTGATCTGAGATCGCAAACCGCTTCATGATCTTCAATTCATAGGTGCCGGGCGGCGCGGATGCGGCCGGCTTGACCTTGACTGCCGCCTGCGGCTCCGGATCGATCTGCAGGTCGAGGATCTCCTCCTTCTCGCCGCGGAACATCGCGAGGATGCGGTGCGAGGGCATCTTGTGCAGCGGCTCGCTCCAGTCGAAATAATCCTTGAACTTCTCGCCCTCGGTCTTCTTGCCCTTGCGCACCGAGGAGACCATGCGCCCCCTGGTCCACATCTCCTCGCGCAATTCGCCGATCAGGTCGGCGTCCTCGTCGAAGCGCTCGACCAGGATCGCGCGGGCGCCGTCAAGCGCGGCCGCGACGTCAGCCACGCCCTTTTCGGCATCGACGTAAGCTTTCGCCACCTTCTTCGGATCGTTCTGCGGCTCCTTCAGCAGCAACTCCGACAGCGGCTCAAGCCCCGCCTCCCTGGCGATCTCCGCCTTGGTGCGGCGCTTCGGCTTGTACGGGAGGTAAATGTCCTCCAACCGCGCCTTGCTGTCGGCGGCGAGGATCGTGGCCTCCAGCGCGGCATCGAGCTTGCCCTGCTCGCGGATCGATTCCAGGATCGCCTTGCGGCGCTCTTCGAGCTCACGCAGATAGGTCAGCCGCTCTTCCAGTGTGCGCAATTGCGCATCGTCGAGCGCGCCCGTGAGCTCCTTGCGATAGCGGGCGATGAACGGCACGGTAGCGCCGCCATCGAGCAGCGTGACCGCGGCTTCCACCTGCTGGTCGCGAACGCCAAGCTCCTGCGCAATCTTCTGATTGATGTTTGCCACGCAAAAATCCCTCTGGAACCGATCGAGGCAACCGAACTGCCGCCGCGGGGACGTGCTTATGGACCAGGTTCGATTGATTCATCAAGCGGCAAAGTGAAGCAAATCACCGCGGCCATGTTGCGGCAGCGATTGCGCCGACTGTCCACAGCTTTTGCGAGGGATTCCGGACAAAATTTCCAGCGTGCTTCAGCTCCCTGATTGCGCATGAAATATTTCAGCCCCAGTCTCATCAGCCCGCCGCCGCCACCCGCTTTTCGATGATGCTGGCGACGCGCACTGGCGTCTCCAGCATGGAATAATGTCCGGCATCGTCGATCATCTCATAGGTCGCAGCCGGATAGGCCGCGGCAAAGGCGTTGTGCGATGCGTCGCCGCGATAGAAGGCAATGTCCTGCGCCCCGTTCACGACATGCATGGGCGCGGCGAGGCCGTGCGTATCCGCGGTGATGGCCTCCGTCGTGAACATCCTGAGATAGCCGCGCATCGCTTCGATGGTGGCGGCGTCGCGCGCGATCCTGAGCTTGCGCTGCATCCAGCCCGCGCCGTAGCGGCTCGAGGTCCGCGCATTGATCGCGCGCGCGGCCGCCTCGTTGTCTTCGATCACGGCATTGAGCGCCTTCATTGCGGCATCGTCGGCATGAAAGCCGGTCGGCGGCACCGGCGAGAACAAGGTGACGCTCTGGATCCGCGCCGCGGCGGCGAGCGCGATGTTCTGGGCGATGAGGCCGGACATCGAGTGCCCGACCAGATGGAAGCGCGAGATCTCGAGTCGGTCGGCGGTGCGCAGCACGTCGCCTGTGGCCTCCTCCAGCGTGTAGCTGCCGCTGACGCCGCGCGACCAGCCATAGCCGCGCAAGTCCATGAACACCAGCGTGTGGCGCGCCAGATCGAAATAGGGCAGCGTCGGCTCCCAGTTGACGTGATCGCCGAGCCATTCATGCAGCACCACGCACATCGCCGGCCCGTTTCCGACGCGACAATGACCGAGCGCGTCGGCGGTCGCCAGCTGCGGCCCGGGCCAGGGTGACGGCGGCACCAGCAACGTTTCCTTCGCCGGTTGTGCCGCGGCGCGCGCGGCAACCGTCGCCGTGGTCGCGACAAGACCCATGCCGAGGCCCTGCAAGAGATGACGCCGCTTCATGTGATTGCTCCCGAAAGCCGCCTGTGTCCGGCACCGACATAGCTCCCAGCCCTGCGTGCGGGGAAATTGATTTCTGCAATCAGCTCATTGATAATTCTCATTCCGACCGCTTTCGTCAGGGGATTTCGCGGATGCCGACCACCCTCGATATCGACACGCTGAGGTCGCTGATCGCCATCGTCGACCTCAAGAGCTTTTCGCGCGCTGCGGAACGGCTGGGACGGTCGCAATCGGCAATCAGCCTGCAGATCGCCCGCCTCGAGGGCCTGGTCGGCCATCCCGTGCTCGAACGCGCGCGCGGACGGGTGATCGGCCCGACCGAGCGCGGCGCGGCGCTGGTTGCGCATGCGCGCCAGATCGTCGCGCTCAACGAGCAGGCTGTCGCATCGATGCGCCGCCCCGCCGCGGGCGAGCGCATCCGGCTCGGCGTGCCCGCGGATTTCCTGGAGCGCGATTTTTCCGCAGCCCTTGGCGAAATTCGCGCGCGCTATCCGCAGGCGCACCTCGCGCTGCGCACCGACGTTTCGGCCCGGCTCGCCGACGACGTCGGCCACGGCCGGCTCGACCTCGCTTTTTTTAAGCGCGCAGCGTCGAAGGAGGCGACAGCGGCCATCGTCTCCGAACCGATGGCCTGGTTCGGCGATGCGGCGGCCGCGCAGCGTGGTGATCCGATTCCCCTGGTTGCCTTTGCCGAAGGCTGCGCCTATCGCGACGAGGCCTTGCGCAGCCTGCGCCGTGCGCAGCTTGGCTGGACCATCGCCTGCGAGGCACAGAGCCTGTCCGCGCTGATCGGCGCGGTGAAGTGCGGCCTCGGCTATGCCGCCCTGCCGCTGAGGCTCGGCACACACAAGCAGCTCGACCGCGCCGAACGACATACCAACCTGCTGCCGGAGCTCCATCAGGTCGAGCTCGCGCTCGGCTTCGCCGAAGGCCGCGAGCCACCGTTCGCCCGCGCCATCGGCAACATCATCGCCGAGCGCTGCGCGCTGGCGTGACCCGCAATGTGTTTGACGAACCACTCCGTTGCCGCCCATGACACCGTCATCGTCCGGCTTGACCGGACGATCCAGTATTCCAGAGACGTCGGAAGCCTGGTCGAGAAGCCTCTGGGATACTGGATGCCCCGCCTGCGCGGGGCATGACCACCAGAGAAACCTCCGCCATTATTGCGATGGGCGGAGGACACGAATTCATATTCCCGCGACGCATGACGCCCGAGCTTTGCATCTCGCTTTCGCCCTCAGCAAAATCGAGGGCGCAGGGAAGGCCGGGTGGCCGCATGCACCCGGGGCCTGCGCGCAAAAAGAATTGCGCGAGGCGCGTAGACCACAGGTACAGGCGGTGACAACCGGCCTTCCCCGCGCGATGGTGTTACGGCTTATACGTA
>Ga0070741_10007227_pt1 | contig 23185 bp, 18 predicted proteins | sample Coa_R1_4_FD_66440 | JGI IMG/M metagenome (GOLD analysis project Ga0070741, IMG submission 66440) | Surface soil microbial communities from Centralia Pennsylvania, which are recovering from an underground coalmine fire - Coalmine... | ecosystem: Environmental > Terrestrial > Soil > Unclassified ... | reverse complement strand
ATGAAGGTTCCCTGGCGAGCTTTGAAGAGGGAGGGAGCATGGTGGTGGGCGATTATCCGATTTCGATGCGAGGCAAAAAGTGAGCCGAATATTCGACGCGCTGCGCAAATACGAGCAGGAAAGAGCCGCAAAGCAACCGGGGGCAGTGGGAGAAGGCAAAACCCATTGGCCAGAATTGCTCGATTCGCTTGACCGCGCCGAAGTGGATTTAAGCGCTGTCCCTCGGGTCACCTGCGTCCCTGACGAGCAAGAGCACGTCATTGTGGCCAGGAATGGCCGCAACTCCGCCTGCGAGAGGTTTCGGCTGCTTCGGCACAAGCTTCAGCAAATGAGTCAGACCCGGGCAATGAAGAAGGTACTCATTACCAGCACCTCACCCCAGGAGGGGAAGACCGCCGTCGCGGTTAACCTGGCGGCCACCTTCGCACTTTCGTCGGCCAGGTCGCTCTTGATCGAAGGTGATATGCGGAATCCCGGCGTGGCGCGGCTTCTGAAGGTTCAGCCCAACCCCGGTCTGGCTGACGTCCTGGAGAATCGCTGTAGCTTAGGGACTGCCCTGCGATACGTCGATCCTTTGGGTGTCTACTACCTGGCCGCGGGCAAGGCAACCCGCAACCCCGTTGAGTTGCTGCAAAGCCCAAAAATGAACGAGGTCATTTCTGAGGCAGCGCAGGTTTTTGAGTGGGTTGTGCTTGATTCACCTCCCCTCAAGCTCTTTGCGGATGCCCACTGCCTGGCGACGATCTCAGACGCTGTTTTGCTGGTGGTTCGCATGGGCCAGACAACACCGGAGGCATTGGAAGAAGGAGTAAGGATCCTGGCCGACACGTCCTTGACCGGAATCGTGCTGAATGGCGTGGAGGACCGGAAAGTAGACAGCTACTATACGTACTACTCCAAGGGCCTCCGTCACGCCAACAAGAATCAAGACCCTAGTCAGACAGGTCAAACAACACCGGAGAAGGTGGGAAAACGTGATTAGGCTGCTCAATGCCTATTTCCCGCGACGCATTCTGACACTCATCCTGTCGGAAAGCTTTCTGACGATGCTTGCTCTGACGGCGGCGGTTTCCGCCAGCTCCCGCAGCGATCTCGAGCTCGTACTTACCTACGAGCAGGGATTCCTGAAGATCGTCGTTGTTTCGGCCGTTTGTCTTCTGTGTATGTATTACTACGACCTCTACGACTCGTCGATCCTTCAAAGCCTTGTGGAGGTTACCACCCGCCTCATCCAGGGACTGGGCACTGCTTGTCTGGTCATGGGCCTCTTATATTACGTGTATCCAACACTGCAACTCGGGCCGCGCACCTTTCTGGTCGGGATTTCCCTGGTCGGGGCGTGTTTAATGGGCAGCCGGAGGCTGTTTTTCACCGTTAATCGGTCCGCTCGTTTTGCAGAGCGCGCCATCCTGCTGGGAAGTGGTGATCTGGCCCACTCGCTGGCTGAGGAGATTAAACGGCGTCCGGAAGTCGGCATCCGGCTTGTCGGATATATAAGCGACTCCCCGGACGAGCATCTCGACGACATGAGATGTCTTGGCGGAGTTGCGGACCTGGCCGAGAAAACCCGGGGGCTGCGAGCCAACCGTGTGATTGTGGCGATGACCGACCGACGAGGCCGGTTGCCCGTGGAGCAGCTCCTCCAGCTCAAGACCGGGGGCGTGCTTGTCCAGGATGGCGTTGAGGTCTTCGAAAGGATTACCGGCAAGGTTCCGCTCTACTCGATTCGGCTGAGCTGGCTGGTGTTCAGCCCTGGCTTCTGCGTTTCGAAGCTCATGCTGGCCAAGAAGCGCCTGTTTTCAATCATCGTGTCAGCGTTTGGGTTGGTGGTGGCGGCACCGGTGATGGCACTGATCGCCCTGGCCATCCGCCTCGACTCTGAAGGCCCCGTGATTTTTCGCCAGCGCCGCGTCGGTGAAGGCGGAAGGCTTTTCACGCTCTACAAGTTTCGGACCATGCGTCACCAGGTTGAGGCGGATGGGAATTTCCGTCCCGCCAAAAAGAATGACGAACGATTCACGCGTGTCGGCGGCTGGCTCCGCCGCATGCGGCTGGACGAACTTCCGCAGTTGTACAACATCCTGAAAGGGGACATGGATTTCGTCGGCCCGCGTCCCTTCGTCCCCAACCAGGAGGAGGAGTGCGTGCGCGAAATCCCGCTCTACGCGCAGCGCTGGTCCGTGAAGCCAGGGGCGACCGGCTGGGCACAGATTCATCGCGGCTATTGCGCAACGCTCGAAGATAACATCGAGAAGTTGGCTTACGACCTCTATTACATCAAGAACATGTCGCTCGGCCTGGATCTGCTGATCATTTTCCAAACCATCAAAATCTCGCTCCTGGGCCGCGGAGGATGCTGAAGGAATGGAAAAGCCAGTTATCGCTGAACTCGTTTTCTGGTTTTGCCTGATCGCGATGGTGTACACATATTTTGTATATCCCATCCTCCTGTTCGGCGGCTACGTTGTGGTCCAAGTCTGGCGTGATTTGAAATACCTGTGGGGGCGGAGTGACCGGAGAGCGCGAAAGTTGAGCCCGGAACACGTGCCTTCGGTGAGCATCATTGTGCCTGCTTACAACGAAGAGGCGCGGCTGCCAGATAAGATTGTAAACCTGCGCGAGATAACGGGCGGCTCGGACCAATACGAGATCATATTCATATCCGACGGGTCCACGGATGGGACGAACAGCATCCTGAGTGAGTTGCCGGACACCAACATGCGGGCCCTCTTCCTCCCGACACGTCAAGGCAAACCCAACGCATTAAATCACGGTGTGGCGGCTGCGCACAATGAAGTCCTGGTCTTTTCTGATGCGGCAACTTTATTTGACTCCTTGGCACTACAGAACCTCGTCAGGCATTTCTCCGATCCCGAGGTTGGAGTCGTCTGCGGCTCGCTGCGGTTTGAAGGCAGCACGGAATCGAAACAAACCGAAGGGGTCTATTGGCGCTATGAAGGCATGCTCCGTCTGATGGAGGCACGCCTTGGCTCGACCTTGACGGCGAGCGGCGCAATTTATGCGCTTCGCCGGCAGTGCTACCCTGTGCTGTCCCCCGATACGCTCATCGAAGATTTCGTCATCCCCATGCATGCCCGCAAGCTGGGATACCGGGTTCTCTACGACCCGGAAGTGGTGGCCACCGAGTTTGCAGCCGCTTCCGTAAAAGACGAATTCACCCGCCGCGTGAGGCTGGCAACCGGAAGCTTTCGGGCATTGGGGGAACTTGCGTACATCAACCTTGACCTCGTCACCTGCCTGGCTTTCGTATCCCACAAGGTCCTGCGTTGGATCATGCCCTTCCTGCAAGTGGGTCTGTTGGTAGGCGGGGCACTGATGTTGGACCGTCCGGTTTACCGGCACATTCTGGCGATTCAGCTCGTCTTCTACCTGTGGGCTGCGGCGGGATTGCTGTTTCGTCGCCGCTTGCAAGGAGTCCGGTATGCCCTGGTGGGATACTTCCTGGTTGCCATGCACGCTGCCTTCCTGGTGGGTTTTTTGCGCTTTGTCCTTGGACGGGGAGGGGCTACGTGGCAGCGGGTGACTTGACTCGATCCATCCCGACACCCCGCACGTGTTTGAAAGCCGGCGTGTGCGAACTTGCTGGTCATAGTGTCGGGACGGTCGGAGGCTTTAACGGTTTCCCTGTGGAAAGGATGTATTGGCTGGAGGTCGCTGGGTTCAGGGGTCCTTGGCGGTGCAATGACGATTCTTGCATGACTTCGGCTTGGTCGGTCGGGTTTGCGAGTCATTAGGGAAGGAGTATGAATCAACCTCGTCGGATCCGGGTTTTCGTTCTGATTGATGCTTTGGGGTGGAGTTTCCTGGAGGGCCGCGATTTCCTATCAGACCTCCTTACTTACCGCACCCCACTGCGGACTGTTCTGGGCTTCAGTTCCGGCGCGATCCCGACGATCCTCACAGGCCTGCCTCCTTCGCGCAACGGACACTGGAATCTGTTTTATTATGATCCGGAAAGGTCGCCCTTCCGCTGGCTCCGTTCCTTTCACTTCCTCCCAAACGCCATCATGAACCACCGCATCATGCGAAAGTTACTGACGGAAACGGGAAGACACTTGCTTGGCCTGGGCAGAAACTTTGACTGTTGCGTCAGTCCCCGGCTGTTGCCGTGGTTTAACTGGGTTGAGAAGCGAAGCGTCTACGAGGTGGGCGGAATTTCCGGGGCCCCCTCCATCTTTGATCAGCTCGCGGAGCGAGGGATCCCGTTCCGAGTCTACTCTTATCACCACTGGACGGATCGCGAGATCTTGAATCTGGCACAACGCGACATTGTCGAAAGCAATGCCGGCTTCTTCTTTGTGTATCTCAGCGAGATGGACCTCCTGCTGCACAATCACTGGAGAAATCCATCGACGCTCGACGAGCGGCTGCGCTGGTATGAATCGCGCCTGCGCGACCTTTTTCGCCGGGCCCGGGAACTTGATTCGAACGCGACGATGTCCGTCTTCTCGGACCACGGCATGACCCCGGTTGAGCACCACTTCGATCTGGTGAAGGAGGTCGAGGGTCTGGGCTTTCGCATGCCATCCGATTATCTCGCGGTCTATGACTCCACGATGGCGCGGTTCTGGTTTTTCAATGACCGAGCCCGCAGCGCGACGCTCGAACGCCTGGCGACCCTGCCTTGCGGCCGGGTCATTCCGGACGACGAGCAGGAACAGCTCGGGATCCGGTTTCCCGATCGACGCTATGGGGAAGCCATCTTCCTGATGCATCCGCGGTGGATGATGGCGAGCAGTGACTTTAATGGGCGCGGTTGGATGCCGGCCGGCATGCACGGATATCACCCTGACGATCCCTACTCAGACGCCATTTACCTGAGCAGCCAACCGCCGTCCTTCCCGGTGCGAACCATCGCGGACGTTTATCAGTGCATGCGTGAGGGAGTTCTCTGAGAACATGGAGTCCAGACTCATTTCACTGATGCACTTCACCAACTCCACGGCCCGGGGAGGGGCTGAAGAGCATATTCTGACTCTCCTTCGAGGCCTTGACCGTCAGATCTTCCGGCTGCACCTGGTGTGCCCCGATGAGTTGGCGCAGCAGATGAGAGCCGACCTGCCTCAGGATGTGGAACTCATTCCGCTCAACTTGAGACGACCGACACAGGTGGGCGCGGCGCTTCGCTTTGCCGGTCTTCTCAGAAACAGGCAGGTCCAGATCCTGCATTCCCACCTTTTTTACAGCAGCCTGTTTGCTTCGCCGGTCGGTCGTGTGTCAGGCGTCCCCCTCATCATTGAGACTCCTCACATCAACGAATTGTGGCGGCACGGATGGGTCAAAGGCAGCTACATAATTGACCGCTTTGCGGGCCGGTTTGTGGATTATTACGTCGCTGTGTCTCATGCGAATGCAGAATATCTGGTTCAGCATAAGCGATTACCAGCCGGGAAGGTAGTTGTCATCAGGAATGGTTGTGACCTGCGCCGGTTCGAGAACCCCGAATCACGCGCGGGCACGTTGAAAAAGACCCTCGGATTTGGGGTGGACGATCCGGTGTTGGTTCATGTCGGACGGCTGGAACCCCAAAAAGGACATCAGGTCCTGCTGGAGGCCCTTACCATCGTTCGCCGCGAGTTTCCAGATGTGCGACTCGTCTGCGTCGGGGAAGGGGCTCTGCGGGGGGAAATAGAGCAACGGTCAAGGTCTTTAGGACTTGAGCCATCGGTTCGCCTGGTTGGTTTCCAGGGGAACATACCGGAATGGCTGGCATTGGCGGATATGGTAGTCCTTCCCTCGTTCTTTGAGGGCCTGCCCATCGCAGCCATTGAATCTCTTGCGGCTTCCAAAGCCGTGGTTGCCACAGCGGTGGATGGAACTCCTGAAGTGATTATTCATGGGAAGACCGGGCTGACCGTTCCGCCTGGGAATCCCGCGGCTTTAGCAGAGGCCATCGGACGGCTGTTGGGTGATTCGGAGGTGAGAAAGTCGATGGGGGAGGCAGGCAGAAAATGGGTGCAGGAAAACTTCAGCCAGGAGCAGCAGGTCCATAAAACGACGGAACTTTACCTGCAAGGTCTGGCTCGGAAAAGACGTCGCGTGCGAGTTACGAACGCCGGGGTGGCACGACAGGATTTTGAGGCGCCGAGCGTGGCGGTCACGCTGGAGGGGCGGAAGTGAATAGCCTCGGGAGAATCACCGACATCCCCAGCTTTGGCGTGCCTGGCACGGCATCGGGACTTCCCGCGAACAGACTCGGCGCTGTGAAGACGGCCATCTGCGAAGGGGTCGCCAGGCATGCGAACGCCCACTTCCCGCGGCGCCTTCGGTCCATCGTTTTGACAGGGAGCTTGGCGCGGTCGGAGGCGACCTGCCTGGAGCGGGCGGAGTCTTTTGAAATCCTTGGCGACGCGGAGTTCTTTCTGGTGTTCGTCGATAAGGCCGATCTTCCTTGTTCATCCGAGATCGAGTCTGTTGCTCAGGAAGCCGAGGCCACGCTTCGAGGACAGGCCATCCATTGCCATATCAGCCTGGGTGCAGTTCATCCCCGGTACTTTCGCCGATTGCGCCCGAACGTCTTCTCCTACGAGCTTGCGGCATGCGGGCAGGTCGTTTGGGGTGACCGGGAAATCCTTAACCTGATCCCGTCGTTATCACCTGCTGAGATTCCCTTGGAAGACGGCTGGAGGACTCTGTGCAACCGGCTGATCGAGCAGCTCGAGGCCGTTGAGGAAGTAAGCGCCCGCCCCTCAGCCTGTGCACTCCTCCACTATCGAACGGTGAAGCTTTACCTGGATATGACCACCTCGCTTCTCGTTTTTTTGAGGGCCTATGAGCCTTCGTACTTTAGAAGGGCAGAGAAATTGAGCCTTCTGGCGTGTGATCCGTCGGGTAAGGAGCGATTCCCTTTTCCGCTGCCGCCTTTTGCAGAGCAAGTGGCGGCGTGCACAGCGTACAAGCTCTCGGGCAAGCCGCACACCGACCTTCTCCCTGGCAAGGACGATCTCGCAGGCGTTTTGAGATTCTGGAAAAGATCCGTCAGTTTCGCCAGACAGCTTTGGCGATGGGAACTCACACGGCTCACGGGTGGGTGGGAACCTTTTTCGGACCACGTCCTCATGAAGAAATGGATGCGCACGCAACGGCTGAGCGACCGGATTCGCGGCTGGCTCCATGTTGTCAGGAAGTGCGGCTGGGGGCGGAGTAGGAGCCACTGGCTGCGTTGGGCGAAACTGGGGTGGCGCGGCTCTCCTCGCTATTGCCTTTACGAAGTTGCCAGCCACGCTTCGTTTCGTCTTCCTGAGATCGTTGGCGAATCTGAAGGACGGACCATCTCCGATCCCTACTGGCGCACGCTGTGCACTGGCGTCCCCTTGTGTGAGGCAGCCCTAGATAACACGAACGGAACAACGTGGCAGGATTTGGTGCGAAGTGTGGCGGCGAATTACAGGGGCTTTCTCACAGACACGCGCGCATAGGGAATCCGGGGATGGGATGAATCCTACACGCGGGATGGCTCCCTCTTGGAAAGCAGATTAAAAAAACTTCGCGAGGAGCCGCGCAGGGTCCATTGATCGCATGGCTTGCTTTGTCGAATTGGAAGCGACGAATTGTATATTAAGATATAATACACAATTACCAACTCCCTTAGGCGGAAAGAATGCCCAGCCATCCGTGGCTCTCGACGAGGATAGGATTGATGAGGATCACCGTGCGAAGGAGAGGTCAGCCTTGAACTGAATTCCGATTGATGGACTCGGGCATATGGCGGACAGGAATGGGATGAGAGAACTGGACCCGAATCTGATGGAGGCGTCAGCGGAGTTTGCTACTTCCGGACGGGCGGATGCCTCTCCGTCAACCGCGTGCCTGCCCTGGCCCGTGGGACGCAAACAGAAGGCTCCCTTGCGTTGGTCTGATCTGTGGCGAGCCCCGTTCCACGATTTCCCGATTCGGGACGAAATCCTGTATCAGTACCTGCCTCTTACCCCCGACATGGACGTGCTGGAGATCGGGCCGGGCAGCGGAATCACAGCCTTTCGCCTGGAACGACGAGTACGCCACGTCGCCCTGGTCGACGCCGCTCCGCTCAACATCGCAAAACTTCGTGAGACCCTGCGGAACGCCGCACGGTTCAGCATGCACAGTGTCGACGTGTGCGCTCCTAATCTGAGGGGCATTCTGGGCAAACAGTTCGATGCGGTTTATGCGCTGGAGGTCTTTGAGTATATTCCGCAACCGGGAGAGTGCCTGAAGAACCTGGCTGCTTCCCTGAAACCCGGCGGAAAACTCCTCTTGCAGTTTCCCAACTACCCCCCCTCGAGGACGGGCGGCGTAACGTACTTCGAGACCAAGCAGGAGCTGGACCGTCTCATGGAAGCCGCGGGATTTGAGCAATGGAGGTTCCTCGCGTTGAAACTAAGACCTGGCGCGCGCTCTCTATATGACTTGTTTCACGAGCGCCCGCTCAGATTTTATCGCCGCCTCCGCACGGATAACGGCAATCCCAGGCCTCAGACCTACGAAGAGACCTGGGCTTTCAGAAAGTCCCGAGGGATCGAACGATTGAGGATTCCCTTGAACGCGGCGTGGATGCTGCTGGGCGCGCTGGTGCACCTGGCTGGGGATGCGTTTGAGGCCCGGCCGCTCGAGAACAGCATCAAGGATTGCAACCTCCTGGTCCTAGCGCGTCGCTAAGCGCGGATGAGGAAGGGTCAAGGTGAGAAGTAAGGAAGGAGAGTCATGGCTGAACAAGAAAAAAGCAAAGTGGTCCTTCGGGGCGTGACGGATGCCACACTAGCCGCAATGGTTCAAGAATGCCTGGAACGCTGCGAGTGGGATCGCCTGGTTGGTCGCGACGCAACTGTGGTCATCAAGCCCAACCTGTGCAGCGCCGTACCCGCAACCTGGAGGATGGCCAACACCGATGTGAGGATTACGCGAGCCGTCTGCGAAGTCCTTTCGACCCGGACCCGACGGATTTATATCGGCGAATCCTCCGGCCTTCGCCACCGGGCGCAAGAGTGTTTTGCGATTTCCGGTTACGTCGAGATGGCGAAAGAAATGGGAGTGGATCTGGTTAACTTCACGGAGGTCCCATGGACTCGCGTGCCGTGTGAACCGGTGGGAGAGATCGAACTGCCGCGACTGCTGATGGAAGCGGACGTGTTTATCACCCTGCCCGTTCTTAAGACGCACGCCCTTACCTATTTCACGGGCGCCCTTAAAAACCAATGGGGGTGTCTGCCCCAATACGATCGTATCCTGTTCCATAAGCACCTCGATCCCATGCTGGTGTCCTTGCAGGCTTTGCTGAAACCGAAGCTGACGATTATGGACGGAATCATCGCCATGGAGGGACGCGGACCTACGAACGGAAAACCGCGGCGACTCGACCTCATCCTGGCAAGTCAGGATCCGGTAGCCGTCGATGCCACCGCCATGCGCTTGACGGGCCTGGACCCGCAGCGAGCTCGGCACATTGTGCTGGCCGCCGAACAGCGTCTGGGACGCATGAACCCAGAAGAAATCGAAGTTGATGGAGACTGGGAGAAGCACGCCACGAAGTTTGAGCCTGCGGTTCTGGACAAGGCCGTCTGGGCGATGAATTTTATGAGCCGTTACCGATGGTTCGTGAAGCATATCCTGGAGAGGGATACTGTCTTCTATCCTGTTCGGGCATTAGTGCAACTGATGCGGAAGGTTGGGGTTGTGGAAGGGGGGTAGCACCCTGGTGGGCGCCGCTCTGGATGGGCTTTGGAATTTGAAATTGCTGGTGGGAACTGGACTCACGCATGCACGCACTCTTCATCGCTTTGGCCGTCCCATATCCGCCCAATAACGGCCAGAGACTGAGAAACTTCGGCATTCTGAAGGCCCTGGCCGGCGAGGGGTGCGAGGTCACTCTTCTCTCATTTGCCGGGCCGGAAGAGATGAATCAGCAAGCCCTGGTGGCGCAGGGTCTTTGCAGGGAAGTGGAGCTGGTTCCCATGCCTTCCGGAGGGTCCTCGAGGCTGACCAGTCTCTGGGGGCGGACTCGCAGCCTGCTTTCGCCCCACCCCTATGGCGTCTTGCGCTATCGGTCGCGGGAAATGGAAAAGGCAGTTCGTGCGATGCTGAACAAGAGAGACTTCGACGCCATTTTCTGCGACGATGTGTACCAGTTCGCGAACCTTCCAGAATCTGTCCTGGACAAGGTCCTGCTCAACAAACACGACTTCACTTTCGTTGTCTATGAGCGTTTGCTCGGCGGTGTCAGGAATCCGTTGGCGCGGGCCTATGCAAAGCTGGAGACGCGTAAGGTCAGGAAGTGGGAGTTCGACGTCTCCACACGCGTACCGCGAGTGCTTGTTTGTTCCGAGCAAGATGGCCAGCTTCTGCGCTCCGTCGTGCCGGATGACAAGATTTTTGTTGTTCCCAATGCGATCGATGTCGAGGCCTATACGCCCCGCCGCCTGGACGACGGCCGGACATTGCTTTTCTTCGGGGCGATGGACTACCACGCAAATCAGGACGCCGTGGAGTACTTCGTCACATCCATTCTTCCGCTGGTGAAAGAGGCTACCCCGGACATCAAGTTCGTCGTCGCAGGCCGCAATCCCCCGGAGTGGATGCGGGCAAAGTATGCACAAACTCCGGACGTCGAATTCACAGGCACGGTGCCGGATATGAGCCTGGAGCTTGCGAAGGCTACGGTCTGCGTTGTCCCGCTCCGAATTGGCAGTGGCACGCGGCTTAAGATTCTCGAGGCCGCCGCCATGGGGAAGGCGATTGTGTCAACCCGCGTGGGGGCGGAGGGGTTGCTCTTGCATAACGGAGGGGAGATTCTGCTGGAAGATGAGCCGGAGGCTTTTGCCAGAGCTATCCGCCACCTGTTGGCGAATCCCTCACTCCGAGATGAACTGGGCCACGCGGCCCGCTCGAAGGTGGAAAAGCACTATAGCTTTCCTGCCCTGAGGGAGTCCTTGCGGAAAGTCTTATGCAGTGTGGATTCAAGGTGGAGCGTGTCCGTCGGCGCGAACTGAGCGGACCCTGGGCAGGAGTTATACCCTTGGTTCAGCACGCTTTGTGTTTCGCTGCCCGCGCAGCTTTCTCGCGGGATCGTAAAGGCGGGCTCGTGCCGACCCGGGAAGCATATTGACGAGGAGGAGAATGAGCCAGATTGAGACATCGCTGGTTAACGAGATTGAATCCCCAGGAGCCCCGACTGAAGGCGCAATTCGCGGTTCTCAGACTGCAAGGTGGCGACGGATGGTTCTGCTGCTGGCCGTCCTTGCAGTGGCCGGGCTGATGATCAGCCGAGGGATTACCAAGGGTGAATTTCATCTGAACACCGATGAGGCTCACCATGCCGCCACAGGGCTGTTCTTTGCCGACCTCCTGTCCGATCTCCCCCTCAAGAGTCCGGTGCATTACGCCTATGTTTATTACGCGCACTACCCGGTCCTGAGCCTTGTGCATTGGCCACCCTTTTTCTACCTGCTCGAGGGCCTTACGTTCTTGACGCTGGGGCCCTCGGTGGTCTCGGCTCGGTTGCTAGTCTTGCTGTTTGCGCTCTTCGGGTTCTATTTCTGGTTCAAGCTCATCAGGGAATCGGCTAACGAATGGACCGCGGCGCTTTCTACGCTCGTTCTCGCGTTTCTCCCGTTCCTTTTGCTCTATGAACGAGCGGTGATGCTCGAAGTGCCTTCGCTCGCCCTCTCGATGGCAGCCAGCTACCTCTGGATCAAATATCTGGAGGAGGAGCAAAAACGTTATGCCTTCTGGTTTGCAGCTCTGGCGAGCCTGGCGTTACTGACCAAACAGAACAGCATTTATCTGGGGATGTTCTGCCTTCTCACCGCGATCGCACGGGGCAAGTGGCGAGTGATCTTGAAACGCGACACCATCGTCGCCCTGGGATTGTTTCTGGTTGCCGTGGGTCCCTACTATGTCCTCGCGACTCGTCTGCATTGGAAGGACATGGCGTATTCCATTGCCAAGCGCAGCGTGGAGGGCAATCCTTACGTCTACTACTGGACAGTCCTGCCTGGCCAGTTAGGCTTATTACTCCTTGGGCTGAGCCTCATCGGCATGGCAACTTCTCTCTGGTGGGCAAAGCGAGAGACCGTCCTGATAATGCTTGCGTGGATTGCTTCCTGCTATATCACGTTCACTTTACTTGCCGGCAAGGAACCACGCTATATCGTCTACTGGCTTCCCCCCTTCGTCTATTTCGCGGTGGGCCCATTCACTTCGGGGTCGCTTGCCAGGCGGATCAGGCCGGTGGCTGTATTCCTGGCTGTGGCACTTTTGGTGAGCCGAGGGTGGGTGGCCTGGTCGTACGAAAGGCCGTATTTGTCAGGTTACGCCCCGGCTGCAAAGTGGATCACACAAAATTACGACTCCGGCATTGTGCTGTACGACGCGGACCTGGCGGCCAATTTCTGCTTTTTTCTCCGGGCCTATGACCCCGCCCGGCGATATATCGTGCTTCGCAAGGCCCTGTACGCCGTCCGCGAAAACAAGGATTGGGGCAGCACTGAGTTCGTCAGGAGCGTTGATGACTTGCAGGCTCTGATCGACCGGTACGGGATCAAGTACATTGTTTTGGGCGACATTCCACTCGATTTCAAGTCGCAGCAGTTGCTCAGGGAGTATGTACAGACTCCGCGCTTCAAAGTTGCGGCCTTCTTTCCGATTCATGCGAATGTTCCGAAGCTCCAGGGTCATCGGCTGGTGATCTACGAGAACCTTGACGTCAAACCTGTGTCAAGTGGGGTGCTCCGCATAACGTTGATGACGCTGAACCGGGATATCGAAGTATCACTGCGCGAGCTTGGCCTCCATCCCCCTGTGTCAAGAAACGTCAATGGCGAGACAAAGCAGTAAGGACGCGGAGTTAATATCCGGTTCATTATGGAACAGCGAGCCGATGGTTAGTGGAGAGAGTCGTCGAATACCCGTGTTCCAGCGAGGGAACATTCCGCCTAAACATGTGCAACGAATTGCACACTCTTCGACTTATTGTGTGCAGCGTTTTGAAGAACCCTCAACAAGTGCTTTCAAATAACGACATCCATCTTAGATTCAATTGGTTACACGTATCGAACTGCGTGGTAGAGCTGAGGCGCTGAGTTGTCGTTGGCAAGTGGAATGCTGTTTACATGACTTGACTTGGAGTACTGAGTACACGAATTGGGTGCTCGGCTGCCACCTTATTCCCTTGAGCCAGGCTGTTCCGGAGAAGGGACCGGCTGACCCGAGCGTTTAACCAGGAGGACATTGATGGCAATGATCAGGGCCGGCGTTATTGGATATGGGTATTGGGGGCCCAATCTTGTCCGCAACTTGTTGGAGAACGAGAATGTGGAAGTGCTTTGGTGTGCGGACAGGAATCCAGCCCGGCTTGCCGCCCTCAAAAAGCGCTATCCCGGGGTTGCTCCGACAGAAAACGCGGGAGACATCCTCAACGATCCCAGAGTAAATGCCGTGGTCATTGCGACTCCGGTGGGTACCCATCACTGCCTGGCCAAGCAAGCCCTCGAAAGAGGGAAGCACGTGCTGGTTGAGAAGCCCATGACACGAACCGTGGCCGAGGCGGAAGAGCTGATCGATTTAGCGCACAAGAATGGCCTTGTTCTCATGGTGGACCATACCTTCATCTATACGGGGGCGGTCCGCAGGATTAAGGAAATGGTGGAGGTCGGTGAGCTAGGCGAGCTCTATTACTTCGATTCGGTGCGCGTCAATTTAGGACTATTCCAGCAGGATGTGGATGCAATCTGGGATTTGGCACCACATGATCTGTCGATTCTCACGCACCTCGTCAAAGAGCAGCCCAGGTATGTCTCGGCGGCGGGAGCGGACCACACCGGAAGCGGCTTCACGGATGTCGCGTATGTGGCGGTTCATTTCGAAAGCGGCCTCATCGCCCATTTTCATGTGAATTGGCTCTCGCCCGTCAAGGTTCGCCAGATTCTGATTGGCGGCAGCCGACGCATGCTGGTGTACAACGACATGGAGCCAACGGAAAAAGTCCGCGTTTATGACCGGGGAGTCAAGGTGACAACTCAGGAGGGAATCTACAAAACCCTGGTGGACTACCGGACCGGCGACATGTGGGCCCCCAAGTTGGACCTTCGCGAAGCCCTGAGCCTCGAGTGCGAGCATTTTGTCGACTGCGTCCGGTTCAGCAAGGTGCCCATCTCGAACGGTCAATCGGGGCTCAGCGTCGTCAGGCTTCTTGAAGCTGCTACCAAGTCACTAGCCGCAGACGGGCAAAGGATCCCTGTATGAACCTAAAATCTTCTACGCCGGAATTTTCTCGGATAACTGCTGACGTAAAGCTGGGTAAAGATGTCCGAATTTACGGCTTTGTCAACCTCTATGGCTGCGAAATCGACGACGGCTCGAGGATCGGGACTTTCGTGGAGATCCAGAAGAACGCCAAGGTCGGCAAGCGGTGCAAGATTTCCAGCCACACCTTCATTTGCGAAGGGGTTACGATCGAAGACGAATGCTTCATCGGCCACCATGTTGTCTTCATCAATGACCGCTACCCGGCGGCAGTGAATCCCGACGGCACCCCGCAGACCGAAGCTGATTGGGGGGTAGTCAAGACGCTCGTCTGCCGAAGGGCTTCGGTGGGGAGCGGGGCCGTAATTTTGTGTGGTGTGACGATCGGCGAGGGCGCCATTGTCGGTGCCGGAAGCGTGGTCACCAAGGACGTTCCGCCGCACACCGTCGTGGTGGGCAACCCGGCTCGTGTTTTGCGGCCTGTGAGCCGCAAAGATGCCGGGTCTTGACGCTCGGGGCTCCCCTGCTGACCCTGAAGTGGCGACAGGCTTGCTGCGACCGGCTGAATTTTCTTGAGGAGAGGCCACCTCGAACTACCGAGCGGAGGAGATTGTGAAGTCTTTAAGCCAGGAAGAGATTCAGAGTTCCCCTGTCAAGGATGTTCTTATTGCCGTCGTGGTTTACAACGAGGGACTGCGGGTCCGGAAGGTTATCAGCGGACTTCGGTGGCTCGCGGATACTTGCGACGTCGTTCTGGTGGATGACGGCTCAAATGACGAGACGAGGGATTGCCTGTCCAGTTCAGGTTTCCCGACGATCAGGCATGAGCGAAATCGGGGGGTGGGGGCTTCCCTCAGAGATGCGATTGATTACGGCCTGAAACGCGGGAACCGGTTCTTCGTCATTCTGGCTGGAAACGGGAAGATGGATCCAAACCAGATTCCCCGGCTTCTTGAACCGCTGCTCAATGGGGAATGCGACTATGTTCAGGGGTCGCGCTACCTGCCGGGTGGCGAAACCACGAACCTTCCGCTCTTCCGGCACGTGATGATCAAGGCCTTTACCGTCATCGCCTGGCTTTTGACCGGATACAAGGGTACCGACGTCACCTGCGGCTTTCGAGCTTATAGCCTTTCGCTCTTTAAGAACCCTGCCATGAACATCCGACAGGACTGGCTCAACCGATACGAACTGGAATTCTATATTCACTACAAGGCAATACGGCTGGGCTACAGGATCCGCGAGGTCCCTGTCTCGATGAGTTACCCCCGGGATGGCAGGCCATACTCAAAAATCAAGCCGTTTCGGGGATGGTGGAGCATGGTAAAACCCTGGGTTCTCCTGTCACTCAACCTTCGCCGGTAAGGTTTTGCCCTTTGATCTGCGCAGCTTCCGGATCGGTCGAAGATCGTCCGGCAAGCCCCATAAAGCGCGGTGTCGGCGCCTGTTCCGCCCAGTTGCCAGGAAGGAGAGGAAGTATCTCATTGTCACTTTTTGCCGTTGAAGAGCCGAAGCCATTGGAGAAATCGCAAGCTGGCCTGTGGAAGTTGCTCCTTCGACTGGCCATGTTCGGAGTGGTCCTCTGGTTCATTGCCGCCCACTTGGATTTTCGGCAAATTCGAGACGTTTTCTTCCACCTGAGGCCGGGCTACCTGATTCCGATCCTGACGGTTCTTATGCCCTTGGCGATCTTGTTGCGCGGAGCGAAGTGGCGCTACCTCTTTTCAGATCAGGACCGACTGCCGTTGCGGGTCTATCTCCGGGCGTACATCACGGGTGTTCTGGCGAACGCCGTTCTTTTGAGCAAGTTCGGTGATTTGGTGAAAGCACGGTCCATTTGCGGCTCACGGGTTGGCTATGGCCAGTCACTTGCTCTTGTCGCCATAGACCGGCTGTTGGAAGGTCTTTGCCTCCTGATGATATTTGCCGTGGCCATCTTGAATTCTTCGCTTCCGCGATGGGCTTACGAGCTCGCCCTTGTTGCAGGTCTCTCCAGCCTGGGCACGCTGGGGATCTTGCGCGTCATGGTTCATAAGCGCGAGCCGGTGCTGGCGATGGCTCACAAAAGCCTGGCGAGGATCCCCCTTGATATCGGCAAGCGCCTCCTGGGTCTTCTGGACTGTGTTCTTACGGGGTGCGAAGTTCTGGCCAATCATCGCCGGGTGACGGGCTCGCTACTCTATGCGCTGGCCGTCTGGGCCGTGGACATCACGACGGTCGTTTTTTTCCTGGCGGCATTCTCAGTTCCAGCTCCGCATGTTGTCTCAGCGGTCACGCTGCTGGTGGTCCTGAACTTTGGCATCCTCGTTCCGATCTCTCCCGGATCGGTCGGGGTCTACCAGCTTCTCTGCGCTGCCGCCCTGGCCCTTTGGGGGGTTGATCGACAACTTGGTTTTGCCGTCGGTGTAGCAATGCAGACTGTGCTTTTTGTTCCCCTGTACCTTGTCGGATTAGTCCTCATCCTGGCCCCCAAGTGGACTGCTGCGACTGGTTACTCCTCATCGGCGGTTGTTGAATAAGTGTTAAAACCGGAGTATATGTTCGAATTGATACGTGCCACGTTAGAGCCGTACAGGCCTGAGAATGAGCGGTCCCGCGCGTCTTTCCAGGGGCCACGTCAGGCCTTCGCGGGGCTGGTTTTACATACCTTTCCCCAAGAGGTGACACACCCTTGATAAAAACGATGACTGTTCCTTATTTTGATCTGAAGGCGCAATACGCGGGAATGAGGGATGAGATTCTTGCCGCGCTGGATCGGGTTTGCCAGGGCGCCTCCTTCATACTCGGAGAGGAAGTAGCGGCATTCGAAAAGGAGTTCGCCGCCTATTGTGAAACCAAGTATTGCGTGGCCCTGAATTCGGGCACGAGCGCATTGCACCTTGCCCTCCTGGCCATCGGTGTACAGGGGGGCGACGAAGTCATCACGACGGCCAATACCTTCATCGCGACAGCCGAGGCCATCGCCTATACGGGCGCGCGGCCGGTGTTTGTCGATATCGACCCTGCCACAGCCAACATCGATCCGCACCGCATTGAACAGGCGATCACCAGCCGTACGAAGGCGATCATTCCTGTCCATCTGTATGGCCGGCCTGCGGAACTCGGGCCGATCCTGGAAATTGCACGAAACCACGGGCTGGCTGTTATAGAGGACTCTTGCCAGGCTCACGGCGCGCGGTATCGCGGGAAGCGTGTCGGGGGGATCGGCACAGCCGCCGCTTTCAGCTTCTATCCCGGCAAGAACCTGGGCGCCTACGGCGAAGGGGGTGCGCTCACCACTAATGACGAAAACATTGCCAGTCTCGCTCGGTCCTTGCGAGACCACGGGCAGACCAGCCGCTATTTCCATGATTACCTCGGGTATAACTACCGCATGGATGGCTTCCAGGGCGCGGTGCTTCGGATCAAGATGAAACGACTGGAAGAGTGGACAGCGAAACGAAGGCGGTTCGCGGGTCTTTACCGGGAGATCCTCGGCGGCTCGGGCATCGTGATTCCGCGGGATGATCCTCGATCGGAGAGCGTCTATCACCTGTTCGTCGTGTACGTTGAAAACCGTGACTCCATCCGCGCTCAACTGGAAGCACGGGGCGTGCAGACCGCAATCCACTATCCTCGGCCTGTCCATCTCCAGAAGCCCTTTGCGGCGCTCGGCTATCATACGGGAAGCTTCCCTTTGACTGAGCGAGCCTGCGACCAGACACTCAGCCTGCCCCTTTTTCCCGAGATGACCGAGGAGCAGGTCAAGTATGTCGGCGAAACGCTCCTGGATACTGTGGGGCAAAACACTTCAGCTCTTTAGGCTGTGGAATGAGGTCAAGGGAAGCGCCCCCTTGGCTCAAGCTTAGACCATGATCTTCTATTACGTCCTGGTCTTCATGCTCCCAATGCCCGACCATCCTCTTTGGTCGCGCACGGTGGGACCCATGACCATTATCAAGGTCGTTGGTGTGCTCTGCCTTCTGTCGGCCCTCGCCCGGGCAGCCTTGAAGGGGTCATTGCCGCCCATTCTTCGCGTGGGAGCGGCTCGATGGTACCTGCTCTACTTCCTGGTGGCCATGACCTCGGAGGTGATCCACGGGGGTACGATCAGCCTGGGGCCTACTGTTTTTGCCAACCTGCTTGCCGTGCTTTCCCTCTTCATTTCGACCGCGCTCATGGTGGACTCTCTGCGCCGGCTGCGGATCGTCCTGCTGGTCGTCATTGTCTCGGAGGCGATCTGCTCTCTCTATGTCATCCGGCAATGGCAGGCCTTTCATAATGTCTACGCCGACTTTAGAAGCTGGGGAGGGGCGGCGGGGGATCCGAACTATTACGCGATTTCAGCCGTGATCTGGATGCCGGTCAGCCTGTTCTGGCTGATCAGTGAACGGCCCCGGTGGGAAAAGAGGCTTTGTCTGGGATGCCTGGTCATCACTTTCCTGGGCCTCACGCTTTCCGCATCGCGGGGGGGATTCCTGGGCATGTTGGCAAGTGCTCCGTTCTTCTTATGGAACTCGCGCCGCCGGCTTCGCAACCTGGTTCTCCTCCTTCTCCTGGTGGTTCCGTTCAGCCTGTTATCCAGCACCTCGCCGCTGAAAAGGCTGACCCACCCCACACAAAGCGACGAGGAAGCGGCGGATTCTCGAGTGGAAATATGGAAAGTCGCGTGGCCTTTGGTTCAAGCGAGCCCCATCTTCGGCGTCGGACACATCCGGTTTGTCGATGAACTTCAGCAGCACAATTTCACGGTAGTCCACAACACTTATCTTGAGATCGCCGGCGTGCTCGGGATCCTGGGCTTTGTGCCTTACATGGGAATGCTCGTTTCCACGCTTCGGAGCCTCACGAAGGTCGTGCGGCGGGCGCGCGAGAACGGGCCGCCCATGGTCCGAATCACGGCGATGGGGTTGCGGGCTGGACTTGCGGGCTTCATGGTGAGCGCCACGTTTCTTACGACCCTGTGGCAGCAGGTGTTCTGGCTGGCGGTCTTCTTATCCGCCTGCCTACCGCTGCTGGAGCGCGAGAGCAGCCGCCTCGCTGCTGCGTGTGAGCCCGTGGCAGCGGGTGAAGTGGGCGCCGGGGTAGGCTAGCTAGACCGGAAGGCCGGCTCTTTGGCTTCAGGCCCGTCGACGCAAGAGGCATTCGTTCGAAACATGGTGGTCCGTAACGTTTTCTCCAACTGGGTGGGCATGGTTGTTCTGGGCGTCGTCTCCTTCCTGATGACGCCCGTGCTGATCCACGGACTGGGCGATTTCCAGTTTGGAATGTGGGCTCTGGTCGTCTCCCTGGTGGACTATTACGGGCTGCTGGATGTGGGAATGCGCGTGGCCCTGCTGCGCTTTGTGGCGCGGTACAAGGGAGGTAATGACCGCGCGGCCCTGAACGAATTGCTCAAGGCGGCGCTGGTCCTGGTGGGCATCGCGGGCCTGGTGATCTGTGTGCTCACTGCCATCCTTACCGTCGTTCTCCCCGGGTTCCTGCACGTCGCCGGAATGTCCGTGCAGTTGTTTCGCTGGCTGATTATCCTGATGGGCCTGAGCATGCTGCTCATCCTGCCGGCTCGCTTGATGGGCACGTATTTGATCGGCTTGCAACGCTTCGACCTCTATAACCTGGGGGCGGTCAGCGTCACCGTCGTCCGGGCTCTTTTGATGCTCGTTGTCCTCCGCCTGGGCTACGGCCTGCTTGGGGTGGCCGCGGTCAGCCTGGTGATGGACCTTGTCTCCCTCGCCCTCCATTGGCATCTGGTACGATGGGCGGACCCGGAGGTCGTGGTCTCCATCGGTCGGGTCAACTGGAAACACCTGCGCGAGCTGGTGGGGTTTGGTTTTTACGCCTACCTCAGCTATGCGGGCGATTACCTGCGGTTTCAGACGGATTCGATTGTCATTGCCCGCGTGCTCGCAGTGGCGCTGGTGACGCCTTTCGCCGCCGCCGGCCGGCTGATGAACTATTTCCGCACCGTGATTTACGGCCTCACCGGGGCCTTGCTGCCTCGCATGAGCGAACTCGACGGGCAATCCAACGAGCGGGAGCTTCAAGCCATCTTCCTGCTGGGTACCAAGGCGACGACCCTTATCAGCCTGCTTATCGGGTCGCTCCTCGTGCTCAATGGCAAGAGCCTTCTCCACCTCTGGCTGGGAGAAAGATTTGTCGACAGTTACGGTCTTCTCATGGCGCTCACCGCCGGATACGTGGGGGCCATGGCGTTGTGGCCTTCGCGCGAGGTCCTCTATGCGCGCGGACGGCACCAGGCGCTGGGTTATTGGACTCTGACCGAAGGTGTGGCGAACCTCCTGCTCAGCATCTACTGGGGGCGCAAATACGGCCTGATCGGCGTCGCGCTGGGCACCACCGTTCCCATGCTTCTCACCGGCCTTTTCTTTCAGCCCTGGTATGCGCTTAGAATCTTGCGGCTGAGGTTCCGCGACTATTTCCGGCAGGCGTTGGCCGGCCCGCTGTTGGGAACTGCGCTCTTCCTTGCCGCTGCCTTGCTTGTTCCTCAGCACCTATTCCCGAGGGGCGCGGGTGGCTTTGTTGCCACTGTGGCCTGGCAGACTGCGCTATTTGCTCTCATGGCATACGTGGTCGGGCTGAGCGGGAAGGAACGACAGCGGGCCCGCAAGAGTACAGCACGCCTGCTGGCACCCCTCGTGGGGGCGAACCTTCCGGTTGACTGACTGCAATCTGCGGAGGGGATGTGCACCTGAGGGCCGGCAGCAGTACGCTCCGAGACTACCTTCTGTTTGTCACGCCAGATCGTGGGTTTATGGACGGGGCGAAAGTGCAATTGGTGATTCCGATGTGTGTCAGGAATGACTTGCCTAGGCTCGCCAAGCGATACCCGACAGTTTGACCTGTTCCCGCGCGGCCTTTATTCCCTGGAACAGAGTGCGCCATGGCCCCAACGAGCCTTGCTTAAGGCTGGCAAGCGTAGCAACCACCAGGCAGCCAACATTCAGCCATATGAAGCAAATGCGATTGGCAAGATCCTTCTTCCACAATCGGTGATACCGATAATATTGGGACCTAATCTGGTAGGCGAACCAATGGTCCCGCGTACGGCCTGTTTCAGTCCGAATATGGAACAGGCGAGCGCGAGGAGTTATAACCAGCGGCCAGCGCTCGGACAGGCGCCAAGTAAGATCCACGTCCTCACCGCCTACGCCCTTGTATCGGTCGTCAAACCGCTCGCCGCCGAGAGCGGAACGGCGTACGCTCATCAAGCCGCCACCGAATCTTCGCACTGGAAAGGGGGGAGCATCCCGCAGTCGGTCTGCATTCCAATAGATTGCTTGCCTTTCATCGTGGAATGGGCCGATCCAAAAGGCTCTCATCAGCAGGCGATTTGCCAGTGAGGGAAGGGCGTAATTGGTAATCACTCCAGAAACTCCGCCAACCTCCGGTTGGCATTGGTAGGTTGCGAGTATTTCCTTCACAAAGTTGTTTTCCAGCAGAACATCATCGTCCAGGAAAATCAATATGTCGCCAAGGGACCGCTCAATCGCGAGGTTTCTTGCTGCTCCCGCACCCGGGAGGTTAGGTTCGCATAAATAAACCAATTCTGGCTTGCTTGAGCTCGAGGAGGCCGCCTCCAACCTGACTCGGTCAATAACTTTCCTGGTCTCATCTCCAGAGCTCTGGTCCACGATGATGATCTGGTCTGGAACATGAGTCTGTATGAGCAGGGTCTGCAACGCGTCGCCAAGTATTTCGGGCCGGTTCTTTGTAGGAATAATAACTGAGACAACCACACCTGCTTCCTGTCTTTGTTCGCAACCACTCCAGCGGAAGTTCCTGTGGCTCTCCAGATTAGGAGAAGTAAGCTTGCCTCACTCAAAGGTCTCAGACTATTTGTCCGCTCCCGTTCTTTGCTCCAATTATAATGTAACCTTCGTGGTTGGAATCAACCCATGGGTCCGGAGGGCAAAGGGTACGGGCGGAGTACTCTTCGCGCCGTCGCGACCGCCGGGATTGCTGGAAGGTTGATACCCCTGGGAAATGTGCGGACGCGCTGCCGTAATCCCGTCCGCACTGATTTACGACGATGGCTGCCTGCCTTTCGAAGGCTTACGCCGTCAAGCGTGGATGCTCCGCCGCGCCAGGTCATTCCGGGCCCACCGAGTCTTGCTTCGCGTTTCAGAATTGTTCGAGGGCCAATCACAATAAGGGTAGAATGCTCCATATGAAAGAGTGGACACAAACTCGCGAGCCGCTTTCAGTTTCTGTCATCATTCCCACGAAGAACCGTCCCGCTGATCTTGGGACCACCCTGAAAAGTGTTCTTACACAGTCATTGGCTCCCACCCAGCTAATCATCGTGGATCAAAGTTTGACGAACGAGAGTCGGCTGGAGGTGGAAAGAGTCTTCGCGGCCTGTGGCGGGCGGGGGATCGAACTCCGTTCCATACGTGATCCTGGGATTCCGGGCGGGGCTGTGGCGCGCAATAAGGCCATGGATTTCGCCACGGGGAATATCTGGTTATTTCTGGATGACGATGTAATTCTGGAACCAACTTTCCTTGAAGAATTGGTCCGCGCCTACGGTCGCCGACCGGAAGCTGCTGGTATATCTGGAATTGTCACGAACTACGCTTTGCCCTCCAGGGCGTTCCGGCTGTGGCGTTGGCTTTTCGCGCGCGGGCCGTTCCATGACGAACGCCAGTGGATTTACTGGAATGCAGAGCGCCTGCGAAATGAGGAGCCGATTCGGGTCAGCAAGTTGGGGGGCGGACTTATGAGTTTCCGCGCTGAGGTAATCAGGGGGATGCGCTTTGACGACAATCTAGTGGGAGTTTCAGACGGAGAGGACGTGGATTTTTGTATGCGCCTGGGTCCCAAGGCCGCCCTGTTCGTCGCGCCCCGAGCCCGCCTGCTCCACAGGCAAAGCCCGTCGGGACGGGAACTTGACCACCAGTTGCGGAGGGAAGCCAGGGCGAAACACTACCTGTACTATCGAAACTGG
>Ga0070741_10007226_pt1 | contig 23185 bp, 29 predicted proteins | sample Coa_R1_4_FD_66440 | JGI IMG/M metagenome (GOLD analysis project Ga0070741, IMG submission 66440) | Surface soil microbial communities from Centralia Pennsylvania, which are recovering from an underground coalmine fire - Coalmine... | ecosystem: Environmental > Terrestrial > Soil > Unclassified ... | reverse complement strand
CCGTGACAGTGAGACACGCCCGTTTGAATCGTTGTTTCCCGATGTGTTTCGCCAGTTGCGGACTGTGCGTGTAGAAAACGACTCGAGGAGGACTTCACGACAAAATGGAAAACCAGGATGAATATTAGAACACTCAGCGCCATCGCACTCGTGACCGCGGCCATTGCGAGTCCGGTCGTCGCCCAGGACTATGACGGCGGCTCTGCACAGAAGCCCGTGCATGCTCTTCGGCACTATCGCGGCACCTACAACGAGGTGCGGGGACCGGACTTCGTCGCGCCGCGCGCAGGCGCCTATGGCGAACAGAGCTTCGAGCGTGGCTTCGACCGTTCGCGCATTGGCGACCACGATCCGGATTTCAACCCCGCCGGGAGCTGATCTTTCAGGGATCGGCGTCTTTCTCCGAAAGCATCGAACAGCAGCAGCCCGGTTTGCGCCGGGCTGCTTTGCAAGATTCGATTGGGTCTTCGATCAACGAGCCGATCACGGAAAGCGGCGCAACTCGCGATTGCATGTCACACGCGTTTGAACCTGTGCTCCGGAACACTGCTACGTGTGTCGGGGTTTTCAGGTTGTGCAGGATGGCGACATCCGGGAGAGGGGTTAACCACATAAGAATGGAAGAACCCTATGACCTTCAGAACACTCAGCGCTATCGCAATTCTCACCGCTGCGCTCGGCAGCCCGGTCCTCGCCCAGGATATGACGGGTGACGGCATGACCCACCACAAGTCGTCCTACGCGACGCGGCACTTCCGCGCCGCCTATAACCAGGCGCCCGGCTTCTATGCCGGCGCGCGCGCGGGCGACGACTGGTTCACCCACGCCTATGGGTTGGACCGTTCGCGGATCGGCGACCGCGATCCGGATTTCAACCCCGCCGCAAACTGATCTTCGGATCGTCCGTCCGCTCCATGACATAATGAAATGATGGGGCGGCGCGTCGGTGGCCCGGCTCGTCCCGGGCCGCCGCGCGGGCTTACGATTCACTCCCCGCTCGTCTCCGCGCGATGATGCCGGCTGCGATCTGCAGGGTCGCGCCGACCGCCCAGGCGAGGCAAATCAGAAGCGCAGAGGCAGGATGCGTGGCTTCATCCAGCACGATGCTGGAGACGGAGATGACGGCTGTCACCGCGGCGAGGAACGTGCCGGCCGCACTCAACAGCTCGACGGCGTCGGCTTTGCCGCGCAAGGTCTGATCGTCGGCCGACGGATGTGGCAAGTCGATGCCGAGATAGAAGCCGGCCGCGCCGTAAATCATGATCGCGAAGACGGAGGCCGCCGAGCCGATCAGCTCGATGTCGGCGCGCCCCACATGTGCGGCAACAAACAAGCCGCAAGATCCGCCTGTCAGCGCAAGCCCGATCCGCTCAAGCACATGTGCCGACCGCGAGATCGTTGAACGGGTGTCCCACGGGGCTCTGTGTCTGATCATGTGATCCCGATACCAGGCCAGGCTCGTCGATCAGGATAATGCGGCTTGGCGGCGCCAGCCACCCCGAATGCGCGAGGCTGACGTCACTCTTTGCGCTGTCCGGAAAGTTCCACGACCTTGCGCCAGCGCGCGGTCTCGGCAGCGATCATCTCGCCGAACCGGCCGGCGCTGCCGGTGATCGGAACCGCGCCTAGTTCGGCAAAGCGCTGCTTGATCGGCGGCTCGTCGAACGCGGCGTTGATCTCCTTGTTCAGGAGATCGACGACGGCTTGCGGCGTGCCGCGCGGAGCGCCGACGCCGTAGAACGAGCTGGTTTCAAATCCGGCCAGCGTATCCGAAATCGGCGGCACGTCCGGCAGCGCTTCCGATCGCTCCGACGTCGTGACGCCGAGCGCGCGCAGCTTCCCTGTCCGTATCAGCTCGAACGAAGACGGCACGTTGTCGAACATGCCCTGGACCTGACCGGCCATCACGTCGGTCAGTCCCGGCGCCGAGCCGCGATAGGGCACGTGAACGAATTGAACTTGCGCCATCGCCTTGAACAGTTCGCCGGACAGATGCAGCGACGTGCCGACCCCCGACGAGGCGATGCTGAGCTTGCCGGGATTGGCCTTGGCGTAGGCGATGAAATCCGCGACACTTTTGACCGGTAGCTCGTTGTTGACGACAAGCACCAGCGGATTGCGCGCGAGCCCCGCGATCGGGGCGATGCCTTTGGCGAAATCGTAAGGCAGCGTCGGGTCGAACGATGCGTTGATGGCGTTCGCGGTGCTGGTCAGGAGCAGCGTGTATCCGTCCGGCTGTGAATTGATCACCGTCAGCGTTCCGATATTGCTGCCGGCGCCGGGTTTGTTCTCGACGATGAAGGTTTGGCCGAGCCGCTCCGACAGGTGCTGGCAGATCACGCGCGAGAACGCGTCGGTGGCGCCGCCCGCGGTATAGGGAACGATCCAGCGCACGGGACGCGACGGGTAGGCTGCGTCCTTTGCCGATGCTACCGGGCCGGTGCCGAGCCAGGCGATGCACGTCGCAGCCGAATGAAGCAATTGCCGTCTGTCAATCAACGCAGCCCCTCAAAAAAACATGAAATCGGTATCCGTAAGAAAGCGGGGGTGATCATACGGGAACCGAGATCATCGTGAGAAAATTTCTACGCGTCCATAGCGGCTTATCGCATGGCCGCTGCAATTTTCATCAATCGTCGCCGCTCGTTTGATCAGGCCTTTGCTTAAGAACCGTTAACCGGTTTGCGCGAGAATCGCTTACAAGATTCCCGAAAAGGAACAAGCGATGGCCAAATTTGCGATTGGCGAACGGGTTGAGAAGGCGACCGACGACCACAAGGACGGTGTCGTCATTGCAATCTTCCCCACGACGGACGGTAACTTCCGTTACGCGGTGGACATGGAGGGCTACGGCGCGCTCCAGTTCTTCGCGGAGGAAAAACTGGTCGTCTGCGCCGGTTAGGTTTTGCGACCTGCTTCCGGCACGACGCGTTGATGGCGCGTGCGCCAGGATGAAGCCGCTTGGCACGAGGCGGAGACGCTGCGCCCCGTCTTAATGAATCCTTCATGACGCCAATTCGTTCAATTTTAATGGGTCGCCGCCCACAGTGCCGCCTGTAACCCGAGGCATCATACGTCGCTGACGTGAGCATTGCTTTTTGTTTGGCACTACTCCGAGGCATCCGGGGCACCTGGCGATCGTATCCCTCCGTTCTCAGCGGAAATTCGGTAAACCCGTCCGCGAATCTCGCGGGCGGGTTTTTCTTCGCGATCATCAGCGTGCGTGGCTTAACCCTGACGGTTAACACCTGGTCAGGCGGAGGCGGCTATAGCTAGTGAAGCTAATCTGACGTTCCGTTCAGTTTCGCGAGCTGCCCGATCACGCGAAAGAAGTGTCCGCCCATGAGCACAGGCGTCGTTGAACACGCAACCGTTGAGACGCCCGTTGGCGTGACGCGGCCGCGCGGCAAGCCGTCGACGGCCAAGAGCTGGTTGAAGGCGATCGAGCGCACGTCTCGTATCGAGGCCAATCCGAAAGCGCTGTTCGCCGATATCGTCGAAGAATGGGCCGCGCGTCAGCCGGAGAGCCCGGCGTTGATGTCGGATCGTGAGACCCTTGGTTATCGGGCCTTGAACGAGCGAATCAATCGCTACGCTCGCTGGGCATTGTCGGAGCGCATCGGCAAAGGCGAGACAGTCTGTCTCTTCCTGCCGGGACAGCCGGACTACCTCGCTGCGTGGCTCGGCCTCGCCAAGGTCGGCGTTGTGGCCGCGCTCGTCAACACCAGGCTCGTGGGCTCGTCGCTCGCTCATTGCGTCGACGTCGCGGATGCGAGCCATGTCATCGTGGGTCATGATTTGTCTGCCGCGTTCGAGGCGGTTCGTCCTCGCCTGAAGCGCGTGCCAAAGGTCTGGCGGCATGGCGGCGGTGCCGGTGAAGCCGGCGTCAACGCAGCTTTGGATGGCCTCAACGCTTCTGCGCTGGCATCAAGCGAACGCCGTGATGTGACCATCAACGACCGCGCGCTGTTGATCTACACTTCAGGCACCACCGGTCTGCCGAAAGCCGCCAGCGTCAGTCATCGCCGCATTTTGAACTGGGGCGGCTGGTTTGCCGGGCTCACCGATGCCTCGCCCGAGGACCGCATGTTCGACTGCCTGCCGCTGTTTCACAGCGTCGGAGGTGTGGTCGCGCCGTGCAGCATGCTGGCCGCGGGCGGCTCGGTCGTCCTGTCCGAAAAATTCTCAGGCAGTTCGTTCTGGCACGATGTCGTGCGCTGGGATTGCACGCTGTTCCAGTATATTGGCGAACTCTGCCGCTATCTTCTGAAGGCGGGCGCATCCGAATTCGAAAATCGGCATCGCCTGCGGCTCGCCTGTGGCAACGGTCTGCGCGGCGACATCTGGGAAGCCTTTCAAGCGCGGTTTTCGATTCCGCAAATCCTGGAGTTTTACGCGGCAACCGAGGGCAATTTCTCGCTCTATAACGTCGAGGGAAAGCCTGGCGCAATTGGCCGCATTCCGCCGCTGCTGGCGCATCGCTTTCCGGCTGCCATCGTTCGCATCGATGCGGAAACGTCAACACCGATCCGCGGCGCCGACGGGCTCTGCGTGGCGTGCACGACAGGCGAGGTGGGCGAGGCCATCGGGCGGATTGGTACGGCGGACGAAGCCGGCGGCCGCTTCGAGGGCTATACCAATGCCGCCGAGACCGAAAAGAAGGTCCTGCGCGACGTCTTTGCCAAGGGTGACGCCTGGTTTCGCACCGGCGACCTGATGAAGATCGACGACGGCGGCTTCTTCCACTTCGTCGATCGTCTCGGCGACACTTTCCGCTGGAAGGGCGAGAATGTCGCAACATCCGAGGTGAACGAAGCCATTCTCGAATGCCCTGGTGTCGTCGACGCCACGACCTATGGCGTTCTGGTACCGGGCGCCGATGGTCGCGCCGGAATGACCGCGATCGTCACCGATAGCAGCTTCGACTTCGCCGAATTCAGCGATCATCTTTCGCGGCGGCTGCCGGCTTACGCGAGCCCGGTCTTCGTGCGGCTAAGCACGTCGCTCGATGCGACCGAAACCTTCAAGCAGAAGAAACAGGATCTGATCCGCGACGGCTTCGATCCGTTGAAGATCGTCGATCCACTGTTCTTCCGCGATCCGAAATCAGGAAGCTTCCTGCGGCTCGACGCCGATCAACATGCGGCGCTCGTGCAGGGCGTCGTCAGGCTGTAAAGGCGGCATCAGGCTGTACGTTCGCGCGGCGCGGGCCTCGTCTCACATGCCGAAAATGGCAAGCTCGGTGTCGGCGAGGTCGCCCAGTCTCGGCTGGCGCGGGCCTTTGAAATATTTGCGGCCCCGCGTCTCGCTGTACATGCCGGCAAGCCCTGTGATCGGACCATTGGCGTCGAGGATGACGACTGGTTTGCCGCGCCACGTCAGATACCGTCCGATCGTGCCCGCGCATCGGACAAAATCGGCAATCTCGCGGCAGTATCCGAGTTGGAGGATGGGCAGGGGGATGACCCCGCGGCGCTTGCGCAAGCGAAAGAAAATGAAGGGGACGGCTTCCTGCGCCGTGCGGCAGACGAGGCTGAGGCAGCCGTAAGCGGCATGGCGCTTGAGCATCGCCAGTTCATCGTCGGACAGGCCGGCGATGGAAACCGTGTCTGATGTCACGGCCTCGACGTGCATGCCGCTTCCGCCGAGCGACAATGCGGGAAGCGAGAAATGCAGGCCGCGGCAGTATACCTTGAACCCTTGCGCCTCGAGGATCGGCCATGTCGGCTCGGCTGGCGTGACGTTGAAGTAGGTCACGTCCTTGCGCTTCTGCGTCATCGACGAAAACAGTGCCGCGTAGTTGCGGAACTCCGGGTCGACATACCAGCTCGAGTTGTTGCAACACACGACGGCCTCGCCGTCGATCATCTTGGTCGAGTAGATCAGCAGCAGGCAGCCGACCGGTTTGCCGTCGCTTTCCATCAGATAGCCGTAGCGCGGCGCGCCTTCGGGCAGCGATCGCGTGCCTTGCCGCGTCAGGCCGCGCATCCAGTACTCGCGGCTGCGATGCACGAAACCCCTGGTGAGGAGTTCGGCGATCGCATCGACGTCGCTTTCCTCTATCTCGCGGAACCGCGGCTTGGCGGCAGACATGATGTTTACCAATGGAGGCGAAAGATCGCCCGACGACGGTTTAAGTTCACGTTTTCGCTCTATCATGGACTTTCAAAATTTTATGAGAATGCGGAGCAGTCCATGTCGGTAAGGTTAAAGATTATCTCGGCGATCGAGCAGATCGCGGCCGAGCAGAAGGTCGCCCTTCCGCCGCTGGAAGATAACCTCTCGCTGCACGAGACCGGCTTCGACTCGCTGGCATTTGCGATCCTGGTCGCGCGCCTCGAGGACGACCTTGGCATCGATCCGTTTACCATATCGGCGGACGCAAGCTTCCCTCTCACGATAGGCGATTTCATCAGGGCCTATGAAAATGTCCCCGCGTGAAATTTTCGCGCTGCGTGACTATCTCGATCCGGGCTTGACCGGTCGCACGCTGTCGGACGCGCGACACGAAGCGTCGCTGACGGATATTGCCGATCAGACCTGCCTCAAGGGCCGGCTCGCCGAACTCTCCGGCCGCTCGGTGTTGCTGGCCACATCGAGCCAGTTCCTCGCCGGCCTCGTCATGCTCGAGATCGACGGCATCGCGCGGCGCATGCTGCTGTGCCCGCCGGATCTCAACAGCGATCATCTTCAGGCGCTGATCGAAGACGCGGAGATCGACGCCATCGTCACCGACCAGCCGGACCGCTTTGTGGCGCCGGGAATTGTATTGACGGTCATCGCCAGCACGAAACTGCAGCCGGCGATCCGCGCGCAGACCGAACGCGCGACCGAATGGTTGATGCTCACTTCAGGCACGCTCGGTCTGCCGAAAATCGTCGGCCATACGCTCGAAGGCCTGACCGGCGCAATATCGGCCGACGCGCCGGCGCGCGGCAACAGGCCAATCTGGGCGACGTTCTACGACATTCGCCGCTACGGCGGTTTGCAGATATTTCTGCGCGCGGTCATCGGCGGCGGCTCGCTGGTCCTGTCCGAGCCGGGCGAGGCACTGGCTGATCACGTCGCGCGCCTCAACGAAAAGAGCGTTACGCATATCTCGGGAACGCCCTCGCATTGGCGCAAGCTGTTGATGAGCGGCGCGGCGTCGGCCTTTGCGCCGAAATATGTTCGTCTCTCCGGCGAAATCGCCGACCAGGCGGTGCTCGATGGTCTGCAACAGGCCTTTCCGGCGGCCTCGGTCGGTCACGCCTATGCCTCGACCGAAGCGGGCGTCGGCTTTGCCGTCAATGACGGGCTTGAGGGTTTTCCGGCTGCGATGATCGGGGCCAATCGCGATGGCGTCGAGATGAAGGTCGTCGACGGCTGCCTTCGTATTCGCTCAAAACGCGCGGCGCACGCCTATGTCGGCCGTCGCGCAAGCGCGCTGACCGATGATGAGGGATTCGTCGACACCGGCGACATGGTCGAGCTGCGCGGCGATCGTTATCACTTTGTCGGCCGGCGTGGCGGTATCATCAATATCGGCGGCTTGAAGGTTCATCCCGAAGAAATTGAAGCCGTGATCAACCGGCGTGACGAGGTGCGCATGTCGCGCGTCAAGGCGCGCAAGAGCCCGATCACCGGCGCCATCGTGGTTGCCGACGTCGTTCTGGCCGAAGGTTTTGACGCTCGCCGGAGCGACGAGATCAAGAGCCGCATCGTCGCCGATTGCAAGGCGAGCCTGGCGCCCCACAAAGTGCCTGCCATGATCAAGTTCGTCGACAGACTCGACATCACGGCGGCCGGAAAGCTCGCGCGATCAGATGCATAATGTTCTGGTCACAGGCGGCAGCCGCGGCATTGGGCTGGCAATCGCGCAAAGGCTCGCGGGGCACGGCTATAACGTGATTGCGGTCGCGCGCCGCGAAAGCGATGAACTGCGCGCTGGCATCGAGGCGGCCACAAAGGGCAGCGGCCGGATTCATTTCCGTAGCTTCGACCTCAGCGAGGTCGACGCCATCCCGGCCTTCGTGAAAGGCGTGCGCGACGAATTCGGCGCTATCTATGGCCTCGTCAACAATGCCGGCATCGGCACCGAGGGTCTGCTCGCAACTATGCACAACAGCGAGATCGAGGCGTTGATGCGCCTCAACGTGCTCTCGCCGATCATCCTCACCAAATATGTCGTGCGGCACATGATGGCGGACGGTGCCGGTGGCCGCGTCATCAACATGTCCTCGATCATCGCCTCCACCGGCTATAACGGCCTGTCGGTCTATGGCGCCACGAAAGCTGCGGCGACCGGCTTCACGCGCTCGCTGGCGCGCGAGGTCGGCAAGCTCGGCATCACGGTGAATGCGATTGCGCCTGGCTTCATCGACACCGAACTGACGCACAGCCTGGGCGCGGAGCAACGCCAGCGCATCGCTGGACGCAGCGCGCTGCGCCGCCTGCCTGAAACGGGCGATGTGGCGAGCATGGTGGAATTTCTCCTCGGCGAGGGCGGCCGCAACATCACGGGTTCCGTCCTGACGGTAGACGCCGGAAATACCGCCTGAGATTCGGCTCGCGGCTGCGCCGCCGGTAGCTTCGGTGTTTCGCTTGTGGTTATCTTGTCCGTCAACAGGCTGAACCTATTTTCCGGCTGCGCCGTATCTTCACCGTATCCATTCGCGATTGCGCGCCATGACCGCACCCGACGGCAGCGACGAGTTCTACGCCACCATTCCGGTGTTCCGGAGCTTCGAGCGCTTGATGGATCCGGCGCTCTATTCGCCGTTGCCGTCCGACTGGAGCATCGGCGTCGCCGACATCGTCGAGTCCACTAAGGCGATTGCGCAGGCGCGCTACAAGGCGGTCAACATGGCCGGCGCCTCCGTCATTGCGGCGGTGACCAACGCGCTCGACGGCCGCGAATTCCCGTTTGTGTTTGGCGGCGATGGCGCGAGCTTCGCGGTTGCGCCATCCGATCTCGACCGCGCGCGGGAGGCGCTCGCTGCAACCGCGAGCTGGGTCAAGGAAGACCTCGATCTTGCGATGCGCGTGGCGCTGGTGCCGGTCGCGGCGATCCGCGCGCAGGGGTTAGACGTTCGCGTCGCCCGCTATGGGCCGTCGCCCAATCTTTCCTATGCGATGTTTTCCGGTGGCGGACTTGGCTGGGCGGAAGCCGCCATGAAGCGCGGTGAGTTTGCCGTCGCGGCGGCGCCGCCGGGAACGCAACCCGACCTCTCCGGACTTTCCTGCCGGTTCGAGGAGATGCCGGCGATCCGCGGTCTCATCCTCGCCGTGCTGGTGATGCCGGTGCAGGGCGCCGATCCGGCCGCCTACCGCCGGTTGATCGAGGACATCGTCGCACTGGTCGAACGCAGCCCCGATAAGGGGCGCCCGGTGCCGCCAGGTGGTCCGCCGCTGCGCTGGCCGCCGCAGGGCGTTGAGTTCGAGGCGCGGGCCCAGCGCGGCGGCCCCTTGTTCGCACGGCGCCTTGGCGTGCTCGCCTATACGTTCTTTGCCTATTGCATCATGCGCTTTGGCATCAACATCGGCGGCTTTGCGCCGAAGATCTACATCCAGCAGGTCGTGGAGAACTCCGACTTCCGGAAATACGACGACGGTTTGCGGATGGTGCTCGATTGCACCCCGGATCTGGCGCGGAATCTGGGCGAGCGTCTGGCGCGCGCATCGTCCGCAGGCGTCGCGCGCTACGGCCTGCACCAGCAGGACGCTGCGATGATAACCTGCTTCACTCCGGCAGCCTCGCGGAGCGACCATGTCCATTTCATCGATGGCGCGCGCGGTGGCTACGCTTCGGCCGCCACCGCCCTCAAGGCGATGCTGGCAGACCGGTGAATTTCAGCGCGAGCTTCGGCTCCACTCTTCGCCGCCGCACAGCGATCCGACACAGCCTTCGACTTTCAGCGTGCCCGGTCCGCTGACGGAGATATTGCTCGCATAGGTTTTGCCGTCGTCGGCATTGTAAATCTGGCCCGACCATCGGTTCGGCCCGGACGGCCGCATCCCCGAGAACAGCGACAGCCCGATGATAGGACGCCTCGCCAGCGCCGGATTGGGGTTCTTGTCGTCGACCTGGGGTTTCCCGGTCTGAGGATCGATCGGCTCCTTGAGCCAGACCACAACGCCGCAGATTCCCGCGCCGCATCGGCCGACGCGCACCTTCGCGTCGCCTGCCTGGGTGAGCCAGATACCCTCTGGGCTTCCCGCGCTTTGCGCCATTGCAAGCGGGGCCGTCGTCAGTGCCGCGAGGGCCGCGGCGACGATTCGAAATCTGCGGGTCATTCATCTCTCCGGGAAGAATCGCGCCTGCATAGCAAGAAATGGCATTGGCGCAAATCCTTCACCACGGCATGCCGCACATGTCGATCGTGCCGAGCGTGGGCGCGCGCCGTTTCAGATCGAACACGAACGGTGTCATCGCTTCAAAGCGGATGCGGCCCTCCGGTTGCTCGGCATAGATCGCTCCGGCAAAAGGCTGCCAGCCGCGGGACTGGTAGAATTCGAAATTGTGCGGCTCGCAGAAGCCGCGGCGACGGTAGGCGGGATGGGTCGCGACGCCGCCAATGCCGCCGATATGCACCTTCTGGCCGTTCCAGGTCACGGTCCTGAAATGAATGCCGGCATGGCAGGCGAGTTCGCCGTCCTCGGTCTCGATCAGCACGCGCAAATCCGCATGCGCCCATTTGACGTGCCCCCAGAAAAGCTTCCCCATCTCGGCTGGCGGCCATACCGCATCCAGCAATTCTTCGGCCCGCTGCCAGGAATGATCGCCATTCAAAATTTCGATTTCGATACTCACGGCGTCACCTCGCGTGTTGCACAGCTTATCTTACGCGAAATGACCACGCTTGTTACGGACTGACTTGGCGTGGCGGCCTTGCTTCAATGGATGACGGTGCACTCGGCCTTGACGACCTGCGGCTTCGAACAATAGGCAAGTCCGATTGCGGTATGGAACGTGTATTGCGATTTGCCGCGCTTCAGCCGGTTCTCGACCTTGAGCGAGCACGAGTTGCCTATGATGGTGAGATCCACGATCAGGCTGTTGTTCGGATATTCGCGGATCGCCCGAAGCGTGTGTCTTCCGGCGACGTGCAACGAAGCCGAACCGTTGGGCAATTCGATCTTTCCTCCCAACTTGCCGTTATATTCGACCATGCCTTCAACGTTGGATGACATATCGACGGTGGCACTGCGATCGGTGGCCAGCGAGGCCGTGCCCTCGGCATGAACCGGAAAGCCTTGTATCGGCGGATTTTCGCAATTGGCGATCCCGTCGACGCTGAACTTGCCGCGGATGACGTCTCCGGCAGCCCTGCCCGAAACAGGTGACATCACAATCGAGACGGCAAGCAGCGCAACGGCGTAAACGAATCTGGTCTTCACCATTTCAGCCCCCATAAATGCCTCATCCCCATGAGAAATTCGATTTAATGCGATCGCGCACCGGTTGGCAATTGCAACGCGCTGTGCCCCGGCGGGGCCGGTCGAATTCAGTTTTTTGCGGCCAAGGAACCTTCTATAAAGGTTCCCGTTAGCCATCGTATCCCACTCTTTTCGGACATGACCCCAATGACCTTCACGCTCCCCGACCTTCCCTATGCCTACGACGCCCTCGCGCCGCATATGTCGAAGGAAACGCTGGAATTTCACCACGACAAGCATCACCAGGCCTATGTGACCAACGGCAACAACCTGCTGAAGGGGACCGAATTCGAGGGCAAGTCCCTGGAGGAGATCGTCAAGGGCTCGTTCGGCAAGAACGCCGCGCTCTTCAACAATGCGGGCCAGCACTACAACCACATCCATTTCTGGAAGTGGATGAAGCCCAATGGCGGCGGCAGCAAATTGCCGGGCCGGCTCGAAAAGAAGATCAACGAGGACCTCGGCGGGTTCGAGAAATTCAAGACCGATTTTGCCGCCGCCGGCGCCGGCCAGTTCGGCTCGGGCTGGGCCTGGCTGTCGGTCAAGGGCGGCAAGCTCGAGGTCTCCAAGACGCCGAACGGTGAAAATCCGCTGGTGCATGGCGCAACGCCGATCCTCGGCGTCGACGTCTGGGAGCACTCCTACTACATCGACTATCGCAACCGCCGCCCGGACTATCTGAAGGCGTTCGTCGAGCACCTCGTGAACTGGGACTATGTCGACGAGCTGTTCGGCAAGGCGTCCTGACCTGCGAGATCAACGGTCTCACAAAAGCGGCAGCGCGAGCTGCCGCTTTTTTCGTTGATGTTGCTGTTTCCTGAAGCTTGCAGGGTTAGCGCCCTTGCGGCAAAGCTGATGCCGGCAGCTTGGGGACTTCAGGGATGAACTATTTTCTGGTTTTTATCGGCGGTGGCCTCGGCTCGTGCCTGCGCCATACGGTGAACGTGATCTGCCCGCGTCTTCTCGGCAATCACTTCCCGTATCACACCTTCATCATCAACATCACCGGCTCGACCATCATGGGTCTGATCGCCGGCTATCTCGCCTTCAAGGGCGACGCCGTCCAGTCCTGGCGGCTGTTCATCATGACCGGCATTCTGGGCGGCTACACCACCTTCTCGGCATTCTCGCTGGATGCGGGGCTGCTTTACGAGCGAGGCGAGGTTGGCCTCGCGGCGCTCTACGTGTTGGGCTCGGTGGTGCTGTCGATCATCGGGTTGTTTGCCGGCCTCGCAATCGTGCGGTCGATGGCCTGAGGCCGTCGGGGCCCTATCGGTAGACTTGCCGGATGTTACATTATAACATCTAGCGATGGTAAGCTCCCACGGCCACGATCACGCCCAACTCCATCACCACGGCCATGGTCACGCCCACAGCCATGGTCCGGCCGCGCCGCATCCGGCACAGGCGGTCGCCTGGTCGATCCTGCGGATGACGGTGGTTTCGCGGCTGATGGCCGCGATCGCCGTCAGCGCCGTGCTCTGGGCCCTCGTCTGGCTAGTGTCCCGGTTCTGACATTCGTATGGTGTCTCGGAGGGTTCGTTTACGAATGTCAGAACCAAAGGGGACACTAGCAAATATAGGATTCCAGTGTGGTTTGGGATTTGACATTCGCCTGGAGGACTCGCGGTGATGCTGATGCGAATGTCAAATCCCCCACACTGACGATGAAGTAACGATGGCACCGCAGCTGCAATTTCACGACGTCACGCTGGGCTATGACCGGCACCCGGCCGTGCATCACCTGAGCGGCGAGGTTGCTTCCGGCGCGCTGCTCGCCGTCATTGGACCGAACGGCGCTGGAAAGTCGACGCTGTTTCGCGGGCTGGTCGGAATCCTCAAGCCGCTGTCGGGCACCATCCTGACCGATGGCATTAACCCGAAGGATATCGCCTATCTGCCGCAGACGGCCGATATCGATCGCAGCTTTCCGATTGCGGTGTTCGACTTCGTCGGCACCGGGCTGTGGCGCAGGACCGGCTTTTTCGGCGGCATCGGCAAAGGGGCGCGCGAAAAGATCGCTCAAGCCCTGGGGGCCGTCGGCCTCAGCGGGTTCGAGAACCGGGGCATCGGCACGCTGTCGGGCGGCCAGATGCAGCGCATGTTGTTTGCGCGCGTGCTGTTGCAGGATGCGCGTCTGATCGTGCTCGACGAGCCCTTCAATGCGATCGACGCGAAAACCTCGGCCGACCTGCTGGCGCTGGTCAGGCAATGGCACGCCGAAGGGCGCACGGTGCTGGCGGCGCTGCACGACATGGATCTCGTGCGCGCCCATTTCCCGGAAACGCTGCTTCTCGCCCGCGGGGAGGTTGCCTGGGGCGCAACTGCCGACGTGCTGACAGCCGAGAATCTCGCCGAGGCGCGGCGGATGTGCGAGGCCTTCGACGACAGCGCGGCGACCTGCGTCGTTCATGATGACGCGTCCGAGGCTGCCTGAGCCATGATCTACGACGCGCTGATCGCGCCATTCACCGAATTCGAATTCATGCGCCGGGCGCTCGCGGCCGTGGTGGCGCTGTCGCTTGGCGCAGCGCCGATCGGCGTGTTTCTGATGCTGCGGCGGATGAGCCTGGTCGGCGATGCGATGGCGCATGCCATCCTGCCGGGAGCTGCGGTCGGCTTTTTGCTCTCGGGCCTCAACCTGTTTGCGATGACGGCAGGCGGGCTGATCGCGGGCTTTGCGGTAGCGCTGCTGGCGGGCGTCGTGGCGCGTGCGACCGAGCTGAAGGAGGACGCTTCGCTTGCGACCTTCTATCTCGCATCACTTGCGCTCGGCGTTACCATCGTCTCGGTCAAGGGCACCAATATCGATCTCTTGCACGTGTTGTTCGGCAATATTCTCGCGATGGACGACCAGACGCTGCTCGTGGTCGCCTTCAACGCCACGCTGACCCTGACCGTGCTTGCGGTGATCTACCGGCCGCTCGTCATCGAAAGCGTCGATCCCTTGTTCCTGCGCACCGTGAGCCGGGCAGGGGCGTTTGCCCACCTCGTGTTCCTGGCGCTCGTCGTCGTCAACCTCGTCAACGGCTTCCAGGCGCTCGGCACGCTGCTCGCGGTCGGCCTGATGATCCTGCCGGCGGGGATTGCACGGTTCTGGTCGCGTGAGCTGACCGGCATGATCTCGATCGCGGTCGCAGCTGCGATCTTTTCGGGATATGCCGGATTGGTGCTGTCGTTCCAGACCCGCATTCCCTCAGGCCCCGCGATCATCCTGGTGTCGGCGCTGCTCTACGTCGTCTCGATCCTGTTCGGCAATGTTCGCGGTATCGTCAGGCAGCTCTTTCCGGCACCTCATCTCGAGGCGTGAGGCGCTCGATGCGAAGCTGGCGTGGTCTCCCTCTTTTACTGGTGTTGGTGCTATGGCTCGGCGCGGCGCCGGCTGAGGCGCAAACGCGTGTCAATGTCGTGGCGAGCTTTTCGATCCTCGGCGATTTCGTCAGGAACATCGGCGGCGATCGGGTCGACGTCACGACGCTGGTCGGCGCCAATGGCGACGTGCATGTCTACACGCCGACGCCGGCAGATGCGCGCACGATCGCCGCGGCCAGACTGCTTGTTGTCAACGGCTTCGGTCTCGAAGGCTGGTTGCCGCGGTTGCTGCAGGCGGCAGGCGGCAAGGCCTCGATCGTGACGGCTACTCAAGGCATCGCGCCGCTCAAGGCTGGCTCCGATGCCGATCCGCATGCCTGGCAGTCCGTCGCCGATGCGGAAAAATACGTCGCCAATATCCGCGACGCACTTATCGCCGCCGATCCCGCGGATGCGGATGTTTTTCGACAAAATGCGTCAAATTATCTGGCGAGGCTCGAGACGCTCGATGCGGAGGTGCGTCAAGCGGTCGGCCGGATTCCGCAAAGCCGCCGCAAGGTAATTTCGACCCACGGTGCCTTCGGTTATTTCGCCGCCCGCTACGGCATTGAGTTCATCGCACCGATCGGGGTTTCGACCGAGGCCGAACCAAGCGCGCGGGACGTTGCCAGGATCATCGCCCAGGTGAGAAAGGCTCATATTCCGGCGGTCTTTCTGGAGCGGATCGGCGACCCCCGCCTGATCCGCCGGATATCGGAAGAGACGGGGGCGAAGGTCGGCGGGACGCTCTATTCCGACAGCCTGACCGATGAAAAGGGCGATGCCCCCACTTACATTGACATGGTCAGGCACAATATTAGAACCCTGACGAGCGCGCTTGCGGATTAGGACCGAAATGGTCCTCCGACGAGCGTCAAAAATACCGGTTTCTCGCGGAGTACCTATGTCCGAACTGACGTCCCAAAAAATTCCTGTGACCGTGCTGACGGGCTATCTCGGCGCCGGCAAGACCACGCTTTTGAACCGCATCCTGTCGGAAAACCACGGCAAGAAATACGCTGTCATCGTTAACGAATTCGGCGAGATCGGCATCGACAACGACCTGATCATCGGCGCCGATGAAGAAGTTTTCGAGATGAACAACGGCTGCGTCTGCTGCACTGTGCGCGGCGACCTCGTGCGCATCCTCGACGGCTTGATGAAGCGCAAGGGCAAATTCGACGCCATCATTGTCGAGACCACGGGCCTCGCCGATCCCGCGCCGGTGGCGCAGACGTTCTTTGTCGATGAAGACGTGCAGAAGAATGCGCGGCTCGATGCTGTCGTGACGGTGGCCGACGCGAAATGGCTGAGCGACCGCCTCAAGGATGCGCCGGAAGCTAAGAACCAGATCGCGTTTGCCGACGTGATAGTGCTCAACAAGACCGATCTTGTTTCAAGGGGCGAACTTGCCGAGGTCGAGGCGCGGATCAGGGGCATCAATCCCTATGCGAAACTCCATCGCACCGAGCGCTGCAAGGTCGCGCTGTCGGACGTGCTGGAGCGCGGCGCGTTCGACCTTGATCGCATTCTCGAGATCGAGCCGGATTTTCTGGAGGAAGATGATCACGACCACGATCATCATCACCATGATCACGACCATCACCACCACCATGACCACGATCACGGGCATGGCCTGAAGCACTATCACGACGAGGACATGCAATCGCTGTCGCTCTCTTCGGACAAGCCGCTCGATCCCCAGCGGTTCATGCCGTGGCTGCAGAACCTGGTCGCGACCGAGGGGCAGAAGATCCTGCGCTCGAAGGGCATCCTTGCGTTCCATGACGATGATGACCGTTACGTGTTCCAGGGCGTGCACATGATGCTGGAGGGCGACCACCAGCGGCCGTGGAAGGACGGCGAAGAGCGCCTGAGCCGGCTCGTCTTCATCGGCCGCGAATTGCCCGAAGAAGCGATCCGCGAAGGCTTTGAGAGCTGCATCGTCGCGCGATGACCGATTTCGATCCGGGCGAATCCGCCTCCATTGTATCCGTCACCGACAAGGTGCGTTCGATTGCGATCGGCGCGCCGGTCAGCGCCGTGCATTTTCTTAAAGAGACCGCGGCTTTCGTCGGCTCGGAAGAAAACATCTTTGTTGTCGCCGGCGAGGGGGAGCCGACACCGATCGCCGTGCATGGCGGCGGCATCCTGTGCGCCGCCTCCGACGGCAAGCGTCTTCTCACCGGCGGCGATGACGGCAAGGTCGCCTCAGTCGACGCCAAGGGCGAAGTTGCGGTGCTCGCGACCGACGCCAAGCGCCGCTGGATCGATAATGTGGCTGTTCATCCCGACGGTGCGTTTGCCTGGTCGGCGGGCAAGACAGCGTTCGTCCGCGGGACCAAGAATCAGGAAAAACCGGATCAGGAAAAATCGCTCGACGTCCCCTCGACCGTCGGCGGACTTGCTTTCGCGCCGAAGGGACTGCGGCTCGCGGTTGCGCATTATAACGGCGTGACGCTGTGGTTTCCCAATATGGCGGGCGAGCCGGAATTTTTGCCATGGGCAGGCTCGCATCTGGCGGTGACCTTCAGCCCCGACAACAAGTTTCTGGTGACGGCGATGCATGAGCCGGCGCTGCACGGCTGGCGTCTTTCCGACAACAGGCATATGCGCATGACCGGCTATCCGGCCCGCGTGCGCTCGATCGCGTGGAGCGCCGGCGGCAAGGCGCTCGCGACCTCGGGCGCCGACATGGTCATCATGTGGCCGTTCGCGAGCAAGGACGGTCCGATGGGCAAGGAGCCGGCGATGGTCGCGCCGCTGAAGTCGCGCGTCACCGCGGTCGCCTGCCATCCGGATCAAGCGATCCTCGTTTCAGGTTACGAAGACGGTACCGTGCTGATGGTGCGCTTGAGCGACGGCGCGGAAATCCTGGTGCACAAAAATGGCGGCGCGGCCATTGCCGGACTAGCCTGGAACGCCAAGGGTACGCTGCTCGCATTCGTGGCCGAGGACGGCGAGGCGGGCCTTCTGGAGCCTTGAGCGCGTTTAGTTCCGGGTTCCAGGTTCGAATTTCAGCGGAACAACATTTTCCAGCGTCTGTTAACGCTCACGATGCATTTGTGAGCGGAAGATGATGTTGAATGATCGAAAGCAGCGGGCGGAGTTTTTTGTCGCGTCAGTAATGCTGGTGACGGGATTGTCGCTGACCGGCTTCTCGGTCGTCTCCACCACGCTCACCAACGTTCAGCTTGCGCAGGCAACGCCGCCCTTGCAGGGCACGCCGTCGACCAAGCCCGACGACAAGCCTGCGGAATCAAAACCCGGCGGCACGCGTCCGACGACGCCCGCGCCCGAGCCGGCTCGTCCCGATACGCAGGCGCAAAAAGAGGGCGCCAAGCCCGCGCTTCCGCCCGCGCCTCCAGAGAAGATGGCGCCTCCAATGGAGAAGAAGTGATCGACTAACCGTTGGGAATCGGCGGCTTCCCAACATCGCCTGATGCCAGGATGTGATCCGATCATGCTGGAATTGGCCGGTTGGGTCGCCTTTACGTCACCTTGTTCCCCCATAGTTCGGCCGCGCAAAGCGTTGACCGCATTCCGGGAGAACATCATGAAGATCGAGGACGTCCGGCGAACCGCCTATTCCATGCCGCTGACCAGCCCGGCCTTTCCGCCGGGGCCCTATCGCTTCTTCAACCGCGAGTATTTCGTCATCACGTATCGTACCGATCCGGAAGCGCTCGCCGCCGTGGTGCCTGAGCCGCTCGAGGTCACCGAGCCGGTCGTCAAATACGAATTCATCCGCATGCCCGATTCAACCGGCTTCGGCGACTACACCGAAACCGGTCAGGTGATTCCGGTGCGTCTCAAGGGCGAGGAGGGCGCCTATACGCACGCAATGTATCTCGACGATGAGGGCCCGATCGCGGGCGGGCGTGAGCTATGGGGATTTCCGAAGAAACTGGCGCGGCCCAAGATCGAGGTCGAAAGCGACGTGCTGGTCGGCACTTTACACTACGGATCCGTGCTCTGCGCCTCGGCGACCATGGGCTACAAGCATCGCCCCGTGGATCTCGACACCGTCCTGAAAGGGATGAAGACGCCGAACTTCATTTTGAAGATCGTGCCGCATGTCGATGGCAGCGCGCGCATCTGCGAACTCGTGCGTTTCAATCTCGAGGACATCACGTTGAAGGAAGCCTGGACCGGTCCCGCCGCGCTCGGCCTGTTTCCGCATGCGCTCGCCGATGTGGCGCGGCTGCCGGTGCGCGAGGTGGTCTCGGCGCTGCATTTCAAGGCCGATTTGACCTTGGGGCTTGGCAGCGTGGCGTTCGACTACATGGCGCGGTGATCGCACCTCTCTCGGACTGCTTGACCGTCTGCGGCGCCGCCTAGTCGCCAAAAAAGCTGAAGAAGCGAGGAGGCGGTTCGCTGACCAGGCGCGGTGGGGGATCGTCGTCGTAGAGTTCATAACGTCGCGGGCGTTCGCCAAAACGCGGCGGCCGTTGCTGTCCGACAACGTCATCGACCCTTGTGTCATACGGCATCTGGCGAGCGGCATTGGTCGCCTCATTCAGGCGGCGGTCATCCTGATCCTGTCGCCGCCGGCGTTCCGATTTGCGGTCATCGGAATATCTTCGTTCCACTCGCTTGCGAGCGACCTTGTTCTGGTCGGGGGAACCGCTGGCGCGCTCGCTTTTCACGGGCGCCGCATCTTCGCTCTTGGCCGCTGGCGCGGGGTTGCTGGCCGCGGGCGCGGGTTTTCCGCTTGTAGCGGCGTCCGCCTTGGCCGCAGCCGCGGGAGGATCTTGAGCCGGTTGTGAATCAGCGGCCGCGGTTTGCGGCGGCGTCTCTTGCGCTTGGGACTCCGTATCCACCTTTTTCGGATCCGTCGACGCCGGCTTCTGATTCGTCGGCGCGGAATTCGCGCCTATCGTCACTCGGGCCGTGGTGCCCGCATTCTGGCGCTCCAGCCTGTTCGGGGGCTGGACCGTGCTGGTCGTGATCATGTTGCCGCAGGCTACTCCGAACGCGATGGCAGCGACGGTCGTTCCAATGCCGGCAAGATACGATGTCCCGCTGAAGGCCATGTCATGTCCTCCGATTTCGGAGGTGCAACGCGGCGTGGCTTTGCGCGTTCCGGGAACTCAGGCGCTTACGGAGCGATGAGAGAGTTTTCGTTCACCGCACCAGCACGTTCCTGAATTGCCAGGGATCGCTGGTGTCGATGTCCTCAGGGAACAGTCCGGGACGATCGGTGAGCGGCGTCCAGTCGGTGTAGTAGCCTTTCACCGGGCCGAGATACGGCATCTGGATTTCCAGGAGACGATCGAAATCCATCTCGTCGGCTTCGACGATGCCTTCGTTCGGGTTTTCCAGCGCCCACACCATGCCGCCGAGCACGGCGGAGGTCACCTGCAGGCCGGTGGCGTTCTGATAGGGCGCCAGTTCGCGGGTCTCCTCGATCGAGAGCTGCGAGCCGTACCAATAGGCATTATTGTCGTGGCCGAACAGCAGCACGCCGAGCTCGTCGATGCCATCGACGATTTCGTTCTCATCGAGGATGTGGTGCTTTTCCTGCATCTTCCCTGCGCGGCCGAACAACTCATGCAGCGACAGCACGGCATCGTCAGCCGGATGGTAGGCGTAATGGCAGGTCGGCCGATAGATTGCAGTGCCCGATGCGTCACGTACCGTGAAATAATCCGAGATCGAGATCGACTCGTTGTGGGTGACGAGAAAGCCATACTGCGCACCGCGAGTCGGACACCAGGTTCGCACGCGCGTGTTGGCGCCAGGCTGCATCAGATAGATGGCGGCGCCGCAACCGGCCTGGTGAGTGTGCGCATTTTCGGGCATCCATTTCTCATGGGTGCCCCAGCCGAGTTCTGACGGCTGCATGCCTTCCGACAGAAAACCTTCCACCGACCAGGTGTTGACGAACACGTCAGGCTCTTTCGGCGACTTGGAGCGCTGGGTGTCGCGTTCGGCAATGTGGATGCCTTTCACGCCAGCCTGCCGCATCAGGTCCGCCCATTCGGCTTTGGTCTTCGGCTTGGGCGCATTGAGCTTCAGATCGGCGGCGACATTGAGCAGCGCCTGCTTGACGAAGAAGGAGACCATGCCGGGATTGGCGCCACAGCAGGAGACGGCCGTCGTCGAGCCCTTTGGCCGCGCTTTCTTGGCCGCCAGTGTGACCTCGCGAAGGGCGTAGTTGGAGCGCGCCTCCGGGCCCTTCGACGCATCGAAATAGAAGCCGAGCCAGGGCTCGTTGACGGTGTCGATGTAGAGCGCGCCAAGTTCGTTGCAGAGCTCCATGATGTCGGTCGAGCCGGTGTCGACCGAGAGATTGACGCAAAAGCCCTGGCCGCCGCCTTCGGTGAGCAGCGGGGTCAGCAAGTCGCGATAGTTGTCTTTTGTCACGCCTTTCTGGATGAAGCGCACATTGTGCTTCTCGCAATGCGCCTTGCGGCCCTCGTCTTTGGGATCGATCACCGTGATGCGCGACTTGTCGTAATCGAGATGCCGCTCGATCATCGGCAGCGTGCCTTTGCCGATGGAGCCGAAGCCGACCATGACGATGGGGCCGGTGACGCGGGCAAGCACGGATGAAGCGGACATCGAGGGTCTCCGAAACGGATGGGATTGGCCAAAACGTAATCCGTTCAAAACGGCAATTGGCCGATGAAATCAAGTCCTGAGGTTCAGGGATCTGTGGCTGTCATAAAGCCGTTACACGACGTGATCCGGCGCCAGGGCGCAATCGATAGTGGCCATCTCGATCTGCAAGGTGGCGTGGCCAATGCCGAAGCGCTGCTGCAGCTCGCGGCAGATTTCGCTTAAGAAGGCGTCGCCAGGGTGTCCGGCGGGCGTCACCAGGTGCGCGGTGAGCGCGGTTTCCGTGGTGCTCATTGGCCAAACGTGCAGGTCGTGCAGCGAAGCCACACCAGGACGGCCCGCCAGGTAGGCGCGCACCGCGGCCGGGTCAATGCCGGAGGGAACCGCTGCCATCGACATTGCGGTGCTGTCCCGCAACAGTCCCCAGGTGCCGACCACGATCGCCCCGACGATGGCAAGGCTGACGAGTGGGTCGAGCCAGAGCCAGTCTGTGAGCATGATCAACGCGCCGGCAACGACGACGCCGGCCGAAATCGCCGCATCGGCCGCCATGTGCAGGTATGCGCCGCGAATGTTGATGTCGCTGTCGCGGCCGCGCGCAAACAGCGCGGCGGTGAAGCCGTTGATGGCGATGCCAATCGCCGCGACAACCATCACGGTGATGGTGGCCACCGGCTCCGGCTGCAACAGCCGCTGCGCGGCTTTCAGGATAATGGCGCCGGAAGCGATCAGCAGCAGCACCGCGTTAAGTAGCGCGGCGAGGATCGAGGTTTTGCGCAGGCCGTAGGTCAGGCGCGGTGTCGGCGGGCGGCCCGACAGCACCGCGGCGACCCACGCTGCCACGAGACCCAGCACGTCGGAAAGGTTGTGTCCGGCGTCGGCAAGCAGCGCGGTGGAGTTCGCGAGCAGGCCGTAGACGACCTCGACGAGTACGAAGCCGCCGTTGAGCGCGACGCCGATCGCGAAGGCAAGGCCAAAGCTCGCCGGCGCATGGCTATGGCCGTGTTCGCCATGACCATGATCGTGGCCATGGTGCGCATGGCCTGCATGGTCGTGGTTGTCGTGCCCATGATGATCGTGCGCGCTCATGTCTTGATCATATCACCCGCGCAGATGAGGCGACAATCGCCGAGATTTTCAGTGCAAGATGTGATGTTATTATCTTACGTCGGTGACTGCAGCGATCACGCGCGCCGCTTGGCGGTGACTTCGATCTCGACCTTCATTTCAGGCTTCAAGAGACTAGCAACCACGAGCATCGTGGCCGCGGGGCGAATGTCGCCGAGAACTTCGCCGCAGACCTTGAAATGCGCATCCGCATTGTTGACGTCGGTGAGATAATAGGTTGCGCGGACGATATCGGTCATCGCGAAACCGCCCTCCTTCAAGGCCGCTTCGATGGTCTTGAAGCAGTTTCGTGTCTGGCTTGTGACATCCTCCGGCATGGTCATGGTGGCGTAGTCATAGCCGGTGGTGCCCGCGACAAAGGCCATATCGCCGTCGATGACAGCGCGGCTGTAGCCAGCGGTCTTCTCAAAAGGCGAACCGGTCGAGATCAAACGGCGGGGCATGTGGAGCCTTGGTTCGGGTCTGGATTGCGAACGGAATTAGCTCAGGGCAGACGCCGTGTCACGTCCGGCGGCGGCGGCGGGGAGCCCCATCGCCTGACTAAAATGTCCCGGACGATCAGCAGGCTCAACGCCATCACGAGCATGGTCGTGATGAGGCCGCGAAAGCGCGTGTGCGGCACCGCGCGTGCCGTCGGCAGGTTCTTGCGCATGGCGTCGGCTCCGCTACGCCGCGCGGGCGCGCGGCGCCTTCCGCATGGGAAGCGCCGAGCCGGTCGGCACGA
>Ga0070741_10007225_pt1 | contig 23190 bp, 20 predicted proteins | sample Coa_R1_4_FD_66440 | JGI IMG/M metagenome (GOLD analysis project Ga0070741, IMG submission 66440) | Surface soil microbial communities from Centralia Pennsylvania, which are recovering from an underground coalmine fire - Coalmine... | ecosystem: Environmental > Terrestrial > Soil > Unclassified ... | reverse complement strand
AACTCCTGGCAACATTGCCTGAGGGAGTGACTCCGCTGGTGCAAAGAAGGTCGGGAGACTACAGCGTGATGAGAAACCTACTACAAATTTGTTTGATTCTGGTGCTACACGGGTGCGGCTTTGCCCAGGGTGGATTGAGCGCGGTGGCGAATCTGCCTTCCGCTCCGACGCCTCAAGCCTCGTCTCAACCAGATCGGCCCGCTGCAGTCCAGACGGGACCGCAAGCCGCCGTGCCACAAAATCCTCCGGGCACGCCTACTACGCTGTCGTTGAAGGATGCTCAGGCGCTTGCCCTGAAGAATAATCCTCAGATTTCGGTTGCACGACTGACCGCGTTAGCCTCGATCCAAGTCACGCGGGAAGTTCGATCGAATCTGTGGCCGACCGCGTCGATTGACTTGACGGCGGTCGATGCCAATCCCGGTACGCGCCTCACGGCCGGCGCGCTGAACAATCCAATCCTCTACCAGCGTGCCGCTGCGGGAGCCATGGTGACGCAGCTAATTACAGATTTCGGACGCACCACGAACCTGGTTTCGAGCGCCAACCTCGCGGCCAAAGCGGAGAACCAGAACGCGCTGGCCACGAAAGAACAGATCCTGCTCGCGGTAGACCAAGCTTTCTACAACTCCCTTCAGGCGCATGCGGTCTTGACCGTTGCGCAGCAAACGGTGAAAGAGCGCCAGACTGTTTCAAGCCAGGTGGATGCTTTATTCCAGAGTAAGCTCAAGTCTCAACTGGATCTCAGCTTTGCCAATGTAAATCTGGCGCAGGCCAAGCTGCTGCTCCTGGATGCGCAGAACAACGAAAACGCGGCACTGGCCGGCCTTTCCGCCGTGCTCGGATTCTCCAACCTGCAGAGATTTCAGCTCGTCGAGGACTCCGCCCCCAGTGCTCCGCCTCCGGGCAACGTAGATGATCTCATTTCTACTGCTTTTACGGTGCGGCCGGAGATCCTTGCTCTCGAGTTCCAGTCCGAGTCCACCAGAAAATTTCAGACGGCCGAACGGGACTTGCTGTTTCCGGATATCCGCGCGCTTGGAGTCGTGGGCGATACTCCGGTGCGCAATCCGGTTATTTCCAGCTGGTATGGAGCGGTAGGAGTGAACGTTAACATTCCGGTCTTTAACGGTTTCCTCTACCCGGCGAGAGCACGAGAAGCCTCGCTTCGTGCCCAGGCGACCCAAGAGAGGCTGCGGGACCTCCGTGATCGAATTTCGCGCGATGTACGCACCAGTTGGTTGAACGCTACGACCGCCTATGACCGGCTGGCGGTGACTCAACAGCTTCTGGACCAAGCGAACCTTGCTATGAACCTCGCTCAGTCACGATACAACCTGGGTTTAGGTTCGATCGTGGAATTAAGTCAGGCCCAGCTTCAGTTGACCCAAGCCCAAATTAGTAATGCGCAGGCCGGCTACGACTATCGGCTGTCACTGGCTGTCTTGCAGTACCAGACGAGCGGAATCTAAACGAAAGGGTCGGTCGCCAGAAAGCTTGAATATTGATGCGCGGCTGCGCTTGGGCCCCGTGAGCCTTAGGCAGAGTTTTATATGACCACATTCGTAAGGGTTAAGAAAAGGAAGAAGAAGCAATCATCGTTCACCACGCGTCAGGGACTTATCCTTTTGATTTCTCTGGGCCTGTTTTTCGCTCTCGTGTTTCTATTGGTGGGGCTCTACTATCACCCTCCACCAGACTGGTGAGTAGCGGAAGTGGTTCGATAGATGTGATTATGGTCGACATGTTCCCCTTCTTCCTCTATTTCGCCGCGAGTGTCATCACCGGATTCCACGTTTATACGTTACTGGCCCTGGCGGTCTATGGGGCTCCGTCTAATCCCCTGGAACTTGTATCCTTACTAGGATCGTTGTGTCTCTTGATTGCCGCTTATGTAAGCCTTTTCAAGCCGAATGCCGCCGCAAAACTGGCTTTGATCGCTTGCCTGGCGATTTGGTGTTTCTACGGTCCGGCAATCGCGAAATCCGTCCGGCCAAAACTCGGTGGGCAGAGTTCCGTGCTTCAACCCAAATGATTTTGCCATATGCAGCCACCGTCCTTTTGGTAGTCGCCACGCTATACTCCGCAATCGTTAGCTTCAGGCGAGCTGATGCCGGCAAACGAACCTGGGTTTTTCCAGAGGCTACAAACCGGTCCGCACGAATCGTCGTGGGTGGCTTTACCCTTGCATTGTTGACCGCCGTTGCAGTGTGGCTGGGCGTGAGTGCCAGGAATTCGACTCGTCCCGCATCGCAGTTTCTGATTCCCGATGGATACACAGGCTGGGTACGAATCGAGTTTGAGGTTCAGGGAGCGCCGCCTCTACCGATGGAAGGTGGCGAATATATTCTCAAGATCCCCCCCGACGGACTACTCCGAACCTCTTCTGCAGAGCACTACGGATGGGCAAAGGATCACTACTATTACTATTCTGCTCAGGCTGCGCACCCACTCCCAGATTCCGGATCGGCGGCACTTATTTGGGGCAAGATCAACGGGGAAGGATCTGGCGCCTCCGGCAAGCGAAAATACGAGGAGTTGTTTGTGGGAACCGAGCAGCAGTTCAAGAGTCAAGTGCCGGTGAATTAGAGCATTTGCTCCCGTTGATGACGATTTTCACTCGTCACCGACGCCGAGGCATAGTCACCAGATGCGAACTTGGCCGAGTTGAAGCGCAAACAAAGTCGTGGGCGAAATGCCGCGGGAATCGTCTCTCTGCTACTCGCTGCAGTGCCGGCCCTACGCCGAGCAGTCTCATTCGTGCAATGATCACGGGCTGTCATGTTGATGCGGAGTGATATTTCGTCGGTGCCCCTTCGGGTTTCTTACCGAGCAGATGTGTCTATCTATGTCCTAACCCCATACTGTTGGCTACGGCTGGCCCAGAGCAAAGTTGTCGCTGCGGTGTGGTTATTGAGGGCAGGACTTGGGGCGAGGATCATGTCATCTCTACAAGAAAATGCGTTTGCAGCAATGGGCCGCGAGGATTTATTGCGGGCACTGGAGATGTTGGCGAAGAACTGGCTCGCCCACGATGGCCGCTGGTTCCTTGCGGCCGAGGAACGTTTCGATATGGAGATCGCCATTGATCTGGACGCTCGCTCCTGGAACCGGTTCGCTTCCGCAGAGGCACGCCGCATCATGACCACATTCGACATACCCGCTGGTGGCGGGCTTGAAAGTCTCGAAAGAGCATTGAGTCTCCGTCTCTACGCAGTGATCAATACTCAACGAACCGAATGGTCGGAGGACCGTAGGCGTCTGCGCTTCTCTATGGATGTCTGTCGAGTGCAGGATGCCCGGCGTCGCAAAGGCTTGCCGGATTTCCCGTGCAAGAGCGTTGGCATTATTGAGTTCGAAACGTTTGCTACGACGAATCGATCCGCGAATTCGTACGACCTGCTTGCACTGTCCTCCTGACACGGCTTCCGGCCAATATTGTGGGTGGGAGTTCACGATTGCCTGAATACCGCAATCGCATGTTGGCACCGCCAGAGCTCCCCGAGCTCTTCACAAGTCACTTTCCTGGGTGGGCTGGCGGGCTCATAGGATCGTCCGTCTGGTGCTCGGTAATTTGGAATCTCAGGAATTCATGAACAGCCTCCACGGCCCGCGCATTACTTGTGCGAATTCGAACCCTGCCTCCCGAGTCCATCGATTCAAAGTCATAATGAATTTGATCGCGCAGTTCGGTCATCGTCGGCACGCCCGGTGGTGTCTTGTCATGAATGAACATTGGGATCTCGAAATTGCCGTCTGAAAACATTTTGGTAAGGTGCGTGAGATGCTGACGGATCTTATCCCGCGTATCGTTGTCCTTCGGGTCGTTCGTTTCTATTTCGATGGCACCACCGTCCGCGAGCAGTCGGAAATGGTGGGTCGTCGTCTGCTGCGAAAATCCCATGCCCTTCTCACCTCGTTTCATCATTTCGCAGTGGGGCTTAGCGGGACCTTCTTGGGCCATCTTTTGATGGGCCTGAATTCCTGACGCAAACACAAGGAGAGCGAAAATCACAATCGATTTTATGGATGTCTTTCCTTTCTGGTTTTCTTGCTGAAAGGGGCACGTAGGCCGTTCCCCATGATCTCTGGTGGCAGGTCCTCCAACAGTCGCGCTGGCTGCCCCCGCCGTGTGCGAGCCAACTTGACGTTCCAATGCTTTAGCATCGTTTCCAGCTGATTTCGCATTTCGATGAGGTTTTGGATCTGTTGCTTGACTTGTTCCAACTTGGACGATGCCATGGCCTGAACTCGACGGCATGGCGGTTCTCCAGCATCACGCATCTTCAGGATTGTTGCTAGCTCCGGCAGCGAAAAGCCCACGCTCAAAGCACGGCGAATCAAGCGAACCCTCTCTACGGAATCGAGAGCGTAACTGCGGTACCCGCCGTTGGTTCGTGGTGGTTTCGGCAGGAGGCCTAATCTTTCGTAGTGTCTTAATGTGTCAGTGCTGACGCCAGTGAGACGCGCTAGTTCACCTGAATGCACGGCCTTTGCCTTTCGATTCGAGCGTACACCCTGGAGCCGATTCCAGGGTCAAGCTTGTTCTTACACGGCAAGGTGCCATGGGAAGTGGCCCTATTGTTCTCCCGCATCGGGGCACGGCCTGAATTAACCGGCAAATGGATGCTGAGCATTCATAATGGGTCTATGTCTCCGATTGCGCGGGCAGATTCTCAGGACGTGGTTCGACGCATCATCTGGATACAAGCCGTCACGATCGGCTGGATGACAATCGAAGCTATCTTTGCTCTGGGCGCCTCATGGCGCGCCCATAGCCCGGCGTTGCTCGCGTTCGGCGGCGACAGTGCCATCGAACTCCTGTCCGCGGTCGTCGTCTATTGGCGATTCCGGTCGAAGAGGAGCGGCGAGCAGACGGAACAGTTAGCAGCGAGAATCACGGGACTCTTTCTGTTCGCGTTGGCGGCATACGTAGTGCTGGTCGCTGCTTTGGCACTGGTTGGACATCGTGAAGTGAGGCCAAGCTTTCTTGGGATTGCCGTATTGACTGTTGCAGCGGTGGTAATGCCGTTGCTGGCACAGCAGAAGCGTCGGTTGTCCGCGACGACTGCCAGTGCGGCCCTGAGAGCAGATGCGGTGGAATCCGCGCTCTGCGGCTACTTGTCGATCATCGCGCTTGCAGGTCTGATCGCGAATGCTTTTTGGGGGATCACCTGGGCTGATCCTGTAGCTGCTCTGTGCCTTATACCGCTGGTCGCACGGGAGGGCTGGGAAGCTCTTAAGGGAAGGCCGTGCGACTGCTGCTGACAATACCCAATGGAGGTAACGTGGATGACTGCAACCGATCGAACCGACCTGCGTGACAAAGTGCGACTTGCTTATTCGGCAGCGGCTGAAATGCCTCAAGAGAAGCATGCGTTCCCTGTTGGTCGCGCATTTGCTGAGAGCCTCGGGTATCCTTCGGATCTGCTAGACCAGTTGCCGGCCGTCGCATCCGACGCTTTTGCGGGAGTCTCAAATGTGTCCATATTTGCGGAGATTCCGTCGGGTGCGACAATTCTTGACCTAGGCTGTGGCGCCGGACTGGACGCTCTAATCGCGGCACGCAGGGTGGGTCTGTCAGGCAAAGTAATCGCTGTCGACTTCAGCACGGCGATGCTGGACAGGGCGCGTCACGCAGTAGCGGAGGCCGGCGTAAATAATCTCGAATTGCGCGAAGCGGGTGCGGAACAATTGCCAATCGCCGACGCAGAAATCGACGTTGCCATGGTCAACGGGATCTTCAATTTGAACCCTGCAAGAGACGCCATCTTCCGGGAGCTTGCGCGTGTAGTCAGGCGCGGTGGAATGGTGTTTGCGGCAGAACTCATCCTTTCGAGCCCGTTGCCGCCAGAAGCGCGAGCCAGTGAATCGAATTGGTTTGCATGAATTGCGGGTGCGAAGGAAGGAGTTGCCTTCCTGCGCGAGTTCAGGGCCGCCGGATTCTCGGACGCGGTCATCCTCAGGCAGAGCCGGAACGCCCGAACCAAGGACCCGCACGTGCTTGCAGCGGAAGTGTGCGCGAAAAGGTAGAAAAGAATGTGTGACGAGGATCACGGCAAATGAATGCAACGTGGTCCAAAATCTCCATTGGAAGTAAGACTTTGGTGTCGATGGCGTTGCCGAAGCGCGGTAAACTGATGAGAGTGACACGAACCCGAGCATTCGCGCTGCTGACGGTCGCTGTTTTGTGGGCGATCACGCCAGCCATGGCTTGTGTGCTTCCGGGTGCGACAATGACTCCCGCGGAACGGGAGTGCTGCCACCACATGGCGGAGCAGTGTGGAAGTTCCATGATGCCGGCCAGTCATTCCTGCTGCAAGGCTCAGGGACCGACAAATACCGTTCTTCCCCAGGCCCAGGCTGCCGGACCGGTTCGTCCCCTCACCATTGCCGTGATACCTCCGGTCGCATCGTTAGCGGCATTGCCCGCAGTGACAGTGCGCTCCCATCTCTCGTTTCTCCATGCCCCACCTCCCGAACCATCTCCCGGATGTAATTCCGTTCTGAGAATCTAGACACCTTTCATTGCCCCAGATGAGGCCGTGCTCCGCCTTCCTGCGCCAATGGTGCGCCTGATGCGGACGCGCCTCCTATGTCGCTATTAGTCAATTGTTTACGGAGGAGCAATGAAAGCTCTGCATATAGGTCTTTTTCTGTTGATCACGCTCAGCTGTTCACGAGGTTATGCCGACGATCCAGCCTCTGCCCCCGATCCTTTATCTGGCGTTACAGGCCTTCTGGTTCAGGAGCATCAACACTCTCGGCCGTCCACGCCACCGATGAGCCTTGCCGAACTCGAAGCGGCGGCTTTGGCCAACAATCTTGAAATCCGGGTGGCTATGCGCCGCGTCGCAACCGCCGGGACACGAGTGCGCAGTGCCGGTTCATTGAGCGATCCCGAGTTCATGTATCGCGGCTGGGGAACGCCTCTCGCCAAGCCTTGGGATCTGAATCAGACGCAACACATGTTCATGTTCAACCAGTCGCTCCCCGGTCCGGGCAAGCGCGCACTGCGCACACAACTTGCTTCGGAGGGAGTGGAGCAGGTCAAAGCGGAACTGGAGGCCAAAAAACGCGACGTCACAGCTCAAGTCCGGAAGACGTTCTACGACCTACTTCGCAATCAGGACGAACTCCTGTTGCATGACGAGCAGGCAGTGCTGGCTCACCAGGCCTCAGAGTCGGCACGGATCAAATATGTTGTCGGACGCGTTCCGCAGCAGGACGTGCTGAAAGCACAGATCGCTCTCACCAAACTGGTCGAGCACCTCGTGATGCTCGAACAGGATGGTGGTCTCGCGCGAGCCCGACTGAATACGCTGCTGGGACGGGACCCCGGATCTCCACTCGAAGTCGAGGGCCAATATTCGCCGCCGCAGAAGCTTCCCTCGCTCTTGGACTTGGAAAAAAGCGCCTTGGAGAATCGGCCCGAGCTGGCGATGGCATCTTCCGGCGTGCGGCAGGGCGAGACTCGCACCAAGCTCGCTGAGAAGTCCTTCACACCGGACTACAACCTCAGCGGAGGCTACATGCTCATGCCGGATGGCGCCCGCTATCGCAACACCTACATGGCCGAGCTCTCCGTCACACTGCCCTGGCTGAACCGGGGGCGCCACGACGCCGAAATCGCCGAGGCGCAGGCGGATGTCTCGGCTGAGAGAGCCGAGTTCGACAACCAGCGCGCGCTCGTCTTCGAGGAAATCCAGGATGCTCTGATTCGCGCGCAATCTGCCAAGCGCCTCGTCGATCTTTACGGCCAGACGCTTCGTCCGCAGGCACAGGCAACGCTGAAATCCACCGTCGCTGCTTATGAGGCCGACCGCACCGACTTCCTCAACCTGCTCGACAGCCAGAACACGACTCTCGAAGTTGAACTTGATTACTACCGCGCCGCGTCCGAACTGGAATCGGGGGTTGCGGACCTGGAACGTGCAGTGGGAGCTTCCTTGACGCGGGACGGGCACGAATCGAATACGACCGTCCCTCAAGCTTCTCTGCCGCAAATCACTCCGGAGGTGCACTAATGACGCAGCATGAAAAGAAATTGCTTGTAACAGGACTCGCTCTCGGGTTGATGCTGGCCTTCGTCGCCTATGCCGCAACTCGCCTGTGGCATCCCGAGCGTAGTGCTGCCCAGTCTCAAGAAGCCACGGTTCCCAAGTACGAGACGGCGTCAGCCCAAACCATGTCTCAAAGCGCAGAACATGAGCAAACGCCGGCGGACGCCTCAGTCTCCAGCATTCAACTCGACCAGAAAGAGCAGACAGACATTGGTGTCGAAACGGTCGAAGTCAGACGGCGTAACCTTCAACGCGCTCTCATAGCCGTCGCCAAGGTGGACGAGCCGGAAACGCAACTGGCCTCGATCAGTGCGCGCATCGGTGGCCGCATCGACAAGCTGTACGTGGATTTCACGGGGCAGCAAGTGCGCCGCGGTCAGGCCATTGCATCGCTCTACAGCCCAGAAGTCTTTTCCACCGCCGAGGAATACAGACTTTCGCTTGAGAACCGAAAGCGCCTTGGCACGGGTGCCGAGCCCGTAGCAGTGTCGGGAGCCGAAGACCTCGTAAACGCCAGCCGCCGTCGGCTGGAACTCTGGGGACTCACGACACAGCAGCTTGATGAGATCGCATCATCGGCGAAGCCTCAGATCGAGCTCCCCATTTACTCGACCGTCAGCGGCATCGTGACGGAGCGCAAAGTTACGCAAGGGCAATACGTAAACGCCGGAGAAGTCCTCTTCACCATCACCGACCTGAGCACGATTTGGGTGAAGGCAGACGTGTACCAGCCCGACCTGCCTTCTGTCCGCACCGGCCAGTCCGTTGAGATCACCTCCGACTCACTGCCGGGCACCACGCTCCACGGACGAGTCGGATTTCTTGACACTTCCATTAACCCTCAGACCCGCACTGCCTCAGCTCGCATCGAGGTTCCTAACCCCAGCATGCGATTACGCCCCGGCATGTTCGTGCAAGTTAAATTTTCCGCAGCCGCAGGACACGACGTTCTAGCCATACCGCGCTCTGCCGTTCTCGATACGGGTATGCGCAAGTTCGTCTACGTGGCCAAGGGCAATGGTGAATTCGAAGGACGGCAAGTGCAGCTCGGCCCCGCAGGCACGGATTATTACCCAGTGCTCGCGGGCCTTAAAGAAGGCGAACGTATCGTCAGCCAAGGCAGTTTCCTGATCGATTCCCAGACTCGAATCACAGGTGGTATGACCGGGATGTTTGGCGGATCGAAGGAATTCGATCATGGTCAGACCGACCAAGGTCAGGCACAAGGGGCCGCCGTTCCTCAGACTAAGCTCACCTTCCGTTCTGATCCGCAAACACCTCGCGGAAACTCCGATGCGACGCTGCACGTAACCGTGCTCGACGCTTCAGGGAAGCCGGTGACTGATCTGCAAGTCAAGGTCACGCTCATCATGCCGGCGATGCCAGCCATGGGTATGGGCGAAGTGCGTGCCACAAGCGACCTCACATGGAAGGGCTCTGATTACGCCGGCACGATCAAGGTCCCGACAGCGGGCTCTTGGAATGTCGAAGTGAATGCCAGCCGCAACGGGCAACTCCTGGGTAGCTATCACGCCCGGCTGAATGCGCAGTGAAGAGGAGAAACCATGATTAACCGGCTCATTGAATTCTCTCTGAAGAACCGCTTCCTCATCCTGCTGGTCTACGCATTGCTAGCTGTCTGGGGATACTGGGCTCTGCTCCGGGCGCCGATCGACGCAATTCCCGATCTCAGCGAGAACCAGGTGATCGTTTACACAGATTGGGCGGGCCGGAGCCCGCAGGAAGTAGAAGACCAGATTACGTATCCGTTGACCGTCAACCTGCAAGGTTTGGCGGGAGTAAGGGACGTCCGTTCGTCCTCAGCATTGGGCTTCTCGATGATCAATATCATCTTCCAAGACAAGATTGATCCCTATTTTGCCCGGACGCGAGTCTTGGAACGGCTGAACTTGGCATCAGGTTTCCTGCCCGAAGGAGTCGTACCTGTTTTGGGGCCGGATGCCACGGGCGTAGGCCAGGTGTTCTGGTACACAGTCGAGGGACCCTACGACGGCGGGACCCTACACTCGTTGCAGGACTGGTTCATCAAGTACCAGCTGAATTCTGTTTCCGGCGTGGCGGAAGTGGCGAGCATCGGCGGCTGGGTACGCCAATATCAGATCGACGTTGATCCCATCAAACTGCGCGCCTACAACATCCCCTTGCGCACGGTCGTCGAGGGCGTTCAGCGCAGTAATACCAACGTCGGCGCGAAGGTCATTGAGGCAAGCGACCAGGAGATGGCAGTCCGGGGAATTGGCTTGATTCGCTCGACGGAGGACCTTGAGAACATCGTCCTGACCGCCACGGCAGGCACACCTGTCTACATCCGCAATGTCGCGAATGTTCATTTGGGACCGGAATTCCGCCGCGGTGTTCTCGACAAGGACGGCAAGGATGTCGTGGGCGGTGTCGTCGTCATCCGCAATGGGGCCAACGCCCAGGAAGTAATCAGCAGTGTCAAAGCGAAACTCGCAGCGTTGGAGCCTGGGCTACCCAAAGGCGTTCACATCGTTCCTTTCTACGACCGCGGTACCTTGATTCTTCACGCCGTAAATACTCTGAAGTCGGCACTGCTCGAAGAGATCGTTCTGGTTACGCTTGCGCACGTGATCTTCCTGTGGCACTTCCGCAGCATTCTCATCGTGACGATTCCGCTGCCGCTCGCGGTACTGGGATCGTTCCTGTTCATGCACTATGCGGACATCTCCTCCAACATCATGTCACTGGGCGGAATCGCAATCGCGATTGGGGTCCTGGTCGATGCCGGGATTGTGATGACCGAAAACGTGCTACGGCACGCAGAGCGGTACTACGAAGAACATGGCGAGTACCAGTCGGCGATTGGCCAGATCACGCTGGAAGCAGCCAAGCTCGTAGGCCGACCGATTTTCTTCGCGATGACCATCATCATTCTGGCTTTCGTCCCAGTGTTTGCACTCACCGGCATGGAAGGCAAGATGTTTCACCCGCTGGCCTTCACCAAGACCTTCGCCATGGTGTGCTCCACTCTGATCGCGGTCACTCTGGTGCCGGTGCTTTGCACCTTTCTGATCCGTGGAAAATTACACCGCGAGGACGCCAATCCCGTGATGCACGGTCTGCGCATGATTTACAAACCGGTACTGCGCTGGGCCCTAAAACACAGGATTTTGACTCTGAGTGCGGCAGTTGTAATCTTCGCCTCCGCGCTCTGGCTGGCGACCACGATCGGCTCCGAGTTCATGCCGCCGCTCGATGAAGAGACCGCGCTGTTCATGCCCATTACCGACCCCAGTATTTCGCTCACCAAGGCAACCGAGATTCTTCGCTGGCAGGACAAGATCATCGCCCAAGACCCGCTCGTCGAAAGCGTTGTGGGAAAAATCGGAAGGGCCGAGAGTGCTATCGACCCAGCTCCAGTCAACATGACTGAAACCGTCATCAACTTCAAGCCTAAGAATGAATGGCCCGCTGGCACGTCCAAAGAAACGATCCTGCAAAGGCTGGATGAGAAGCTCCGAATGCCGGGCGTGACCAACATCTGGACCCAGCCGATCCGCAACCGCATCGACATGCTTTCGACCGGCATCCGCACTCAGGTGGGAGTGAAGGTTTTTGGCAACGACCTCGCGACTATCGAGCAAAAAGAAACTGAGATCGAACGGGCACTGCGCCCGGTGCCTGGTGTGGCTGACCTCTATTCCGAGCGCATCACCGGCGCGCCGTACCTCGAAATAAAAGTGAACCGCGAAGCAGCAGCCCGCTACGGAATCAATGTGGGCGACGTGCAGGACGTGATCGAGACCGCGATTGGCGGCAAGAACCTCACAACCGCGATTGACGGCCGCCAACGACTCCCCGTGCGGGTACGGTATTCCCCTGATTTTCGCCAGGACCCCGAAGAGCTTCGGAATAGCGTGCTGGTCACCGCCAGCAATGGCGCTCAGATTCCGCTTGGACAAGTGGCCGACCTTGGGGTGGTGATGGGACCCTCCATGATCAGTAGCGAGAACGGACTCCTTCGTGGGAGCGTATTGATGAACGTGCGGGGGCGCGACGTTGGCAGGTTCGTCGACGAGGCGCAGCGCGCTGTGGCGCGCGAAGTGAAAATGCCGCCCGGCTACTACATCGAGTGGAGTGGGCAATACGAAAACCAGATCAGTGCAAAGAAACGGCTGGAACTCGTCATCCCAGTCGTGTTCGTGATCATCTTCCTGTTGCTCTACAAGACCTACAACTCCTTCAAAGAAGCGTCCCATGTGATCCTCGCTGTACCTTTCGCACTGAGCGGCGGAGTCTTCCTCCTAAAGCTGCTGGGGTACAACTTCTCGGTTGCCGTATGGGTGGGCTTCATCGCCCTGTTCGGCACCGCTGTGCAGACCGGCGTCGTGATGGTGATCTACCTGGAAGAGGCCGTCGAACGGAAGAAAGTTGCTATGGGCACGCTTACCGTACAGGGATTGCGTGAAGCGGTGATGGAAGGTGCCTTGTTGCGTCTGCGTCCCAAAATTATGACCGTATCCACGGTTGTTGCGGGCCTGTTACCCATCATGTGGTCTACGCGCACCGGGGCCGAAGTGATGAAGCCGCTCGCCACCCCCGTTCTCGGAGGCATGGTCAGCTCTCTGCTGCATGTGCTGATTGTGACTCCCGTGATCTTCACCTGGCTGCGAGAAAGAGAACTATCGCGAAAGAAATTGCCTCGTAGGGACGAGTCCAATGACTAAAACGTATCCATTCAACATTCTGGGTTCAAAACAGAAGCTTCAACGGCCAGAGTTGTAGGCCGTTGACACCGCTGCGTCGGCTCCCCTCCAATAGAAAAGGCGGAGTGCAAGATAGCACTCCGCCGGAAATGCCGGGGCAAGGTTCTACGCTGCCGTCTTGCTTCGCGTCTTTGCCTTTCCCTTTGTCTTCTTTTCTCGTTTCGTGGCCAGTTCCTCGGCCACAACTTTCTGGAGTTTCTCTGCGTCCACGCGATAGCGTTTTGCGGCGTCCATGAGAACGTCGTTGCGGCTGGCGGGGGATCGCTGATACGCCGAATCCAGCAGGCTGATTTCCAGAACCAGCTTGCAAAGTTCGGCCTCCTCATACGTGTTGACTTGCTTGGCCAGAAGTTCCTGTGCAGACGCAGAGTCCTTCTTCGCCTCTACCTTGTGCCGCTTCGCCAGGGCCGGAACTTGGCTGTAGGAAAGGTGGCCTATCAGGTAGTGTGCGACCGCCAAGAGGTCGGCCTTCTTTAACGGAGCCGATACGCGTTGGAGGATCGTAGCCAAGACACGATGGCGAGTCGTAATGGCCAGTTTCTCCTTTTCGATGCGCTTCCTTTCCTCTGCACGCTCCCGCTCGACTTGCTGCGGAGAAGGCGTGTTGGGGTGGTGGGTGCGGCAAGCTGGATCGGCGCAAACCTTGACGACCTGTCCGCGCTTTCCGCCGTCCATGACGATGGCCTCTGCCATCTTCTCGCAGGGCTTCTGGTTAGCTGGTAGTTTGGTGCTTGCGCCGTTGGCCTTCGGCTTCTTGATCTCCAACTCCACATATTGATTCCGTCCCAAGGGAGCGCCCTCGCGGGAATTCCACGCCGCCGAAATCTGGATGAGTTGCGGCTTGGTTTCCAGAGTTTTTCTGACGGAAGCGTCGATCTTGGCCCGGAAACAGTCGGGCGAAGTGCAGGAATCTTTACGCACGTCCGGGAAGAGTAGTTTGTTGAATCCAGTTCGCTTCGGACAGTTGACGCACGAACCTGCTTCGGGAACGAGTGTCTCATCCTGCTTGTCAAATGGCGCGGACGCCAGTTGTAGCAAGATGTTCGATTCAATCCACGCCGCCAACTCCCGCACTGGAATCAGGACTTGGCTGTTGCCTTCGCTTGTCCACAAGCCCCGAAAGGCAGCAGAGAATGCTTCCTGCTGTTGCGAGGCTGGAAGCTTGGCGATCAGCAATGCGTGGCCGATGGTGATCTGGTCTTTCAGGAATGCCTCGGCCACGGGTGGTATGAGGTCAGCGAGTCTGATACGACCGTAGACATACGCCTCGCTCTTGCCAGCGCGGGACGCGATAGTGGCGATGGTATAGGCAGGCTCTCCCAGTTCCAAAAGTGATTTGAAACCCAGAGCCTCCTCAAGCGGGTGGATGTCCTCGCGTTGCAGGTTCTCAACGCATTGAGCCTCGATTGCCTCCGCATCCGTCAGCTTGACTACGCGGACGGGAAGTTTTTCGAGTTCCGCCAGTTTCGCCGCTCTCAGGCGACGTGCCCCGGCGACGACCTCGTACTTGCTTTCCTCCAGTTCGCGTACCAGAAGAGGGGCCAGAATCCCTTGGGTCTTGAAGCTCGCCGCCAGTTCCTCAAGGCTTTTGGCATCAAAGCGCTTGCGGGGATTGGTGGCTGACTCCGCAAGCGCGGTGATGGGAACGCTGCGGTATTCGTGGCTGTTGACTGCATTCTGCGTACTCGGCATGATCTTTTCTCCTCTCATGTGTCTTTGGTTAGGTATTCGTGGACTCAGAGCACACGTCGGGCGTGAGACCCGACGGTGCAGGGATTGGCGTGTTACGCGGCTGCCGCGAGGGGCGCTGGCTCGGGGGCAATGCCCCCGAGAATCACGGCAGCGGTTTGTTGAACGGCTTCCAAACTTTCGCGCAGCAGACTGGCGTCACCGTGCCAAAGCTGGATGTAGTCCTGGGATGAAGTTCCGTTCTGAAGCCCGACCGATTGGCAGACTACAAAGGCCACGGCTTCGGCCTCGGTCTCGCGGACTTGTTTGGTGGTCAGGGTACGGCGGTCGCCACGATGCAACATTTCGTGAGCAATCTCATGTACCAGCGTGGAAAACTCCTCGGCCGGCTGCATCCCTGAAAGCAGCGTGATCTTCCCGCCATGCGAAAGACCCTTCGCGGGAGCAATTCGCTCGGAGAAGCTAAGCTCGACGCTTTGCGCTTCCACGAACTTGAACAATCGTTCGCGGTATCCGCTCACGTCCCCATTGACTTCGGTCAGTGTTGGGAGTTCCTTGCCTTCGGTCTGACTGATGTCAAAAACGTAGACGGCTCGGAATCCGTACAGCGTCCGCTGACCCTCCGTGGTTGCGTCTGCACTCGGCTCGTCGGTCGCTACGTCCTTCGTGCTTCGTCTGCCGACCATCGGGGCGAGAATGAAAATGCCTTTTTCTCCCCGTTTAACGAAGCGGCCAAGCGAGTTCCATGTCCGAAGTCCGGCAACGTTGGTAGCATCGGCCTTCTGACGTGCGATGAGCATGATGTTGCCGAAGCTGTAGGTGTGAAACTTCGCCATTGCTCCGAGGTAGGCGGTGAGGACTTCACTGTGACCGGACTCCAATGCCGCAACGAGGAAATCCACGGCCTCTTTGGTTCGTGTGTTGACTTCTTCTAATTTCATGTTTTTTCCCTTTCTGCCGTTTCCGGCTTGTTTCTTTCTTCACTTGAGCGGCAGCGGAAAGAAACAAGGCGGAACGGTGAAAGGGACAGAACGGAGGCCGAGGGAGGGTGGCAGGGCGTGAGTGAAAGCGCGGTTCGTGACAAACCGCTCTTGGGTTATGGTTTGGCGCGAAACCGGCGCAGTCCGAAATGCCCGCCCGAGCCGCGGCCAAGCGGCGTCCACCCGGAAGAGGGCGAAGTGGAACAAGGCGGCGTAGCCTTCCGTTTGCGTTACCAAGGGGTGACTATGGGGAATGGGCGCCCTGTAGGAGAAGGACGGTGTTGGGCGTTCTTATACCAGTACGCGGGCGGCGGGACCGGGATCAAACGGCTCGGGGCCTGACAAATGTCCCAACGCGTCACCCTCTGATTTCAGGTCGTGATTTGGGATTGAGGAGAGAGGCACGAGAAGTCTCATGTTGAACGTACTCCCGCCATCAAGGAGTCCCATTTCTGCTCACGTGAGACACTGGTTCACTGTCGACGTTGAGTCGATGACCATCCTTCGGTCGGCAAGTCGGGCAGACGTCGGCGGTCGACAATTGTTGAGTCAAGGAAATGCTGGTCTGTTTTGGATCACGTAGCTTTTTCGCGTCCAGCGCTGCCACTGACTCCATGAATCGACCTCGTGACAGTTGGTACATGCCGCCCCTTGGCCCCTCAAATTGACAGTTCAAGGCCGCGATGGCTTGCGCGCGTTCAAGGGACAAAGAAATATCCTGCTTGGTACACTTCTCAAGAGCTTTCCTGCCATCGGCCAACATCTCTGACACAAGGCCAACAGATGTCCAATCTCCCGATCCGGCGGTGTCCTTAATGTTTACCTCATACGCTGCAACCGCATGCCATGTCGCAAAAGCCCTGCGTGTCCTGAACCGGAGTCCATCTTCACCAAGAGTTTCGATTTCCAGATACGCCCTGTGTTCGCGCAGCAACTCCGAGAAGGAGCGGGCCCGTTGAGCCGAGTATTTCAGCACATCACACAGTTGCAGCATCTCTCGGAACAGCTTCGGATCGCCGGCTGCAGAGGGTTCAAAGTAGACTAACGAACCCGCCTCGCGAAAGTGCTTCGCTAATTCAACTGTTGATCGAGAAACTCGATCAGCATAAAAAATTTCAGGATGTCCCAACTTCTCTTTCAAATCTTCCACTTGGGTGCGCAACACGGGTCTGAAGGGAGGGAAATACGAACCACAGTCAGGACAGTTCCATAAGAATCGGTGCTTCAGCGCACCGTTCTTGCTTACATGGATTTTCTCGAGAACTATGGGAGTCGCGCCAGAAGGAGCCAAGCCGAGCAAGGTAGTGTCGACGCCCCAGCGTTCGAGGTCCTGTCGTACAAACTCCCCAGCAACATCGTGTCCGAGTCGCGCAACGGGTACAGTGTCCCATCCGAGGAATGCGAGACCAGCGACGACATTTCCGCAGGTGCCGCCTGCGTAAAACTTCGGCGCCGGATCATCAAGGCCGAAGACGATATCCAGAGCACAAAACCCTGCTGCTACCAGCCGCGATTTTAGTGATGACTTTGTTTTATGCATAGCAACTCCCGGAGAGCCAAAGGCATTGAAGCCTGCTCTCGGTGGCTAACCGATCCAGATCGTCGTCCGAGTCCCTCAACACGTAGCCATGTGCCTCAACATGCGCGATTGCAATATCCACTGTGTCACACTTCAGCTCATAGGCGGCCAATAATGCTCCGACTGACAGCAGCTTACTTGAATTTGCCGAAATTACCGCATTTGATCCACCCAACGGCTCCAAAGCCTCGGCGTAATGCAGTATTGCTCGCCTCAATTGTCGATATGCCTCGAAGGCGTTCGTCTCGGACGCATAGATGAAATTCCTGGTTTCAACCCTCAGCTGGTCAAACAGAACCTCCCGATATTCGACCACCAAGTTATCTCCCCTGCGGGGATCCATCGACGGAGATGGCAACAAGGGACAAATCTCCGCAGGATTGATCAAATCATATATCCGAGTCAGTTGAACACCCTGGTTTTCCCCCAGCAGCGGGAACCAAACCTTGGGCCGACCAGCAGCCGATTCTCTCTCCACCGCCCCTCGGAACGGATGAATGTAGTCCGCGTCCTCGTCAATCCCTTCTTCCACAATGCGACGATCCAGTTGAGCGTTCTCGCTGACCATTACAAAGAGATTGGGCGGCGTGCAATCCTTTATTCCATCGAGCAAGTGCAGGAGCTTCGCTACCACTGGAAAATAGACGCTGCGCGGCAAGGAACTCACGTCGACGAAAATGTCGCTGAATCCCATTAATTCATCCACGGAACGAAACACCGATCCCGCTGAACGCGAGGTGATCCGTCGTCCCTCAGACGAGAACATGCTAATCGTCCGCTCTTGGATCTGTGCGGCCGGAACCATCAGGGTCAACATACCGATGTTCTTCTGCACAAGGCCGTCATACTTACGCGAAGGTGATGTCGGCCCTTCGTCAAAAACCAGCATGACGATCGAAAGCTGCTCAGGCCCCAGAACTGTTCGGAGAGCCGTCGCACCACCCAGCATCCTTGGATCAAATCCTTTTCCTACTATCAAACAACTCTTCTTGTTCCTGTCCTGGGTGCCCAAATGCTCCTGCAAGAAAATATGCAGCGAATCGCCGCTCACATGTACGTAAGACGCCCACCGATCTGTTCGAGTTGGCTTCATAGAAGCGTGGCCTGTTTCGGCTTATATCCAGCCGTCATCCAGGCGTGCAGATCCCGCAAGTGCTGCTCCTTCCATCCACCATATCCGAGTGGCAAATCCAGGGTTACACACAGTAGTCGATTAAGGTTCAATACCATCCAACTAGAGCCCTTGGCTTTCGAATCAAGACGCGGCTCAAGGAGGTTATTTGCGATTGCCGCGGCCAACACGTCCGCCAAGACGGAATAGTCGGGATTCCTCTGCAAGAACCCTTCGTCCTGTAGGGACTCTCTGTCCTGCATCGATATGGCAATCCCGGTAACGCCCGGATCGTACGAAGCCGACGGCTCATAAGTCCGTTGGCGGCAGAATCGGCCAATCGACTCCAGCAACTTCAACACTTTTTCCCCGTTCCTGGCTCTCCGCGGAATCTCGCTCCACAATGAAGTCGAAGCGACGCGGAGCAAGGCGTCCTGCCGCCCTGCATCGAGTGTCGCCACCCGACGGACGGTGCGGGATGAAACGACCTCTTCGAATTCGTCACCCGCCAATCGCATGAACTGCTCGATATTCCATGACGCGAGAGTCGCAAGCTTCCGGGTTCCGAAGTAGTACGGCAGATTGAACTCTTGCGACAGAAACAATTCCGCGGCAGCCTTCAACTGTGAATCACTCCGCTCCGTCAGATCAGAAGCACTCAGGGGGAAATCAAACGACCTCTGTTCATTCTTGATTTCCCGGTGAATGAGGATCTCCAACGTGCGCCAACCGATTGCCCGGTCCCTTGCCGTTCCGCCATCATTTTCTTGAGCTTGGATCCACGCCTGGAACAAGGATCGCCCGCCCACGGTTTTTATGACGCGCTCTCGGATCGTCGGAATAGCCACTTCATATCGTTCTATCCATTCCGGTCCATCCAGCGACGCTTGTAAGCAAGAATCTAGAGAAGTGATTTCCACGTCCACTGCGGCGCTGGCGCGCCGATCAGCAACATTCATCAGCACAGTCTCAAATTTGCGGGGGTGCTCGCGCCAAAAACGTTCCAGAAGTATTTCACCTTCGTAGTCCCTGCCCTCAGCCGTCCCTGATGACAACATCTCATCAGAACTAAGAGCTTCAAATCTCTCGGCCAGCCAGATCCCCACACCCGCACGCAATTCGGCGACTACCTTCAATACGCGGCTCCTTTGCCTGTGGGTGAGATGATGAACATCATCCAGCAGCAGGAGCACGTGCTCCGCAACAGGCTTTTTGTCTATCAGCAGGCTGTCGCGTTGAAGCAGGCTCAGCGCCGAAAATGTCTCGCTTCCGGGAAGGCTCTTTAAGTCCGACCCACCAAAACTGTCAATCGCATCGCAAACTGCTCCTTCAAGCTGTGTTGCCCATCGATGCATATCCTTGCCTGTGCTGCCCGCTGAGAATGTGCTTCCGAACGCGTGAAGCACGCTACTGCCGAGCGTGATCCTTCCCAGGTCGGACGGATAATCCAACCGCCGTAATGCCAGTGCGGAGCGGAGTGCGGCCAGTATGACTCGGGCATTTAGCAGTCCAAACAGCAATCTTTCTTTCCGCGCAGGATCAAATTCCAGGTCCTCTAGCGTCGCGTAATTGCGTGCACAAGAATGAAACACTCCCAAGAGCTGTGGTCCTTCTTCCCCAATGACGCCCATCTCCGCCATCTTTTGATACAGCTCTTTGAGATCATCATTCCGCCGAAAGGAATGCAGTGTCAGAAGCACTGAGGGAGTAAATAGTCGGAGTAGCGAGCTTTTGCCGGCACCGGGAGCGCTGCGGAAGACCTGTGGCTTGTCCCAAAGCTGCTGTCCAGTCGGCAGCAAATCGAGCATGCCAGGGCCGAAAAGCTTCAAGAAAGTCGTGTCGGACTCAATTGCTTCCGAAGCTCTAAGCCGAAATGGATTTCGGGGCTCTCTCATAGATCCTTGTGGCGTGTGATGCGAGGGAACAGAGGTCTCATGTTCGAACCTTCGGCCCACAGTAGCCCAAACGAATTATTCGGCGTATTGTGACTCAAAACCAGCGGCAAAGCACCGCCGGCGAATCCATATTTGAGATCTGTTCCTCCCAAAACAGTGCTTGTCGTTTCATTTTCGTCGTCGTAATGAGCGTCAATCAGTGCATCGAACTCCGGTAACGTACCGCGGATCACACGCTGACTCTCGGGAAACCGCTGGACGATGACCAGATTGGGCTCGTGTCCATAAGGCTGACAAAGTTCGGATAGTCCCTGCGAAAGAACACTCTCAGCCGTCTCGGTTGCCATGTAGAGAACTAGGATCACTTCGAGGGACTTGGTCGTGAACAACTGCGCTAGCGGCGTAGAAGAATCATGCAGTGATGCCAGAAATTTTCCCACCTTGCCAGCGGGCGATCCGTTTTCTTTCTTGCGAATGTAACTGACGCCGCTGGCCGAAAAATCGTCGAGCAACACAACGGAGCGAAAAACTGCCTCCTGATCGGTCGGCGCCCGCCCGAATAGTCTCGTTAAATCCTTGACGAGTTCCTCGCGCAAGTCAATCGCACGTTCTGCCGTCAGTTCATGGCTCTGACGAACCTGTTCGTTTTGTAAGTGAGGATTCGCCCGTCGAAAAACATCGGTGTGAGATCCGTCGCTCAATCCAAGAAACAGGCACCTCCGTTCTCTGACCCGAAATTCCAAGCTGTTTGTAACTTTTCCCATGTGCCATCTCGATAGGCCCGACTCTGCTGCTGCCTTCGAGAGCAAGAACGGACGGACGTGATCTGGATATGAAATGCTAACGAGATGATTCATCTCAGCCGCGGAAACGAACACTAGACGTTCCCTAACAAAATCAAGAGCCACCGTCCGCTGCGCGGGGGTCTTGAACTGTCCTAGCCAAAGAGCCAGGCTTTCGATGAAGCGCATACCAGGAGAGAACTGTTGATACTCGTCATACTTGTAAGCGGACATGGCCATCAACGGTCGTCCGTGTTCGACAAACTCCGATGGGTTCTTCCAGCCCATTACTTTTGCGAGTAGTTCCTCCGCCAGTTGATCTTTCAATTGCGCCCCAACCTAATCGAGAAATGGTCTGGGCTCGTAGTTATCCTGGAGAGATAAAACTGAAGTGCCGCTGCTCCCAGAATCCCGGCCGGGGCCATGTTCCACGTACTTGATGGACTACCATCCACTTCATCCACGCTCAAAGAGAAATCGTGACTAAGAAACTCGGCGTCGTTGCCGGGCCAGCACGGCCGATCACCAATACAAAGGAATATCGAATTAGGCCTCTCCTTCTCCAGTGCTCGGACCACTGCCAGTTTGCTCGTTTCCTCTGGCACAATGTCCACCGACCGAGTAGACGCCACCACCTTGACACCGTTCACTCCTGCTTCCTCCAAGCGCTGCGAGACACGGAACCACAGTTCCCGTACGTTCGTTGTATTCCGCGCTTCGACTGTGACTTGTTTAGGTCTGATACTCAGTTCAAAGTCGGAGTGTGTGAACTCATTCAGAGCGTTGCTTGCATTCTGTAGCGCGGGCGCGATGCAACAATCGGCCATTGGCTGGGTGTCATCCTCCAGTCCTGCCAGTACACCGCCGTTGTAATAGCCGATTTCTACTCTATTCCAGGCGCTCTTACTTATCGCATTCTGCAGAGCTTCCCTGACCGATTTGCCGCGTCCTGTCGCGATTCCGAGTAAGAAACCAGCCTCCACAAAACTGTTAAGAGCTTCACCCATCGCCTTTGGTATTGCACCGAACCTGGCTGCATGGTCACACACCGTTCCGTCATAATCCAGGACGAGCCCGTGAAATTGTGCTTTACGGAACCTTTCACAGACATCTCTGAAAGCGAGATCCAATTCCTTTAAGTATCCGGAATCGACTCGGCTCCACGATTTTTTCTTTCGGGCGATGGCTGAGGATTTTAGATCGCTCTTAGCGCGCCCAAAAGCATTCAGATGGTAAATGCGTCGACCAAATGCTGGCACGCCCGGACGCCCTGGATCGATTTTTCTCACATCTCCGAACTTTTCCACTAAATCGAAGACCGCCGCTTGAAGCACAACCCATGAAGCATAGCCCGACGTTGGGCTCGCGATCAGCGTCGACGGGATGTTCCGGGGAAGAAGTCGGAGTGTCCTCTCCGCGAGAAGGATTTCTTCCTTGCTGGCTAGGGCCACAACAGCTGAATCAGGATTTTTTGCAAGCCAATGGTGCCGCCCATGCGCAAAATTTCTGTAATCGGCCAGCTGCACCGAAACAAGTCCTGCCTCAATCAGCTTCGATTCGAGATCGAATGCTGCACTTCTGCTCTGCGGCCCGTGCAGAGCGATTAAATGCCGCACACTGAGCAGGCGAGATGAGTGGCTCAATTGTTTCTTCGATCCGGCCCTGCCGCTGACTTGACGTGCAACTTCAAACGATTGAGGCAAATCACTTGCATGGTATCCGTAACCCCGGAGTGCGGCCACGCTCAACGCCAAAAGACTGTTCGTCGCCAAGAAACCATCTTTGCCGGTTGGGATTTCGAAATCAAAACAGAAACCGCGCGAATATCCGTTCACAATGCGCGCCAAAGGTGAATTCTTCGTAGCGCATAATGCGATCAATGATGCTGGCTCTGATTCAACAACAGCTTTCGCAATACCAAGAATGTCCGGGTTCTTTCCGCCCGCGCTAACGATCAAGATGGCAGGGTGTTTGAGAACCTTCAGGTAGCTCCAGGCGCTGAGTGGCGTGTCAGCCCTAGCCACTTGTCCGAATCTGGTTTGATGGAGATCCGCGACCAAGGTCGCCGTGCTCTGGGAACCCCCAGAGCCAATTGCAATAAGAGGATATGGGGCAAGCCCGCTTATTCGGTCTGTCAGAGTTGCGCACTCCAAAGACAAAGCCCAAAGATAGGTATCCGGCAACTGCCGGAGTTCGGATTTGTAGGGCTTTCCCATAGTTTCGCCTTTTGTTCGCCATAACTATAGAGTGTTTGCGGATCAATGGCAATTCGATTTTACCAGTCGGATGCCAGACGTGGTGGAGGTTACCCCTTTGACACCGCGAGGCGTACGCATGTCAGAA